>Ga0193752_1000533_pt1 | contig 36292 bp, 27 predicted proteins | sample H1c1metaG_FD_144924 | JGI IMG/M metagenome (GOLD analysis project Ga0193752, IMG submission 144924) | Soil microbial communities from a riparian zone of the East river system, Colorado, United States - H1c1 | ecosystem: Environmental > Terrestrial > Soil > Riparian zone | place: USA: East River... | reverse complement strand
GCTGACGAAGCCGGGATATCAGGCGCTGTTGGACAAGGACTTCCCGCGGCTGACGCTCGGGGCGGCAGGCGCCCGCCTCATCGCAGGCTCGCTGAACGGCGAGCAGGGTCCGGCGCGAACCCACTCGCCGATGACCGTGTTCGACCTGAGCTTCAACGAGGAAGGCCCTTCGGAGTTCACGCTGCCGAGCGACTTCAACTCGTTCATCTTTACGCTCGAAGGAGACGTGAGGGTCGGCGCAGAGGCGCGGCCGGTGAAGCCGGGTGAGCTGGCGGTCCTGAAGCGAGGCGAGTCGGGCTCGGTCTGGCTGCAAGGTGCCAAGGGCGCCCGCGTGCTCGTACTGAGCGGTGAGCCACTCGATGAACCTGTGGCAGCCTACGGCCCGTTCGTGATGAACACACAGTCGGAGATCATGGAAGCGATCCGCGACTACCAGACCGGGAAGATGGGGCACCTGCCCGCCCGCGGCTAACGAACCTCAGACCTCGAACACGAAAGGCGCGCGGCGGGAAACTGCCGTGCGCCTTCTTGTTTCGGAGCGGGCGCAGCGGGCGCGAACGGACGCAGACAGACGCAAACTCACTTGCGGAGCGAAGCGATCGGCGTCCACGTCTTCATGCGCTCGCCGCGCATCGACCGGAACACGCCGAGTCCCGTCGCCGCGAACGCGCACAGGATGTCCCAGGCTTGCGCGAGCGGGCCGCTCGACGAAACTGCGCCGACAACGAGCCCGATCGTCGCAATCGAAGCGAGCAGAAACGCATCCACGCCTTCGCCCAAAAAGATCAGGCCGAGCTCGATCAGCGCTAGGCCGATGCCTAAGAAGTAGATCGTCAGCCAGCGAATCCACTTGTGGGAGACGTACTTGTAGATCAGGAACGCGTTCATATCGCACAACCGTGGCCACAGGTACCGGTGCACGTTGAACGCGCACGACGCGATCCGGACTTTGCGCCAGAACTCGTCGCGTTGGCCCGCGACGTTCTCCTCGTACGCGATCACGTCCTCCGCCTGGACGACCCGGAAACCTTCGCAACACACCATCATCGAGACGTACATGTCGTCGATGATGTGGTCCGGCGGCGGCCGGTGCAGATCGCGCCGGAGCGCAAACAACGAACCATCAGCGCCGATCGCTGAACCTGTGTCGGTTTCAAGACGTTTCGTCCACTCTTCAAGACGCCAATACAGCGACCCCGAGTACGCGGTAACCGACGCTTGCGGGTTTGTGTACCGCAGGTGCCCCGAGACGCAACCGATCTTCGGATCGGCGAAGTAGCGCATCAGCCTCGCCGGCGCCTCCAGGTCGATCATCACGTTCGCATCCGTGAACATCAGGAAGGGTTTCGTCACCCGCGACACAAGCAGGTTCATGCCGTGCGTCTTGCCGTGACGTTCCACCGACACGTGTAGGTTGATTTCGTCCTCGTGCGCCCGGAGCTTCTCGGCCGTGCCGTCATTCGCGGCGTCCACGTAGACGAACACCTCGAGCCCCGGATACTTGCGCTTCAACGCGAGCAAGTTCGCGATCTTCTCGTCGATCACGCGCTCTTCATTGTACGCGCACATGCAGATCGCGACGTCGGACGGCGACGGGCCCGAAACGTCCGGTTTCGGCAAAGGCCGATGCAGCCAGCGGCGAACGAACCAGAGTGAACCAGGATACGTGGTGAAGGGGTGAAGCGCCGCGACCACGCAGAGCGCGCCCACGATCAATAAGCTCAAACCCATAGTCGCTCGCGGCTCATCTCAAGAGCAGTTCCTGCGCCGGCTCGCGCGGGGATTTCACCCGCTGCAGTTCATCGGATCGACCCCGTTCTAACGAACCGTTCATGCCCCCTCGCGCGCTTGGTATGTACTCTGGGCCCGATTCTCCGTCAATGAGATCACCGGGTTCGCGCGCTGCGGAAGCCTCGCTGAAATTCGCAACGAAGGACAACGCATTTGCTCCAGCGTATGCGTTCGAGGTTTGCGCTCGGTGTCCGGTAACCGAACGCAGCGAGGCAACCCGGACAGTTGTAAACAGTGGCTGGACAGTCGTCGCGACTGCGATGGCGGAGAACGATCGGCGGTGGGAGTCACCGCCGCCCTTGGCTGCGGCGGCCTCGCCACCCGATCTTCCGGCCTAATCCGCGTTGGCACCCGACACCAATGTGGTGTAACCCTGCGGTATTGCCAGTCGCTTACGGTCTCCGCGGGGTCTGAGTATTGCGTGAGCCGTCTAAAGGGGTTTGGGATTATGCGCCGGTGTCACGTCGGTTGCCGGTTGGAAACAACCGCTTCGTACCCATTCGGCGGGGTACCGGGGAAGTCGGCGATTCTGTCAGGTACGCCGGCCCGGCGTTCCCATGCCCTGATTGGAAAGGGGGAAGATGTCTTACACTGGACGTTCCCCGAAGCGTCAGGACTATCAGCAATCATGGAACTGGAACCGGGGGGTGGTTAACCTATGCTTCCTAAACAAACTGCGGATGAAAAGACCGGCCGCGTCGCGGCGTACTACGAGGGCAAGAACGCGCTCGTAACAGGGGGATTCGGCTTCATCGGAAGTCACATGACGAAGGCGCTGGTCGAGCTCGGCGCAAACGTCACTGTCTTCGATATCAATACCGATGAGTCGCGCGACTCCCTGCTGAACGATCGCTCGCTCGGGCTTCGCAACAAGATCACGATCGTCAGAGGCGATCTGAGTGACGCGAACGCGGTGCGCGAGGCGATCACGGCCGGCAACTTCCACTTCATCTTCAACTTCGCGGCGTACGCGACCGTGATCGAAAAGGCGGTCGAGAATCCGTACGAGACCATCCTCGCGAACACGATGGGTGTAGTGAACATCCTCGAGTCCGCGCGAGGCTTGAAGCTGCGGCCGACGCGCATCTTCCATGCCTCGACGGACAAAGTGTACGGCGAGATGGATGGCGACGCGTACGACGAGGAGAAGACTCCGTTGCGCGGCATCGGCGTCTACGACGGGGCGAAGCTCGCCGCCGACGTGTTCGCGCGGACCTACCACGAGATCTTCGGGCTGCCGACCGTCGTCCTGCGGATGTGCAACATCTTCGGTCCGTGCGACTTCAACACGAACTATCGTTTGATCCCGCGCGCGATGCGTCACTTGTACTCCGAGCCCGAACCGAAAGGTCCGGAGCTGTACTTCGATGCGATCGAACACTGGCGCGACTATCTGCACGTCGACGACTGTATTCGCGCCATCTTGCTGCTCGCGTTTCGTCACGAATGTCGCGGTGAGGTTTTCAACCTCGCGGCGACGAAGTTCGCGTCGACACCCGAGCTACTCAAGATGGTGGTCCAGGTAGCGCACGAGATCGAAAAAGACTTCGACGTGAAACGCGCGGAACAGATCCTCGCGAACGGCATCTCGGTCAAGGTTCGCATCGGTAACCCGGGCGTACTCGCGATCAAGAAGCAGCGCTTGAACGGCGACAAGCTGACGCGCATCACCGGCTTCGAGCCGGTGATCGGATTGCACGAAGGCCTCGAGCGCACGATCCGCTCCTACCGCAGCCACTACTTGAACACGGCGCGGAGGAGCGGATGAGCTACGTGTGGGATGCTCGTCCCTGCCTCGTCACGGGCGGGACGGGCTTCGGCGGCTCGCACTTGTGTTCGGACCTGATTCGACGCGGCGCCAAGGTGTACGTGCTGGATCGCGTGTTCCCGCGCAACTCGTACTTGAGGCTGCAAGGCTTGGACTCGCGCGTGGAGTTCATTCAAGGCGACATTCGCGATCTCGATCTGCTGCGCGTGACGATCGAGCGCTACGAGATCGACACAATCTTTCACCTCGCGGCACAACCACTGGCGCCGATGAGCAACGTGCTTCCGTTCGAGACGTTGAGCATCAACGCGCTCGGCACGTTCACAGTGCTCGAGGCGATGCGAACGACGAAGTCGGCAAAGACGCTCGTGTTCGCATCGTCGGGCGCACACTACGGCGCGACGACGACGGACAAACCGATCGGCGAGGACGACGCGCTCTGCGGCGCGGTGAATCTGTACGGTCCGTCCAAGACCGCGGCGGACGTCGTCGTCCGAACCTACGCGAACGTCTACGGCCTCAACGCCGGCGTGTGCCGCTTCATGAACACGTACGGGCCGGGCGACACGAACTTCAGCCGGATCGTGCCGCGCGCGATCCGTAGCTTGTTACAGGGAGCCGCGTACGACTTCGGCGATCGGGACGACGGCTCGACCCGCCTCGATTTCTTGCACATCCGCGACATGACCGGCGCGTACATCAGCGTCGCCGAGAACATGAGCGTCGCCAAAGGCGAGGCGTTCAACTTCGGGCGCGGGACGCCGGTGTCGACCGGTGATGTCGCGCGAGCGGTGAGTCGCGGCTTCGACGGCCGTGAGCGCGAACCGAAGTTTCTCGGAGCACCGCGCGACAAGCCGGTCGTGAAGTACTTGGATATTCGCAAAGCCAAGACCTTGCTCGGGTGGGAGCCGCAGACGTCGCTCGAAGCCGGCTTGCGCGACACGATCGACTGGTATCGCGCACACCTGGCGCAGCTATGAGCTTCAGCGAGAGCATCGAGACGCTGCGCGCCGATGAAGCGGTGCGACGGCGCGAGTTTCCCGTCGTCGAGTCGAAGGTGTACCTCGCGCACGCGGCCGTTTGCCCGCTCGCGAGGTGCGTCGTCTCGGCGGTTTCGGACTACTTGGCGCAGGTCGGTCGCGGTGGCCAGTTCGAGTATCTGCACGCGAAAGCGGAAGCCGGTGCGCGCGCACTCGCGGCCGCGATGATCGACGCGACGCCGGACGAGATCGCCTTCGTCTCTTCGACTTCGGCAGGGCTCAGCTTGGTCGCTGCGGGGTTGCCCTGGAAAGCCGGCGACACAGTCGTGATCAGCGAAGGCGACTTCCCTTCGAACGTCTATCCGTGGCTGCGCCTCGAGAAGCTCGGTGTTCGCGTGGTGCCGATTCGCACACGCGATGGAACCGTGACGCTCGAACAAGTCCAAGCGCACATCGACGACCGCACGCGTTTGGTCGCACTCTCGTCCGTGCACTACGCGACCGGCGCGCGCACCGACGTCGACGCGATCGGCGCGTTCCTACAGTCTCGCGGAATCTTGGTCTGCGTCGACGCGATCCAAAGCCTCGGCGCGGTTCCGCTCAGCGCCCGGCACGTCGACTTCCTGGTCGCCGATGCGCACAAGTGGTTGCTCGGCCCGCAAGGTTTGGGCGTCCTGTTCGTGCGGCGCTCGCGCTTTGCCGAGCTCGATCCGGTGTTGGTCGGGTGGAAGTCGATGGAGGCTTCAAAGGACTTCGTGCAACAAAGCCTCGAACTCGCCCACACCGCGCGGCGGTACGAGCCAGGCTCGCTGAACGCGATCGGGATCATCGGCCTCCACGCCGCCCTCGAGATGCTGCAGCACCTCGGCGTACCCGCGATCGCGGCGCGCATCGCGAGCTTGCGCGCGCCGCTCGTAGCTGCACTGCTACGCAAAGGCTACGAGGTGCTCGGGCCGCCAGCAGGCACGACATCGGGCATCGCCTCGTTCCTTCGGGACGGCACCGATATGGTCGCCCTGTGCCGCACGCTCGATCAGGCCGGGATCGTGACCTCGCTCCGCCACGACCTCGCGGGCCGCGCGTGCATCCGCGTCGCGCCCCACTTCTACAACACCGAAGCAGAGCTCGAGCGATTGCTCGCGGGTGTTTGATCAGCCGCGACTGTCGCGAGACTGACTGCGAGCTGTCGCGCAGCGGATGATTTCAACCCGTTCTGCACGAGGCAAACTGGCGCATGTGTCGCGATCATGCGGGCGCACGATCGCGACTTCGGGCTTCGCGACGACTAGCGAGCAGCTGCGTGCGTCAGCGCCGGAAGCTCGCGAACGCTGTGCGCGCCGACCTCGCTCGCGCGCTTCACTTCGATGAAGAGCCTGGTCTCGAGGTCGTAGATATACCCGTAGATGGGAACATCCGCGGGCACGAGCGGGTGATTGCGGATGCGCGTGATGTCAGCCACCAGGCTCTGCTCTTGATCGCGGAGCGCAAGCTTGTGGACGTGCCCACCCTCGCGCGCGCTCGAGACGCTGATCTTCACACTCCCGCCGCTCCGACGCGGACCGCCGTTCAGCAGCTCGCGCGTCAAATCCTCCGTGAGGAGCGCCATGCCGCAATGGCTGTGCTGCACCACGTACCACTCGCGCGTCCCGAGCAACTGGTACGAGAGCACGAGCGATCGAATCGCGTCTTCAGTCGCGCGAGCACCCGCGTTCCGAATGATGTGCGCGGAGCTGCCTCGTAAGCCAGCTAACTTGGCTGGCTCGATCCGCGCGTCCATACACGTCAGGATCGCGAACCGCTGCGTCGAGGGCAGGGCCGCCGTACCTTCGTCGTGCTCGAACCGGTGATACCCGATCTCATGCTCGCCACTGGTCCGGTGCGCCTGTGCTTGCAAACTCGCGTCGGGTCGATCGCTCATGGCATTGCTCGCTCTTCTCGCTCGTGTCGAGGCAACCACGGGTGCGACGATGTGGCCAACTTCGCGGAGTGCACGCGCCATGCCATGGAAAATGCAGTCAGCACAACGAGTTCTCGCACTTCTCACGGAGCTGCCCCGCCACCTGCCGTTACCTGTGCGGGCGATTCCGGGCGACCCATCCGTGAGATATCACCGGCTCGGGGCAGCACGGTCGCAGGGTTCGGCCATAGAGGGCTTGCGCATGGGCCACCAATTTCGATGTTTCGAGCGTACCGCTTCGTCCCCTCCGACCCGCCGCTCGTCATTCGCCCTGCCGGGCTCGTCGGCTTGTCGGCATGCCCGGGTACCCGCGGCGGTTACTAAGAGTGCCATGAGGTTCGAACCGTCCCGCCGCGCCAGCGCCTTCTTGTGTTGGTGCGTGATCGGCTGGGGCACCGCTGCGCAGGGGGTGCGCGCCGAACAAGCGGAACAAGCGCGGCGGGAGCTGACGTTGAAAGAGGCGCTCGACACCGCGGCGGCACATAGCCCGACCCTGCAGCAAGCGCGCGCACAGAGCGATGTCGCGGAAGGTCGCACCGTACAAGCCCGCTCAGTGCTGCTGCCACAAGTCACCGGCACGGCTTCGTATGCGCGTGTACACGGCTCGGGCACAGGACAGCTGGGAGCGACACCCGCATCGTCGACGGCGGGTCTCACCGGCAACGCACTCGGCACGTACAATCGCTTCTCGATCGGAGCGGCCGTGACGCAAGTACTGTGGGATTACGGCGCAATCGAGACCTTGCGGGCGTCGGGCTTGAGCTTCGACGCGCAACGCGCAACCGAGCGCGCGACGGTGTTGCAGACGCAGCTCGACGTGCGAACACGTTTCTTCGAAGCGATGGCTGCGCGAGCGCTCATTCACGTGCAGGAAGAGCTGCTCGAAAATCAGCGCTTGAACTCGGACGAAGTGGGGCAGTTCGTGAAGGTCGGAGTGCGCCCGGAGATCGACCTGTTGCAGGCACAAACGGACTTCGCGAACGCGCGCGTGCAGCTGCTGTCGGCGCAAAATACGTACGCGGTGGCCAAGGCGGCGCTGCGGCAATCGATCGGGATGCAAGACGCGAGCGGGTTCGAGGTCGCCGACGACAAGCTCGGCGACATGCCGCAAGAGACACGCGCGCTGACGATCCTCGTCGACGACGCGCTGGCGCATCGGCCCGAGATCGAAAGCCTGGAGCGTTCGCGGGCGGCTGCGCGTGCGTCGATCGCCGCGGCACGTGCAGGTTATCTGCCGACACTCGCAGCCAACGCGGGGATCGCCGAGGTCGGCCGCGAGGTCGAGGACTTGAGCACGAACTGGAACCTCGGCGTGTCGCTCACCTGGCAAGTCTTTCAAGGGGGACTCACGTCGGGGCAAGTCGACGAGGCGCGTGCGCTCAGCATCGTGCAAGACAGCCAGCTCTCCGCGATTCGCTTGCAAGTCCAATACGACGTCGAACAAGCCAAGTCGACGATCGAAAATACCCAAGCGTCGCTGTCAGCGGCGGAAGAAGCGCAGCGTCTCGCGCGCTCGCAACTCGAACAGGCGCAAGGCCGCTACCGCGAAGGCATCTCCACGATCATCGAGCTGCGTGACGCGCAGTTCGCCGTGACCTCCGCCGCTTCGCAGCTCGTGCAAGCGCAGCTGAATTTGTACCGCGCACGAGCGCAGCTGATGGCGGCGCTAGGACAAGACTCATGACCCCCGACTCCGCCATGCCAAACGCTCCCGTCGAATCGAAGCCGCCCGCAAAACACCGGGGCACGTGGATCACGCTGATCGTGCTCGCACTGATCGCCGCCGGTGGGTTCGTGGTGTGGAAGCGCAACCACGAGCCCCAAGGCGCTGACTCTGGTGGAGGGCCGGGATCGTCGGCTGCCGGGCCGGGCGGGGCCGCCAAGCGGCCGACGCCGGTGTTAGTCGGTGAAGCGACGGTCTCGGATGTGCCGGTGGTGCTCGAAGGGCTCGGCACCGTGACGCCGATCGCGAGCGTGGTCGTGCGTTCACGTGTGGACGGCCAGCTCGAGAGCGTGAAGTTCGTCGAGGGCGCAAATGTCAAACGCGGCGAGGTGCTCGCGCAGATCGATCCGCGAGCGTTTCAAGTTCAAGTGCAACAAGCGCAAGCGACGCTCGAACGCGATCGCGCAACGCTCGAGAACTCACAGCGCGATCTCGACCGCTACATGCAACTCGGCAAGCTGGTGACGCAGCAACAGATCGACACGCAACGTTCACAAGTCGCGACCTTGAACGCGAGCATCAAGCTCGATGAAGCCGCGATCGCGAACGCGAAGCTGCAGCTCGACTACGCGCGCATCACCGCGCCGATCAGCGGCGTGGCCGGCATTCGCACGGTGAATCCGGGCAATCTCGTGCATGCGAGCGACACGAGCGGAATCGTCACTTTGACCCAGCTCGATCCGATCGCCGTCGTGTTTACGTTGCCGCAGGACGTATTGCCGAAAGTTTCGAAAGCGCTCTCGATCGGTAACCCACAGGTGGACGTATTCGATCGGGCAGGTACCACTTCACTCGGAACCGGCAAGCTCACCGTGCTCGACAATCAAGTGAACGCCGACACCGGCACGTTGCGCTTGAAGGCCGAGCTGCCGAACCCGAATCGCGCGCTGTGGCCGAACCAGTTCGTGAAGTCGCGCGTCGCGATCGAAGTAAAAAAGAACGTCCTCAGCGTGCCCGCAGCCGCGATCGCACGTGGGCCGTCCGGTGACTTCGTGTACGTCGTGACCAGCGACAACAAAGCCGAGCAGCGATCGGTCAAAGTCGAGTCGATCGAAGGTGAGCGCGCGTTGCTCGTCTCGGGCCTGAACGCCGGCGACCGCGTGATCGTGGACGGGCAAGATCAAGTGAAGCCGGGCGGGCTCGTGGTCGCGCGCGGTGCGAACGGTGCAGGCGCCATTCCCGCCGGCCCGCGCAGCAAAGGGGATGCGGCGGCGGGAGGGCAGCCGTCCGCGGCAGGGCCTCGCGGCCAAGGTCAGCGTAAAGGCGCTCCATGAGCATCTCCGAGCCGTTCATCCGGCGGCCGGTCGCGACCACGCTGTTGACGTTGGGCATACTGCTCGCCGGCATCGTGGCGTACCGCCAGCTGCCGGTCGCAGCGCTCCCTGAAGTCGACTATCCGACCATCGTCGTCTCCACGCTGTTACCAGGTGCGAGCGCGGATACGATGGCGAGCTCCGTTACGACGCCGCTCGAACGCCAGCTCGGGCAAATCCCGGCGCTCGCGCAGCTGACGAGCATCAGCAGCCAAGGAAGCTCGCAGATCACGCTGCAGTTCGATCTCGAGCGCGGGATCGACTCGGCCGAGCAAGACGTACAAGCCGCGATCAATGCCGCGAGCAATCTGCTTCCGCCGACGCTCCCGGGCCCCCCGACGTACAGCAAAAGCAATCCCGCCGACACGCCGATCCTCACGCTCGCGCTCGGCTCCGAGACCTTGTCACTGTCCGAAGTCGACGACGAGGTCGACTCGATCCTGAGCCAAAAGATCTCGCAAGTGCCGGGCGTCGGCCTCGTCACGTTGAACGGTCGTCAGAAGCGCGCGGTGCGCATTCAAGTCGATCCGGTTTCACTCGCGGGCGCGGGCTTGACGCTCGAAGACGTGCGCCAAGCGATCATGGTCGCGAACGTCAATCAGCCGAGTGGCTCGATCGACGGGCCTCGGCAGCAGTACACACTCGCGACCGACGGCCAGCTCGAAAGCGCGGCGGAGTTCGCGCCGATTCTGCTCGCGTACAAGAACGGTGCACCGATCCGGTTGCGCGAAGTCGCGACCACGATCGACGGCGTCGAGGACGACAAGCTCGCCGGTTGGGCGAACACGCAACGCGCGATCATCTTGAACGTGCAGCGGCAGCCCGGCGCCAACGTGATCGCGGTCGCGGATCGGGTGAAAGAGCTCTTGCCGCAGGTGCAGGCGTCACTGCCGCCCGGCGTGAGCGTGCGCGTGTTGAGCGATCGCACCGAGACAGTGCGCGCGTCGGTCGAGGACGTTCAGTTCACGTTGCTGCTCACGATCGGCCTGGTCGTGATCGTGATCTATTTGTTCCTCGGCAGTCTGCGCGCGACTTTGATTCCAAGCGTCGTCGTACCGCTGTCGCTGATCGCGAGCTTCGGCATCATGTGGTGGGCCGGATTTTCGCTGAACAACTTGTCGCTGATGGCGCTCACGATCTCGACCGGCTTCGTCGTCGACGACGCGATCGTGATGCTCGAAAACATCACCCGCTACATCGAAGCCAAACAGAAACCGTGGGATGCGGCGATCCGCGGCGCAAAGGAGATCGGCTTCACGATCGTGTCGCTCACGGTCTCGCTCGTCGCCGTGTTGATTCCGCTGCTCTTCATGCCCGGGCTCGTCGGCCGCATCTTTCGCGAGTTCGCGAGCACGCTCAGCGCGGCGATCGTGATCTCGGCAATCCTGTCGCTGACCTTGACGCCGATGATGGCTGCGCATCTGCTCAAGCCGCACGACCCGAATGCAAAACCGACTTGGGTCGTGCGGATGTCGGAGCGTGGCTTCGAGTGGATGCTCAGCGTGTACAAGAGCTCGCTCGCGTGGGTACTACGGCACGAGACCACGACGTTGATCGTCACGCTGCTGACGGCCGTACTCACTGCCGCGCTCGCGTACTACATCCCGAAGGGCTTGTTTCCGACGCAGGACACCGGGCTCGTCGTGGGCGTGACGGAGGCGAGCCCGGATGTGTCGTTCGCGAAGATGTCCGAGCTGCAGCAAAGCGCGAGCGCTGCGCTGGTGCAGGACCCCGACGTGGCGAGTGTCGCATCGTTCATCGGTGCCGACGGCACGAACCCCACGTTGAACGTCGGGCGATTGTCGATCGCGCTGAAGCCGCGCGACCAGCGCACGAGCTCGCTGCCCGAGACGCTGACGCGTTTGCAAGATTCGATCACGGCACAGCCGGGCCTCAACGCGTACTTGCAGCCCGCACAAGACCTGCAGATCGACAGCCGCCTGAGCCGCACGCAGTATCAGTGGACGCTCGAAGACGCCGATCCGGAGGAGCTACTCGAGTGGGCGCCGAAGATCCGCGATGCGCTCGCGCAGCTACCCGAGCTCGCCGACGTCACGAGCGACTCGCTCGATCAGGGTCCGGTGACGCGTGTCGTGATCGATCGCGACAGCGCGGCTCGGCTCGGGATCTCCGCGCAGGTGATCGACGACACCCTCTACGACGCGTTTGGACAGCGACAGATCTCCACGATCTTCACCCAGCGCAACCTGTACCGAGCGATCCTCGAGATCTCGCCGGCGTTGCAAGGCGACGAGAGCGCGCTCGAGAAGCTCTACGTGCGCAGCACGAACGGTCAGCCGGTGCCACTTTCGGCGCTCGCGCACTTCACGCGCGAAGAGGCCCCGCTCACGATCAACCACCAGAGTCAGTTTCGCTCGGTCACGTTGTCGTTCAACGTGAAACCGGGAGTGTCACTCGGCCAAGCGGTCGAAGCGATCCAGCGAACGCGCGAACAGCTCGGTGCACCGGCCGGTATTCGCGCGTCGTTCTCGGGCACTGCCCTCGCGTTCACGGAGTCGCTCGGGAGCGAGCTCGTGTTGGTGATCGCGGCGCTCATCACCGTCTACATCGTACTCGGTGTGCTGTACGAAAGTTTCATCCATCCGATCACGATCTTGTCGACGTTGCCGTCGGCCGGCGTCGGGGCGCTACTCGCGCTGTGGATCTGCGGCGAGGAGTTCAGCGTCGTCGCGTTGATCGGCATCGTGCTCTTGATCGGGATCGTGAAGAAGAACGCGATCATGATGATCGACTTCGCGATCGCGGCCGAGCGCGACGAGAACCGGCCCCCGCGCGACGCGATCTTTCACGCCTGTTTGTTGCGGTTCCGGCCGATCATGATGACGACGCTCGCCGCGTTGCTCGGCGGTCTGCCGCTCGCGCTCGGCACTGGAACGGGTTCGGAGCTACGCCGCCCGCTCGGCATCAGCATCGTGGGCGGCTTGCTCCTGTCGCAGTTGCTCACGCTGTACACGACGCCCGTCATCTACCTGGCACTCGATCAGCTCGCGAAACGGTTTCGGCGGACGCCGCCGGCAGCCTCGAGTGAAGCGCCGCCGGCGAGCCCGAGTACTGCGCCGCCAGCAGCTGCACAACGGGCCGGAGCGCAGTCGTGAGCATCTCGGATCCATTCATCCGGCGACCGGTCGCCACGATTCTGCTTTCCGCTGCGGTGCTGCTCGCGGGCAGTGCGGCCTACACGATTCTGCCGGTCGCGCCGCTGCCGCGCGTCGACTTTCCGACGATCAGCGTGAACGCCGCGCTCCCCGGCGCGAGCCCTGAAACGATGGCCACGGCCGTCGCAACGCCGCTCGAACGCCGCTTCGGTCGCATCTCGGGCGTGACCGAGATCACCTCGACCAGCTCGCTCGGTGCGACCTCGATCACGCTCCAGTTCGATCTCGATCGCCCGGTCGAGTCCGCGGCGCGCGACGTTCAAGCTGCGATCAACGCCGCCTACGCGGACTTGCCGCCGAACCTTCCGACGCGCCCGAACTACCGCAAGATCAATCCGGCCGACGCGCCGATCCTGATCTTGTCGCTCAGCTCACCTGCGCTGCCGCTCTCGGAAGTCTACGACTCCGCAAATACGGTGCTCGCGCAGAAGATCTCGCAAGTCTCCGGCGTCGGCCAAGTCTTCGTCGGTGGGGCGCAACAACCCGCCGTCCGGGTGCAGGTCGATCCCACCGCCGCCGCAGGCGCGGGTCTCACCCTCGACGACGTGCGCGCCACGCTCAACACGAGCACGACAAATCGGCCGAAAGGCGTGCAGCACGGCCCGACGCGCGCGGTCGCGCTCGCAGCGAACGATCAGATGCTGACTGCGGCGCCGTACGCGAACCTGATCTTGAAGAGCAGCGGCGACCACGTCGTGCGGCTGCGAGACATCGCCGATGTTCAAGACGGCGTCGAAAACACGCAAGCTGCGGCGTGGAGCAACGGCGTTCGTTCGGTGCTCTTGCTCGTTCGGCGCGAACCTGGCGCGAACATCCTCGAGACGATCGACCGAATCAAAGCGCTCTTGCCCGAGCTGTCCGCGTCGATCAATCCGAGCATGAAGCTCGAAGTCGCGCTCGATCGCTCGCAGACGATCGCGGCGTCGTTCCACGAAGTCGAACGCACGCTGCTCCTGAGCGTCATTCTGGTCACGCTCGTGGTGTTCGTTTTCTTGCGCTCGGTTCGCGCGACGTTCATTCCGAGCGTGGCAGTGCCGCTGTCGCTCGTCGGCACGTTCGCGGTGATGTGGTTGTGTGACTTCACGCTGAACAACCTGTCGCTGATGGCGCTGACGATCGCGACTGGATTTGTGGTCGACGACGCGATCGTCGTGACCGAGAACATCCAGCGCTGCATCGAGCGCGGCATGAAGCCGCTCAAAGCCGCAATGCAGGGCGCGCGCGAGATCGGCTTCACGATCGTCTCGATCACGGTGTCGCTGTTGGCTGCATTCATTCCGCTGCTCTTGATGGGCGGCGTCGTCGGGCGCTTGTTCCGCGAGTTTGCGGTGACACTCGCCGTCGCGATCGTGCTCTCGGCGGTGGTGTCGCTCACGCTCACGCCGATGCTGTGCGGCCACCTCTTGCGGCATCGCGAAGGGCCGGAGAGCAAGTTCAGCCAGCTGCTCGAGCGGCCGTGGCTCGCGCTGCACGCCAGCTACGAGCGTGGGTTGCGTTGGGTACTGAAACACCGCGGCCCGACATTGCTCCTCACACTCGCGATGACGGGCCTCGCGGGTTGGCTGATCGCGACCGCACCGAAGGGGCTGTTCCCGCAGCAAGATACGGGCGTGCTGCAGGGCTCGATTCAAGGTCCGCAGGACACGTCGTTCAACTCGATGAGAGAGCGCTCGGAGCGCGTGCAAGCGATCGTCGCGAAAGATCCGGATGTCGATCACGTCGTCGCGTTTCTGGGGGCTGGCCCCGGCGGCAACTCGCTCAACACGGGCTCGATGTTCATCGCGCTCAAGAATCTGCCTCCGCGTACGTCGACGCCGGACGAAGTGATCGGCCGCCTGCGAAAGGCGCTCGTGCGCGTCGAAGGTGTGCAGCTGTTTCTGCAGGCGGGCCAAGACCTGCGCGTCGGCGGGCGCCAATCGCGAACGCAGTTTCAGTACACCCTCCAGGACGCGAGCCTCGAAAATTTGAAGACCTGGGCGCCGCGGCTCGTAGACGAGCTGAAGACGATGCCGGAGTTGCGCGACGTCGCGACCGATCAGCAGACCGCGGGTTTGCAACTCGACTTCAAGATCGATCGCGACACGGCAGGTCGCTACGGCATCACGCCGTCCCAGATCGACAGCGCGCTCTACTCCGCGTTCGGACAGCGGCAAGTCGCGACGATGTATACGGAACGAAACCAGTACCGCGTCGTGATGGAGATGAAGCCGTCGATGCGCACGGGTCCGGAAGCGGTGAAGTTGTTGTACCTTCGTGCAGCCGACGGCGGCCTGGTTCCGCTGAGCATGCTCGGCCATACGTCGCCGACCTATGCCGCGACGGCGGTCAATCACCAAGGCCAGTTCCCGTCGACGACGCTGTCGTTCAACCTCGCGCCCGGCGTGTCGCTCGGTCAAGCGACTGAAGCGATTCGACAAGCCCAAATCCGCGTCGGCTTACCCTCGAGCATGCGGGCGGGCTTTCAGGGCACTGCCCGCGTGTTTGCGGACTCACTCAAACAACAACCGCTGTTGATCCTGATCGCCCTGCTCGCGGTCTACGTGGTGCTCGGCGTGCTGTATGAGAGCTACATCCATCCGATCACGATCTTGTCCACGTTGCCTTCCGCCGGCGTCGGCGCCGTGATCGCGTTGCGCTTGTTCGGGATCGATCTGAACTTGATCGCACTCGTCGGCATCATCTTGCTGATCGGCATCGTGAAGAAGAACGCGATCATGCTCGTAGACTTCGCGATCGAGGCCGAGCGCAAAGAGGGCTTGTCAGCCGAGGCCGCAATCATCCGCGCCGCGAGTTTGCGGATGCGCCCGATCATGATGACGACCTTGGCTGCGCTGCTCGGCGCGGTACCACTGATGTTCGGCAGCGGAATGGGCTCGGAATTGCGGCAGCCTCTCGGTGTCGCAATTGTGGGCGGCTTGGCGGTGTCCCAGTTTTTCACGATGTTTACGACACCGGTCGTGTACTTGATTCTCGACCGTTTCAGCCGCCCGAAGCCGCAACTAGAAATGCCACATGTGAGCGAAGGCGTGCCTACACACTGAGCGGCGGTTGATCTCGCATGCCATCCATTGGTGAGATTAAAAAGTCTGTCAGTGCAGCGAGAAGTCGGAGTCGCAGTTCGAAGTCGTGCCGGTCGCACCCGTAGCGTTCGGTGGATCGCGCTATTCGCCTTACTCGCACTCTCGGGCTGCGGGCGGATCGGCATTCATCTCATACCATTCGGACACGGTGGGGGGATGAACAACGACGGGGATCCGGACGGCGGGCCGAGTGGCGACGCCGCCGTCAGCGACGCTGCAGCCAATGGCGGTGTCGAAGACGCGGGCCAGATCTCGAGCTACACGTGTGATGGGATCGATCCGGCGTTCTTCGTCGTCGACGCTAGCTGCGGCACGGGTTACTGCCGCACCACAAATCTGCCGTCGTCGTGTCTCGAAGGTGTCGTCACCGCGTGTGCTCCCGGGCTGCCGCGCGGGCCGAGCGATGCGACGTGCGACGGCGTCGATGACGACTGCGACGGCAAGACCGACGAAAACTACCTGAGCGGAGTCACGACGTGTGGATCGCAAGCCTGCGCCGCACAAGGCACGCTCAAGTGCGTCGGAGGCCGCGAGGTCGACAGCTGCAGCGTGATGCGCACCGGCGCTACCGATGCGGCCTGCGACGGCATCGACGACGACTGCGATGGCAAGAGCGATGAAGAGTACATTCCGGTCGCGAGCAGCTGCGGCATCGGCGCCTGCGCGCAGTCCGGCACGATCACCTGCTCGGGCGGCGCGCTGGTCGATGGTTGTGTCCCTAACACGCCGAGCACCGCGATCGATGGCGAGCCTGCCGATGGCTTGGACGACGACTGCGATGGCACGGTCGACGAACACTCGTGCGACCGGACGCCGCAAACGTTCGCGCCGGGTACGTATGCGAACATCAGCGTGCCGAGTGCGTGTAGCCACGTGACGGTTCAGCTGTGGGGCGGTGGTGGCGCCTCCGGTGGCAAGTCGGTTTCGTGGAGTGCGGGCAGTAGCGGCCGCGGTGGTGCGGGAGGCTTCGCGTCGAGCTCGTTGACGATCGGGGGTGCGCTCACGCTTCACGTGGGCAACGGCGGTGCGAGCGGCTGTAACGCGGGTGGCACGAATCCAGGTTCGACGAGTTACGCCGGCGGCTCGGGTGGCACGACGAATGGTGCCCCCGGCGGCGACACGCTGGCAGCTGGTGGCGGCAACGGCGGCAATGCATCGCAAGGTGGTGACGGCGGTAAGGGTTGCTACGGCGGTGGCGGCGGTGGCCAAGGTGCACAAGGGCAACCGTGGGATCCGCCGGGCGGTCAAGGTGGTGGCGGCGGCGCAGCAACGGTGTTGCTCATGGGCGGAACGCTCACGGTCGTCGCGGGCGGCGGCGGTGGTAGCGGTGGTGAAGCCGGCGGTTGGTGGGGCGTGTCGGCGGGTGGAACCGGTGGCGACGGCTGCTCCGGCAATGGTGGAGTCGGAAGCCAAGGCGCGTGTGGTGCAGCTGGTGGCGGCGGACTGTGTCTGGGAACGACCCAACACGCGGGCACGATGGGTGTGCCGTTCGGAAGTGCATCGATCCCGGCGGGCAATGCCACCGGCGCGACGGATGATTGTGCAGCAGGCGGCGCCGGATACGCCATGGCGTCGATGCGCAAGCGCGCTCGGCAGCCGGCTGACGAGCGCGCTTGCGCATCGACGCCATGTACGGCCATGCTACGCGCCCTCATGGAAATCCCATTTCGCGAACCCGAAGCGCTGGAAGCGTTTGCTCGCCCTTTTATCGATGGCAAAGCGGCACCCAAGACCGCGGCTGAGCTGATGGCTTCGCGCTACGTCGCGTACGCGACCGGTGCGATCGACTATCTGATCACGTCGCACTCTCCGGATACGCGTCACAACATCGATCGCACGGAGACTGAGCGCTGGTCGAAGCAAGCCGAGTGGCAAGGCCTCGAGATCGTCAGCACCGAGAAGGGTGGCGAAGGCGATTCCACTGGCGAAGTCGAATTCATCGCGCGCTATCGCCGCGACGAGACCGACCACGTGCATCACGAGCGCTCGCAGTTCAAGCGCATCGACGGGCGCTGGTTCTTCGTGGATGGGCAGCGCGTGGGTGGTGCGCCGATAGTTCGGTCCGGGCCGAAGATCGGCCGTAACGACGCCTGTCCCTGCGGCTCGGGCAAGAAGTACAAGAAATGTTGCGGGAAATAGCCGAGGCTGAATTCGTGCGGTAAATCGGCGCGCACGATGTAAAAACGGCCGCGATGTACACTTCGCATCGTGGCTTAGGTCTGCTCTCTCTCGCGATCGGGTTCTGTTTCGCCGGCGTCGCTGCAGCACAGCAGACAGAAGCGCCACAGTCGCCGCCAGCCGGTTCCGTCACCCCAGCTCCAGCCGAGCTGGTCAACGCGGATGCAGGGGTCGCGGCGCCCGAGGCGCAGACAAATCCGGACGCGGCGGTTCCCCCCGAGGGCCCACCTAGCGCCGAAGAAGCGCCACCTGCGGAGCCACCGCGCGGTGATACGCCGGTCTCACTCGAGCAAATCGTGAATCCGGACGCCGTGCCGCCGCCGGTCGCGCCACCCGAGGTTGCGGATGCCGGCGTTGCGCCGCCACCAGCTGCGCCGGAAAAGGAGAAGCCCGCGAAGGGGCCGAAGGGCAAGGAACCCAAAGAGCCGGTGATTCCCCCAGCCCCGGAGCAACCTGCGCCGCCACCGGTCGGACCGCTCGTCCTGTGGACCACGGCCGGTTGGGCGAACTCGTTCGGAGCGGCCCACTGTGGGCCGCAGGGTCTCGAGGGTACTGACGTCGCGATCAAGATCGCGTCGACGTTGAAACATTCGTCGACCGTCGCCGGTCTCGGCGTCGCAGCTGCTGGCGCGCTCGGAGATCACCCGTTGATCGCCTGGGCCGCGAAGGAACAGCCGGCCGCACTCGCGGACCTGATCGCAGCCGCGGGCTTCACTGCGATCGCAGTCGGCGTGGCGGATGTGAGTGGGGCATTGTTTCGCGAGCCGGGCCTGTCGTACGAGCTGAAGCAACGCGGCGTCGCCATTCTCGCGAGCAACATCGACTGTGGCGGCCAAGCCTGGTGTGAACCGTGGCTGACTGCCGACGAGTCGCTGCCGATCTTCGAGCGTAACGGTCGCCGGTACGCGTTCATTTCACTCTTACCCGACGACTTGCTCGGCCGTGTTCAGCCTGCATCCGGGCGCCGCTTCGAGCTGCGTTCGGCGGCCGACACGCTCGTTGCGCTCACGGTGCAAGCACGTGAAGCCGGCGCGGAGCTGATCGTCGCGAGCATCGACCACGGCCCAGACGCGTCGGTCAACGTCGCGAATTTCGTCGCACCGATGCCGCCCGATGTTCGGCCGGACTTACTGATCAGCCCGAGCGCGGGCGAGAACTTGCTGTTCTTGCGGCCTCTCGACGTGCATCCGGCGATCGTCGGTGCTCGCGCGGGTGTGCTGATGGGTCTGCGCGTGACGAAGTTGCTCGATTCGCGCGACTCCGACGTGTTTGCCCGCAGCGTGCAATTGAACGAGCGGGACGCGGACCTCGCGACGCGCGTGCAGCAGCTCGGCGCGGGTTTCTGCGAGGCGCGTGGGAAGGCGCTCGCGGGCGGGCACCTCGCTACGCCGCTCACAGCTGCGGACCTCGTGCAACTCGGTGGTGACGCAGTGCGGCAGATCGCCGGAGCGGACCTCGCGGTCGTCGATCCGCTGGTCTACGACGGTTCGTTCTCGCAGCCCGCGGGCGCGGACCTACAGATCGGGCAAATGGAGCGCGCGGTGCTGCTCGACTCGCCGCTCGTAGCCGCGAACGTGACGCTCGATTGGCTCGGGAACTTGAACAAGGTCCTCGCTGGCCCGCGCCCCCTCGCCTTGATCGGCACGAGTACCGACCACGGCGATGCGCTGATCGCCGGGCGCATTCCGGTCGTCGGTGCACGCTATCGAATCGTGACGACAGCGGTGCTCGCGCGATCGAAGCGCCTTCCGGATGGTGCGAATTGGTCGCTGATCGACGAGCCGGGAGCCACACTTCGCCGCGCGCTCGCGTCGCATCTCGACGTGGCCTCGACCGTCGATCCGCGGAACACGGTGCGCGACCCGGCGCAGAGCACGCAGTGGGTGCTTCGCGCGGATGGCCAGATCCAAGCGAATCTCACGGAGATCGACAATCCAAACTCGGTCTACGACGAGCCCGCGCTGCAGGTGAACGACTCGCAGCAGCTCGGAGCGCTCTTACTCTTGAACCTCGATGCCGACTCGCCAAAGTTCTTGTTCGAAAATGCGCTCCAAATCGCCTTCGACCGGAACTTCACGACGAACACGACCGCGCAGGATTTGCTGTTCCTGCAGAGCACGTACACGTACCGCGGGCTCTGGCCACAACCGCTGTTGTATCCGCACCCGTTCGTCGAAGGCTATCTCGAGACCGAGTTCGAGCAGGGCGACGCCGCGTATCACCACTTACTGGTGCGGCCTGAAGCCGGCTTGCGCTCGATCTTTAGTCGGGTTCTGTCCTTCAAACTGTCGGCTGGTTTCCAGTACGAAGTGTTTCAACCCGACTCGAAGATCTATCCCGGTATCGGCGCGGAGCTCTTGCTGAAGCCGTGGACGGTCGCGCTGAGCAACGGAACGGTCCAGCTCGAGGGCAACCTCCTCTACTACTGGAACGCACCGACCGAGCTCGACCAGCACACCTTTCGAGGTCAATTGATCACGGCGGTCAACATCATCGGGCCTTTGCAATTCACGCTCACGGCGCTCGGCGCAATTCGAAAAGACAAAGGCGGGCCGCTCGCCAAAGGCATCGGCTTGCAAGCCGGCATTCGGCTGAGGTTCGTCGACCGAAGCATCAGCGACTGACGTCAGCGCGTGTCGATCAAGCGCCGCCGACTTGTTTCACGCCCTGGCCAGGCCGATACACACGCGGCGGTTTGAGGCCGGCGAACTGGCCTCCGTCGATCGGAATCACTGCGCCGGTCACGAACGACGACTGATCCGAACACAGCCACAACACGACTGACGCGACTTCTTCGACCTGGCCGATGCGCTGCATCGGCGTCGACATCGCGGCGCCCTTCTGCGCGTCCGCACCTGCGGCAGCGATGTGGTGTGTCAGAATTGGACCCGGCGCCACGACGTTTACGCGGATCCCCTGGTCGGCGTAGTCGAGCGCTGCGACTTTCGTCAGCCCGATGATGCCGGCTTTGCCTGCCACGTAGGCGCCGAGCGTCGTGAAGCCACGCATGCCCGCAACTGACGCCATGTTCACGATGTTTCCACCACCTGACTGCAACATCGCTTTGATCTGATACTTCATCCCGAGAAACGTCCCACGAATGTTCGCTCGAATGCCAATGTCGAACTGTTCGGGATCGATATCCGCGAGTGGTGCCGGCATCGGACCATCGGTCGCATTGTTGAATGCCGCATCGAGCCGGCCGAAACGTTCGAGCGTCTGCTTCACGAACTGCTCCGACGAGCTGACATCCCCGACATCTAGTTTTACTGGAAGCGCCTGGCCGCCTTCCGCCTCAACTTGAGACGCCACGCTTTGTAGCGCATCGAAGTTGCGAGCCCCGATCGCGACGGCGTAGCCAGCACGCGCAAACGCAAGCGCAGTTGCAGCTCCGATGCCCTTACTCGCGCCCGCGATGAGCGCAACTTTGCCCTGATTTGCAGTCGTCATGAGGTGCTCCCTTCCCCAGATTCACAGGAATCGTTTACTTCATGAATGATTTAGCGCAGAAATCACTTTCGTCAAGCGGGGTGTGCTGCGGAACTCGACATGTTCTTGCAACGCTCGCGAGACGTTGCGCGCGTTCGATCACTTTCACGCATGCGCTCAGTTTTCGTCGCCACGAAGTGCATTCGCAACACACGCGTACGTAACGTCGGCGCATGGCCTCGTACCGCTTCGTTCGTAGCGCCGTTGTCGTCTTCGCTTGCCTGATCGTTCCTGCGGGTATGGCTCACGCGCAGGTCGTACTAACAGACAATCTGTCCCTCACAGGCAACGCTGACGTGTTCTTTCGGCACGCCAATGACAATCAGAACTCGCTCCAGTTGAGTCAGTATCAGCTGGACGTCGACTACAGCCACAAGAAGAGTGGCCTGTTCAGCCATGCTGAGTTCGAAGGCAGAGGCGGCGACGTCTTCGGAAACGATCAGCTGGACAAGAACCAGTTCCGCATCGAAGCGGCGTTCATCGGCTACCACTTCGACTTCGGCTTGGATCTCAAAATCGGACGCATCATCAGCCCATCCGGCTATGAAGGTGCCGAGCCTTGGAAGCGTTTCACGCGCATCTCCGCGTTCGGCGGCATCTTCGCGTATCTGCAAAACGGCGTCGCACTCGTCTACAAAGCCGCACCGATCAGCCTCGCTGGCAACGACTTCGTGTTCGTCGCGTACGGCAGCTTCATCGATGGCGCGTGGACCGGCGACACCGATCTGGAAGACCCGAGCTTCGAAGTGAGCGCCGGCTTCGATTGGTACGCGTTCACGGTGCGCGCCGACTTTGCCTACGAACGCTACAACGATCACGGCGCACTCGATTTCGTCGATCAGAACCGCACGCTCGTGAACGTCTGGGTGCAGTACACCGTCGGCAACTTCGGCGTTGCAGCGGAGTACAACCGTCAGGACGAGATCAACGGCGCCGACGGCGGCCTATGGGCGAGCAACGGCGCGATGCTGTTCCTGAAGTACGCGTTCACGCGGCACTGGCTCCTCGGCTTGCGCGGCTCATTCGCGCACTACGACGACCGCGACGGCAACGAGCTGTTCGACTCGCAAGAGATCACGCTCGCCCCGCGCTGGCAGGTATTCGATCAAGTCAACGACGGCGTGAACTGGGACATCCGCGCCGACTTCCGCGCGCAGATCGGCACCGACGCGATTCAAGGCTTCAAGGAAGGCTTCGTCTTCGAGCTCGGCACGACGCTTCGCTACTGACACTGCAGAGGGAGAGCCGATGAAAATCCTGGTGATCAACCCGAACACGACCTTGACGATGACGCGCGGGATCGAAGCGTCGGCCAAGCGAGTCTGCCGGCCCGACACCGAAATCATCGCGCGCTCACCCGCCGGCGGGGTCGCGAGTATCGAAGGCAACGCCGATGGAATCGCGGCGGCCTATCACATGCTCAGCCTGATTCGCGAGCTGACTACAGCTCAGCCGATCGACGGCATCGTGATCGCCTGCTTCGACGACACGGGCTTGCACGCCGCTCGCGAGCTCGTCGAGTGCCCCGTGATCGGCATCGGTGAAGCGGCCGTCCACGCGGCGTCGTTGATCTCGGCGCGCTTTTCGGTTCTGACCAGCTTGCAACGCTCGGTCACGATCCTCGAACGCAACGCGATCGCAAACGGCTGGTCGGGACATAACTTCAGCATCCACGCATCGGGGCTACCGGTGCTCGATCTCGAGAGCGACAGCGCGTACACGATCTTGCTCGACAAAGCGCGCACGGTCGTCGCACGCGATCACGCGGAGTGTTTGGTCTTGGGCTGCGGCGGCATGAGTCACTGGACCGCACGCCTCTCGCAAGACCTGTCGGTGCCGGTCGTCGACGGAGTCGCCGCGGCTGTCACGCTCGTCGAAGCCCTCGTCGCACAAGGCCTCGGCACGAGCAAAGCCATCTCTTACGCCTACCCACTGATCAAATCATCGACGCGGTAACGGCGCACCGCGCCGAGAAAGGTCCCTGTCATGCACACGAGCACGCAACCCTCCGGAGGAGACATCCCCGAAGGCTATAGCAAGAGGCTCTACAACGAAGACTTGGGGTCTTTAGTCAAAACCAACCAACAGACCTGGGGTTGGTACAACATCTTCGCGTTTTGGATGTCGGACGTGCATAGCGTCGGCGGCTACGTGTTCGCCGCGAGCTTGTTCTCCCTCGGGCTGAGCAGTTGGCAAGTGTTGATCGCATTGTTAGTCGGCATCACGCTCGTGTTGTTCCTCTGCAACCTCGTTGCGAAACCGAGCCAAGTCACCGGTGTTCCCTACCCGGTCGCATCCCGTCTCTCGTTCGGCGTGTACGGCGCGTACGTGCCTGCGATGATTCGCGGCCTGATCGCGGTCGCGTGGTACGGCATTCAGACGTATCTCGCATCGCATGCCCTCATCATTGTAATCCTGAGGTTCCTTCCGGATCTCAAACCGTACGCGACGCTGGACCACTCGTTTCTCGGCTTATCCGCGCTCGGCTGGTTCGGCTTCATGACGATGTGGACGCTGCAGGCAGTCGTGTTCTGGAACGGCATGGAAGCGATCAAGCGGTTCATCGACTGGGCGGGCCCCGCGGTGTACGTGGTCATGGTCGCGCTCGCGGTTTGGATCGTATGGAAGGCCGGATTCGCGCGCTTGTCGTTCGACTTGAGCGAAGGCGAGCACAAGTTGACCGGCGGCGCAGCGTTCTGGCAGGTGCTCGTCGCGATCGCGCTCGTCGTCAGTTACTTCTCGGGCCCGATGCTGAACTTCGGGGACTTCTCACGCTACTGCAAGACGTATACGGACGTGAAGGTCGGCAACTTCTGGGGTTTACCGGTCAACTTCTTGTTCTTCTCGATCGTCACCGTGATCACGACGGCCGGCACGCTGCCCGTGTTCGGCAAGTTCGTGCACGACCCGATCGAGACAGTCGGCTTGATCGACTCGACGTTTGCAGCAGTCGTCGGCGCGTTCACGTTCATCACCGCGACGATCGGCATCAACATCGTCGCGAACTTCGTTTCCGCCGCGTTCGACTTCTCGAACATCGCACCGCGGCGCATCAGCTGGCGCGCCGGCGGCATGTTGGCCGCGTGTGGCGCCATCTTCATCACGCCCTGGAACCTGTTCAACTCGCCGGCGGTCATCCACTACACTCTCGACGTGCTGGCATCGTTCATCGGCCCGCTGTTCGGCATCCTCGTGATCGACTTCTATCTGGTGAAGAAGCAGAAAGTCGTGATTGACGACCTGTACAGCGAGAGCCCGACCGGCGCCTATTACTTCGACAAAGGCGTGAACTGGCTTGCGATCAAGGCGCTCGTGCCGGGCGTGGTCGTCGGTCTGGTGATGAGCTTTTTGCCGGGCTTCATGGAACACCCGGGCCCATTCAAGGACCTGGCAAACTTCGCTTGGTTCATCGGAGTCGTGGTGGGCGGAGTCACGTATCGTATTATCGCCGTGAAGGCGCCGCAGCCAGCGGCGTTGAAGGTCGCCGGAGGAGCAGCCGAATGAAACCATGGGCGCTTCGTAGTATGCGTATCGTCTCGGGCGATGCGCTGGTCTCAGGATTCGTGCTCGTCGGCGGGGATGGGCGAATCGAAGGCGTCGCGACGAGCGCGCCTCCGAGTTACGCAGTCGTCGACGCCGGGTCGTACGTGGTCTCGCCGGGTTTAGTCGACTGTCACGTCCATGTGAACGAGCCTGGTCGCACGGAGTGGGAGGGCTACGAGACGGCGACGCGGGCTGCGGCTGCAGGCGGTGTGACGAGCCTCGTCGACATGCCGCTCAACTGCATTCCGGTCACGACGACCGCAGCCGCGTTCGAGACCAAGCTCGCGGCGTGTCGCGACAAGTGTTACGTCGACGTCGGTTTCTGGGGAGGCGTCATCCCGGGCAATGCGCCGGAGCTCCCTGCGCTCGCCCAAGCCGGTGTGCTCGGCTGCAAGGCGTTCATGGTGCACTCGGGCATCGACGAGTTTCCGAACGCCACGCGCGAGGATCTGCGAACGGCGATGCCGATCCTACGCGCGAGCGGTCTGCCGCTACTCGCCCACGCCGAGCTCGACTTAGGCGCGGACATTCACGAGCACGATCCGCGCGTGTACCAGGGCTATCTGGAGTCGCGGCCGAAGTCGTGGGAAGACGCCGCGATCTCACAGCTCATCGAGCTGTCGCGCGAGACCGGTTGCCATGTTCACGTCGTGCATCTATCGGCGGCGACGTCGATCCTCGCGATCCGCGCGGCGAAAGCGGAGGGGCTCTCGATCAGTGTCGAGACTTGTCCGCATTACTTGTGTCTCGAAGCGGAGCAGATCCCCGATGGCGCGACGCAGTACAAGTGTGCGCCGCCGATCCGCGAGCACGAAAACCGCGAAGCTCTCTGGCGAGGATTGCTCGAGGGCGTGATCGACTTCGTGATCACCGATCACAGCCCGTGCACCCCTCAGCTCAAACAGTTCGAGCGCGGACACTTCCACGATGCCTGGGGTGGGATCGCGTCGTTGCAGCTCGGGTTGTCGACCTTGTGGACTCACGCGCGCGAACGAGGTGCATCGCTCGCGCAGCTCGCGAAGTGGACGAGCGCGAACCCTGCGAAGTTCGCGGGCTTGTCGTCGCGTAAAGGGCAGATCGCAGCTGGCTACGACGCCGACCTCGTCGTCTGGGACCCGGATGAGAAGTTCGTCGTGCGCGAGCAAGGCTTGTTCTTCAAGCATCGCGTCTCGCCGTACCTCGGCATGGATCTGACAGGAGTCGTGCACCAAACGTTCCTGCGCGGGCTCGAGGTGTTCGACGGGAAGAAGCATCCGGCGGGCGCGACCGGGAAGATGTTGCTCGGGCGTGACGCTCCCAGCGGGGCCTCGTCCTCGTAGCCGTCCTCGTGCACATCCTCGTAGCGTCCTCGTGCACGTCCTCGTAGCCGTGCGCGTGCGCGTCCTCGTAGCCGTGCGCGCACGAAACTCCGAGCCCACTCGCATAGTTGTCGAACTGACATTTTTAGGCGGTGTGACATGCGCGTACCTAGCCGGCTCAGGTCGGCTGGACGCGCGTACCCAGCGTGTGCATGTAACAGGTAAGGAGCACAGTCATGTTCGTAACGCTCCAAATCGTCAGCGTGCTACTCGCATCCGTTGCGATGGCACTCGCGGCCGCCCACGCGCTCGAACTACCCGGTAAGCTGCGGCTCGACCGCGAGCACTACAACGCGACGCAGTCGATCTACTACCCGACCTTCACGATCACGGGTCTGGTCGGCGAGGCGGGTGGCTTGGGCTCGACGTTGCTGCTCGCGCTCGTAACGCCGGCTCAATCGGCTTCGCTCGGTTGGACCGTCGCTGCGTTCGTCGCGCTCGCGGCCATGCACGGCGCATACTGGACGATCACGCATCCCGCAAATCAGTTTTGGCTGGTGCGCGCGACGGCGCAGAGCATCGCGCCGGTCGGCTTTTTCGCGACCCACCCGTTGCCACGGCCGCCGATGGCTGCAGCGGGTTGGTCGCGTTTGCGCTCGCGCTGGGAGTACTCCCACCTCCTTCGCGCGGTACTCGGCGGGATCAGCCTGCTCGCGCTCGTGGTCGGCCTAGCGATCGACTAGGAACGGCCTCTAGATCGCTAAGAAGTCGACGCAGTCCATGCAGCCGTCACCGTTGTTGCAGGTGAAGCAGTCTGGATTGAAGATGAACATGTCGAAGATGTCGAAGCAGAACAGCTGAAGGTCCTTGCATGGACCGGTGGCGCCGCCGCCACTGGCGTCTGGATCGAGCAGGTCTGGCACACCGCCGCTGCCAGCTGCACCGCTCGAGCCACTCGCTCCCGCCGCCGAGCCTCCGCCACCACTCATTCCGGCAGTAGCGCTGGTGCCGGCGACACTCATGCCTGCAGCGCCACCCGCACCTGCGCTCGCGCCGCTCGAACCGGAGCTGCCGCTCGCACCCGCCGCAGCGCCGCCGGCACCTGCAGCCGCGCTCATTCCGGCGACTGACGCCCGGCCTGCCGTCACCGTAGCGGTCGAACCGGCCACGCTCGGCGCAGTCGTACCGGCGGTGAGAGCCGGGCTACCGCTGCCACCTGGCGCGCGTCCGGCGGCCCCCAACGTGCCCGCCGCGCTTCCAGACATGGGGTTTTCCGTGGTGCTGGGGGAATCACCACAGCCGATGCAGCCCAGGCCGAGCGCGACGAGCGCGATAAGTAGCGATGACTGCAATCGAATCGACATGGGCATGGCAGCTCCTCAGCAAGCGCGGTTACGTCCAGCGCGCGTTGCCTGAGTGCCTCCCCCTCGACGATTCAGCTACCGAAACCGAAGCCGCACACCATCGAGGTAATTCTTTCAACGCTACGGGTAACGAGCACCGCCCCACAGCATGCGCATCGTACACTCCGGGGATGACGGCTTCGGTCGCTCCGCGGATCACCGCCAAACCAGAGCTCGTAGTCATGGATTCCGAGCCAGGCGCGTTCTGGTTCGGCGCGTGGCGAAACATCAACCTGTTGGTTTGGCTACAGGGGGCCACGCTCGACGCCGTGTCACGACTCGACCGCACGAATCTCGAGCGTACTCAGGCCCACCCCGAAAAGCTGACGACGGTGCACATCGTTACGGCGATCGCCGGGCCTCCGGACCCCGACGCACGCGATGCATTCAACACGATGCACTTGCAGTGGGGCCACACGGTCGGTTGCGCCGCGGTCGTGATCGAGCGCAGCGGTTTCGTCGGGGTCGCCGTGCGCAGCGTCATCACGGGCATGGTACTGCTCGCCCCGAAGCACTACCGCGTCAAGGTGTTCGACTCGATCGAACCAGCCGCGCCCTGGTTGGTCGAGCAGCATGCACGCTCGACATCCGTGCAAACCACCGAAACCGAGTTGCGGTCGGTCCTACGAGCCGCTCGAGCCGCCGCCAAGTAGCGCAGCGCCGCAGCTGACAGCTGCGGACGTGACGCCTAGCTCCGACTCGCACCAGCCGCGAGTGCGCTCAGACCGTGGCGCTGCGCTGGATCGAGACCGTGTGCGAGCGAATGACGCTGGTTCACGACGGCCAGGATCTGATCCACGCGCTCGGCATCGAGCACTTCGGCAGCAGTAGGCGCTCGCGTCGTGAAGTTCAACGGACAGTGCGTGACCTCACCAGTGCCGATGCGCAGCCGCACGGCCGCTACTGGGACAAAGCCTGCTGGATAACGTAGCGCGTACCCTTGCGTGCGACACACGAGTGGTCGAGCGCCGTAGACCGCGCAACTGCCGTCGTCGTGCAGCATCGCGCAGCGGGGCCCCGGTTCGTTCGCCGCCTCGCGCGACAGCTGCAATACTCCGCGCGCTTGCACCTGCGCTCGTACATCCGCCGGCAGCGCCGCGAGTGCTGAACGCACCTGCTCCGCTTCGACTTGATCGACGGTCAGCCACGCCAGACAGCAACTGTCACAACCACGCCGGCATGCCATCTGATCGCGCGCGCTCGCAAACGCGGTTTGCGTGAACGCTTCGACCTTCGCCACCAGCGCGTCGTTTTCGCTGCCCATGCGGAGGATGTCTTAGCACGGCTGGCCTTCGTGCGTGCCAGCCCACGGGATCGCCGCGATTCTGGCAAACTCGGGCCATGACTGGACAGAACATCTTGATCACCGGCGCTAACACCGGGATCGGCTTGGCGACCGCTCGCGTGTTTGCCAGCCGCGGCGACCGCGTCTTCGTCGCTTGCCGCGACGACGCGGGTGCTCGGGCACTTTCGGAGCGGATTCAGCAAGAATCCGGCTATCGGCTCGAAGTGTTCGCGCTGGATCTCGCGCGGTTCGAGTCTGTCCGTGGCTGCGCCGAACAATTCGCCAGGCTCGCCATTCCTCTTCACGTGCTGATCAACAACGCTGGAGTCGCGGGTAAACGCGCAAGAACGGCGTCCGGCTTCGAGCTCGCGTTCGGCGTCAACCACCTCGGCCACTTCCTGCTCACGCAACTCTTGCTCCCGCAGCTGCGAGCGGCGGGGCGTGCGCGCGTGGTGACACTCGCGAGCAAGGCCCACTACGCTGCACCGGGCATCGACTGGAACGCCGTGACCAAGAAGACGCGCACGATCACCGGCCTCGCCGAGTACTCGGCATCGAAGCTAGCGAACGTCCTGTTTAGTGCCGAGCTCGCGCGCCGCCTCGCCGGAACAGGCATCACGACGTATTCACTGCATCCCGGTGTGGTCGCGTCCGATGCCTGGCGGCACATGCCGCAACCAGCACGGTGGTTCTACACGCGAGGGATGCTCACTCCGGAACAAGGTGCACTGACGTCGATCTACTGTGCGACCGCCCCCGAGCTAGCCGCCGAAAGCGGCCTCTACTACGACGACCAACGCCAGAAAGTACCGAGCGAACCGGCGCAGGATCGAGCGTTGGCAGCCGAGTTGTGGGACCGGAGCGTGGAGTGGACGCGCGCATCCTGAAAGCCGGACTGCTGCAAACCGCCCCTAGTGCTGCACGAGCCTGACGGTTGTGTAGCGCTTCGGCGCGCACGGCCCTTCCGCGACCCTCGGAGTGCGCTCGCGAACGTGGCTCACTCTTTGCGTGTGCGCAAAGCGAGTGGCGTTCTTGACTAACACACCGCGAATCAGGCGCCGGGCCCCCCTCGAAATCTCGCCCAAGTCCATGCTGTGGGTGGTTGTCATCGCGGCAGGCTGTTGGCTCCTCATTCACCTCGCGCCGGTCGTGTTGGCGCTCGTCGTAGCGCTCTTTCTCGTCGGCACACTCAATCCCGCCGTCGAGTGGCTCGAGCGGAAGCAGATCCGACGCGGGTGGGCCATTCCACTCGTCTTCGGTGCGCTTCTGTTAGTTGGCCTGGCACTTGGCGCGCTGACTTTACCGTCGCTGTTCAGCCAAGGGCGTGAGCTCGTCGAGCATGAGCCGGAGCTGCGAGGCAAGCTGAGCACGTGGATGGCTCACACGAGCGTGTTGCGGCCGTACGCCCAGTCGGTGCGCAACTTTCAATACGCCCCGATCGCGAAAGCAGCAGCCGGTTCGGTCTGGATCGCTTCGGCGAGCGTAGCCGCGTACATCGGCTATTTCGTGAGCGCGGTCTTTCTCGCGCTCTACATCATGCTCGACCGAGATCGCTTGCGCGGTGCACTGTTCGCTCTGGTCCCGCGCGATCATCACCTGCGCCTATCGCGCGTCTTGCTGAACCTCGAGACGATCGTCGGCGGCTACATCCGCGGTCAGGCGCTCACGTCCGGCCTGATGGCTGTGTTCGCATTCATTCTCCTGACCGCTTGCAGCGTGCCGAGTGCACTGGCACTCGCCGTGTTCGCCGGTCTCGCGGACGTATTGCCGTACATCGGCGTCGTCCTTTCGGTAGGTCCGATGGCGCTCGCCGCGGCGACGCAAGGTTTGGTGACTGCCGCGATCGTAGTCGCAGTCATGTTGGCCTACGAAGAGCTCGAGAGCCGCGTTCTAGTGCCGCACATTTACGGCCATACCTTGCGCTTGCCATCGTCGATGGTGTTGCTCGCGCTCCTCGTCGGCGGCACTTTGATGGGCATCGTCGGCGCGCTTTTGGCACTGCCGCTCGCAGCTGCGATCCGCATGCTGGTCGAGGAGCTACGGGTCGACTTGCCGGGCGAGAACGTCGATGACACGGCACAACGCGCGCGCGACCTGCGATCCGAGCGGGACTACGAGACTCGCAGCGAAGGCCAACCGGCGACCGCCGCAGCCGCGATCGCGGTCGAGATCTCGGAAGACCAGCTGGTCCACGAGTCGAAGCTGCGCGAGGTCGAAGAAAAGGCGTGACCTTCGAGCGGAATCAAAGCTCGGCCAGCCGCTTTGCCAGGTAGCGCCGCTCGGGCTCGTTACCGACGAGCCGGTGTGCCTCGAGGTACGCCGCCCTCGCCTCGTCTCGCCGCCCTGCGCGGCGCAGCAGATCGGCCCGCGCCGCGAAGTACAAGTGGTAGCTCCGCATCGTCGCGTCGGCAGCCAGCGCATCGAGTAGCTCGAGTCCTCGCGCGGGACCTTCGGCCATCGCAACTGCAGCCGCGTGATTGAGCGCGATGACCGGCGTGCCTTCACGCCGCAGTAACTCCGCGTACAAGCCTGCGATCTGCGGCCAATCCGTGGCAGTTGCGGTCTCCGCTTGCGAGTGCAGCGCCGCGATCGCGGCTTGAATCGCGTAGGGCGACTTCACGCCCGCCAAGAGCGCGCGATGGAGCAAGCCGACACCTTCGTTGATCTGTGCTTGGTTCCAGCGCGTTCGATCTTGATCCTCGAGGAGCACGAGCTCGCCCTGCGCATCGACGCGAGCCGCGCTCCGACTGTCGTGGAGCAACATCAGTGACAGCAAGACGAGCGGCTCCGCGTGCTCCGGCATCAGCTGGAGGAGCAACCGCCCGAGCCGAATCGCTTCGGTACACAAGTCGTTCCGCAGGAGCTGTCCGCCGCTCGTAGCGGCATAGCCTTCCCCGAACACCAGGTACACGACCGACAGTGCCGCATCGAGCCGCTCATCCAGCTCGGCACGCGCCGGCACGACATACGGAATCTTCGCGATCTTGATCTTGTTCTTCGCGCGAACGAGCCGCTGCGCCATCGTCGCCGGCTCGACCAGAAACGCCCGCGCGATCTCGTCGGTCGTGAGACCACACAACGTTCGCAAGGTGAGCGCGACTTGCGCCTCGACCGCGAGCGCCGGATGGCAGCACGTGAAGATCAGCCGCAAGTAGTCGTCGATCTCGGTCACTTCCATCGCGGTTTCGGGTTCGCCGCTCAGAGCTGCAAGTGCTTCGACCGTATCGGGATCGATCGCAGTCTCGAACTTCGCTCTGCGCCGCAAGCGATCGACCGCCTTGTTGTGCGCGGTGCGCGCGAGCCAAGCGCGCGGGTAGTCCGGCATGCCATCGGTCGGCCACTGTACGAGGGCCGCGCTGAAAGCGTCTTGCACCGCTTCTTCGGCCAGACCGAAGTCGCCACCGACGACGCGGATCAAACGCGCGGTGATCGCACCCGAGTGCTCGCGATAGAGTTGACCGATCGCCGAAGAATCCACGGCGGTTCGGAGTGTATCCCAGACTCCGCCGGGTTTCGCCCCAACGGAGTCCGAGGTCACGTTGATCATCGGCTCAAGACTGAGCGGGCATGGCCATGATCGGCCGAATTTCGATTGCACCGAAACGCACGCCCGGCATTCGCGCTGCAACCGAGACCGCCTCATCGAGATCTTTCGCCTCGATGATGTAGTAGCCGCCGAGCTGCTCGCGCGTCTCCGCGAACGGTCCGTCGGTCTTCAGCAACTTGCCGTCCTTCTCGCGCAACGTCGTCGCCGTCGTCACCGAGCCGAGCCGATCGGCGCCGACGAGGTGACCGGACTCGCGGATGGCCTGCGTGTACGTCATGTATTCGCGCGTGATCGCACCGTTCTGCTCGTCGTTGCGGGTCTTGTAGTCGGCTTCGGTGAAGTAAATCAGCAGCATGTATTGCATGGGAACGTCTCCAGTTTTTCCGGCGTTCAGTGACCGGCTTGGGTTCGCCCTCTAGTCGAATGGCCCTGCGACCGATCGACAGCCTACTCCGAAGTTTTTTTGGCAGGGTCCAAGCGCCCGAAACTTCGGCTGTTCCACGCCGCTACGGCTCAGACGGCCGCGCGCGAAGCGTCACGAGCGTGGCCCCCCAACCCCCGCGCTCGGCTGGCGCCAGCCCGAACGCGACCACGTCGGTGCGCCGCTCGAGCCCGGCGTGCACCGTGCGGCGCAACGTGCCTTTCCCTTTGCCGTGGATGATCCGAACCTCGAGGATGCCTGCGCGCTGGCACTCGTCGAGGTAATCCTGGACGAGCTCCGCGACGTCTTCGGGACGAAACGCGTGGAGGTCCAGCACACCGTCGATCGGTAGCGGCTGAGCCGACTCGTCGTCGCCTTCCACGCGCGAAGCGTATCACGCAGGCCAGATCCCGCGCCCCCGCGACTCGGCGCGCGATCGCTGCTACGAGTAGCTGCCTTGGACCTGAGTTGAGGAGACGAGTCACGTGGCTGGAACGAGTTTGCTCGCGCTCTTGGACGACATTGCAAGCGTGCTCGATGACGTCGCGCTGCTGACGAAGCTCGCGGCCAAGAAGACCGCAGGCGTGCTCGGCGATGATCTCGCGGTGAACGCCGAACAAGTCTCGGGCGTTGCAGCCGAACGTGAGCTGCCGGTCGTACTCGCAGTCGCGAAGGGCTCGACGATCAACAAAGCGATTTTAGTTCCGGTCGCGCTCGGCATCAGCGCGGTGGCGCCGTGGTTGGTCACCCCGCTGTTGATGATCGGTGGCGCGTTTCTCTGTTACGAGGGCTTCGAAAAACTTTCCCACAAGTGGCTGCACAAGGGCGAAGTCGACCAGGAGAAGGAGCAGCTGCGCCAAGCCGTGATGGACGAGAATGTCGATCTCGTCGCGTTCGAAAAAGAGAAGATCAAAGGCGCAGTTCGGACCGACTTCGTTTTGTCGGCGGAGATCATCGCGATCAGCTTGGGCGAAGTCGCCGAGGCCGAGTTCGTGACACGCGTGATCGTGCTCGTCGGGATCGCAGTCATCATGACGGTCGGCGTGTACGGCTTCGTCGCGGCGATCGTGAAGATGGACGACCTTGGCCTGTTCTTGACTCGCTCGCGCGGCGGCCACGGTTTCGCGCGCGCGAAACGCGGCTTTGGTGGCTTGCTGCTGCGAGCTGCACCGTATTTGATGAAGTTTCTCGGGGTCGCCGGCACTGTCGCGATGTTCCTCGTCGGCGGCGGAATCCTCACGCACGGCATTTCGCCGATGCATCACGCCCTCGAGTCGCTTGCGAGCTCACTCGGTGGATTCGGCGGCATCGCGACGATGCTCGCGAACTTCGTGTTCGGTGTGATCGCCGGTGCGATCGTGTTGCTGGGTGTGACGCTGGTCGGACGTTTGCGTTCGAAATCCAAACCCGCGGCCTGACCGCATGAGCGAACATCACCACCTCGGCGCCGTGCGCCCCATGCTCGCGCGCGACCCGCACGAAGCACACCGTGTCGCGACGCCACTCGAGCTGCTGTTCGATCTGTGCTTCGTCGTAGCGGTCGCGCAAGCCGCCGCCGGCTTGCATCACGGTCTCGAGCACGGCGATGTCGTGCACGCCCTCGTCGGCTACGGCCTCGTGTTCTTCGCGATCTGGTGGGCCTGGATGAACTTCACTTGGTTCGCCTCGGCTTACGACTGTGACGACGTCCCATATCGGTTGAAGGTCTTGGTGCAGATCACCGGCGTGCTGATCATCGCGGCCGGCGTACCGCGCGCGTTCGAACGCAGCGATTTCTCGGTCGCCACGCTCGGTTACACGGTGATGCGCGTAGGCCAGATCGCGCATTGGCTGCGCGCTGCCAAACACAACCCGGCCCACCGCCGAACGGCGCGTCGCTATGCGCTCGGGCTCGCGGTCTGTCAGGTGGGGTGGATCGCGTTCGCGTTCCTCCAACCTCCGGCCTGGATCATGTTTTTCATGCTGCTCGTCGCAGCGGAGCTATCTGTACCGATCTGGGCCGAGCGACACGCCGCGACGCCTTGGCACCCGCATCACATCGCGGAACGTTACGGCTGCCTCACGTTGATCGTGCTCGGTGAGTGTGTGCTCTCGACCACGCTCTCGATCCAGGCAGCTGTCGACGAAGGCCACTTGTCGCTGCGCCTCGGCGCGCTCATCGCTGCCGAGATCGTGTTGTTGTACGGGATGTGGTGGATCTACTTCGACGCAGCGCCGCGCCACCTGACGACCCGCGACGCTTTCAAGTGGGGCTACGGACACCTGTTCATCTTTGCGGCAGCCGCGGCCGTAGGCTCGGGCTTGAGCGTCTCGATCGATTCATTTGCAGGTAAGACGCATCTGTCAGAGCTCGCGATCAGCCTGATGGTCGGCGTGCCGGTCGCCGTCTACATCCTCGGTTTGTGGGCGATTCACGTCCGCACGTCGCGCCCGACGACAGCCAACGCGGCATTTCTGTTCGGTGCGGCGCTCTTGATCGCGCTCGCATTCGTACCGTGGCCTTGGAGTGTCGTCGGGATGAGCGCGGTCGTCGCGTTGCTCGTGGTCAGCCTGAGGCTCGCTACGACGTAGATGGGGTATGCTCCGCGGCCTTGGCGCAAGGAGCTCCGTGAACGCTAGCAAACCCAACTACACGCCCGCGCTGGTAGTACTGACGTCGCTGTTCTTCACCTGGGGTTTGATCACTTCGCTGAACGACATCCTCGTTCCGCACTTCAAAGCGATCTTCACGCTCAACTACGTGCAAGCGATGCTCGTGCAGCTGTGCTTCTTCAGCGCGTACTTCTTCGCTTCGATCCCGAGTGGGCTCGTCGTGCAGCGCATCGGCTACCGCAACGGCATCATCGCCGGACTCTCGGTTGCCGGGCTCGGCTGCCTCGGCTTTTATCCCGCCGCAGTTGGAACCTCGTACGCGCTGTTCTTGCTCTCACTGTTCGTACTCGCGTGCGGCATCACGCTGCTCCAAGTCGCAGCGAATCCAGCGGTCGCGGGGCTCGGTGATTCCGAAACCGCAGCGAGTCGTTTGAACCTCACGCAAGCCTTCAACTCGCTCGGCACCACAATCGGTCCGGCGCTCGGCTCCGCGCTCATCCTCGGTGGCGCTGCAATCCACGGCGGCGGCACGACCCACGAGATCCAAACCGTGAAAGCACCCTACCTCGTGCTCGCGGCGCTGCTGTTCCTGACCGCCTTCGTGTTCTCGCGCTTTCACTTGCCGGTGCTCGCATCGGAGTCCGAAGAGCAGTCTGCAGCTCACGGCGGCGAAGTCCACGGCAGCTTGGCGAAGCAGCCGCACCTGATGCTCGGCGTCGGCGCGATCTTCCTCTACGTCGGCGCTGAA
>Ga0193752_1000530_pt1 | contig 36367 bp, 36 predicted proteins | sample H1c1metaG_FD_144924 | JGI IMG/M metagenome (GOLD analysis project Ga0193752, IMG submission 144924) | Soil microbial communities from a riparian zone of the East river system, Colorado, United States - H1c1 | ecosystem: Environmental > Terrestrial > Soil > Riparian zone | place: USA: East River... | reverse complement strand
ATAGCGAGGAGCGCGACATGAACGAGGTCAGGCCATTCGAAGGTGGATGCCTGTGCGGCGCGGTGCGTTATCGCGCCACGGAGGCACCGGTGCGCGGCGTCATGTGCCATTGCCCGCAATGCCGCAGACATTCGGGCGCGCCGGCGTTGTCGTTCGTGCATTTTCCCGTGCGCAGCTTCACCTGGACGCGCGGCGGTCCCAGGCTGTATCAATCGTCCGAATTCGCGCAGCGCGGTTTCTGTGCAAACTGCGGCAGCACGCTGTCGATGCACGAAGAGGTATTGGCCGAGCGCATGTTGATTGCGGTCGGCAGTCTCGATGAGCCCAACCGCGTGCATATCGATGACCATGTCTGGACGAAGGATCAGCTCGCCTGGTTCAAGATCGACGATGGCCTGCCCCGCTTCGAGACAAACAGCTCGGCCGTGGCCACGAAGGCCCACGTCAGGACCTGACTGTTAGCTGGCCAGGGCAATGCTGACCTGGAAACCCGTAGCTGTCGCGTCTTCCGCGTGACCGCAGCACGGAACAGGGCTATCTTGTCGCTCCATGTTCCTGATCGTTCCGCTCGGCAAGAAGGGATCCAACGGAATTCCGATCTTCACGCTGTTCATCTGCGTGGCGTGCGTGATCGTACACGTGTTCGCCAGAGCCAACGCCGACCAGCTCGCGCTTGCGTTCTATCCCGACCAGCTCGACCCGCTCAAGATGTTCACCTCGGTGTTCACACACACCGACAGCTGGCACCTGCTCGGCAACCTGTTCTTCTTCTACTGCTTCGCGCGCACCATCGAGACGCGCATTTCGACTTCAGGCTATCTACTGGCATTCGTGGTGTTCGTGCTGGTCACGAACCTCTCTTACGCCGCGGCCACCAAGGAGTCGATCCCCACCGTCGGGTTGTCCGGCATTGTGTGGGGATACATGGGCATGTTCCTGTTCCGCTACCCGAAAGACGACATCGACTGCTTCGTCTGGTGGCTGTGGATCGTGCGCACCATTGAAATCCCGGCGTTCTTGTTCATCCTGGCGTTCCTCGCGTTCGACATCGCGGCCTATCGTAATTCTGGGGGCAACGCCGACGGCGGCGCCGTCAACCACGTGGTCCATTTCTCGGGATTCATCGCCGGCGCGCTGTACAAACTGGCGTTCTGGAATGTGTTCTCGGACGAGCCGCCGGAGCCGAAACGCCGTCCCATTTACGGTACGCGCCGCGCGCGCTGGAACTAACCCGGCAGTTAGAGGTAATACGTTAGACCTGCGGAGGTCTCATGTACGCCAAAACCCTTGCACTGTTCGTCTGCATTGCGGCCACCGGATTGTCGAGCTGCACGACGGAGCCGGAATCGGGACAGCTCGGGCCGACGCCTGAATCGATCCCCGAGCCGGAAATCAGCATTGAGCTTCCGCTCGAGAGGGAAAACCCGCAACGCTATGCCGCGCCGCAGGCTTGCCTGCTCAGCAGCGCAAAGTCCTGCATGGAGCTCGATCCACGCCCGTTCGAACCCTGCCTCGTGACCAGCAAGAGCTGTGAGCGGGAAGGTGCCAGAGTAATGCCAGTCGCGCCTGCGGCGAATGTCGAGCCGCCCGCTGTCGAATCGCGCTAACTAGAACTTGACCATCACGTGCCGGACGGCCGTGTAGTCCTCGAGCGCGTACACGCTCAGATCCTTGCCGTACCCCGAGCGCTTCATGCCCCCGTGCGGCATCTCGCTCACCAGCATGAAGTGCGTGTTGATCCAGGTGCAGCCGTACTGAAGCTTGGCGGCGACTTTCATCGCCTTGCCTACGTCCTTGGTCCACACGGATGACGCGAGGCCATAGTCGGAATCGTTGGCCCACTCGATGGCCTGATCCGCGTCCTTGAAGCGCGTGACGCTGACGACGGGACCGAACACTTCCTTCTGCACGATCTCATCCGTTTGCTTCGCACCGGCGATCACGGTGGGCTCGTAGAAGAATCCGGCGCCGGATTTCTGCTTGCCGCCGGCAGTGATCTCGATGTGCCGCTTCTCGGTGGCGCGCTGCACGAATCCCGACACTCGCGAACGTTGTTTGGCGGTGATGAGGGGGCCCATCTCGACGCCCTCTTCTTCCTGAGATCCGACCTTGATGCTGCTGGCGGCGCTCGAAAGATCCGCGACCAGCTTGTCATAGATCTTCGGGCCGGCGTAGATGCGGCAGGCCGCGGTGCAATCCTGCCCGGCATTGTAGAACCCGAAAGTGCGCACCCCACTGACGACGGATTCCAGATCTGCGTCGTCGAACACGATGACCGGTGCCTTGCCGCCCAACTCCAGGTGCGTGCGCTTCGTGCCATTCACCGCGGCCGCGAGCACTTTCTCGCCGCTCGCCATCGAGCCGGTCAGCGAAATCATCGCGACTTCGGGCTGCGCGACCAGCGGCGCGCCGACGGTGTTGCCGCGGCCGCAGATGATGTTCACGACGCCGGGTGGAAACAGCTCTGCGCAGATCGTCGCGAGCTTGAGCGCGGTCAGCGGTGTTTGCTCGGAGGGCTTCAACACGATGGTGTTACCGGCCGCGAGGGCTGGGCCCATCTTCCAGGCCGCCATCATCAGTGGATAGTTCCACGGCGCGATCGACGCGACGACGCCGATGGGATCGCGGCGGATCATGCTGGTGAAGCCGGGCAGGTATTCGCCTGCGACGGAGCCACTGAGCACGCGCGCCGCGCCGGCGAAGAAGCGGAACACGTCGGCAATCGCCGGGATTTCGTCGTTCAAAGCGGCATTCAGCGGCTTGCCGCAGTTCGTCGATTCGAGCTTCGCAAACTCCATCGCCTCGGCTTCGATGCGATCGGCGAGTTTCATGAGAATGGCGCCGCGATCCTTCGGCACCGTACCCGCCCAGCCGGGGAACGCCTTCGCAGCGGCTTTCACTGCCGCGCCGATCTGCTCCTCCGACGCCTCGGCCACTTGCGCGATCACCTTGCCGGTGGCCGGATCGAGCACGCCGAGCTCCTCGCCCCTGCCTTTGACCAGCTTGCCGTTAACGAGCAGTTTCGTGTTCATCGTCGGGCCTCGTGAAGTAGTAAGCCAGCAGGATCGGGATCAGCGTCACCGCGATCACGATGACCGCCACCACGTTGGTGACGGGCCGGTCGCGCGGCCGGAACAGCTCGTTGAAGAACCAGATCGGCAACGTGCGCTCCTTGCCCGCCGTAAAGATCGTGACGATGATTTCATCGAACGACAGCGCGAACGCCAGCATGCCACCGGCCAGGAAGGCTGTCGCCACCTGCGGCAGTAGTACATACCGCAGTGTCTGCAGACCGTGGGCGCCCAAGTCCATCGACGCCTCGACCCAGTTGGCCGGTAGACGCCGCAGCCGCGCGATCACGTTGTTGTAGACGATCACCGTGCAGAAAGTCGCGTGACCCATCACGATCGTCACGAACGACGCGTCGAGGTTGGCCAGTCTCATGGCGGCCAGCAACGCGATGCCGGTCACGATCCCCGGCAATGCGATCGGCAACACGAACAACACCGTCAACGCATCCTTCGCCGGGAATTTCGCACGCGCCAGCGCGAAGGCGGCCAACGTGCCGAGCACCATCGCAATGGCGGTGGCGCAGGCCGCGACGGACAACGACAACGCGAGACTCGACCAGATATCCGCGCGCGCAAACGCGACCTGGAACCAGCGCAAGGTGAGCCCGGGCGGCGGGAATTGATAGGTTCGGTCTTCGGTGGTGAACGCGTACAGGATGATGATGAACACCGGCACGTGCATGAACGCGAGGCCTGCGAATGCACCGATGCGCATCAGCCAGGATGGTCGATCCGGCCGGTATAGTCTTTTAAAGGGCATCGAAAGCCCCGAAGCGCTTGGCGATGGATAGATAGCCGAAGATCAGCACGATCGGCACGACGGAGAATGCGGCGGCCAGCGGAATATTGCCGGCAGTGCCCTGCTGCACGTACACCATCATGCCGATGAAGTAGCCCGGGGCGCCCACCACGCTCGGGATGATGTAGTCGCCGAGCGTGAGCGAGAACGTGAACACCGAGCCCGCGGCGATGCCGGGCACAGCCAGCGGCAGCACCACGTTGCGGAACGTCTGCGCCGGACGCGCGCCGAGATCGGCCGAGGCCTGCAGCAACGAGCCCGGCACCCGTTCGAGCGCCGCGGCCATCGGCAGGATCATGAACGGCAGCCACATGTACACGAACACGATGAACATGCCGAGGTACGAGGACGACAGCGACGGGCCGCCGATGCCGGGAGTCTCCAACGCCGCCTCCAACAACCCCAGCAGGCCGAGTTTGCCGAACACCCAGGCGATGATGCCCTCCTTGGCGAGCAGCAGGCGCCAGGCGTACACCTTGACGAGATAGCTGGTCCACATCGGCAGCATCACGCCGACATAGAAAAACGCCTTCATGCGCCCGTGCGCGTAGCGCGCCATGTACGTCGCTATGGGCAGCGCGATGATGGCGCAGGCGATGGTCACGGCGACGGCCATCGTGAGCGTGCGCAGCACAATGTCGACGTTGGCCCGCTGCGTTACCACCTGCTTATAGGTCTCAAGCGTGGGTTCACGCACGATCTGCGCCGTGAAGTCGTCGATCTTGTAGAAGCTCTGCGCCAGCAGCGCGAACAGCGAGCCCAGGTACACCGTGCCGAACCACAGCAGCGGCGGCACCAGCAGCAGCGCGAGATACCAGTTCGGGCGTCGGTAGAAGAACGTCGACGCCGCGCGCACGCTCATGACGACAGTGTCACCGCCGCCGCGCGCGGCCAGGATAGTTTGACGCGCGCGCCGACCGCCAACCCGGCGAGGTTGAGCGCATCCTCCTCGGTGATCAGCGCGCTCCACACTTCGCCGGCGTCGAGCTTGACCTGCCAGCGGCTGGCGGCGCCGTGATACTGCACGGCGACCACCGCTCCGGCGGTGCCGACGCAGGTTGACGGTGTCGAAGCGTGTTCCGCGGTCACGACGACGTTTTCGGCGCGAATCGCAAACGGTGTCGCCGCACCCGTGATCACTTTCGCCAGCGCGGCGCCGGCCACGTTCGCGCTGCCGACGAAACGTGCGACGAATGCGGTCGCGGGACGCGAATACAACTCGCGCGGCGCGGCCAGCTGCTCGATCCTGCCCTTGTTGAACACCGCGACCCGATCGGCCATCGACAGCGCTTCGCCCTGGTCGTGCGTCACGTAGACGAAGGTGATGCCGAGGCGGCGCTGCAAACCCTTGAGTTCGATCTGCATTTCTTCACGCAGTTTCAGATCGAGCGCGCCCAATGGCTCATCGAGCAGCAACACCTTGGGTTGATTGATCAGCGCGCGCGCCAGCGCGACGCGCTGCCGCTGGCCGCCCGACAACTGCGCGGGCCGCCGCTCGCCCTGTGCACCCAGCTGCACCAGCTCGAGCATCTCGCGGGCGCGCTGCTCGCGGTCAGGCAAAGACACGCCGCGCACCCGCGGGCCGTACGCGACGTTCTGCAGCACGTTCATGTGCGGGAACAGCGCGTAATCCTGAAAGACGGTGTTGACGTTGCGATCGTACGGCGGCACCGCCGACACATCGCTGCCGTCGAGCAACACCTGGCCGTGGTCGGGCGAATCGAAGCCCGCCACCAGCCGCAGGCAGGAGGTCTTGCCCGAGCCCGAAGGCCCCAGCATCGCGAAGAATTCCCCCGGCTCGATCGCGAACGACACATTGTCGACCGCGCGCACGTCACCGAAGACGCGCGAGACCTCGCGGAACTCGATGGCCGCCGTCATGCGCCGAGCCTTGAGAACGCGATGCGCTTACTGGCCGCCGATTACTGCGACGTAGTCCGTGACCCACCGGCTGTAGGGAACGCAACCCTCGACATGCGAGGCACACTTCGCTTCAGGCGTGCGCCAGAACTTGATCTTCTCGAAGTTGTCGATGCCGTTGGTCTTGCATCCCTCGGCGCCCAACAACGCATTGCCTTCGCAGGCCTTCGGTACCGTCGGGTTCGAACCGAACCACGCGGCCACGTCGCCCTGCACCTTCGAGGAGATCGACCATTCGAGCCACTTGTAAGCGCAGTTCGGATGCTTGGCGCCGACGGCCAGCATCGTCGTGTCGGCCCAACCCGTCGCGCCTTCCTCCGGCACGACAGTGGCGATGGGTTGCTTGTTGGCAATCAAGGTGTTCGCCTGGAAAGGCCAGGACCCCGACGCGACCACGCCCTCGTTGGTGAAGTCCTGTACCTGGGCGTTGGCGTCGTGCCAGTACTTCTGGATCAGTGGATGCTGGCCGCGCAGCAGCTTGAGCGCCTCGGCGTACGCGGATTCGTTGAGCTCGTACGGGTCCTTGATGCCGAGCTCGGGTTTCTTGGCCATCAGGTACAGCGCGGCATCGGCGATGTAGATAGGACCGTCATAGGCCTGCACGCGGCCCTTGTTGGGCTTGCCGTCCGGCAGCTTCTGCGGTTCGAACACCACGGACCAGGAAGTCGGCGGCTTCTTGAAGGTCTTGGTGTTGTACATCAACACGTTCGGACCCCACTGGTACGGCACTCCGTAGTGCTTGCCGTCGACGAAGTGCCAGCCCGCTTCCTGCAGGCGCGGATCGATGGTGGCGTAGCTCGGAATACGTTCGAGGGACACCGGCATCACGGTACCGCCGCGAATCAGGCGCAGCGAGGCATCGCCCGAGGCCGTCACGAGATCGTAGGGTGCCTTGCCGGCCGGCGGCCAGGAACCGTCACCCGAGGGCGGCGACTGCTGCCCGCCGCTGGTCATGAGCGCGACCATTTCATCGGAGGTGCTCGCGGTCTTCACGGTGACCTTGCAACCCGTGTCCGCTTCGAACTGCGTCACCCAGTCGTAGGCCTTGTCGGATTCGCCGCGTTCGATGTAGCCGGGCCAGGCGACGATGTCGAGCGAGCCTTCGAGCGCGGTCGAAGCCATCATGTCGGCTTCTTTCTTCGGCGCTTCCTCATCCTTTTTCGAGCAGGCCGCGAGCGTGAGAGCTGCGCTGCACAACATCACTATCAATCGATATCTGGAAGACCGTTGCGCGGATCGGGAGAACATGGAGAGCCCCTTTTTGTATGCGGCGCGCCCGCCCTTGGGCGCGTCGTCTTTGCGGCTATTCTAGGCCGAGCCGCGCGGCTTTTGGGCTTCGGTGCCGCCGCCGATCGGCAAAACGCTACCGGTTTCATTGCATGGCGCGCGCCAGGAACTTCATTGCGGCTTCGTTCAGGCAGGTGGCCGCGGCAACCCGCATCCACGTGGTCGGCAATTGCGTGGGCGAGAACAGGCTGCCCGGTGCCAGCAGGATGCCCTCGCGGCTGCCGGCCGTCGCCAGCTCGTTGGTGTCGCGGCCGAAATCCGCCCACAGGTACATGCCGCCGGCCGGCGGCCCGACCACCTTCGCACCCATCCGCAGCAGCGCCTCGCAGGTGCGCGCGCGGCATTCGTCCAGTTTGGCGCGCACGCCTTCGAGCATTCGCTCGTAGCTTCGCTCCGCGATGATGCGCGTCACCACGCGTTCGCCCAGCTCCGGCGACGACAAACCGGTGAGCGCCTTGATGTCACGCAGTTCACGCGCCAGCGCCGGGTGCGCCACGATGAAACCGACGCGCAGACTCGCGGCGAGCGTCTTCGAGAATCCACCGACGTAGATCACGCGCCGGCCGTCGTCGAGCGCCGCGAGACGCACGGCGTGACGGCCCGAAAGATCGCCGTAGATGTCGTCTTCGAGAATCATGAAATCGTGCCGCGCCGCGAGCTCCAGCACGCGCGCCGCGTTGGCTGCGGTCAGGCACGAACCCGTCGGGTTGTGCAGCACCGAGTTCATGATGAAGAGCTTTGGCTTCTCGCGCGCCAGCAGGCTTTCGAGCGCGGCGAGATCGGGGCCATCGGCTCCACGCGGCACCCCGACGATACGCGCACCGAAAGCGGCGAAGCGCGCGAACATCACGAACCAGGCCGGATCTTCGACGAACACCGTGTCGCCGGGCGCGAGGAAGCGGCGCGCCACCAGGTCGATGGCCGCGGTGGCGCCGGCGGTGGCGAGGATCTGCTCAGGCGCAACGGCGATGCCGTTGAGCGCGAGCCGCGCGGACAACGCCTCACGCAGCGGTAGATAGCCTTCGACCGAACCGTACTTGAGCAGCCATGAACCGCGGCTGCGTCCGACGCCGCGCACCGCGGCCGAGACCAGTTCGTGATCGAGCCAGCTCTCGGGCAGAAGTCCCGCGCCCGGCTGCTCGCTGCCGGGCGACTGACGCCGCTGCGCACGCAGCAGCCAGCTGACATCCAGCACGGTGCCCGGCAACGTATGCGCCACAGCGCGCCGCTGGATAAGTTTGTTGGCGCGCATGCGCACGTAGAACCCCGAGCCGCGGCGGGATTCGATCAAACCCGCGGCGATCAGCCGGTCGTAGGCCTCGACCACGGTCGAGCGGCTGACACGCGATTCCTCGGCGCAATCGCGAATCGACGGCAGGCGCGTGCCGGGGCGCAATGCATGGTTCTCGATGCGCAGCGCGAAACGTGCGGCGAGCTGGGCGGGCAGTCTGTGATCCTGTTTGGCGGTCTGCAGCGACATATATAAGAGCGGGCCAGTGGCGGGGGTTGAGAATAAAACTGTACTGCAACTGTACTGGGCCGTGCCGTATATTTCCAATCCCATGAACGCTGTAAATGTGGCGCAAACCGCGCCTGCACCGGTTGCCCCTGCGCTGCCCGATCGCGCGGACATCGACGCCGCGGCGGAATTCCTGCGCGCGCTGGTGCCGCCCACCCCACAGTACCTGTGGCCGCAGGTGGCCGCGGCGTTCGGCACGGAGGTGTGGATCAAACACGAGAATCACACGCCGATCGGTGCGTTCAAGGCGCGCAGCGCCGCCATGTATTTCAAACGGCTCATGGAGCGCGAGCCAGGCTGTCCCGGCGTGATCACGGCCACGCGTGGCAATCACGGGCAGGCGGTCGGCCTTGCGGCGCGCCGCTTCAAACTACCCGCCACGGTGTACGTGCCACACGGCAACAGCGTCGAAAAGAATGCCGCGATGAGCGCGCTCGGCGTGCAGCTGGTCGAATACGGGCAGGACTTCCAGGAATCACGCGAGGAAGCCGCGCGCGTCGGCGCGCGCGATGGGTTGCACATGGTGCCCGCGTTCCATCCGGATATCGTGCTGGGGGTCTCCACCTACTGGGCGGAGCTGTTCCGCGCCGTGCCCGATCTCGACGTGGTCTACGTCCCCATCGGCCAGGGCTCCGGCGTGTGCGCCGCGGCCGCCGCGCGCAATGTGTTTTCCCCACGCTCGCAAATCGTCGGCGTGGTGTCGGCGCATGCGAGGACGTATGCAATGTCCTTCGCGGCACGCGACATCGTCGAATCGCCGGTTGCGACCAGGCTCGGCGACGGCATGGCCTGTCGCAGGGCCGAGCCTGCGCCGCTCGCCATCATCCTGGCCAACGTGAGCCGCATCGTCGAAGTGACCGACGCCGAGCTTGCCGGCGCAATGCGGGATATTTTCGCCAAGACGCACAACGTGGCCGAAGGCGCGGGCGCCGCCGCGTACGCCGCGGCCTGGCGCGAGCGCGAGTCGCTGGCCGGCAAACGAGTCGCTCTGTCGATGAGCGGTGGCAACGTCGACTCGACGTTGTTTGCCGACGTGCTGGCCAGCAAGTACTGACGAGCGTGGACATCGCCAACCTGCCCTTCGGCACGGTCGATTGGGCCACCGTCGAAGTGACGACGCATGCGGGCACGGCAGGCATTGCCCGCTGGCGCACGCGCCAGTTCGGCGCCGTGCGCATACGTATGCTGGAATATTCCGCGGGCTACATTGCCGACCATTGGTGTTCGAAAGGACATTTCATGCTGTGCCTCGAAGGCGAGCTGGAAACCGAACTGGCCGACGGCAGGCGATACCGGCTCACTCCTGGCATGAGTTACCACGTGGCCGACGGCGCCGAGTCACATCGTTCGCTGACGCGCGAGGGCGCGAAGCTCTACTGCGTAGATTGAAGAAAGATGGACGGCTACGAAATATCAACCGATCGTGCGCGCCTCGACCTGCGTGCCATTCACGCCTACCTGGTGCGCTCGTACTGGTCCGCGGAGATTCCGCTCGAGACCGTCGAGCGCGCGGCACGCAACTCGCTGTGCTTCGGCGTGTACGAGACCGCGAGTAGCGCGCAGGTCGGGTTCACCCGGGTGGTCACCGACTACGCAACTTTCGCGTATCTCTGCGATGTATACGTGCTCGAGGAGCATCGCGGCCGCGGGCTGTCCAAGTGGATGATGCGCGAGGTAATGGCGCACCCGGCGCTGGCGGGCGCGCGTCGCGCGATGCTGGCGACGCGTGACGCGCACGGACTGTACGAACAGTTCGGTTTCGTCGTGACTGGCAAGGCCGGCAATCTCATGGAGCACGTGCGGCCCGACATCTATCGGGTACGGGCTGCGGCTGACAGTCCCTGAGGTTGCGCCCCGTATACTGCGGTGCATGAATTTTCACCGTCTTGTCCGGCTTTCCTCACTCGCCTGCGGTGTCTGCATCACGCTCAGCGCCTGTTTCAGCGCCCCCAAGCGCGAAGAGGCCCTGACGGAAATCGTCCCGCTCACGGCGCCGGTCCTGGCGCCCGGCGTGGAAGCGAATTCGGACAAGTTGTTCGTGGTGGTCACCTTCTCGGGCGGCGGCAAACGCGCCGCGGCATTTTCATACGGCGTGCTCGAGGCGCTGCGCGACGTGAAAGTGACCACGCCCGATGGCGAGCAGCACACGCTGCTCGATGAGATCGACCTCATTTCCGCGGTCTCCGGCGGCGCCTTCACCGCCGCCTACTACGCTCTCAACGGCCACGAGACTTTCGAAAGCTACGCGCCACGCTTCCTCAACCACGACACGGAAAAGGACCTGTGGCACAAGGTGCTCGCGCCGATCAACTGGCCGCGGCTCGCCAAGCCACTGGTGAGCCGCAGCGACCTGGAAGTCGAATACTTCGACGAGGAGTTGTTCGGCGGCGCGACGGTGTACGACCTCATGACGCGCTCGCCGCGCGTGATCGTCACCGCCACGGACCTGGTGCGTGCCAAACCCTTCGCCTTCACGCGCGAGCAACTGAATGGCGTGTGCGTCGACCCGAAGAGCGTGCCGGTCGCGCGCGCGGTGTTCGCCTCGGCCGATACGCCTATCTACTTCGCGCCACTGGTGATGCGCACGTTCGCGGGCCAGTGCGGTTATGTGCCGCCCGTCTCGGTCGGCCCGGAAGCGGCCGCGGAAGAGGACGTCTACCGGCGCGAACGGGCCGCGCGGCTGCTGTCATACCTCGACAGCAGGAACTATCCCTACCTGCACCTCGCCGACGGCGCGCTGGCCGACAACCTGGGGGCCCGCGCCATCCTCGACGAGGTGGCGCTGGGCGAGACCGTCACCGATGCGCTGCGTCGCAACGGCTTCGCGCGCGCGCGCCGCATGTTGTTCATCGTGGTCGACGCGCGCACGGGCTTCGATCCCAAGTTCGCGAAGACGCCCGAGCCGCTGGGGATCAAAAAAGTGATGGATGCCGTCGTCAGCGTCACGTTCAACCGCTACAGCTTCGAGACCATGAATCTCATGCGCCAGCGCGTCGGGCGCTGGGAGAAGGAGGTGCGCAGCACTCGTTGCAAGGTGGCCCTGGCCATCCCCGACTGCGACAAATTCGACGTGGACCTGGTCGAGCTCAGCTTCGATCGCGTCAAGGAGCCGGACGAACGGGAATACCTCGATCGCGTGCCCACGGCAATGACGTTGTCGTTGGAGCAGATCATCCGACTGCGCCGTGCCGCGCATCTGTTGGTGGATGAATCCCCCGAGCTGCGGCGCTTCCTCGAGGAATCGGCCAAGGAAGGCAACGCGCGCGCGAAGTAGGCGTGCACTGACGCCGCCCCGGGTGCTTCCACCGATGAAACTCGTCGTGTGTTGCGCGAACCTCGCGCCATGCAGCCGATCCGCAGAATCCTGGTTGCCGTAAAGAATCCCGCCGCGCGCACGCTGCCGGCGGTGAACAAGGCTGCGCAAATCGCCAAGGGCCTGGGCGCGCACCTCACGCTGTTCCATGACATCGCCACGCCGCTGTACGCGGAAGCGCTGCAGCAACGCGAAGGCGATCTCAAATCGTGGCAGCGCGAGATACAGACCGCCCGGCGCGAACAGCTCGAAAAACTCGCGGCGCGCGTGCGCAGGCATGGCATCGATGTCGACGTCGCGGCGGACTGGGACTTTCCGCCGTACGAAGCGATCATTCGCAAGGCCCAGCGCATCTCGGCCGACCTGTTAGTCGTCGAGAACCACCATGGCACCGGCCGCCACCCGGCCCGCTGGCTGCTGGCGTACACCGACTGGGAACTGCTGCGCCTGTGCCCGATCCCGGTGCTGCTGGTGAAGAACCGCAAGATGTATCACCGCCCGCGCGTGCTTGCTGCGATTGACCCGACGCATGGGCGCGCCAAGGCGAGCAACCTCGACCGGCAGATCCTGCGGGCCGGCGCGCAGCTGGTGCACGCGCTGCATGGTGAGCTGCATGCCTTGCACGCGGTGCCGCCGGTGTTGCCCGTCGTGAGCGCCATGCCGGACGGAGTGCTGATCGACGTCGGCGACCAAAGCGCTTCGCTCGAGCGCGGCGCGCGCCGCCGACTCGAGAAAGTGGTGGATGGATTCGACATCAAGCGCAGTCACTGCCACCTGCTCGAAGGGCGTCCGAACGATGTGATCCCGCGCATCGCGAAACTCGAGCGCGGCGCAATCGTCGCCATGGGAGTGGTGTCGCGTTCGGGGCTCAAGCGCTTTTTCATCGGCAACACGGCCGAATTCGTCATGGACGCGGTGACCTCGGATCTCCTGGTCGTCAAACCCGCCAACTTCGAGTCGCGCATCCCGCGCACCGGCCGCGGGGTACAGGTGCTCACGTTGCCCATCCTGCCGGGATGAGTCCCCTATCTACGGATGCAGCCCCTGATCGAGGCGCGGCTCGACTCACCGTTATCTCTCGCATGAAAAAATTTCAACCTTCGATCAATAAGACGGCGCACATTTGACATGATCAAACGGGACAATTTCGCATCCGGGTGCGGAAGACATACCCATACAAACCCCGAGGAGATACAGCGATGGCACGCGAAAAAACTCCGCCGACCGTGACGGTCAAGAAGCGCGCTGCGCGCAAACCGATTGTTGCCGACGCCCCCGCGAAGCAGACAAAGGCCGCGAGTGCACCCGCCAACTTCGTCGGACCCGGCCAGCGCGCGACATTGATTGCGAAGGCCGCCTACTACCGGGCTGAGAAACGCGGCTTCGCACCGGGCCACGAGGCCGAGGACTGGCTCGCCGCCGAGTCCGAGGTCGATGCCAAGTTGCTGCGCGGCGCCGCCGGCCTGGCGGACCTCAACTAACAAGTTAATCCCGCCTCACGACCGGCTCGCGCAAGGAGTATCTTTGCGCGGCATGATCGCGCCGACACCCGACGTACTCGCCCTCCTCGAGGCGACGTTCGATGCGGTCGTGATCATGGACGATCGCGGCCGCATCCTGGCCTTCAACGAATCGGCTGAGGCGATGTTCGGCTATCGCGCGGCGGATGCGATCGGCCGCAACGTCAGCATGCTTATGACAGCGACCGATCGGCTGCATCACGACGATCACGTGAAGCGCTACCTGGGTGGGGGCGACGCCAGGGTCCTCGGCAAGGGTCGCGACGTATGGGTGTGTCACCGCGACGGCAGCGAATTCTCGGTCTTCTTGAGCGTCGGGCGCATCCCGAACTCCGAACCGCCGCAGTTCGTCGGCTTCCTGCACGACACGCATCTGCGCCGCAAGGCGCTCGCCACCCTCGATCATGAGCGCCAGCGCAATCGCCTGTATCTCGATCTTGCGCAGGTGATGCTCGTGGCAACCGATCGCAACGGCATCGTGCAGCTGGTGAACCAGCGCGCGTTCCGCGTGCTCAAGAGGACCAACGCGGAGATCATGAATCGCAACTGGGCGGACAACTGTGTGGCACCCGACGATCGCGCCATCGCGCGCGCGTCAATCCGCACGCTGCTGCTGAGCGCCAACGACGAACCGCAGAGCTGCGAGTACCACGTGCGCGCCTCCGACGGCGAGGACCGCTTCATCACCTGGCGCGGCGTGGCGTTGCACGACCCGGACGGCGTGGCGAGGGGAATCATGCTCTCGGGCGAGGACATCACCGATCAGCGGCGCGCCGAAAGCGAAGCCCACAAGGCACTGGAGCGCATGAACAGCGTCGCGCGCCTTGCGACCATGGGCGAGATGGCGGCTGGCATCTCGCACGAACTCAATCAGCCGCTCGCCGCCATCGCCAACTACTCCCAGGCCTGCTCGCGGTTGCTGCGCGTGCCGTCGCCCGACATTCCGGAAGTCGCGTCCGCCCTTGAGCAGGTGTCCGTGCAGGCGCTGCGCGCCGGCGAGATCATCCGTCGCATCCGCTCGCTGGTGCGCAACGAAGACGTGCGGCGCGAGACGCAGGACATGAACGACCTGATCCGTGAAGTGCATGCGCTGCTCGCGAGCGACGCGCGCGTGCACGACGGACGGTTGGCGCTCGACCTGTCGCAGGCGTTGCCGAAGGTAAAGGTCGACGGCGTTCAGATCCAGCAGGTGCTCATGAATCTCGTGCACAACGCGTTCGAGGCGCAGAGCAACGAGATCAACCGCGCGGGGCATTCCGGCGGAGCCTTCGAGGTGCTGATTGCAACCCGCCCCACGCCGGAAGGCGACGTCGAGGTTTCGGTCAGCGATCTCGGACCCGGTCTCGCAGGCGATGTCGAGCAAAAGATCTTCGAGCCTTTTTTCACGACCAAGGCGACCGGCACGGGACTGGGGCTCGCGATTAGCCGGTCCATCATCAAGGCGCATGACGCACGGCTGGGGTATCGCGCCAACCAGCCGCACGGCGCGTGTTTCTTCTTCGTCCTTCCGGCGCAACAGGAGCCCCACCCATGAAAGAACTTCCACAAACAGTGTTCGTGGTGGACGACGACGATGCGGTCCGGAACTCGTTGCGCCTGCTGCTCAAGTCTGCGGGCTTCTCGACGGAAGTCGCCGCTTCGGCGCAGGAGTTCCTATCTACTTACGACGCGGCGCAGCCCGGCTGCCTGCTGCTCGACGTACACATGCCGGGCATGACCGGGCTCGAAATGCAGCACCAGCTCAACGTGCGCGGCGCGGCCATTCCGGTGATCTTCATCACCGGCCACGGCGACATCCCGATGGCGGTTGAAGCGATGCAGCATGGTGCGTTCGATTTTCTGCAGAAACCGTTCCGGGATCAGGAGCTGCTCGATCGGGTGCAGCGGGCGCTGACGCGCGACACGGAGTACCGGGCGCGCCTGCGCCAGACCGAACGGATCCGCGAGCGGCTCGCTTCCCTGAGCCCGCGGGAACGCGAGGTACTCGACCTGGTGACGCAGGGCAAGGCAAACAAGATGGTCGCCGGCGACCTGGGTGTCAGTCAGCGCACGGTCGAAATCCATCGCGCGCACGTCATGCAGAAGATGGAAGCCGGGTCGCTCGCGGAGCTCGTGCGCATGATGATGGCTGTGGCGCCGCCGCAATAAGGTCGCAAGATCGACACAAGAGAAACTACGTATTTAAGCGGCGTCATTGAGCTGCAATGCTGCGCGCCGGATGGTGGGGCCAGATGACAAAGGCGGCGGCGCCAGCGAACACGACGCGAAACCCGTCCGCACCATCATTGTTGCCGGACAATCGTCCCAGCGGACCCGCGAAGTACTGCGTGCCCTGCGCGGCTTCACCAATGTCATCTGGCCCACTTCGCTCGAATCTGCGCTCGCGCAGACCAGCTCCGCCGACGCCGGCTGCCTGGTAATCGCCGACGATCTGCGCGAGGAACGCGTCGACGACTTCCTGCTCGAAGCGCGGGAGTTGCAACGCAACCTGCCTATTTTCGTGATCACCGATCCAGACGATGTGGCCGAGGCAGTTTCCGCGATGCGGCATGGCGCCACCGCGGTCATCGAGATCCCGCCTTCCTATGCGGTGCTGTGCGAAGAAATAACGCGGGTGATGCAATGATTGCGTCGCAGCATGGACACGCCGGTTCGCACTGGTGTGGTGAATCTGCGCGAGCGAGCGAGTGTCGTTCTGACACGATGTAGGACACTTCCGTATTGACGGTCGCCGCCCGCAGGCGAAGACTCGTCCGACGGATTGATCGCACAAACGCCTCGCGGAGCGTGTCATGTCTGCCCAGCTCGCCACCGTTCTGCCGCTGCTACTTCCGACCCCGGCCGCTCGCGGCCTCATCGTGCACGTCGACGATGACGAAGCCGTGCGCCGCTCCACTGCGATGCTCATGCGTTCGGCCGGATACGAAACGCGCGAGGCGGCGTTCGCCGAGCAGGCGCTTGCACAGGCGGAATCGCTGCGCGGCCGGCTCGATGTGTTGATCGTTGACTATCAACTGGGCGACGGGATGACGGGGACGGAGGTGGCCGAGGAATTCGCGCGGTTGTTAGGCCACGCGGTGCCGACGATCATCCTGACGGGCGATCCGGCCAACGCGGAAGTGCCATGGCTTGCGGAGGCGCCGGTGTGGGTGGCGCGCAAGCCCCTCAATCCGGAAACCTTGTTGGCTGCCCTGCCGCCGCTAGTGGCATTCCGACGCGCCATCGCGGCCGTGACGCCAAGCTAGCGAGGCAGGCAGTTCAACTGCGCTTCGCGTACAGGGGCAGCACGCGCGGCAGATTTTTCTGGATGTCCTTGATGCGTTCCTTGGGCGCGGGATGCGTGCTCAGGAATTTAGGCTGGCCGGAACTCTCCGCGGCACTCATCTTGTTCCACAGGGAGAGCGCCGCATGCGGATCGTAGCCGGCGCGCGCCATCAACTCGAGACCGATGTCATCTGCCTCGGATTCCTGTTCGCGGCTGAAGGGCAACTGGAAGGTGACCTCGGCCACCATGTTGGCCATGTTCGCAGTCGCCTCGCTCGCGCCCGCGACCGCGGCCGCGCCCGACAACACCAGCTGCTGCGCGTACGCGCGCGATACTCGTTCGCGCGTATGTTCACGCAACGCGTGCGCGATTTCGTGACCTAACACGGTGGCGATCTCCGCATCGGACAGATCGAGCTGATCGATGAGTCCCGAATAGACCATGATGCGCCCGCCCGGCATGCAGTAGGCGTTGAGCTCCTGGGTCTTCTGCAGATTGAATTGCCAGTTCCACGAGGTCGCGTCCTTGCGAAAGGTGGGCGTGACCGCGACGATGCGTTTGGCGATCGTCGTGACGCGCGCGAGTTGTGCCTGGTCGGAGTTGAGCACGCCCTTCTCGCGGGCCGCCTTGAGCTCTGTGTCGTAGGCCTGCGCAGCGCCCTGTTCCACCGTCTCGTTCGAAACCAGCATCTGCTGTTTGCGATCGACACCGACCGCACCCGCGCTGGTGGTTTTCACCGTTTCGCAGCCAACCGCAAGCAGCAGCGGGCACAACGCCGCGAGGATCAACAGCTTCGTTTTCATGGATGCAATGTCTGCGCTTCCACCCTCGCCTGATAGCGGAGTCAGGGCGGACGCATTGTTAGGAGTTCTGCGAACCTGGCGTCGGCGTTCTCCTACTTGTCAGCGGGGCACGGCGCAGACGCCGAGCATCACCTTCACCGCCGGGGCACGCACTACTACCCGGCTGCACGTTGCCGGCACTAGTTAGAGCGAGAGTTGCGATGATGCAGGTGGGCTGGCCGCACGGTCTGCCACTTTTCCCCGGCGAATGGATTTAAGATCGGGCTCCGTTCTTCTTTCGTGAAGTTGCCTGCCATGCGTCGACAGCTCATTCTCGCGGCCGCCATGACTGTGATCTCCGCCGATCTCCAAGCCGCCGATCCGGTAGCCACCGCCGAACCCGGTGGTGCCACCATCAGGCTTTGGCCGGGAGGCACGCCCGGCGCCGGTAAAGTCACCGCGAAAGAGGCTCTCCTCGAGCGCGCGCCGGAAGGCCCGCTGCGTGATCGCTTCGCCGAGCACGTCACGACCCCGATGCTCACGCTATTCGCCGCCAAGGGCGCATCCAATGGAATCACGCTGCTGATCGTCCCCGGCGGGGGCTACGTGCGCGTGGTCATCGACAAGGAAGGATTCGAAGCCGCGGAGTGGTTCAGCGCGCGCGGCTTTTCCTGTGCGGTACTGCGCTACCGCATGCCGGGCGATGGCTGGGCCGCGGGGCCTGACGCCCCCGTGCACGACGCGATGCGCGCGATCCGGCTGCTGCGCAATCAACCTTTACGTCCCGGGCAAACGCCGGCGCGCCTTGGCGTCATGGGCTTTTCCGCCGGCGGCCACATGGTGGCAAGGCTCATCACCGAAGCGAAACTTTCCTATGAGCGCCGCGACGGCGCGGACGATTTGTCCGCACGCCCGGACTTCGCGGTATTGATGTACCCGGTCATTGCCACCACCGGTGCAGGCGCGCATTCCGGCTCGGTCAAACAGCTGCTCGCAGCCGGGGTGCGGGAAGCCGACCTGGCGCGCTATTCGCCCGACCGGAATGTCACTGCCGACACGCCGCCCACCCTGCTGGTGCACGCGGGCGACGACACGAGCGTGCCCGTCGAGAATTCCCTGCTGATGTACGCGGCGCTGCAAAAGGCCGGCGTGCGCAGCGAGCTGCACGTCTTCGACCAGGGCGGACACGGTTTTGGACTGCGCGCGGCAGCGGGCAAGGACGTTGCGGCCTGGCCGACATTGGTCGAAAGCTGGGCACAGCATGTCTCGCGATGAGCGCACGGGCGGCGCGGGTGTCGACAGCGTCACGGCAAGTTGTTAGGCGCCGGCGCGGCTGCCGCCGGCGCGCTGACACTTGCACCACTGACAACGTCGCATCGCTGCTGGTCGACGATCCGCGCGGCGCCGAGCGGCGGCTATTCGCAAAGGGTGCCGTTCACCAGCAGGGGACGGAGAAGAGTGGTGCCGGGAAATGTCCCCTCGAAACATTGAAAATGACACCGGTTTCCCTATATAACACTGCCGGAAGCGTTGTGAAATAAAAAAGGTCTCAAATTGGTTTCCGTTGTCACCGACCCCGCGTTCGACGCCAAGGGCACGGCCGCCGAATTCGTCAAGGCGCGCCGTTCCGCGGGTTCGTTCTCGAAATATCCCGGTCCCATGCCGCAGGACCTCGACTCCGCATATCGTTGTCAGGACGAGGCCATAGCGCTTTGGGACGATACCGTCGCCGGCTGGAAGGTCGGCTGGATCCCCGAACCCCTGAGCCAGAAATTCGGCGCGCATCGCCTCGTCGGCCCGATTTTCACGCGCAGTGTATTGCGCTCCAACGGCGTCGAATCTGTCGATGTGCCCGTGTTCGCCGATGGTTTTGCGGCAATCGAGGCCGAATTCGTCTTTCAACTGTCCAAGGACGCGCCGGCAAATGTCGCTGAGTGGACAGCCGAGACAGGCCGACATTTCGTGAAATCGATGTTCATCGGCATCGAGATTGCCAGCAGTCCGCTGGTCAACATCAATGACTACGGGCCGGCGGTCGTCGCCAGCGACTTCGGCAACAACGCGGGACTGCTGCTCGGCGCCGAAGTGCTTGATTGGCAGGCCCGTAGCCTCGAGTCCATGAACTGCGAGACGCGCATCGGCGCCACTTTGGTCGGTCGTGGCAACGCCGCCGCCGTGAGCGGCGGGCCGCTGGCTGCGCTGGCCTTTGCCCTGCGTTGCAATGCCCGCCGCGGCCGTCCACTGCGCGCGGGTGAGTATGTTTCCACCGGTGCGGCAACCGGGGTGCATTCGATCTGCGCCGGGCAGTCGGCTGAGGCAATATTCATGGGCATCGGCAGCCTGCACTGCCGGGCGGTACCCATGACACCGGTCTAAACAAGTTGATTGTTAGGTGACATGTCTGCCCGCGGGACAAACGCTTACGTACAATCTGCCACCATGACTCGCACCCGGAAAAAAGCCGCCGTCAAAAGCGGCACGCCCAAGGTGCCCGCCCCCGCAAAGGCCGTCGGCGCACTGAAGCCGATGGGCATCAAACCGGGGCGTAACGCCACCATCAACGACATCGCGCGCCTCGCGAGCGTGTCGAAGAAGACCGTGTCGCGCGTGATCAACCTGTCACCGCTGGTGCAGGAAGCCACCCGCGCACGCATCCAGGCGGTCATCGACAAGTTCGGTTACGTCCCGGATCCCCAGGCGCGTGGCCTCGCCTTCCGCAAGTCGTTCCTGATCGGCCTCGTGTACGACAATCCGAATGCGCAATACATCGTGAACTGCATGGAAGGCGCGCTCGACGCCGTGCGCAATTCCGAATACGAATTGGTCGTGCATCCCTGCGATCGCAAGAAGCCGGATTACATCGACGGTGTGCGCCGCTTTGTCGAGCGGCAGAAGCTGCGCGGCGTGATCCTGCTGCCGCCGATCTCGGAAAACGACGAGCTCACGCGCGCACTGACCGCGGCAGATTGCTCATACGTGCGCATCACCTACACGCAGCTCGACGATCCGTCGCGCATCGTGATTTCGAACGACCGTCTCGCGGTCGCCGAGGTCGCCAACTACCTGGTATCGCTAGGCCACAAGCGTGTCGGCTACATCGCGGGTCCACCGGGTTTTCGTTCCGCCGTGGAACGCCTGGCGGGCTTTCGCGAAGCGCTCGTCGCGCGTGGCCTGCAATTCGGCTCCGAACTCATCGTCGAGGGTGGCTACACCTACGAGAGCGGTGTCGCGGGCGGCGAGAAGCTGCTGGCCTTAAACCCGCGACCGACCGCCATCTTTGCCAGCAACGACGAAATGGCCGCCGGCGTGTATCGCGTGGCCAACCGACTGGGGCTTTCGATTCCCGGCGACCTGTCCATCGTGGGCTTCGACGACGGCCCGCTCGCCTCGCGGCTGCTGCCATCGCTGACCACGATTCGCCTGCCGATTCGCGAGCTCGGCCGGATCGCGGCTAACAAGATTCTGCATCCCGAGGCCGTTGGCGGCACACATGCGATGGTCACGCCGCTCGAGCCGCACCTGGTCATCCGCGATTCCTGCCAGCCGCCGGCGCGCTAGAAATCCGGCGTCCGCAGGGACAGCCAATGCCCGAACAAAGAAATCCGTACGCCACGACCGACGTGCCCCTCGAGGCGCAGGGTGGCGCGCAATATGCGACCGCCGCCGACCCGGCCATCGTCGAATACAGCACTTTCTGGCGTCGGGTGGGCGCGCTGTTCCTGGACGGTCTGATATTGCTGCCGCTTTCGCTGCTCGCGTACGTCGGCTTGAAGTACACGCGCCTCTACTATCTCTACTACTTCATGCCCGGCCTGCTGATTCTCGGCTACTACGCCATCTATCTCGTAAAACGGAACGGCGGTACTCCGGGCAAGCGCATTCTCGACCTCAAAGTCGTGATGCTGGACGGAACCCCGGTGACGACCAACGCTGCGATCATCCGTTACTCGGTGCAGCTGATCCTCTACGGCCTGTCATCGCTCGGACTGGCGATCGCCGGGTTCACCCTGACCGATGCGGAATTCCAGTCACTCGGCTACCTGCAGAAAATCCAGGCCCTGAGCACTCACGCCCCTGGCTGGAACGCCGCGGTAACGTGGTCCGCGCAAGGCTGGTACGTCGTCGGCGCCATCGTCATGCTCTGCAATGACAAACGCCGCGCCCTGCACGATTTTCTCGCCGGAACCGTCGTCATCCGCACTGGCTGACTCGGGGCGGCGGTCGCACCAGGCTTGTGCCTCCATCATGACACCGGTTTCCTCCCTGCGAAAAGACCCTGTAGAATCAGCGCCCCCAGAAAGCCCTGCGAAGCCGAGACCATCATCATGAAGTTCGAGACGCGACACGCCAGCCACCAGAGCATCGTTCAAACCGCCGACACCACGAAGCTGCGCGAGCTGTTTCACGTCAGCGGGTTCTTCGTGCCGGACGACGTCAGCCTCACCTTCAGCCACGTCGAACGAATGATTGTCGGTGGCGTGATGCCCGTTTCCAGGAGCGTCGAGCTCAACGAAGTGCCGGCGCTCAGCAAGGGGCCGTTCCTGTCCCGGCGTGAGCTCGGCATCATCAATGTCGGCGGCGCCGGCAAAGTTACTGTCGATGGCAAGATCACTGCGCTCGCGGCGCGGGAAGGACTGTATGTGCCCATGGGCACCACCGGCCTGTCGTTTTCGTCCGATGCAGCGGCCACGCCGGCGAAGTTCTACCTCGCGAGCACTCCGGCGCATGCGCGCTACGAAACGGTGAAGATCGACATCGCCAGGGCCAATCCGATGCCGGTGGGCGCGCCCGCCACGGCCAACGAGCGGACTATCTACCAGTACATCAATCCGGACATCTGCAAATCCGCGCAGCTGCTCATGGGCCTCACATCTCTCAAGGAAGGCAGCGTCTGGAACACGATGCCCTGCCACCTGCACGAGCGCCGCTCGGAGACCTATTTCTATTTCGACTTGAAGCCCGACGCACGCGTCGTGCACATCATGGGCGAGCCGCACGAAACGCGGCACATCTTCGTGGCCAACGAGGAAGCCGTCATCGCTCCGCCCTGGTCCATCCACACGGGCTGCGGCACCTCTAACTACAGCTTCATCTGGGCGATGGGCGGCGAAAACCAGGAATACAAGGACGTCGCCTGGGTCCCGATGAACGTGCTGCGTTGACATGCAAAGTTTCGATCTGAGTGGCCGCGTTGCGGCTGTCACGGGCGCGAACACGGGCCTGGGCCGCGCGATCGCCGAGGCGCTGGCCGCGGCCGGCGCCGATATTGCCTGCATCGGGCGCAGCGATCCGGCCGAAACACTGACCGCCGTGCGTTCGCTCGGTCGTCGTGGCCATTGGGTCAATGCCGATCTCGGCGCGAAACCCGACTACACCGCCATCATCGGCGACGTGGTGAAGAGCCTGGGCGGGCTGCACGTGCTGGTGAACAACGCCGGCATCATCCGCCGCAACAACGCCATCGATTTCACCGAGGCCGACTGGGACGCGGTGCTCGACGTGAACCTGAAGGCGGTGTTCTTCCTGTCGCAGGCCGCGGCGCGCCACATGATCCCGGCGGGCGGCGGCAAGATCATCAACATCGCATCGATGATGTCGTTCCAGGGTGGCATTCGCGTGCCCTCCTACACCGCCAGCAAGAGCGGCATCGCCGGGCTCACCCGTCTGCTCGCCAATGAATGGGCCGTTTCCGGCATCAACGTCAATGCGATCGCGCCGGGGTACTTCGCCACCAACAACACAGCCGCCCTGCAGGCGGACGTGAAGCGCAATGCGGAAATCCTGGGCCGCATTCCCGCGGGCCGCTGGGGCGACCCGAAAGATCTGGGCGGGGCCGCGGTATTCCTGGCCTCGAGTGCCGCGAACTACGTGCAGGGCATCATCCTGCCCGTCGACGGCGGCTGGCTGGCGCGATAACACCCGGCTGAGCGATCCTTGAGGCATCGCCGTTATGATGCCGGCCAATGAAGCGCCAAGTTTTCTGCCTCTCGATCCTGCTCGCGGCATGCGCCAGCGTGCGCGCTGCGCCCGATCACGTCGACATCACCTGGATGTCGATCACCAACCTGTATTTCGATCTCGGCGCGAGCCAGGTGCTGGCGGACGGATACATCACGCGCCTGCCGGAGGAGAATTTCTCCAGCGGTACGAGCGGGTACCGTACGACACGGCACCCAGTACGACCGGACGCAGCGGCGGTGAAGGAGGTGCTGGATGCGCTCGGCGGAAAGCCGGCGGTCGACGTTCTGATCACCGGCCACAATCACTTCGATCATGCATTCGACACGGGGACCTGGGCAAAGCTCACGGGCGCGCGCGTCATCGGCGCGGCAACGACCTGCATGCAGGTGCGCGCGCAGGGGATACCGGCAAAGCGCTGCACACCGGTCGAGGGCGGTGAAAAAATCGAACTCGCCCCGGGCGTGAACATGTACGTGGTCCGCTGGAACCACAGCGGCGACAACGTGAAGCTGCCCGAGCTGCACAACCCGCTCGAGCTCGCAGCGGTGCCCAAAGCCACCGCGGAAGGTGCGTTGCGCGCGGGCGTCACCGAAGACTTTCCGAATGGCGGCGGCAATCGTGCCTATCTGTTCACCGTCGATGGACCCGCCGGAAGATTGAGCTGGTTCTTCCAGGATTCGGCCAGCCCGGTCGATCTGCGTGAACCCCTCGTGCTCGGCGGCAGGAATCACGGTGCGCCGCTCGATAATCTCGCCGCCGCGATGCGCGCCGCGGGTCTCGACTCGGTGGATCTGTGGATCGCCACCGGCGGCGTCGACGTGGCCAACCTGGTGTTGCCGGTCCTGCGGCCGAAGGCCTATCTACCTGTGCATTGGGATGGACTGTTCGGCGCGTTCAAGGCGGGGCCGCCGCAACCCTACTCCGACCCGGCACTCGGGGAGCTGCTCGCGGGCGCCGGGATCGAGCTCGTGAAACCCGCGCAGTACATGGACAAGTGGCGGCTGGATCGCAGCGGCATCCGCCCGATCGACAATTCCGCCGTAAAGGGCGCGCTGGGATTCCGCTGATGCGCGTCGCTTTCCTGGGGCTCGGCAACATGGGGCAAGGAATGGCCGCGCGCCTGGTCGCGGCCGGACATACGCTCACGGTCTACAACCGCACGGCGGCGCGCACCACCGCGCTCAAGAACTTGGGCGCGCGCGTGGCGGACTCGCCGCGCGCGGCAGCCCAGAGCGCGGACGTCATTATCGGCATGACGGCGAGCGACGAGTCGTCGCGCGCGCTGTGGCTGGGCGCTGACGGTGCGCTGGCAGCGCAAAACGCGCCCGACGCGCTCTGCATCGAATGCTCCACGCTGTCGCACGCCTGGGTGCTCGAGCTGGCCGGGCACGTGCGCCTGCGCGGCTTCCGGTACGTCGATGCACCGGTGACCGGACTGCCCGATTCGGCGGCCGCCGGCACCCTGACTCTGCTGGTCGGGGCGACGCCCGCCGATCTCGACGCCGCGCGACCCATCCTCACGTCGCTGGCGACGCGCGTGCTGCACTTCGGACTTGTCGGTCAGGGCACGGTGTACAAGCTCATGATCAACCTGATGGGCGCCGTGCAGATCGGCGCGGCAGCAGAGGGCCTGGCGCTCGCACAGGGTGCAGGACTCGACCTCAAGCAGGTCGCGGATGCGATCGGCAGTGGCCAGGCGGCGAGTCCACAGGTGGTGCGCAATGTGCGCCGCTTCGTCGCTGGCGACCACGCCACCAACGTCAACTTCACCCCGGCACTGCGCCTCAAGGACATCGATTACGCGCTGCGACTGGCGCGGCAGCTCGGCGCGAGCCACGAATTCGGCGCGGTGGCCGAACGTCTCTACCGGCGGGCGCTCGAACTCGGTTTCGCGCGCGACAACGAGAGCCGCATCATCGATGCGGTGCGTCCGCCGTCATCCTGAGCCACGGTCCGAGGTAGTTAGAGCGCGCAAACCGGCGCGTCGGCAGTGCCGAGCGGCTTGATCGGATCGGTGCCGGCGTTCTTGTCGGTCACCACGCGCAGCAACATGCCCCACGGGGTGCTGCGATATGTGCCCGGCGAGATATCGGGACCGGCCACGCGCACTACCGCGGCATCATGCGGCTCGGGCGCCAGCGCGCGGACGTGGGCACTGATGACGCCACTGTCGGCCGCCCGCTGCAACTGCACGCAGATTTCATCCTGTGCATTGAGCGACACGTGGCGTGGCTGATCGCCCAGCTGCACCATCAGCCGCTGGCCGGCAGGCCCGGCGTACCTGGCGGGGTCGACATCGAGAAAATATGTGCTGCTGCTCGCCTCAATCTGCGCGAGCGCAACTCCCATCACTGCGAGGCACGAGGCCACGGAGAAAATCAGTTTGCGCATGCCCGTATCCGAGCACATTTTTTCTGGGAAGTTCCCTCAGCATCATTCCCTACACGCTGTCGGCGCGTTCTGACATACGGTGCTGCACAAAAAAGGCACAGATCTCCACAAAAATGCACAGTTTTCGCCGCGCGGCGTCGCGTGCCGGCGACGGGCCATTAGGTAGTTAGTAGCGCCGCAACGGATTGCGGTTCCCGGTCGCGGCGCGATCACCAGTGCTTGCGGATGCCGATCGTGATGAACAGCTCGTCCTTGTCGTAGCTGACGACTTCGGCCTGCGCGATCCAGCTTTCACCGAACCGCATGCCGCCGCCGCCGCCGATGTACACACCGACGTCGTTGAGTTTCTCGTAGGCAATGGACGTCGAGCTGCGGCTGTTGTCGATCTGCACCGCTCCGAGCTTCACGAGCGGGAAGAATTTCGCGTTGCGGCCCGCGGCCAGCGGCAGCCATGCGACGCCGGCGCCCAACATCGTGTAGCTGATGTCACCCAGGTGTCCGACGTTCGGGTTGTCCGAAGAGATGCCGGCCTTGCCGCCGTCGGCGTAGAACACCTCGGCGCTCCAGTGCACCGACCAGGCATAGCCGACCGTCACCCGGAAGGCGGCGCTCTGATCGTCGTCGACGCTATAGCCGCCGTCGGAATTGCGCGGATCGAGGCGCGACAGGCCCGCATCGAGTCCCACGTACCAGCTGGCATCGGTCGGCTCGGCCGCTGCGGCAGCCCCGGGATGCACCAGCACGGCCACCGCGAGCACGGCCGGCAGCGCCCGCAACGCGCCTTTCGAACGACGCAGCAGCATCAGGCTGAACGCGGCGAGCAGGCCTGCAATCGTCAGCGGATCGATGGCACCGGCGCCGCGCACCGCGGTCGCAAGTTTGCCGGGCGCATCGAGCGAGTCGGGAATGCCGTCGTGGTCGGAATCGACGCGGCCTTCACGGCTGTCGGCGATGCTGTCGTTATCGCTGTCGAGATCGAGCGCATCGATCAGCCCATCGCCATCCGTGTCGGGGCGCGGCAATGCGGTCCCGCCCGGGGCGGTGCCAACCACCACTTCGGAAATGCCATCGTGATCGGCATCGGCGCCGTCCTGGCGGCCGTCGCCGTTCGCATCTACGCCACCGCCTTCGAGCACGTCGCTGATGCCGTCGCCATCGCTGTCGAGGTCGCGATGGTTGTCGATGCCGTCGGCATCGGTGTCCGGCAGCGGCAGCGCATGACCGTTCAGGCCCGGCTCGAACGGATCGGAAAGACCGTTGTGATTCGTGTCCACGAAGTTGTCCACCTGGCCGTCGCCATTCGTATCGGTACCGCCGGCTTCCACGATGTCGGGGATGCCGTCGCCGTCGCTGTCGAGATCGGCGAGATTCGGCAGACCGTCACCGTCGGTGTCGTCGGAGCCGTCCGTCGCGTTCGGGATGCCGTCGTTGTCCAGGTCGAGATCCGCGGCGTCGGAAACGCCATCACCGTCGCGATCCACGAACGTACCGAACACCAGCGGCGCCGCGTCGATGCTGTCGTGGATTCCGTCTTCGTCGCTGTCCGGGCCGGTATGCACGCTGCTCGAGCCGGCGTCGCGGAAGTCGGGAGTACCGTCGCCGTCGGAATCGCGCGGCTGCGCCGTCCGCGTCTGGCCGGCGTCCATCATGGAATTCGCATCGGCATCGACGAAGCCCGCTTCGATCACATCGGCCAGGCCATCGTCGTCGGAATCGAGATCGCGCACGTCCGGAATGCCGTCGCCATCGGTGTCGGTCAACAGCACGGGCGTGCCCTCGAACGAATCGAGGATACCGTCGTTGTCGGAATCGACGTCCTGCTGGTCGGCGAGACCGTCGCCATCGGTGTCGCGCGGCATGGCGGAATCCGCCACGCCGTCGTGGTCGATGTCACCGCCACCGACTTCATCCAGGTCGAAGGCATCGTCGATGCCATCGCCGTCGGAGTCGATACCGCTGGCAGTGCTCTCGAGCGTGTCGGGCAACGTGTCGTTGTCGCTGTCGCTATCGAGGTAATCAGGCGTGCCATCGCCATCGCTGTCGACGGGCTGCGACGAATCGCTGCCCATCTCGAGCGCATCGGGGATGCCATCGCCGTCGCTGTCGCGATCCAGGTAATCGGGCGTACCGTCGCCATCCGTGTCGGCCGGATGCAGCGGATCGGCACCGACTTCGCCGGCATCGGGGATGCCGTCGTTGTCGCTGTCGGTATCCGTGGAATTCGCAATGCCGTCACCGTCGGTGTCGCCCGCTTCGAGAACATCGGGAATGCCGTCACCGTCGGTATCCGTGGGATCCGCCGGGTTGCCGACTTCCGCGCCGTCGCTCACGCCGTCTCCGTCGGTGTCGGGATTGTTGCGATCGGTGCCGGTCGTGTCTTCGTCGCCGTTGGTCAAGCCATCGCCGTCGCTGTCCGTCGCGAGGCAAGCGGCGCTGTTGGAATTCGGCACGCAGGGATTGTTGTTGGCCGAATCGTTCTGGTTGGCGACGCCATCATTGTCGCTGTCCGTAACGGACGACTCGAGCACGTTCGGAATGCCGTCAGCGTCGGTGTCGGCGGGACTCGCCGGGTTGCCGCCCACTTCCGCGCCATCGCCGGCGCCATCGCCGTCGGTGTCAGAGTTGCTGCGGCTGGTGCCGAGCACGTCTTCCTGCGCGTTGGTGAGACCGTCGCCATCGCTGTCGGTGGCAAGGCAAGCGGCGCTGTTGGAATTCGGCACGCAGGGATTGTTGTTGGCCGAATCGGTCTGGTTCGTGACGCCATCGCCGTCGCTGTCGGCAGCCGACGAATCCAGGGCGTCGATGATTCCGTCGCCATCGCCATCGACCGGCGCGTTGACGTTGCCGCCCACTTCGGCGCCGTCGTTGGCGCCATCGCCGTCGGAATCCGCGGTGTTTCGGCCGGTGCCGAGCGCGTCTTCCTGCGCATTGGTGAGACCGTCGCCATCGCTGTCGTATGCGAGGCAAGCCGCGGCATTGCTGTTGGGCACGCACGGGTTGCCGTTGGCGGCATCGTTCTGATTCGGGATGCCGTCGCCGTCCGTATCAACCACCGACGATTCGAGCACGTTCGGGATGCCATCCAGATCCGTATCGAGAGGGTTCGCAGGATTGCCGCCGACTTCGGCACCGTCGTTGGCACCGTCGCCGTCGCTGTCGACGTTGTTGCGGCCCGTGCCGAGCGCATCTTCCTGCGCGTTGGTGAGACCGTCGCCATCGCTGTCGGTCGCGAGGCATGCGGCTGAACCTGTGTTCGGAATGCAGGGATTGTTGTTGGCCGGATCGGCCTGGTTGGGAACGCCATCGCCATCGCTGTCGGTGAGCGATGATTCGAGCACGTTCGGGATACCGTCGCCGTCGGCATCGAGCGGGGCATTCACGTTGCCACCGACTTCGGCGCCGTCGTTCGCGCCGTCACCGTCGGTGTCGGCGCTGTTGCGATTCGTGCCGAGCGTATCTTCCTGGCCATTCGTGAGGCCATCGGCGTCATTGTCGAGCAACAGGCAGGGCGCGCTTCCGACATTCGGCACGCAGGGATTGTTGTTGGCCGCGTCGTTCTGGTTGGCGACACCATCGCTGTCGCTGTCGGTGAGCGATGATTCGAGCACGTTCGGGATGCCGTCGCCGTCGGTATCGAGTGGTGCATTCACGTTGCCACCAACTTCGGCGCCGTCGTTCGCGCCATCACCATCGGTGTCCGGATTGCTGCGGCTCGTGCCGAGCGTGTCTTCCTGGCCGTTGGTAAGACCGTCGCCATCGCTGTCGGCCGCGAGACAGGCCGCGCCGTTCGCGTTCGGGAGGCAGGGATTGCTGTTGGCCGGATCGCTCTGGTTCGCGACTCCGTCGCCGTCGGTATCCGTGTTGGAAGATTCCAGCGCGTCGATGATGCCGTCGCCGTCGGTGTCGAGCGGCGCGGCCGGATTCGGGCCGACCTCGGCGCCGTCATTGACGCCGTCGCCGTCGGAATCGGCATTGTTCGGGTTGGTGCCAAGCGTGGTTTCCTGGCTATCCAGCAGGCCATCGCCGTCGCTGTCGTTGTTGAAGCCGCCGGCGCCGACGCCCGCGGTGTGCGTGAACTGCGCGAACGCGATGTCCTGCTGCACGGGGAAGTTGCCGGCGTTCGGGTCGAGCCAGAACAGCTGCGCCTGCACGGTGTACACGCCCGTGACGCTGGCGAGCGGGTAAGTAGGATTCGCGGTGCGGATGGTGTCGACGTTCGCGACAGCCGCGAAGTCATTCGTGAGCACTGTGACGGCGTTGCCGTTGGGATCGATGAGGCTGATCTGCAGGCGGTAGGTTCCACCGGTGATCGGGTGAACCGTGGCCGAGGTGTTGATCGTGACGGTGCCGGCATTCACCGAAGTGCCGGTGATCTGCACGCTGCGCGTGTCGCCATTGGTGGCGCCGCCGCCATCATGAAGATCCTGTGCCCAGTCGATGATCGTGACCCATGCCGTGGGGTCGCCGCTGGCGTCGACATTCACCTGCACGAGGTTCTGACCCTGCACGAGGAAGGCGGGATTGATGTTGAGCGCCGTGACGCTCCACGCATCGTTGGCGCCCGTGAGCCGGCCGATGTAGTGGCCGTTGACGGAGACTTCGTCGACTTCGCCCTGCTCTTCGTCGACGTCGTAGGCGCGCAGCGTGAGCACAGCCGAGTGCGTAGGTTGCGATGCGACGTTGATGTTGAATTCGATCGGATGAATACCGCTGGCGTTGCCGAGCGATACGTCCATGTCGTTGTCGGCGACATGGGTGTGCGCGTTGTTCTCGTTGTCCGAGTTCGTGTAGTAGGTGGCCTGGGCGAGAGCCGCTGGCGCCATCGCTGCTGCGCAGCAGACGAACACGAGCGATCTGAGCAAACCAAGATTGAACTGACGCATCCCTAAAACTCCTTCCGACCGTACCTGGACGTTTTTCCGTCGCGAGGCCCGCAATCGGTTGCGGAAATAGCCTCTCGGGTACAGCCATCGGCCTTCTAAGGCCCGGCATTAGGGATTTATGGGAAGCGATGTCTCATAACCGTGCGCAAATGGGCACGGTTTTACTTAAGGCCTTCGAGGGCCGGCCCGGTCAGAGCACGGCGCCGTCCTTGCCCACCATCTGTTCGCGCACCATCGGAATCGGGGGCACCCCGAACGACAGGAACCGGTCGTGGAACTGCTGGGGCGTGGCGTTCGGATTCGCCGCGAGCCAGTCGGCGCGCAACTTGCGGATCATCAATTTTCCGAGCGTGTAGGCGAGATAGCCGGGGTCGTAGGTACCGCGCAGCGCCTGCTGCCGCGCGTTACCGGCGTCCGCGAATGCCTGTTCGCGAAACATCTTCTCCGATTCCGCGAGCGACATGCAGCCGCTGTGCAGGCAGATGGCGGAGATGAAACGCACGTCGCGCAGCAGCGCGTTGGTCAACATGCCGATGCGCATCTCGGGCTTGCCGTCTCCGAGCCCGGCGTCGTACATCATCTCCTCCGCGTAGTGTGCCCAGCCCTCTCCGAAGGCATAGTCCCACCACAGCGCCGCCACGCGCGACGAACTGCCGTTCGCGAACTGCGACTGCAGGTAGTGGCCCGGCCACACCTCGTGCGCGGAGACGAACAGTAGATAGGCCTTGCCTGGCAGGTAGGCATTGCGCTCGGGCAGGCTCCACTTCTCATCCGGCGGCGCGACGTAGTACGTGACCTTGACGGCGGGATTTTCGTACGGCCCCGGAATGCTGATGTAGGCGAAATTGCCGCGATTGTACGGCGGCGACTCGGCGACCAGCGCCTGCTCCTGGTCAGGGATCGTGACGATCTTGCGATCGAGCACGAACTTGCGCAGCTCGGCCAGTTGCGCGCGCGCGCCGTCGATCGTGCCGCCGGTGGGTTTGTCGGCCCGCATCTTGTCCACGCATGCCGCGAGCGTCGTCCGCGGCGCGTACGCCGCGCAGGCCTCCTTCAACGCCGCGAGATTACGCTCGAGATCCTTGCGACCGACGAGTTCGAGTTCCTCGAGGGGCAGGTCGACGCGTTCGGTCTGGCGCAGCAGTTGCGAAAATTCCGCCGCGCCGAGCGCGAAGTCATCCGTGGCGGTAGCGCGTTGAGATTCGAGCCACTGGGTGAGTTCGTCCATCGCCCTGGCCGCGCTTGCCGTAGCCTCGGTGAGATCGCGTTTCAACTTCTCGTCGGTCAGCGGTTTGAAGAACGCCGGCATCTCGGTGCGGTAGAACTCGGCGTAGCCGCCAAATGCGGCCACGCTGCGCTCGATGAACGGCTTCGGGATGGGCGTGCGCACATTCGCGCGTATCTCGGCCGTGAGCTTCGGTACGGCACGCACGTATCCGAGGAATCCCGCCAGCCGTTGCGGCAACGGTGCGTATTCGCGCGTGAGGTACATCGAAGGGTCGAGTTTGCCGAGATACCAGGTGGGATTGCGGAACGGTTCTCGCAGGCTCGCCTGCCAGAACAGCTCCTTGTCGATGACCCACCGCAGATATTCGCGTTCAAAGCGTTGCTCGGGCGTAAGCGTTGCGACGTCGAACTTGTCGAGCCCGGCCAGCTGCTCGCGCAGTTGCGCGACATTCGCCTCGAGCGCGGCGCGACTCCAGTCGGGCATCTGGCCGTCGAATTCGTGTCTGCCCGAATCGACGGCAAAGTACGGATCGGCCTTGAAACGCGATTCGATGAAGGCGTCGACGAAACCCGGCCAGTTCTTCTGATCGGTGGCCGCCGCCGCCGCGGGAGGGGCTGTGGCGGGCTTGGGTTGCTCGCGCGCGCACGCCGTGAGAATTGCAACACCGAGTGCGGCGGTGAACAGAGGGATACGCATGGACGGACTCCGGCGAATGATCACAGCGCCGGATCGTAATGGATGGCGCCGCCGTCGGCAGCACTGACTGCCGATCAGGTCGTCGCAACGTACATGGCTGTTGCCACCGGTGCCGCGATCAGTACGGCCGCACCCGCGAGCCGCGGCTGCGTATCGGTGCGCGCGCCGTCGAGCAGCAGTGCATTGCGCAGCGCCGTCAGCGCGCCGGCACAATCCCCGAGGAGTGCGAGTGTATTGCCCAAGTTGTGCCAGATAGCGGCGTTGTCAGGGTCGAAGCGCAACGCCTGCACGTGCTGACGCACAATGGCCCGCAACTGCTCGCGCAGTGGCGCCAGCTCTGCCGCACTCTCGGGCGCTTCGAGCACCGGCGCGAACATTCAGCGTGGCGCGACGGCGCTGATCAGTGGAACGGATGCGTGTTGGAAAACTGCGGGAATTTTCATGCCAATCTCTTGTGCCGCGCGTTGCGCGAAGAGCTGGCTGCCTGGACACGCCGCTCCGGGGGGAGCGCGGAGCGCCTGGGTGGCTGACCGGACGTGGGAACGGTAGTTAGTGCTTGCCAGCCCTACTTCGTGAGAATGAGCTTGCCACTGCGCGTCACCTGCAGCAGGTAACGCTCGGCGGCGTGTTCAATCCAGATGCGATGGGCGCCGCCGAGCAATTCCTTGGTGGAGACCACGCGCTCACTGGCCGGGCGCGCGGCCGCCGGATTGGGGGACAGATGCGGCGCCGGAAGCGACTCCTTTATATGTGTCGGGGGCATACGAGGCCATGAATAAGAACGATTCGCATTCGCGGCCAAGCATAGAAGCAGGCCGGACGCATTGCAAGCGCCTGCCGGATCAAGGGGTTGAGGCGCTCCGCCGGGGCGGTTATGTCAGAAGGGTTTTACGATCACGAGGATCACGATGCCGATGAGCAGCAGCGCGGGCAGCTCGTTGAACAGGCGGTACCAGCGTTCCGAATGCGAATTGCGGTCCGCCGCGAACTGCTGGACCAGCGCGAAGCAGGCGCCGTGGTACCCAATCAGCAGCAGCACCAGGGCGAGCTTGAGCTGGAGCCAATGCATGAGTAGATAGGCTGGCACGAGCGCGAGCATCGCGACTCCGAAACCGATGGCCATGGCCGCCGCCAGCGTCATGAGCTTGAACAGCTTGCGTTCCATGACTTTGAAGCGCGCGTTGCCCGCCGGGTCGTCGATGGTCGCGCCCTGAATCTGTGCGTGATAGACGAACAGCCGCGGCAGGTACAGCAGTGCGGCGAACCAGCTGATCACGCTCACGACATGGAATGCCTTCAGCCAAAGCATGCGGATTTTTCCTCGTCCACACCCTGCCCCGCGGCCGATTCGCGCAGCACCACGGCGCGCAACGCGGCGATGTGATCGGGCCGCGCATTCAGCGCGGGAATGTAGTGGTACTTCTCGCCCCCGGCCGCGAGGAACACGTCGCGATTCTCCATGCCGATTTCCTCGAGAGTCTCGAGGCAGTCCGCGGCAAACCCCGGGCAGATGACGCTCACGCTGCTGATGCCGCGCTTCGGCATTTCCGCCAGCACCTCGCTGGTGTACGGTTGCAGCCAGCGCGCTCGCCCGAACCGGGATTGAAACGAGACGCTCCAGGCATCCGCGGCGAGGCCTAACTTCTGCGCCAGCAGGGTCGCGGTGCGCTGGCATTGGTCGCGATACGGATCGCCGCGCGTCACGAAGAACTCCGGCACACCGTGGAACGAGATCAGCAGGTGGCGCGTGACCCCCGCCTCACGCCGATGGTCCTGCACACTCGCGGCGAGTGCGTCGATATAGCCGGCCTGCTCGTGGTACCCGGATACGAATCGCAGCGCAGGAACGTGGCGCAGCGCATGCAACGCGGCGCTCACCTGGTCGAACACCGCACCGGTGGATGCGCCGCAGTACTGCGGAAACATCGGCAGAGCGATGATTTCCGCGACGCCCGCGGCGCGCAGCGACTCTATGGCTTGAGGCACCGTGGCGCCTCCCGTGTAGAGCATCGCCAGCGCCACCGGAATACCGCGCTCGCGCAGGGATTCTTCGAGCCCGCGACGCAGCGCCTCACTCTCGATGGCGAGCGGCGACCCCTGCGGCGTCCAGATCGCGGCGTATTTCTTCGCGCTGGCACGCGGCCGGACGCGCAGGACGATGCCGTGCAGGATCGGCCACCACAGCAGCCGCGGCAGCTCGACCACGCGCGGGTCACCTAACAAACCGGCCAGGAACGCGCGCACGTCGCGAATCGCGAGCGTGGCGGGCGTGCCGGAATTCACCAGCAACACGCCGGTCTTCACGACACTTCCAGCCAGTCGCGCGGCTTGAGATATTCGGCCAGCCGCGCCTCGGGCGTTCCCGGCGCGGGACGGTAGTCGTAACGCCATTCGGCGCGCGGCGGCATCGACATGAGCAGCGACTCGGTGCGCGCCTGGGATTGCAGGCCGAAGCGCGTGCCGCGGTCGAATGCCAGGTTGAACTCCACATAACGCCCCCGGCGCACGCGCTGAAAATCCTGCTCGCGCGCACCGAAAGCGGTGTCGGTGCGGGCGCGCACGATGCGCGTGTACGTGTCCAGATAGCTGTCACCGATGCGGCGGATCAACGCGAAGCAATGCTCGAAACCGCCGCCGATTTCGGGCGTGGTGTGATTCAGATCGTCGGCGAATACGCCGCCGATGCCGCGCGTCTCGCCACGATGCGGCAGGTAGAAGTATCTGTCGCAGGCTTCCTTGAGCAGCGGGTAGGCGCGCGCACCCGCGGGAGCGCAGGCGGCGCGCGCGGCTTCGTGCCAGGCGCGCGCGTCCGCGTCGAAGGGATAGACGGGCGTCAGGTCGAAGCCGCCGCCAAACCACCACACCTCGCCGCCGCGCGCGGTGAACAGCCGGACGTTGGCATGCGACGTGGGCGCATACGGATTCACGGGATGTACGACGCAACTCGTGCCCAGCGCGCGGAACGGCTGGCCGGCCAGTTCGGTGTGCCGCTCGCTCGCCGCGGCGGGTAGTTTGGCGCCGGTAACGTCGCTGAAAGCCACGCCGGCGCGATCGAAAGCCGCGCCGTTCTCGATCAGGGACAACCGCCCGGTGCCGCTCAGCGCATCGCCGGCGGGACGTTGCCATTCGTCGCGCCGCTGCAGGCTGCCGGGATCGAGCGATGCCCACGCTTCGGTCAGGCGCGTATGCAGTCCTAGAAAGTATTCGCGCGCGGTTTCGATCTCGGCGCTGCCAATACCGCCCGCGGCAACGGGATGCGGCGCGCTCACGCGGCCGCCCGGAACGTCGCGCCTCAAGGCGCGCTCCTGAACAAGTACCCGCGGCCGCGCAACGTCACGATGTGCACCGGATTTTCCGGATTCGGCTCGAACAACTTGCGCAGCCGCAGGATGAAATTGTCGACGGTGCGATCGGTGGGGAACTGGTCCATTCCCCAGACTTCCTCGAGCAGGTCCGTGCGCGTCAACGCACGATTCTCGTTCGCCGAGAACACCTCCATCAGGCGCAGTTCCTTGTCCGACAGCGATACCTCGCCCTCGTTGGTGAGCGCCTGGCCGGTGTCGAAACGCACCCAGTACGCGGCGAACGCCAGGCGCGGCGGCGCAGTCGCCGGTCGGCCGCTCGCACGGCGCAACAGCGCGCGCACGCGCGCCAGCAGTTCGCTCACGTCGAAGGGTTTGGGTAGATAGTCGTCGGCGCCGGCATCCAGCCCGCGCACCTTGGAGGTGGTAT
>Ga0193752_1000529_pt1 | contig 36389 bp, 34 predicted proteins | sample H1c1metaG_FD_144924 | JGI IMG/M metagenome (GOLD analysis project Ga0193752, IMG submission 144924) | Soil microbial communities from a riparian zone of the East river system, Colorado, United States - H1c1 | ecosystem: Environmental > Terrestrial > Soil > Riparian zone | place: USA: East River... | reverse complement strand
CGGCGGCGTGAGATTGGCCGTAGCCGGATGAGACGATCGGGCGGCCGAGGATGGGAAACCAGACCTGCCCGCCGTGCGTGTGGCCGCTGAGCATTAATTTTAGGTCTTTGGAAATGGCGAGATCTCCGGTGATGATCGGCGCAATGTCGGGGCTGTGCTGCAGGACGAGCACGTCGCCGGTTCCATCGGTGCTTTCCAATAATTTCTTCGAGTCGTCGGAGTACGCCTTCCAAATTCCGATGTTCAGATGATCTTTTAAACCGAGTATCCGCAGCCTTGAGCCATTTCGCTCGATGGTCGCAACGCCGCTATTGAGCACGCTGTAGCCCGCCGAGGCGAATGCAGCCGAAATCGAAGTGCGGTCGTACCAATCGTCGTGATTTCCCATCACAACATACACTCCGTAACGTGCCGTCATTCCTTTGAGATTGGAAACGATCGTATCGACATCCATCTTCAGCTTGCGTCGCCCAAGATCATCGCGTTCGCGTCCCTGCGAAACGTAATCGCCCAGCAGCACGATCATATCCGCATCCTGAGCGTTGGCGGTCGCGACGATCTTTCTAAGCTTCGCTTCGTCAACGCCATTCGACCCGCCGTGAATGTCCGAGATGGCAACGATCCTCAATCCGTCAAAAGCCGGATTCCAACCTTTAACTTTGACCTCGTAGTTGTTGACGACAAGACGGTGCGGTTCGATGAAGTATGCGTAGGCAAGTAAAAGCAGACCGACGGCGAATGTTCCGATCAAAAGCTGAATTACTTGTTTTAAATACTTTCGGAGCATTAAAAGATGGTTTGGATCTGGGGCTTCTTTTTGCTTTATTTCGTTTAATTCGTGGATAAAACTCTTTCGTCCACGAATTACACGAAAGAGGAATAACTCAAGAAATAATTCCCGGTCGCTTACTTAAAATATTCGTCCCAGCGTTGATCGACGAGCTTCGCTATATCTTCGCGGACCTCGACCTCTTTTGGATACCAGGGCTTCATTCGGGCATCGATGATGATCGGCGAGGCGTAGCCGATGTGATTATTTTTGACGGTTACTTCCCTTGCAGAAATGTCCGTCGCCGGATTGAAACGCGTCCACGTTGCCCAGAGGAATTTGTCTACTGATTTGGCGTGATCCGCATTGTCGTGGATGACGATGACCTGCCATTCGTCGAACTTGCCCGACTTCGCGAGGCGTTCGCCGAGATCTTTCTCGTCCTCGTAAGCCGCACCTTCGACGACGAGGCATCCGCCGCAGAAAACTTCGGCGCGTTGTATGCCGGGCGGCAGTTCGCCGGAAAACTCATGCGGCAATTCCCTTTTCGCGTCGCCGGTTCCCATCAAGATGGCTTTGCTGCCGTGATTTATCTTGCCGCTTGCGTAATCGAGCGTATCGAACGCCGTTTGGCTGAAGATGAAAAGATCTCGGTTCCATTCCACGCGGGCTAGAATGTGTTCGAACAGCGAACGGAAATCGCGCAGATCTTGCGGCTTGTCGGTAAGAAGAAGAAACTTGGTTAACGAAAGCTGGCCTTCGCCAAGGATGCGGAAACCGGCGGAGAGCGCTTCGCGACCGTAGCGCTCTTTTACGACCGCAGCGGCAAGCGAATGAAAACCTGTCTCGCCGTAACTCCAAAGGTCTTTGACCGCGGGCATCACAAGCGGAAACAGCGGCGACAGAAGCTCCTGCAAATAATCACCGATGAAGAAATCTTCCTGACGCGGCTTGCCTACGACGGTCGCCGGATAGATCGCGTCCTTACGATGGAAAACCGCATCGGCGTGAAACACAGGATAATCGTGAGCAAGCGAATAGTATCCGTAATGATCGCCGAACGGGCCTTCGGGCCGGCGTTCGTGCGGCGGAACGTGGCCGCAGATAGCAAACTCGGCCTCGGCCACAAGACGATGATGGCCGTCGAGAGGATTCGCCGTCATCCCGATCTTTGAATCAGCAAGAAGCGAAGCAAGCATCAGTTCGGGTATATCCTCAGGCAGCGGAGCGATCGCGGACAAGATCATCGCGGGCGGGCCACCGAGGAAGATGGTAACGGGCAGCGACTCGTTGTTTTGCTCCGCCTCGAAATAATGAAAGCCGCCGCCTTTGCCGATCTGCCAATGAATGCCGGTCGTCGCCTTATCGTAACGCTGAATGCGGTACATCCCGAGATTGGGTTTGCCTGACGTCGGGCTTTCGGTGTAAACGAGCGGCAGCGTAATGAAATGTCCGCCGTCTTCGTGCCAGAGTTGCAGCAGCGGAAGTTTTTCGAGATCGACGGTCGATTGCCGCGATTCCAGAACGGGAGCGTTGCGGACATTTTTTGTTCCCAACTTGATGGCCGTCATCGCCATATCGCGATAGCGCCAAAGTTTGCCGATCTTAGGGGGCACAAGCGCCTCGACCATTTCGACCGCGCGTTTGACGAATTCCTGCGGACACTTTCCGAAAGCAAGTTCGATGCGGCGAATCGTGCCAAAGAGATTTGTGACGACCGGAAACTTTGATCCGGTTACGTTCGTAAACAGCAGAGCTTTGCCCTGTTCGTCAATGACGCGGCGATGAATCTCGGCGATCTCAAGATAAGGATCGACCGCAGCGGAAATTTCGACGATCTCGTTCTCTTTCTCTAACGCTGTTATGAACGAACGCAAATTTTTGTGCATAAGCTACTGAGTTAATTGAAACAAAGGGCGGCGCAAAGGGCAAACATCGCTTTGCATGAAAATTCGACGGCAGATGAAACCAATTGTGATGTGTTCGCATCCTAAAGCGGACGATATTTTATTCACTTAACCTATTGGAAATATTGAATTTATGCGACAAATCGTATTTTTGACCCTCGCGGTGTGTTTATTGTCGGTTTTGGCATTTCCGCAAACGGCGGATGAAATGGCAAAGGCACGATCAGCGGAGCAGCTTGCCGGAAAAGCTTATGAAGCAAAGTCGTATGGCGAGTTTCTGACACAGATGCAGTTGGCGAACACCGCTCGGCCAAATCATCCGCGACTGACGTACAATCTCGCAAGCGCATACGCCGTCAACGGACAGACCGATGCGGCTCTCGACATGCTTGAACGCCTTGCCAAGATGGGACTGTATTTTCCCGCGGAGAAAGACGACGACTTCAAAGCGATGTTGTCGTCCGAACGTTTCAAGTCGATCCAAGCCAAGCTATTACCGTCGCCGACAAAACTCTGCTTGTCGAGGGCGTCGCATACGACAAAAGAACGCAGACCTTTTATCTCGCCAGCGTTCATCAGCGAAAGATCGTAGCGGTAGATAGGAACGGGACGGCGACGGACTTCTCAAAGGAAAGCGACGGCCTGTGGGGCGTGTTTGGGATCCGCGTCGATGCGGAACGCGGATGGCTTTGGGTGAGCAGCATAGCGAACATCGGGATGAAAGGATATACGGAAGGCGACAAAGGCCGCTCGGGTATTTTCCGGTTTGATCTGAAAAGCGGAAAGCTACTGAAAAAGTATCTGCTGCCGGCCGGAGAAAGACACGCCATTGGCGATCTTTTTATTGACCGCAAAGGCCGCGTTTATGCGACCGACAGCGCTTCGCCGATCATATATACGATCGATCAGAAAAAGGATGAGATCGAAGAATTTATGAGATCTGATAGTTTCGAATCGCTGCAAGGTTTAACGACCTCAGCTAAAGATGACAGTACGCTTTACGTTGCCGATTATTCGAAAGGGATCTTCAGGATCGACACGGCGACGAAAAAGATCACGCAGCTTTTGCCTGCGGATCAAGACATGACGCTGCTCGGAATCGACGGGCTTTATGAATATCGCGGCAACTTTATCGCGATCCAGAACGGGATCAATCCTAACCGCGTAGCTCTGTTTTCGGTAAGCGGTGACAAGATCGTTGGCTACAAGACGCTTGAGGCAAATCATCCTGATTTTGACGAGCCGACCCTAGGCGTTTTGGTCGGGGACGATCTATATTTCAACGCCAACAGCCAGTTTGGATTGTTAAATGCCAAGGGCGAACTCGCAACGGATAAGATGCGTTCGCCCGTGATGTTGAAACTCCGTTTGAAAGCTATTTCAAAGAATTAGATTTAGGGTTCATTAACATCTGTGTCTTTCGTGGTTACGCTTAAAGCCAAACCACGGAAGACACAGAAAAGCACGGAACAAAAAATACTATTTCATTGTTTATGGAATATCCGACTTTCTCAAGGTCGGACTATCTATATCGAGATCGTCGATCTTGACCACGTCTATCTTCGTATTCGGAAAACGCTTTGCGAGATCGTCCTTGAACTTCGCATAATCGCCGACGATTATAAGATCGCCGTTAATGAAATTCTTGGCGGCGAATGTTTTGATCGAGGCGTTTTGAACGGCGTTGACGCTCGGCATAAAGGTGTTCAGTTCGTTAGGCGAAATGCCGAAGCTGTAGAGGTCGCCCAACGCCCCGGCCAGGCCTTGCGTTGTTTCGAGGTTGCGTCCGAAGCCACCTGTGAGAACCGACTTACGCGGCGCTAGATCGGCATCAGTTGTATCGGTTTCGGAAAGGCGCTTAAGCTCGGCGATGATCAATTCTGCCACCTCTGCGGCAGATTCGTTTTTGGTCTGCGTTCTGGCACCGAAATTCGAATTTGAACTACGCCAGGAAAAATTACTTCCCGCTCCGTAGCTGAGTCCGCGCTTGATTCTGATCTCCTGATTCAGTCGCGACGAATATCCGCCGCCCAGCAATGAATTAAGGACTGATGCGGGATAATAATCCTGCCCATTACGCCCGACGCCGGAAACTGCTTTGAGATAATTTACCGACGCTTGTCCAGAGCTAGGAAGATCGACAACAAGAAAGCGTCTAAAGATCGGCGTTCCTGTAGAGCCGAAACCGCTTCCACTTCCGTTACCTGACCCGGAACCACGATCTGGCTTTACCCAATTACCGAAATATTTCTCAGCGGCTGCGACTGCTTTTGCATCTGAAATGTCACCGACAAAGATAAGCACAGATTGGTCAGGTTGATAATTTTTCGAATAGAAATTAGCGATATCAGCCTTCGTGATCGAAGCTATGCTGGCGGGAGTTCCGCCAGTGGGATGCTCATTGAAACTGTAGTTGCTTGCTACGTAATTTGCGAGAAAGCCGGGCTGCGTCAGGTTGTATGTGAGATCGTCGAGCGTTTGGGATTTGGCAAGGTCGAGTTCGTCCTGAGCGAAGGATGGATTTAGGGTTACGTCTCCCAGGATCGCCATTCCCTGATCAAATTTATCCGAGGTGACTGACATCCCGGCCCCTGAATTGAGCCAACCGGCTGACGAAAATATCGAGCCGCCAAGAAACTCTATCTCTTCCGCGATCTGTGTGGCTGATCTTGTTTTGGTTCCTTTGGTCAGCATATCCGCAGTCAGATTTGCAAGGCCGGCTTTTTTCTTGTCCTCGGCATTTGCGCCGTTCTTGACGAGCAGTTGAACGGTTACGATCGGCACTCCTTTCTTTTCGACGACAGCGACGGTCAGGCCGTTCTTGAGTTTTGTTTCTTTGACGGCCGGGATCGAAATAGTGCGCGGGGTACCCGGAACCGGGATTATTTCCTGTGCGAAGATTTGAACAGCAGACGCACAAAGAAATAGGGCTAAGACCGCCGGAAGTGTAAATTTATTTATCATGACGGTGAGTGTATCGCCCTTTCTAACGTGCGGGCTTTTGCAAAATTTGTTGAAGATCATTGTGCTCCCTCCGCCTGTTTCGCCTGGTTGTAATAGATGACGACGCGGTTGTTGTCTTTGAAATACTGCTTCATAACGCGTTGGATGTCGGCGACAGTGACGGCCTGTAAGTTCGCGACCTCGGTGTTGACGCCTTTCGGGTCGCCAAGATAAGCGACCGAGCGTTCGATGGCGATGGCCTTGCCGTCGTTAGTTTCGCGGGCACGGATCGCACGTGAGATAAGCTGGTTCTTTGCCTTTTCGAGTTCCTTTGCGGTCACGCCGCCGTCCTGCACTTTCTTCAGCTCAGCGAGCAAAGCCTTTTCAAGATTTTCCGACGTTCCATCGCCCGAACCGATCCCGATCAGCGACATTCGTCCGCCTTCGGTGTTCAGTTCGAGGTCAAAATCGGCTTGCTGCGCGATCTTTTGCGTACGGACCAAAGCTTGATAAAGCCGAGAGCTTTCGCCGCCGGACATTATCGCCGAAGCCAGGCGAAGGGCCGGAATATCCGGGCTGTTTGTTCGCGGGGCCCGATAGACAATTCCTGTCGCCGGAAACGGGACACGCGGGCCGGTTTCCTTAAAGCGGCGTTCGGTCGTCCATTCCGGTTCGACCTCGGTTACGAGTGCGATCGTGCCTGTCGGCTTTGTAATGCGTCCGAAATATTTATCCGTCCACGAATCGAACTGCTTTTGGTCAAAATCGCCGACGACGATCAGGACCGCGTTATCCGGTCGGTAATAGTCCTTATAAAACTTTGCGGCATCCGCTGTCGTCGCGGCGCTTAGTTGATCGAGATCGCCAATGACACCGCGTCGGTATGGATGCTTTTGAAATGTGATGTCATCGAGCAGCCAATAGAGCTTTCCGTATGGCGGAGCCAGAACACCCTGGCGATATTCCTCTTTTACTACTTCCCGTTCGGACGCGAAATTCTTTTCATCGACGTTGAGGTTGACCATTCGGTCCGACTCGGCCCACAGGATGGTTTCGAGATGATTGGACGGAACAACCTCGTAGTAGTTCGTGAAATCTGGCCACGTCGAGGCGTTGTTAAATCCGCCGACGTCTTCGGTCAGGCGGTCGAATTTCTCGTCCGGCATATTCTTCGTCGCCTTGAACATCATATGCTCAAACATATGTGCAAAACCCGATTTGCCCGGCGGGTCGTTCTTACCGCCAACGTCGTACCAGACGTGGATCGAAGCGGTCGGGCTCGAACTGTCTTGAACGGAGACGACTTTTAGGCCGTTTGGCAGCGTCCGCTCTTTTATATTCAACGGTGCAACCTTGATCTGCCCGAGGGCTCCGATAGAAAAGATCAGCGTCAATATGATCGTAAGAAGATTTTGCATAATGATTTACAAGAAAAACCTAAAGTACTACGCAACTACCAGCGAATTGGTTTACTGGAATTTTAGAAAAGGATCTTTGCAACTTGTTTCATATAGTCTGCCTTCATCGACTTCGGGATATCGTGTTTAATACCGCTATACTCGTGTAGTTGTGCTTTGTATCCCGCTATCTTAAGTGCTTTTATGTGCTGTTTGACCGTTGCTATGGGTACGATCGGATCGTCGGTGCCGTGGTAGGCATAGATCGGTGCGGGTTTCTTTCGCGTTGCTTTGTCTTGTAGTATTCGCTCGTCAAAAGTGGCAAGCAGCGGAAATGCGGCGCTGATAAGCGACACGTAGCGGATCGCCGTTACGTAGCTAAGATCACCGCCCTGTGAAGCTCCGATTATAATAGGCTTCTTTTTAGGCGAATACTTCGTCGTGGCGGCCTCTATAAACTTGCTCAGTTCTTCAGCTTCCCGAAGTAAATTCGACATTTTGTCGTCAGGAGACATATCGTAATAACTGACTGGCGAACGTACGTAAAACGAATAGCCTGCTTTGGGATGAGTATACCGACCTTGGACGAGAAGAATCCGTACCGGTTGATCGAATCCGCTGATATATGACGAGAACTCGTCCGGCGTTGAGCCGCTCCAATGTAAAGCAATTACCAAGGGGAGATCTTTAGTGCCTGCGGCAGAATTCTCGACCTTTTCTTTATAGGTGAAACCGGCAAGGGTTAACGACTCGCTGCCAGTATTTGTTTGGGCGTCCGCAAATACTGGGAAAGCCAGGGCAATTACTAACAAACAAGCGGGCTGTATAAGTGTTCGCATTTTGGATTATTGATATACGTAAAATCCTTTCCCGCTTTTGCGGCCCAGCCATCCGGCGTCGACGTATTTTTTGAGAAGCGGGCATGGGCGATATTTAGGGTCGCCGAGGCCTTCGTGAAGGACATTGAGGATCGCCAGGCAGACATCAAGGCCGATGAAGTCGGCGAGAGTGATCGGGCCCATCGGGTGATTCATCCCGAGTTTCATTATCTCGTCAATTGCCTCTTTTGTCGCCACGCCTTCGTGCAAGGCGAAAATAGCTTCGTTGATCATCGGCATCAGGACGCGATTTGAAATAAAACCGGGATAGTCGTTGCACTCGACAGGAACCTTGCCGAGTTTTTCGGACAGGCCTTTTACCTTTGCGTATGTCTCGTCGGATGTTTCGATGCCGCGAATGACCTCGACCAACTTCATCAGCGGAACGGGATTAAAGAAGTGCATTCCGATGACCTTGTCCGGACGTTTTGTGGCGGCGGCTATCTTGGTTATCGAGATGGACGAAGTGTTTGACGACAGGATCGCTTCAGATGAGGTTATCGAATCGAGCTTTTCGAAAATCTGTTTCTTTATCTCAAAGTTTTCCGTTGCCGCCTCGACGATCAGTGCACAGTCTTTTAGATCGTCAAGGCGGGTCGTGGTTTTGATGCGGCCTAAGACCTCAGCCTTTTGCTCTTCCGTCATCGTTTCCTTTTTGACGAAACGATCGAGACTCTTTGAGATGTTCGCGACGCCGCGTTCGACGAACTCCGCTTTCACGTCGCACATTACGACGGCGAATCCAGCATTCGCGGCAGTCTGGGCAATACCGTTGCCCATCGTGCCCGTACCGATGACACCAATAATTTCACTCATGATTTAGATTCGAAATGTTAGTAGTTTTGTTTATCTTGTCCGTAGGATCCCTGGAAATTGTACTGATCGATCTGCGGCGGCGTCGTAATACCGCCCGCGAAATAGGCTGTACCGGTATCGGACAGTGTGAACCATAGGCCAAAGACACCCAATGCAATTCCGAAAGGAGCGAGACAAAGTCCGCCGCACATACAGCTAAGAAGATTGCCGATCGACGAAGCCAGCAAAAGATTTTTTGAAGCTGGCGACGAGTTTCGAAGCTGTCGTCCGGCCTTTATATTCAGTACGACCGCTGCAATGCCGATGGCGACGAGAAGTGCGTAGATAAAGACAAATACAAGCATGACTGCCGCACCCGGAACGGCATCCTTGCCGCCCTGAACTACTGCCATAACACCGCCAACTCCGTAAAGAAGGATGATCAGTACAAACAGTAGCGCGAAAAGCGACTGAATGCCCGCGTAAATGAACAGCAAAATACTGAGCGTATTCGCAGTTGAATTGGCCTTTATCTGAGGGTTCATCATAGATTGCTATATCCGTTCGACTGCCATGGCGACCGAATTGCCGCCGCCGAGGCAAAGTCCTGCTACACCGCGTTTTGCACCTCGCCGCTTCATTTCATAAAGCAGCGTTGTTAGCACGCGGCTGCCGGAATTGCCGATGGCGTGTCCCATTGCGACCGCTCCGCCGTTTACATTTACAAGATCGGGGTTTATGCCCAGCTCCTTCATCACGCCAAGAGCCTGAACGGAAAAAGCCTCGTTCAATTCGAAAAGCTCGACATCTTCCAGCGACCAGCCAGCCTTAGCGACCGCACGTCGAACACCTTCGACCGGGGCGAGCATAATAAACTTTGGTTCGATGCCTGACACCGCATAAGAAACGACTCGTCCGAGCGGTTCGATGCCCATCTCGGCGGCGTGTTCGGCGGATGTAACCACCAAAGCCGACGCACCATCGTTAACACCCGGAGCGTTTCCGGCCGTGACGGTGCCGCCTTCTTTTTTGAACGCGGGCTTAAGTTTGCCGAGCGTTTCGACGGTAGTGTCAGGGCGTACCGGTTCGTCATAGTCCAATATAATGGGATCGCCCTTTTTTTGCGGAATTTCGACCGGAACGATCTCGTCCTTGAAGCGGCCTGCTGCTTGAGCCTCGGCGGCCTTGCGGTGCGAGTTGTAGGCGTAATCGTCTTGTGTTTCGCGTGTGATCTGATGCTTCTCGGCAACGATCTCGCCCGTGTTTCCCATATGCCAGTTTTCGAACGGGCACCACAAACCGTCGTGGATCATAAGGTCGGTGGCAGTCTGATTGCCCATGCGAAAGCCTTCGCGTGCGGTTTGCAGGGCGTAAGGAATGTTCGACATCGATTCCATTCCGCCGGCAACCACAAAATCGGCGTCGCCCAGTTTTATAGATTGCGAAGCGAGCGCAACCGCACGTAAACCAGAACCGCAAACCATATTGACTGTGAGTGCCGAAACTTCGGGCGGCAAGCCTGCTTTCAATGCGGCCTGTCTCGCCGGTGCCTGACCAATGCCGGCCTGCACGACGCAGCCCATTATGACCTCATCGATCTTTGCCGGGTCGACGCCAGCCCGTTTAACTGCTTCCTTTATCGCGATAGCTCCCAATTCCGGGGCTGTAAATCCTTTCAAAGCACCTTGGAACTTACCTGTCGGCGTACGTACTGCACTGATTATTACTGCTTCTTTTAATGACATTTATTTCAAAATCCTTATCTCGGTATAAGTTGTCGGCTAAAAAATAATGATAGCAGAGAGGAGTTAATTTTCGCATTCAACCCTCAGGACAGGCACATTACAAAAGCGTAAAAGTTTTTATCATAATGCTTCCTCAAAATGGGATAGGTCTGCTATTCTCATAACCATCGAATCTCAAACTTGCTCTCATTTTTACCTTTAGGAGGCTAGGATCTGATCTATGCTGATCGCGCTAGAAGGAAGTTCGCCCACCATCGCCGGTGCAAACAATTACAAGTACTATGTCTGGGACATTTATTGCTCTTCGCCTGATGTGAACTGTATTTATGTCGAAGGACCTGCCGCGATCTCATGGGGGCCAAGTCCCGTGAACATACGAAAAATGGCAAATAAGGCCACCACGTTCATCGCCGGAAACTCGGGTCCGTTATTTTTGGTCGGATGGAGCCGCGGTGCCGCGGCCTGCATACAAGTGGCGTACGACCTGGGACCGGGTAAGACCATCGACGCGATGTTCCTATTTGACGCGGTGGATCAGGACGGCTCGACGAACAGCGATCTCAATTATATTCCGAATAATGTAAAGACCGTTTACCATGCGATCGCGACAAAGAAAAGCTGGCTGGATCGGCAAATATTTCCTACCTGCGGAAGAACGGCGGGCAAAGACGTAAATTTTGTGAAGGAGAATTTCCATACTTCACACGGTGGAATAGCCGGAGCCGGCGAAGACGATGCCGGCTCGAAGCGGTGGATGTGGAGGCATTTGCGCAACGAAGGCGTCCTGTAAATATCTATTTTGTTACTACTGCCGCCTGAGGTTTTGGTAAAGCCTTTCGCGGCAGCTTTTCATCCCGGATTGCGGTCTGATATGCGATCGCGGCAATGATTACGGCGTTGATCTTTATGTCTTCTTCGATCGCCGCCTCGAGAACATCTAGATTGGTATGATGTATGCGAGAGTCGTAATCGAGCGGATCTTGTATGAACTGAAAACCGGGCAAACCGACGGAATCGAATGCCATATGATCGGTTCCGCCCGAATTCAAGATCGAGATCGTCGAAGCACCAAGATAGTTGAAAGGTTTGAAGTACGATTCGAATATCGGCCGCGTTGCTTCATTACCCTGCAGAAAGATTCCGCGAATTTTGCCTGAGCCGTTATCCAGATTGTAGTAGGCCGCGAGCTTTTCGTGCTCCGGCTTTAATTTGATCGTCGAAGGATCGCCGTAGTGTTCTTGCACATAGCCGATCGAGCCGAAATACGACTGCTCTTCGCCATCCCAAAGGGCAACGCGGATAGTTCGCCGAGGCTTGGCCCCGATCGCTTTTAAAATTCTCATCGCCTCCATTACCGCAATACATCCGGCACCGTTGTCGATGGCGCCGGTTCCGGAATGCCAAGAATCGAAATGGCCGCCGAGCAGAACAATTTCGTCCTTTAATTTCGGATCGGTTCCGGGTATTTCGGCGATCACATTATTTGCAGTAGATGACGGTTGGGTATTCGTTTGAAGATTGAGTTCGAGTTTGACCGGAATGTTCAGTTCAGTTAAACGCACGATACGCGCATATTGTTCGCGGGCCATCGTGAACGCGGGTACGTTTTTATTGGGGTCGAATGTATAAAACCCTTGAACGCCAAGGACTCCATTCGGCCTGCGGCTTGGCTCAACCAGAGCGGCGATCCCCTCGCTTTTCAGGAAATCCGTTATAGCATTCTGCGCCGCAAGTCCGGCTTGCCAGTCGTTCTCTTCGTCCCAAAATGTCGTCGTCGGCCCGCCGTTGATCCCGTCGCCGACCGGATCTGTCGCGGCATTTGCCTTTGCCAATTCTTCATCGGTAAATCGTTTTGACGGCGTCGCAAATCTCGATTCCGCACTGTTGCGCGCGAATGTCCCGCGAAATACGATCGCACCTTTTAGCTTGCCGCGATACTTGTCAAAGTCGGCTTTGGTTCGAATATTAACGACGGTCGGCGAACCCGAGATCACGCCGTTCGTTCCCGGACTCCAGGCGAGCGGATAGACATTCAGCCGGTCATATGTCGGGGCGGTCATTTCGACGGAGAACCGCTCGATGTTCCAACCCGCACCGAATGTTCCCCATGGCTCGAGTTTCGAATTGGACAAGCCCCACGAAATCATTTTGTCGCGAGCCCAGTCCTGCGCTCTTTTCAATTGCGGCGAACCGGTCAGGCGTGGGCCGAAAACATCCGTCAGATACGCGAGCGTTTGCATCGCCTGCGATCTTTGCAGGCCTTCGGTCTTGATCTGCGCGATGACGGGCTCATCGAGGCGTTCCTGCGGCAGAGCGATGTGACCAAGAAGGAGCGTGAAAAATAAGAGGCCTACAATTCGTTGTTTCATAGATCGGGTTATTTACGTAAAGACGAAAGTATTGTTGCAGAAGTTGAAAGGTTTATTCAACGCCGATATCTTCGTTCCAGATTTTCGGATCGGAATCTATAAACTCGCGCAATAGCTGGACGCATTCGGCGGAATTCATATCGATGATCTTCACGCCATTTTCTTGCAGCCATTCGATGCCGCCCTGAAAGTTTACTGATTCACCGACGATGACGGTACCGATTCCGAATTGTCGCACAAGCCCGCTGCAATACCAGCACGGAGCCAGAGTTGTGACCATGATCGTGTCGCGATAGCTTTTCTGTCGTCCGGCCTTGCGAAATGCATCGGTCTCGCCGTGAATCGACGGGTCGTTTTCCTGAATGCGGCGGTTATGGCCGAGCCCGAGCAGATTTCCACTTGCATCGAATAGTGCGGCGCCGATCGGAATGCCGCCCTCCGATAAGCCAAGACGCGCTTCGTCGATGGCAATTTGCAGCATTCCGGCGTGATCTATAATTGGTTCCATATTCAGAGCGGCTAAGCGATTGTGCTAACCTTTTCGCAATGAGTCAAGAATTTCAAGCGGGTGATTTCCTCGTTTTTCAGATAGAAAGCGGTTATGCGATGCTGCGTGTTTTGGCGGTGGATGATTTTGCCCACGAAACTGTCTGGCACGTTGCCGTCTATCGAGATTTTTATTTGGATGTCGATTCGGCGGATGCGGCGGCTTCTTCGCCGGAGACGTTAAAGGCCGACATAGATCACGTCGCTCTTACCGACCGGGCGTTCGAAAGCACACAGGTGGCTAAACTTAAAAATATTCCGCTTCAAGCTTCAGAGACAGAACCTTACGAAAAATGGAAAAGCAGTTCGGATCGTGAAATATCGGATCGCTCAATTCGTCTGCATCTCGGGCTACGTTGACCGGTTCTTAGTCTGCTTTGACAGATTGCGTGTTGTCCTTTCCGTAACGCTTGCGGGAATTGCGTCGTCAAGATCAGCTTCCTCAAGTAAGTTTACCTCTGCTTTCGGAATAACTTCCCGTTCACCTTCTATATCGCGTTTGGGACGCAGTTTTTCAAATTGCTTTTTCAGCATTCGCGTTCGAATGAAGGTTTGGATCTGCCATGCGGTGATCGTCATCATGAATGCGAAAACCAGGTAGATTATCCACGGTGTGCCGTCGCGGCCAATGAACATTACGAACAGTGTGATCGCCAGCGAAAGGCTGATAACGGCGGTCGCGATCGAAAAAAAAGAATTTATCTTTATGTGCTCTTCGGCGGTGATCTCCTTTTTCCTGACCTTTTCAAAATCGGGAAGAAATGTGCCGCATTTTCGACAGTACGTATCGGTTAGTTGTTCGGCGGCGCCGCATTTGGGGCAATACATAGTGGATCGTTTAACGACACCAGATCAGCGTTTGTTCAATCTATCCCGCGGCGTTTCAATTCCGTTTTGATCAGGTCGAGTTCCCTGCTCACTTGTCCGGCGACAGCCGTGTTTTCATTTGCCCGGCGGACCAAATACGGGATCGCGTCGGCCACCGGGCCATAGGGCACGTACTTAGAGACGTTGTAGCCGTTCTTCGCGAGGACGTAGGAAAGATTGTCGCTCATGCCGTAAAGCTGCGAAAAATAGACGTGCGGATTGTTCGGCAGAATTCGGCGTTCGTACATCTGACCGGCGAGCTTTTGCGTACTCTTTTCATTGTGAGTTCCCGCGACGAACGAAACGCCGTCAAGATGGCTGAGACAGTATTCGACGGCGGCGTTATAGTCCGTATCCGTCATTTTCTTGTCTTCGTGTATCGGCGGTTCGTAACCCATTTCGGTCGCGCGGGCACGTTCCTTTTCCATATAGGCTCCGCGGACGAGCTTGACCGCAAGGAAATAGCCATCGGCCTTTGCGGTGCGACGAGATTCTTTCAAGTATTGCAGGCGATCTTTTCTATAAAGTTGGATCGTGTTGTAAACGATCGGGCTTTCGGTGTTGTATTTCTCCATCATCTCGGTCGCGAGACGATCGATCGCGTCTTGTATCCACGATTCTTCCGCGTCGATGAAAACCGGTTGGCCGATGGAATGGGCGAATTCGCAAATGTCATTTACGCGGTTATGAATTCGTTCGCATTTCGCCTGCCCTTTTGCGTCCAGCTTTTTCTTGCGGCTCATCTTTTCGAGCGTGCCGAGCGGTGCTATACCCGTAACTTTGAACACGGCAAAAGGAATGTTCGGGTCATCCTTGGCGCGTTTGACGGTGCGGATTATCTCTTCTTTGGTGCTTTCAAAATCTTCCTCGGTCGATTTCCCTTCGACGGAATAATCAAGGATCGTCCCGATGCCGGAGCCGCCGAGCTTCTCGATCGTCGGTTCGCATTCTTCGATTGTTTCGCCCCCGCAGAAAAGCTCGAATACGGTTGATTTAATGAGTCCTTTGACCGGAAGGCCTAACGAAAGGGCAAAGGTCGCCGCTCTGGTTCCGATGGAGTTCAGAAAGGGTGAATTCATCAGCTTGAAAAGACGATACTTTTCGAGCAGCTCTGAATCAGATTTGTCCGCGAAAGCTGTTTCTGTGTCCTGGAAGCCCAGCTTGAATTCGGTCATAAAGTCGAAAGTCTACCACAGAGAACACAGAGTACACAGAGCGGACGGAGGTAGTTGGCTGTAACTGACACGATTGTTTCTCACCCGTTTTTACCGTATGATTTCTATTTTTACTCAGTGCTCTTAAGTGTGCTCTGTGGTGAACCAATATTATGGCGAAAGCACTTCCAAAGAGGTCGGAAAATTATTCCGAATGGTACAACGAGATAGTTAAACGGGCCGATCTGGCCGAGAATTCCGCGGTTCGCGGCTGTATGGTGATCAAGCCGTATGGTTTTGCGATCTGGGAAAAGATGCAGCGGGCGCTGGACGATATGTTCAAGGCGACCGGTCATCAGAACGCTTACTTCCCTCTTTTTGTGCCTAAATCGTTCCTCGAAAAAGAAGAGGAACACGCCGAGGGTTTCGCAAAAGAATGCGCCGTCGTTACGCATTACCGTCTAAAGAAAGATCCGAACGGCAAGGGCTTGATCGTCGATCCAAATGCAAAGCTTGAGGAAGAACTTATCATTCGCCCGACGTCTGAGACCGTGATCTGGAATGCCTATAAAGGCTGGATACAATCGTGGCGCGATCTGCCGCTGCTGATAAATCAGTGGTGTAATGTTGTGCGTTGGGAAATGCGGACGCGTATCTTTTTACGGACGGCGGAGTTTCTTTGGCAGGAAGGCCACACGGCACATTCCACCGAGCAAGAAGCGGTCGAGGAAACCGAACGGATGCTCGGCGTTTATTCGGATTTCGTCGAGAACTGGATGGCCGTGCCTGTTATTCAGGGGCTGAAAACTCCCGGCGAACGCTTTGCCGGAGCGGTCGAAACGTATTGTATCGAGGGCCTTATGCAGGACGGAAAGGCTTTGCAGTGCGGCACTTCGCATTTCCTTGGGCAAAATTTCTCAAGGTCTTTCGATGTGAAATTTGTAAACAAGGAAAATCAACTTGAGTTTCCCTGGGCGACCAGTTGGGGCGTTTCGACGAGATTGATGGGTGCGTTGATAATGGCCCATTCGGATGATAACGGATTGGTTCTGCCGCCAAAGCTTGCGCCTATTCAGGTGGTCATCGTGCCTATCTACAAGACACCGGAAGACCTCGCCGTTATCAGCGAAAAGGTAAACCCAATCTTCGAAGATCTGAAGGCCGCCGGGATATCTGTAAAATATGACGATAGCGATCATCAGCGGTCGGGCTGGAAATTTGCAGAATATGAATTGCGGGGCGTTCCGGTGAGATTAGGGATGGGGATGCGCGATCTGGAGAATGGAACCGTCGAGGTTGCCCGCCGCGATAATTTGACCAAGGAGACGCAGCCTCTGGAAGGCATTGTCGAGCACATAAAAACGCTGCTCGACGACATTCAGCAGAACATCTATGACAGGGCGCTGGCCTTCCGCGAGGACAATACTTTCACCGTGGAAACATGGGATGAATTCAAAGATCAGATAGAAAAAGGCGGCTTCATAATGGCCCACTGGGACGGCACCGCCGAGACCGAGGAAAAGATCAAGGATGAGACCAAGGCCACCATCCGCTGCATCCCTCTGAACTCCATCGAGCAATCCGGCAAATGCGTTTACTCCGGCAAAGAATCCGCCAAACGGGTCCTGTTCGCGCGGGCGTATTAGGTCGGTAGGCTATGGCTTGAATATAGCTTTATTTTGCTCATCGACCAGTAGTATTGTCGCGTTATGAATGTAATTGAAACCATTATTTCATCTACCTCAAAAAGCTCAGGAAGAAGTTCTGGAGATCGTTGAAGAGATAGAAGAGCTCTACCATCTTAGCGACGATTCCGCCCGAAGTACGATCTCTAGCTCATTCCATCCTTTACGAGTTGTCGCGAATTTAGCTACGGATGTCGGAATCACCGATTTTGCCGAACGTCATGACCTTTATGCGAACAGTAATCTGGAGGACTAAACTCTTTTTGGCAAAGCCGCATATTTTTTTAGATACCGCCTACGTTTACGCTCTTTTTAACACCCGCGATCAGCGGCATGCCAAAGCCATTGAATGGCAAGAGAAACTCGAAGCGGACAACAGACCACTTCCGGCAGTTCGAAGTCTCCAATCGTCATGTTTTCGGTTTCTTTTCAAGAATCTCATACGTGACTTTTTTCCCCTTATGGTTCTGCAGATAAAGAATGTTATCGCGTATTGCATATTTCACTTTCTCAGGATCGCTTAATTTAATCCTTTTCTGCCATATAAAAAAAAGACTTCGTCGTACAACAAATATATTGCCTTCACCTTCCACCGTAATTGTTTCCGTGTCGTCTCGGGAATATGATGCCTTCGTGGTCTGGCTAGGATTAGGGCTAGCCATGTCAGGGCCATCTTCGCTTTTCACTCCATATTTGTATTGATTGTCGATAATCGTTCCATCTCTCCAATCAAACTTATCGGGTGTCTTCTGGGCGTATGAACCTGTCACTGAGAATAAAAAAGTCAGCAAAGCTAAAAATACGTATCGCATAAGCCTCCCATTGTTTCTGGCATATATCTCGTTTATAGAAAGATGTGGTCTGGCCTGCGATTCTATAGCAGAATCGCAGACCAAGCCCCGTTTCTGTTCAATTCTACAAGAAAAACCTGCCCTACGGAAACCAATCCCGCGCCCTTTCTAACGCTCACAAGTAAAAGAGGCTGTTTAAAAAGGCGGTCTTTTTTGTACTAGATTGAAATGAGATGTTTTGTTCAGTGTTTTTCTGTGCGTTCCGTGGTTCTGTCTTTTGCTTTTAAGGCAACCACAGAAGACACAGAAAGCACGGAACAACACAGAACAAAACTATTTTTCCTGATGGCCTCTTCTTTTATTTATGCATCAAGCTCTTAATCCGTGCAGGCTTCTGCATTGGGATCTTCGGGCCAGATGTTGTCTGGGGCGGCGGGATTTGGCTGGTCGGGGGTTAGGTTGTCGGCGGAGACGTTAGCGACGATGAAATTTTCGGGCGGTATTGGATCGCCGTAGAGGCGGCGGAGCATGGCTAGCTGGCCGGCGTGGGTCATGGCGTCGGCGAATGGGCCTTGGAGCAGGCGTTCTTCGGTGAAGTCGCCGAGAAACGGATCGCCGGCGTCGAGGTGAGCGGCGAGCGTTTCGAGCATCTGATGAAAGCGTTCGATCTCTTCGGCGAGCGTCGGGAGAGCGTCCGGACGATATTGGCCGCCGACGAAGAACGTACGCGAATAGCCGAGAACGCTGGTCATATGGCGGACCAGTTCGGATGGAGTGCGCGTTTGATTACCGACGCTAAAATCGCCAAATTCCGCCGGTGCCTCGCGCAAGGCCTTTTGTGTTCGATAGGCCAAAGCAGCAAGGAAATGCTTGAGAAGTGAGCGTTTGTCGTCCATTAAGAAAGAAATTTACCACATCATTCCGTGTTTTCTGTGTATTCAGTGGATCGGTTTTATATTCTGAAACCACAGAAATCACAGAAATCACGGAAAAGACACGGAAAGGAAGAAATTCATTCGGCTTTTGTTGAGATACCCGCGTCTAAACCCTGGAAGCGAATTGGTTTCGCATTGCGGTGCTTTGAGAGTAATATTCTCGTGCAAATATTTGCTGGTCACACGAGTGAATGTATAGCGATCTAACGGATGAGCAGCTTGTCGAGCTGGCGGTGGGCAACGACCCGGACGCTTTCGGCGTAATAGTGAGGCGATGGGAGCGGAAGATATTTGCCCTGTGTTTCGGTATGCTCACCCGCGAAGACGACGCCCGCGACGCCGCTCAGGAGACATTTATTGCGGCTTACCGCAATATTTCGCGGTTTCGCGGCGAGGCAAAGGTATCGTCGTGGCTGCACCGGATAGCGGTGAACCAATGTTTGACAACGAAACGTCGGAAAAAGACACGTTCCGAAGAGTATATGGACGACGAAACGAACGAACAGGATCGCGTTTTTGTCGCGTCGGCCGCTCACTCGCCGGGAAATATTACCGAACAGGCTGAGAGGCTGAGGGTCGTGCGGCAGGCGGTCGGTTCGCTGCCGACAGATCTGCGGCAGGTCATCGTGATGAAGGAATTTGAGGAAATGACCTTTCAGGAAATATCGGACACGCTGGAACTGCCGCTGAGTACGGTAAAAAGCCGACTTTACACTGCGTTGAAGCAATTGAGGATGAAGCTGGAAGGTTTGCCCGTCGAGGTCGTATAGAAAAGGAAATGGCAAAGGATACGAATAATTTATGCAAGGACGGCGGCGATATGCTGGGCTATCTTTTTAATGAGATGGCCGAGGCTGAGCGCGACCGGTTTGATCTGCATCTGGCCGAATGCGGGCAATGTGTGGACGAATTTGCCGCACTCTCGCAGGCACACTATCCGGTTTACGAATGGAAGCAGATCGAATTCGAACCGATGGCAACGCCGCTGATCGTCCTGCCTTCGGCGAAGGTTTCATTGTTTGATAAGGTACGTGCCGCGTTTGCGTTCAGGCCGGGATTTGCAGCGGCCGGTGTTGCGGCGGCGATATTGCTGACGGCGGTAGCCGGGCTTGCATGGTTTGGTTTGAAGGGGGGAAGCAATGATGTTGCTGTCGCGGAAAACCCAAAACCAGAGCCATCGCCGGTGCGAAAGGTAGAACAGCCGGTTGTATTTACACCGAAGGAAGATGAAGTTGCTGCTGCTGATTCGCGGCCGAAAGTTGAAGAGCCGATAGTTCGCGAAGTTAAACCCGCGAAGGCCAAAGCAGATAGACCGGTCGTAAAAGAAGCAAAGATTGTTACGCCTGCGCGGCGAAACGTCCCGATGCCAAGACTGGCGGAATTTAAGGACGATGAGGACGATTCGCTTCGATTGGCGGAGATGTTCAACGATATAGATACGGAAAAATCGAGGTTATGAGAATGCTTTCCCCTAAGCTATTGTTTTTTGTGCTGTTGGCATTTGGCTCGGCAGGAACGCTGTTTGCCCAAAACGGCCCGCCGCCGGAAGATGTGAAACAGGAATTTGCCGCAGCCCCGGCCAAACGGCCAAACCTGCTGGAGTCGCTCGGGCTGTCAAAGAATCAGATCAGGCAGATACGCGTATTGAATCGTGAACGCAAGCCGCAAATGGAAGCCGCTCAGCAACGCATGCGCGAAGCTAATCGGGCGTTGGATATGGCGATTTATGCCGATGGTATGAACGAAGCGGATGTATCGGCGAGATTGAAAGATTTTCAGGACGCTCAGGCCGATGTCGCCCGCATACGATTTCACAGCGAGCTTTCGATCCGGAAGGTGTTGACGCCCGATCAGTTGGTGCGGTTTCGCGGACTGCGTGCACGTGTGGCTGAAACGCGCCAAAACAATATTCAACAGCGTCGTCAACAGATACCGCCGGGCGAGCGGCCGCTGCAGCGGCTGAGACAGCTTCCGCGACAGGGCAGAAATAATTAGTTCCCTTCCACATTTCCTCCAAAAGCTGCGGTCGATCCTATACGGGTCGGCCGTTCCTATTATTTGGTGTTTTCGCGGGTTTCCTGTAACCTTTAGCAAATTCCATTTTGCCGAGTGCGAAAGACCTGCGTAGATGAATCCGATCACAAAATTTATTTTCGAACTGCAAGAGATAAGTTTGCTGATCTGGAATGCTCTGGTCGGGCTTTTTTCGCCGCCGCGATATGTCGGCGAGACGACGCGGCAGATGGACCTGATCGGCGTCGGATCGCTGCCGATCGTCCTTCTAACAGGCTTTTTTACAGGCGGCGTCCTTGTACTACAAACATTTCCAACACTTGAGTATTACAGCATTCAAAACGAATCGGGCCGCTCGGTCGCGACATCTCTGATACGCGAACTCGGGCCCGTGCTGAGTGCTCTGATGGTGTCTGGGCGGATCGGTTCGGCTATATCGGCGGAACTTGGGTCGATGGTCGTTTCGCAGCAGATCGACGCAATGCGTGCGCTCGGGACGGACCCGATCAGAAAACTGGTTGCGCCTCGATTGCTCGCATTGATATTTATGCTGCCACTGCTGACCGTCGCTGCGGATATTTTCGGGATAATCGGCGGAACTGTCGTTGCGTCGGCGATCTATAATCAGGATGCGGCTGTTTTCATCGGGTCGGTACGAAACGGACTAGCTACATCCGACCTGATCGGCGGAATAATGAAACCGTTTTTTTTCGGGCTGATAATCGGCAGCGTGGCTTGTTATAAAGGACTCAGCACTATAGGCGGAACGGTCGGCGTGGGGCGTTCGACGACGAATGCGGTCGTTATTGCATCTATTTGGGTTATCATTTTTGATTTCTTTTTATCAAAAGGGCTGCAGTTTTTTCTCGGACTCGGACGGCTTTAGACGATGCTTGATAGCGAAACAGAAAACGATAATATCGAGATCGAAGAGGAGCTTGAGCCTACCGACCTTGAAGACGCCGTTGACGATCCCTACAGGATACGTCCGGCAATCGAGTTTCAGGATATTCATCTTTCGTTCGACGACAAGAAGATATTGGACGGCGTTACGTTCACTGTGCGTCGCGGCGAGACAAAGCTTATTTTGGGACGCAGCGGCGGTGGCAAATCTACCACGATCCGGCTTATCCTCGGCCTGCTAAAACCGGACTCGGGCCGTATCCTGATCGACGGCGAGGATATAACCGATTACACAGAGATAGAGATGATGGCCGTCCGGCATAAGATCGGGATGGTCTTTCAAGAAGGAGCTTTATTCGATTCCCTTTCAGTGTATGAGAATGTCGCCTACCGCCTGCGTGAACAGCAGGTGATGGAGGATGAGATCGAACACGAAGTAAAGCGGATGCTGCATTTCGTCGATCTCGAAGACGCGATAGACAAGATGCCGAGCGAGCTGTCGGGCGGAATGCGTCGGCGTGTCGGTATCGCAAGGGCGCTTATTGGAGATCCGCCGATAGTCCTATATGACGAACCTACCGCCGGACTCGATCCGCCTACGGCACGAACGATCTGCGAGCTTGCGATAAAGCTGCGCGACCTGCAGGATGTGTCGTCCATATTCGTTACGCACGAGATGAACAATGTGAAATACCTCTCGTCGGAATACGCGATCGTCAACGAAGAAGGGCAGGTTATCTTTGAGAAAGAGGGCGAGAAACTTTGTCTGATAAATACGGAAGTGATAATGTTTCGAGACGGAAAGATAATTTTTAGCGGAACTGACGAAAAGCTCCGCGCGAATACAGATCAATACGTGCAGAGGTTCATTCACGGAAAATAACCGAGAATATGGTCCAAACCAAACCGTCATTAACATTCAGCCAGCTACGCGTCGGGGTCTTTGTCCTTTTCGGGCTGGCGATCCTCGCATTTCTTATTCTGAATTCAACCGGTGACCTTAATCCTTTTCAAAAGAAATTGCGGCTTAAGGCTCGCTTTGCAGCGGCTGACGGACTGCGCGAAGGATCGGAAGTGCAGCTTGCTGGTGTGCGGATCGGTAAGGTCGAGAGCGTTGTGCTGCTGCCGCCGGATTCGCCTGAAGACGCGAAGATCGAAGCTGTAATGGCCGTTGACGGCGAAATGAACGATCAACCCATCTCCGAGCGGATAAGGACCGATTCGACGGCTCAGTTGATCGCCGTTTCAGTGCTCGCCAACGACAAAATAATCAACATTACGCCGGGCACAACGAAAGGAATGCCGGTAAAGGAAAATCACGTTCTCGAATCCACCGAGGCGATCTCAATAAACCAGTTGACCAAGACCGGAAACGACCTGCTGCAGCAGATCAACAAACTTGCGGTGCCGGCAAACGACATCCTGAATAAGGCCAGCCAGGGCGAAGGCACGCTCGGGAAAATCGTGAATGACGAATCGCTTTACAGGAATCTGGACGCGACGGTGGCCGAGACCAAGCTGACGGTGACAAAGCTGCAAACGACGCTGGATAAAGTGAACAGCGGCGACGGCTCCGCTGGTAAATTATTGAACGACCCAACGCTTTATAACAATCTGAACAAAACCGTCGCGCAGCTCGAATCTATCTCGAACGATATAAAATCGGGCAAAGGTACGGCGGGTAAGTTCGTGACCGATGACGCTCTCTATAATGAAACGCGCGCCGCGATAATCGATCTGCGGACATCGGCCGCAAAGATCAACGGCATAGCCGACGATTTTAAATCGATCACGACCGATCTCGTCAGCGGCAAAGGCACGGCCGGGAAATTCCTAAAGGACGAACAGCTTTACGAAAGCGCACGCGACACTTTGGCTAAATTCAATTCGACGGCGGATAAATTAGATCTCATCCTCGGCGATGCTCGTGCGGGAAAAGGAACTCTAGGGCGTCTGCTTACCGACGAGACCTTATATAACAACATCAATCAAACCGCCTCGAACGTAAATCAATTTTCGAGCGAAACGACGAAGCTTATCTACGATTTTCGGCAGAATCCAAAGAAATACCTCCGCATAAAACTCAGCCTCTTTTAGCTTGGAGTTCCAGCTTTAGCTGGCATTCCCAAAAGAATTGACTCAGCAACTCAAACTGTATAATATACATCTATGCAATATCTATGCATTTTATAGATATTCACTTTTATGCAGAAGAACGAGCGTCAAAACACTATCTTGAATATTATCGGCACAAAGCGTATAGGCCGTCAGGATGAGTTGGTAAAAATGCTTGGCAAGAATGGATACAGCGTTACGCAGGCCAGCGTTTCACGTGATCTCGACGATCTCGGGATCGTTAAGGTAAATGGATTTTATGCACAGCCTGAGAGGTCAAATGGCGGATTTGGCTTAGGATTGATTTCGCTTGAAACGGCCGGCCCGTGCATGGTCGTCGCAAAATGTGCTTCCGGTTTGGCGTCGGCGTCGGCTGTAAGGATAGACGCGGCGAGGATAAAAGAGATCGTCGGCACGATCGCCGGGGACGACACGATTTTCGTAGCGGTCAAAGATGAGAACGATCAAAAGGCCGTGATCAAAAGGCTTTGGGAACTGTTCGAGGTGTAAAAGATAATGCAGATCCATATAGACAAGATCGGTTCGGCGGTGTCGCCGATAAAGCCGCAGAAGGCGTTGAACCTATCAACCGGGAGGCAAAGCGTAGCGGTTGGAGATGTCGTCGCTGTTCGTGCGCTTTCTGAGAGCGTGACATATGGAAACCTTGAGCTGCCCTCTGGACGTTTGGCTCGGATCAATGCAGGCGATGTCCTGCTCGGAGTGCTGGGTAAGCGGCGTGCGTTGAAAGGGTTTGTCGGCGATGTCCCGGAGACGGTCGCGGCTGGTGACAAATTGCATCTACTGAATATGGGCGGCGTCATCGGCGAATGTAAAGGGCATCATTCTTCCCTGTCGGATGCCATCGAGGTCGAGGTGATCGGAATGGCATGTGATGAGATCGGGCTGACGTTAAATATTGGCGATGCTGCATTGCAGCCTAGCGACGATCTCAAGGTGAATGTTCCGGTCGTGATGGTCGGCGGTTCGTGTATGAATTCCGGGAAGACCGTTGCCGCCGTCGAAATAATAAGGCAGGCGGCGAATGCCGGATTAAAGGTTGCCGGTGCAAAGCTGACGGGAATTGCCTGTTTGCGGGATACGCTTAATATGGAAGATCACGGTGCATTCGTGACGGCAAGCTTTCTTGATTGCGGACTTCCATCTACGGTCGATTGCGGCGATCTTGCACCGATGGCGAAATCCATCCTCAATCATCTGAACGATCTCGGGCCGGATCTAATCGTTGTCGAATTAGGTGACGGGATCGTCGGCGGCTATGGTGTCGATACGATCCTTAAAGATGCGGATATACGCGGTGCCGTTTCGTCGTTCATTTTTTGTGCGTCCGATTATGTCGGCGTTATCGGCGGCGTCGAGATCCTTAAACAAACCGGTATCGAGATCGACGTGGTCGCGGGTTCGGTAACGGATTCTCAGATGGGCGAGGATTTTGTGCGGGAACAGCTTGGGCTGAATGCAGGAAACGCGAGGCGTGACGGCAAGCGGCTGTATGAGATGGTCAAGCAAACATTTGACCGCTCAACGCTATCTGTTAGCGTTTAGAGTTATGAAACAAAGCATTGCGCATATTGCCCTAGTCGTTGACGATTATGACGAAGCGATCGAGTTTTATACCAAAAAGCTCGACTTCACGCTGATCGACGATACACCGCAGAGCGACACAAAACGATGGGTTTTGGTCGCGCCCAAAGGAGCGGAGGAGTGTTCGCTTTTGCTGGCAAAAGGCGTGGGCGATAAACAAACATCGCGTGTTGGCGATCAGACGGGCGGGCGCGTGTTCCTATTTTTACGCACCGATGATTTTTGGCGGGATTACGAAGAGTACGTACTTCGAGGAATCAATTTTGTGCGGGATCCGAAGACGGAAGATTACGGCACAGTCGCCGTGTTCGAAGATCTTTACGGCAACCTTTGGGACCTTGTTCAATTCAGTGAAAAGAAATGACGGAAGGTAAGATCAAGATCGCGATTTTTGGCGGCTCCGGCTATGGCGGAAGCGAGCTTCTGAGCATCCTGCTGTTTCATCCAAATGCGGAGATCATGTTGGTGACGGCAAATGAGCACGCGGGTAAAGCCGCGAGCGAGGTTCACAAGAATCTAAACGGCCTGACCGAAATGCGATTTGAGAAAGCGCCGGACGATCTTTCCAAACTGGATAATATAGACGTTGCCTTTTTCGGCCTACCGCACGGCCAGGCGATCGATCTGATTCCGCAACTGCCGGCTAACGTGAAAGCTATCGACCTTTCGGGAGACTTTCGTATAGACGACGCGGACATTTTTAATACGTTCTATAAGCTGGATCACGCGGGAGAGTTTCAGTCGAAATTTGTTTACGGCTTGACCGAGACGAATCGCGAAGCGATAAAAACGGCACACTACATAGCCAATCCCGGATGCTTTGCGACGGCGACATTGCTCGCGCTTGCGCCGATGGTCAAGAGCGGGCTACTGACGGGCAAGATAGTTGTCGATGCAAAAACAGGCTCGTCCGGTTCCGGTGCGAAAGCGGCTGCTAACACACATCATCCGCAGAGGATGAATTCGTTTTACGCATACAAACCGTTTACACATCAGCACGTTCCAGAGATCGAACAGCATCTGCGAGCGGTCGGCGATCTCAACAGCGAATTCGTTTTCATGACTCACAGCCTGCCCGTTTCACGCGGGATCTTTGCTTCATGCTATCTGGAAACGACCGTCAACCTAACAAACGAAGACCTGGACAATTTATATCGAGACTTTTACAAGGACGACTTTTTTGTCCGTAATGTCGAAGGCTCGCCGGACATCAATTGGGTAAAGAACACGAATTTCTGCGACATCGCGACACATTCCAATGGCAAGCATATCGTCGTCTTTTCTGCGATAGACAATCTTGTCAAAGGAGCCGCAGGACAAGCGGTGCAGAATATGAATTTAATGTTCGGGCTGGATGAAAAGACCGGATTGATTTTTGCAGGGAGCAATCCATAAACGGTTTCCGCCCTTAGTTACCATATGAATTTTACTGACATTCAAAATCTAGAAGACGCATTTCAGATCGCGACTTACAAGAAGATGCAGATCGCGGTCGAGCGTGGAGCGGGCTGCTGGATCTGGACGAGCGATGGCGAGAAATACCTCGACCTATACGGCGGGCATGCAGTGTGCGCAACCGGACATTCCCATCCGCATGTCGTGAATGCGATAAAGGAACAAGCAGAAAAGGTGTTGTTCTATTCCAATCTGGTTTATTCGGAGATACGCGGACGGGCGGCAGAAAAGCTGGTTTCGGTCGCGCCAAATACGCTTACCAAAGCGTTCTTCTGCAACTCAGGAACCGAGGCGAACGAGAACGCGATGCGGATGGCCAGGATGGCAACGTGCCGTGAAAAGATCGTTTCTTTTTCCGGCGGCTTTCATGGCCGCACCGCTGATTCGATCTCGGCGACATTCCTCGGAAAATACCGCAAGATCGGTGAGCCGAATGTTCCGCATCACGTCGAGGCCCTGTTTGGCGATATTGAAAACTGTCGTTCGGTCATCGACGACCAAACCGCAGGCGTAATACTCGAACCGATCCAATCGATGGCGGGCGTGCGAGAGGCGGAACCGGCATTCTTTCGACAGCTTCGCGAACTTTGCGACGAACGCGGCGCAGTGCTGATATTTGACGAGGTGCAAACAGGCATCGGCCGCACGGGAAACTGGTTCTTTGGCGGCAGCGAACTCGCTGATCTGGTGGAGCCGGACATTATTACGCTGGCAAAAAGCCTGGGCAGCGGCGTGCCGGTCGGGGCGTGTTTGGTCAACGACGCGGTCTCGGCGTCGATAAAGGAAAACGATCTGGGAACGACATTTGGCGGGGGAATGATCGCAATGGCTGCCGTTCTCGCAACTCTTGAGGCGATCGAGTTTGACGGAATGCTTGCCAATGCGAAGCGAGTAGAACAGCATTTGCGTGATTCGCTTGCCGGAATGCGTGGCGTCGTCGGCGTATTTGGAAAAGGCTGTCTGCTGGGTATCGAGTTCGATCAACCTAGTTCCGCAGCACACTCTAAACTGCTCGGTAATAAGATAATTACCGGAACATCAAGTAACCCAAATGTGCTGCGCCTTTTGCCGCCGTTGTGCGTGACCAATGACGAGATCGGAATGCTTGTCGAAGCCCTGACCGAAGGATCGTAAATGAACGAAGTAGTCTTTCTATTTGATGTCGATAACACGCTGCTCGACAACGACCGCGTGACGGCCGATCTGCGCAAATTTCTTGACGCTGAGGTCGGCACTCCGAGGAGCGACCGTTACTGGGAGATCTTCGAACAACTGCGGAGCGAACTTGGATACGCCGATTACCTCGGAGCGTTGCAGCGTTATAGGGTCGAGAATCCGTACGATTCTCATCTGCTGGCGGTCTCTACATATCTCGTTAATTACGCGTTCGCAAACCGTTTATTCCCGAATTCGCTGGATGTGCTGGAATACTTTAAGCAATTCGGGCCGGTGGTTATTTTGACGGATGGCGATGTCGTTTTTCAGCCGCGGAAGATCGAGCGATCTGGATTGTACGAGGCAGTCGATGGAAATATCCTGATCTATATCCATAAAGAGATGGAGCTTGCCGATGTTGAGCGGCGTTTCCCGGCAAGCCGCTACATCCTTGTGGACGACAAGATACGCATTTTGACCGAGATAAAGAAGCTCTGGAAAGAAAAGGTCATAACCGTGTTTCCCAAACAAGGACATTATGCGCTGGATGAGAAAGAGGTGGCGAAATATCCAAAAGCAGATTTTGAAGTAGAGAGGATCGGCGATCTCTTAAAGGTCAGTATTGACCAATTGATGGGAAAGAATGATTAACGATTTTTTAATAACTTCCGGCCATTCGCGTGAACAGCTTGAACGACTGATCGCAGATGCATTCGCGATCAAGTCGGCAGCCAACGCATCAAAACCACTCGCGGGAAAATCCGTCGCACTTGTGTTCTTTAATCCTAGTCTGCGGACACGGGCGTCGATGCAGGTTGGGATATATGAGCTTGGTGGAAATCCTGTGATCCTGGAACCGGGCGGAACTTCGTGGACGCTTGAGTATCGTGAAGGCGTCGTGATGGATTCTGACAAAACAGAACATCTTAAAGAATTTGTTCGCGTGCTGGAGCGCTATGTTTCGGCTATCGGCGTGCGGACGTTTGCCGAGCTGAAGGATTGGGAAACGGAACGGACCGATCCGATATTGAATGCATTTGCGAAATACGCGTCGGTGCCGATCATCAACCTCGAATCGGCGATGCATCATCCGTGTCAGGCGATGGCGGATATGATGACGATTCGCGAGAGGTTTGGAGAGAAGAAGAAAAAGGTTTTGCTGACATGGGCGTGGCATCCAAAACCGCTGCCCATGGCAGTACCAAATAGCTTCACCCTTGCCGCAGCACAATTCGGACACGACCTTCGGATCTCTCATCCTAAAGGCTACGAACTTGATGGAGAACTTCTCGCCGAGATCGAAACACACGTAAAGGTGAACGGCGGCAGTGTTGAATTCACAAATGATATTGACACAGCATTTGACGAAATCGAGGTCGTTTACGCGAAGAGTTGGGGGAGCAAGGATTTCTACGGGGATACGGACGGAGACATCCGTGAGCGAGCTGCTTATAGAGATAAATGGATAGTTGACGAAGAAAAAATGGCGAGATCGAACGACGCAGTTTTTATGCACTGTCTGCCCGTAAGGCGAAATGTGATCGTGACCGACAGCGTTATTGATTCGCCAAACTCGGTCGTGATCGATGAGGCTGAGAATCGTCTGCACGTACAAAAAGCGATCCTTACATCGCTATTGAGTTAAGAATCTATTCACGCCGTCAGCAGCCTTCCGGCCGTCCGCTATCGCCCAAACGATAAGCGATTGCCCGCGTTCGCAGTCACCCGCCGCGAATACTTTTGGAATATTGGTCTGCTTGTTTTCATTGACAGCGATAGTATTTAGACCTGTTATCTTAACTCCAAGATCATCAAGAAAAATGCTTTTTTCTACGCCGGTAAAGCCCATTGCCAGCAGCACTACATCTGCCTTCCACAGCTTTTCGGTTTCCGGAATCTCTCGCAGACTTCCGCCGCTCCATTCAGCTTCGATCGTCTCAACGCCTGTAAGATGGTCCGACTCATCTCCAGTAAATCGTTTTGTAATAACTGAAAACTCACGCGGATCCGAACCAAAGATCGCGGTACTTTCTTCCTGGCCGTAATCAACCTGAAAGTGGCGCACCTTGCCTAGCCAATTGTCGTGATCGGCCTTCCTTTCCGGCGGCTTTGCGAGGATCTCAAATTGGACGAGGCTTTTGCAGCCTTGTCGTATGGACGTGCCGACGCAATCGGTTCCAGTATCTCCGCCGCCGATGACGATTACGTTTTTACCTTTAACGTCAATCGTCGCGGCGCCATCAATTCCGTCAAGAATGCGCTTCGTATTTTCCCGTAACAAGTCCATCGCAAAATAGATGCCATGGAGTTCGCGGCCGACAATGGAAATGTCGCGTGGTTTAGGCGAGCCGCTGCAGATCACGATGGCGTCAAAATCGTGTTGTAATTCATCGACCGATATGTCAATGCCGACCGAAGTGTTGGAACGAAACTCTATTCCCTCTTGAGCGAGAATATCCATACGCCTTTGAACGATCGATTTTTCGAGCTTCATGTTGGGAATGCCGTACATTAGCAGGCCGCCGATGCGATCATCGCGTTCGAAAACTGTGACGTTGTGGCCGTATTTATTAAGTTCGTCAGCACATGCCAGTCCTGCGGGGCCGGAGCCGATGACAGCAACATGTTTGCTGGTTCGCACTTCCGGCGGTGTCGCAAAGACCCAACCCTCTTCGAATGCACGGTCGATGATCGATACCTCGATCTCTTTTATCATCACCGGATCATCATTGATTCCAAGAACGCACGACGATTCGCACGGAGCGGGACAAACTCTGCCGGTAAACTCCGGGAAGTTGTTGGTGAGCGAAAGGAGCCGATAGGCGTCATGCCATTTTTCTCGATAAATGAGGTCATTCCAGTCCGGGATCAAATTATGAATAGGACAGCCGGTTGTCGAGCCTTCAAGGGTGATTCCGGTATGGCAGAATGGAATCCCGCAGTTCATGCAGCGGGCACCCTGTTTGGTCAGTTCATCGACAGGTAGCGGCGAATGGAACTCGTCCCAATTGCCGATACGATCCGCCGGTTTGCGGAGTATCGGTAGACTTCGTCCATATTCAATAAAGCCTGTGATCTTTCCCATTTCTTTATGCGGTGGCTGTCTCAAACGCGGCGAGTGCTGCGGCATCGGGTGAAAGCCCACTTTTAAGACTCTGTTGCTGCAGCTCGATGACGCGCCGATATTCACGCGGCATCACGCCGACGAATTTCTTAAGGCTTGCGTCCCAATCTGTCAATATTTCCTTAGCTCGAATGCTGCCGGTCAGGGCGGCGTGGCGGGAAATCATTGCTTGGAGAAACTCGACTTCGGCAACATCTTCGATGGCCATCAGATCGACCATTTCCCTATTACATCGTGACTCAAAGTTACCTTTTTCATCGAAGACATAAGCGATGCCGCCCGACATTCCCGCAGCGAAATTCTTGCCGACCGCACCGAGGACGACGACGCGGCCGCCGGTCATATATTCGCAGCCGTGGTCGCCAACTCCTTCGATCACTGCGTTTACACCGCTATTGCGGACGGCAAACCGTTCACCGCTTATGCCGGAAATGAAGGCCTCGCCGCCTGTCGCGCCATAGAAAGCGGTGTTGCCGATAATGATATTATTGTGCGAAGCAAATTCAGATGCGGCCGGCGGGAACACGACGATGCGTCCGCCCGAAAGGCCTTTTCCGATGTAATCGTTGGCATCGCCTTCCAGCGTCATCGTGACGCCGTTCGGTACAAACGCACCAAAACTTTGGCCGGCCGACCCGAAGAAATGCAGCCTGATCGTGTTGTCTGGCAAACCGTGTTCGCCGTACTTTCTGGAAATTTCACTGCCCAGAATAGTGCCAACTGCTCGATCGGTATTTCTGATCTGAACACTAGCAGATACGACCGACCCTGATTCGATCGCCTCGCGGCACGCCGATAAAAGCGTCGTTCTATCAAGCACTTTGTCGAGGCCGAACGATTGCTCGACCTGATGGTAACTCGCTCTCTCTTCCGGAAAATCCGACCGTGCAAGGATGGCCGACAGATCAAGATTGTGGTCATTGCCGATATCCGAAGATCTGTCTTGCTCCAGAAAATCAGTACGTCCGATCATTGCATTGATGGTTCTAAATCCCATTTCCGCCATCAACTGACGGACCTCGGCGGCGATGAATCGCATAAAGTTGACTGCGTATTCCGGTTTACCCGAAAACTTTTCCCTGAGCTTAGGATCTTGCGTGGCTACGCCGACCGGACAGGTGTTCAGATGGCAAACGCGCATCATTACACAGCCTAACGATACCAAAGGCGCACTCGAAAAACCGAACTCCTCGGCACCAAGCAAAGCGGCGATCACAACGTCGCGTCCGGTTTTTAATTGACCGTCGGTTTCGAGCGTCACCCGGCTGCGCAGGTTATTAAGCATCAATGTTTGATGCGTTTCCGCCAGCCCGATCTCCCAAGGGATCCCGGCATATTTGATGCTGGATAACGGTGAGGCCCCGGTTCCGCCGTCGTGTCCACTTATCAGGATCACATCGGCCTTGGTTTTTGCCACACCGGCTGCGACCGTTCCGACACCAGCTTCCGCAACCAGTTTCACGCTGATGCGAGCATTTTCATTTGCGTTCTTTAGGTCATAGATAAGTTGAGCGAGATCCTCTATGGAATAAATATCGTGATGCGGCGGTGGTGAGATGAGGCCGACACCGGGCGTCGAATGACGCGTTTTTGCTATCCAGGGATAGACCTTATTTCCGGGAAGTTGTCCGCCCTCGCCGGGTTTTGCTCCCTGAGCGATCTTGATCTGGATCTCATCGGCATTTACTAGATAGTTACTCGTAACGCCGAAACGGCCGGACGCTACTTGTTTGATACGGCTTCGCTTGCTGTCCCCATTAGGCAGCTGCGTGTATCTTTCGACATCTTCGCCGCCCTCGCCGGTGTTGCTTCGTCCGCCGATACGGTTCATAGCGATCGCAAGCGTTTCGTGGGCTTCCTGGCTGATCGAGCCGTATGAAATGGCTCCTGTCTTGAATCGTTTCAGTATCGCTTCTTCCGATTCGACTTCGTCGATCGGCACAGAGGATAAACCCGATCTGAACTTTAATAATCCGCGGATCGTCGCACCTTGACGGGAATGTTCATTTACCGAGCGGCTGTACTTTTCAAATGCCTCATAATCATTATTGCGACATGCACGTTGAAGAAGGTGTATCGTTTCCGGATTAAAGAGATGTGATTCACCTGTCGCACGCCATTGATAATTTCCGCCTGCTTCGAGTACCTCACTTTTGTTTGCTGGAAAAAAGGCATTCGAGTGACACTGCAAGGTTGCGTACGCTATTTCGTTAAGGCCGATCCCGCCGATTCGCGAAGGCGTCCGAGTAAAATATTTCTTGACGGTCTTTTTGTCGATGCCAAGTACTTCGAAAACTTGTGCTCCGAGGTAACTCTGGATCGTCGAAATTCCCATTTTTGAAAGAACTTTTACGACACCTTTGCTGATCGCTTTTGTATAGTTCTTCACCGCCGAGTCCGCATCGGCCTCGATATGTCCCTGCAATTTCTGGTCGTAGATCGTTTCAAAAGCAAGGTACGGATTGATCGCGGTGGCTCCGTATCCGAGGAGAAGCGCGAAGTGATGTACTTCCCGAGGTTCGCCGCTTTCGAGGACAAAGCCGACCTGAGTGCGCGTTCCTTCGCGAATCAGATGATGATGTACGGCTGACACAGCAAGCAACGCCGGGATCGGCGCCCGGTATTCGCTTATTTGACGGTCTGACAGAATGAAAATATCGTAGCCGTCATCGATCGCCTTGCTTGCCTGATGGCACAATCCTTCCAACGCCCATTCCAAGCCTTGAGTTCCATGCTCGCGGTCGAACAGCATTGGGATGGTAATGCTCTTAAACCCCGACCTGCCAAACTCGCTTTCCGAATCCCCAAGCAGGCGAAGCTTTTCCAATTCGAAATTGTTCAGGATGAAGGAGTTCAATTTTATTTGTCGGGCGCATTCCGGATTTGCCTCGAGCAAATTCCCTTCCGGGCCGATCATCGTGTCAGTGGATGTGACCAGTTCTTCGCGGATAGCGTCGATCGGTGGATTTGTAACCTGTGCAAAAAGCTGCCGGAAATAGTTGTAGAGCAATTGAGGTTTTCGCGACAGCACAGCGAGAGGTGCGTCATTGCCCATCGAACCGATGGCCTCGGCGCCGCTCTCAGTCATTGGGCGAAGCACCATACGCAATTCTTCTTCGGTGTAACCAAATGCACGCTGCCGGCGAAGGACGGTCGAATGATCGGACGTGTGCACAAACGGCGGATCAGGCAGATCGTTTATATGTGTCAGATTCTCATCAAGCCATTGACGATAAGGCTCCGCCCCGGCGATACGCGATTTGATCTCTTCATCAGCGACTATGCGGCCTTGTCGTGTGTCGACCAGAAACATCTTCCCGGGCCGCAGACGGCCTTTACTAACGATCTCAGCCGGATCTATTTCGAGCACGCCAACCTCAGACGCCATAACGACCGTGCCGTCTTTTGTAACGCAATAGCGCGACGGGCGTAGGCCGTTCCGATCGAGAACCGCTCCAACGATCTCACCATTTGTAAATGTTATCGAGGCAGGCCCGTCCCAGGGCTCGATCAGGCAGGAGTGAAATTCGTAGAATGCACGCTTTTCATCGCTCATTATCGGAGCATCGAAGATCGGCTCCGGGATCATCATCATCATTGAATGAGGAAGTTCGCGGCCGGCCAATGTCAGCATTTCCAGCGCGTTATCAAAGGCACCGGAATCGCTTGCGTCGTCGTCTATGACGTGAAAAGCTTTTTGGAGATCGTCGCCGAAAAGAGTCGAGCGCATTTTGCGTTCGCGCGCATGCATCCAATTGATGTTGCCGCGAAGCGTATTGATCTCGCCATTGTGGGCAATATAACGAAGAGGTTGAGCCCGATTCCAGTTTGGAAAGGTGTTGGTGCTGAACCGTGAATGAACGAGGGCAAGGCCTGATTCGAAAGTATTATCTGAAAGATCCGGATAAAACGAGCCGAGCTGTTCAGGCGTGAGCATTCCTTTGTAAACGATAGTTCGTGTCGAAAGGCTGGCGAAATAAAACTGCTCGGCGAGTTCGGGATTTTCGCGGGTGAGCAACTCTTTTGCCCAACGGCGAATGATGAATAGCTTACGTTCGAAATGATCGGTGTCGCCTATGCCTTCGCCTTTCCCTATAAATATCTGTCGAACAAACGGCTCGGACGCCAAGGCGGTTTGGCCTAACTCTGCATTATTGGTCGGCACATCGCGCCAGCCAAGGGGCAATTGACCTTCATCCGCGATGGTCCGGGCCAACGTCCGTTCGCAAAGATCACGCAGATGTTGATCCGCCGGAAGAAAAAGCATTCCAACCGCGTAGTCGGATGGATCGGGAAGGTGAATCCCTACATTAACGCATTCATTTTTTAGAAACTGGTGCGGGATTTGGGCAAGGATTCCGGCGCCGTCGCCAGTGTTTTCTTCGGCACCGCGTGCTCCGCGATGCGACATACTGTTCAGGATCTTTAGAGCGTCGCTTACGATTCGATGTGACCGGTCGCCCTTAACATTTGCGATCAGGCCGACTCCGCACGAATCGTGTTCGAACTGCGGGTCGTATAGTCCTGATGCTTGAGGGGCTTTCAACATACTGATCTTCGTAACAATTGCTCCTGCTAACCGGTTGATCTAGAAGTTTTTAAGAACACAATTATATACTTGCGATTCACAAAGATAATCATATCCCAAGAATAATAATATCTGATTATACCTATTATCTGTGTTAATTTGAAGTTATTTATCTGGCGTCGTGCTTATTTCCGTTTGCACACCGCAAGTTGTAAACTGTGGCGTTCGTAAACCTATGGAACAAGAAACATTAGACCTGTTACGCGAAGCTCTTCCTTACATTCAGAAATTTAAGGGAAAGACATTTGTCGTTAAGTTTTCGGGCAAGGTGACCGAGGACAAGGCCGTATTGGCTTCTCTGGCAGAAGAGTTGGCTTTGCTGCATCAGGTCGGTATTCGGGTCTGTGTGATCCACGGCGGCGGAAAGCAATTGACGGAACTGGCACAGAAGCTAGGTGTGGTGCAGACCGTTATCGAGGGCCGCAGAGTAACTGATGACGACACGCTTGACCTTGCGAAGATGATCTTCCGTGGAAAGATCAATACGGAAATACTGGCTGCTTTGCGGCATCGCGGGATCGAAGCTGTCGGGTTATCCGGAATAGACGGCGGCGTTATAAAAGCCGTACGGCGTCCGCCGAGAGATGTCACAAATAGAGAAACCGGCGTAACGGAAACGGTCGATTTCGGCCACGTAGGCGATGTGGTTGACG
>Ga0193752_1000528_pt1 | contig 36457 bp, 32 predicted proteins | sample H1c1metaG_FD_144924 | JGI IMG/M metagenome (GOLD analysis project Ga0193752, IMG submission 144924) | Soil microbial communities from a riparian zone of the East river system, Colorado, United States - H1c1 | ecosystem: Environmental > Terrestrial > Soil > Riparian zone | place: USA: East River... | reverse complement strand
CAGCAACAATAATTTAATTGCCAGTTGTAATATTGATTTCAAACTGACAAAGAAATTAACCTGGATCACTTTTTTGACCACCAACTATTTTAAATATGGAAACGAAATAACTCCCAACGGCGCCAACTATGTGGAAACCGGTTGCCGCACAGGATTTCAATATCGTTTTGACACAAAAAAACAAAAATGAAAAAGCTAATATCAACCGCCATCGCAATTTTTATTGTTGCCACCTCCATGGCACAGGTAAAATTTAATTTAATAGTTAATGCCCAGCCTCCGGCGCAATTATCTGAGTGGGGCAACAGGCGAGAGGTACTTACATTGATCGTTACAGGGCAACCTGGCGCTCCCGGTGGCGGACAGTTTAAAATAAAGACTGAGATCAAAACAACGGATGGAACCGTTGTAGGAAATGCCGATCTTGCTAAAACGCCTGTGTTTACACTCAATTCTACAGGAGCTCCAACAATTTTGTTTGCAAACGATGTAATGCCGCTGGAGTTTATGGTGTTTACGGGTAAATACAAAACATCTTTAGAAAGAACCGGTAAACTTCCTGCTGATAATTATATCATTTGCGCAAGACCGGTCAATATTACCGACTACACCCCCCTGGGCGAAGAGCAATGCAAAAACTTCTACCTGGCTTCAACACAATTACCCATTTTGATGAAGCCATATAACGAAGAGATACTTGATTCAAAGAAAGCGCAAACAGCCATTATATTCAGGTGGAGCCCGGTAGTGCCCACACAACCATCACCGGTTACATACCGCATACAGGTTTTTGAAGTGCTGCCAACGCAAAGCCCGGTGCAGGCTTTAAGAAGTAATCAGCCGTTGCTTGATAAGGAAATATTGGGTGCAACACAATTCATCTGGCAACCGCAATTATCTTTTTTACCGTACGATGAAGAAACAAAAAAGCTTCCCACATTTATATGGACCATACAATCATTGGATGCAAGTCATAACCCTGTAACGCAAACAGATGGTAGTGGTGAAGCCAGAAGTGAACCGATCATATTTTTTGTGAACCCGGATAAAAACAAGAAACCTAAAAAAGATAATTAGAATTAAGAAGATATAATGCCCCGGAAAGAATATGGCCTGCAGATTTCTGCAGGCCTATTTTTTAATTATGTTTTACTTTTGCCTCAATGAACAGCAAATATTATTCAAAGGACGAAGCGCTGCAAAAAGCAAAACAGTATTGTGCTTACCAGGAGCGCTGCCACAGCGAAGTAAAAGAAAAGCTTTACAGTCTTGGTATGAATAAAAAAGAAGTTGATGAATTACTCAGCGAGCTCATCAGCGACAATTACCTGAATGAAGAACGCTTTGCTATCCAGTATGCAGGAGGAAAATTCAGGATAAAACAATGGGGCAGGGTTAAGATAAAATATGCACTCAAACAAAAACAGGTAAGTGAGTATTGTATAAAAAAAGCATTGAGGGCAATTGATGAAAAGGATTATACAAAAACAGCTGAAAAACTATTTGAGCAAAAATTAAAAACCCTGAGGTCAGAAAAAAATATTTTTATCAAAAAAAGAAAATTGCAGGATCATTTATTGCAAAAAGGTTTTGAAACAACCATAATAAGCAAATTGACCGCAGTAATGTAGTTATCAGTATAGCTCAAAAAATATATAGACAGATGGAAACACGTAAGTAATTGCTCCGGTGGCAGATCTTTTTTTCATCCAAAAAAAACTAATCAAAAATGTGAGAAAAAAAATGTGAGAAAATTTTTTCTCACATTTTTTTTCTCACAAAGGCATATTTTGTTAATTAAAGCCTGTTCACTTGCTTCGCAGGCAGGAAAAAAGTAAATCATTTCAAATTAAAAAAGACGGTTTCCGCAGGCCTCACACCTAATATGGTACCCTTATAAATTGAACCCAGTGATTTATATTCTGCCGGCAAAATTAACTTACCGGCTTTATCTACAACCCCCACTTTATCGTTCAGCATAACCCTGGCATAACCATCTTTAAAATCATAAGCGCCCTGGAAAATAAACTCAGTCAGGGCATTGCCTTTATTATCAAGCAATCCCCACTTACCATCTTTTAAGGCCCACACCCTGTCTTCTGTCATGTATAAAAGGCTGTTGTATTTAAAATCGATGATCACATTTCCTTTGCCGTCTATAAGCCCGGCCATTCCATTTTGCTGAACAGGAAAAGTTCCGTTATCGGGAACACCGGCTGCCTCATATTTATTATTGTTGACCGGTTCCCCTTTTTTGTTGATCAGAAAAAACTTATCATTTTGCTTTACAATGGCTGTGCCTTTTGAAAAACTGCTGGCTACATCAAATTTTGTATCGATCACTTTATTACCCGTCATGTCTATAAAGCCCCATTTATTATTTTCTTTCACTACAGTAAGGCCATCAGAAAATTCACCGATCTCATCCCAGGTCTTTGCGTTAACCTGCTTACCTGTTTTGTTTATAAGAAAATATTTGTCGTCTTTACCTTTAACTGAAATAATTCCTCCAACACATTTACTCCCTTCTTTAGCTGCCACATTAAATACTTCCAATCCTTTTTTATCCAGGTAAGATATCATGGTGCCCTGGCCGTTGTGAGCGTAAGCCAACCCTTCAGAATAAGGGCCCTGAAAATAAGCATACAGGTCTTTTATCTTATTAAAATTCTTATCGGCCAGGTGTGGTACCGATGTACTGCTTACCTGCAAAGCGGCAATACCATCGCTGAAATTCACAACTGAGTAATAACTTTCAGCATTTAATTTCTTGCCGGTATAGTCATAAAAATCGTACAACTTTTTCTTACCTATAAAGATCCCCTCCTCATTAAAATCTCCGGCTTCGCCAAAAGGCATAGCTTTTTTTGTATTGCTGGCCAGGTTAATTAAGTTCACCGTGTTATCGGTACTGAGTTTAATAGAATCTTCTGTTTCGCTGAGGCTGTGGCCATAACTTTTTAAATTAAGATCTGTAAAGGTTTTCTGTGGATTTCCGTTCAGGTCAAAAATTTTAACTTTGTTGGTGTAATAATAAACGATCCTTTTTTTACCAAGGATCACACCATTGGCACTATCCGGTTGTACAAAAACATTGTTGTTTACATCACCTACTGTGTACTTCCCGTTTTGGATCACATAAAACCTGTTGGCTACAGTAGGAGAAACATAATCATAATTAGTAGCAATTATTATTGAGCCGGTGTTGTTCATCATCCCATACTTTTTTGTATCGAGGGTTTTAAAAACAGTATAACCATTTTTATCGATCGTTACGTCTGAATATTCCATCGGCAATATGGGCATGCCTTTCGTGTTCATCGTTCCTATTTTTCCATTCCACTCAATAATGAAAAGCCCGCCGGCCTGCAGCGGTGATATTGCATCAAATGTTCTTTGCTGGATGATCCTACCGGTTTTATCTATCACTACCCATTCAGCGGGTATTTCCCTCACTTGTTTACTATCGCCGACCACAGCACGTCTTGTTCCTTTGGCAACTGATGTAAAACCTCCTTTAAAAGGTCTTCCATCTTCAAATTCGGCAGCAATTACCATCTTATTGTTTTTATCTATAAACCCATACTTACCATCCTCAGAAGCCTGAACTAAGGCCAGGCCATCGTGGAAGGAAGAATGTCCATTATAGTATATGGCTGGTATAACAACCTTATTATTCCTGTCAAGAAATCCCCACTTGCCATTCTCCTCCTTTTGGAAATTAATTAACCCTTCATTAAAAAAGAATAGGTCCGCATACTCAACCGGAATAACAAGAGTGCCGTTTATATCAACAACACCGAATTTCCAATCATCTTCAAGGGTTCTGTTTCCAACAACCGCCAAACCCTCACTAAAAAAAGATATTTTATTATATGTAGGCTCAACAATTACTTTATTTGTAATGGCAGAAAATAAACCTACTTTTTTGTGCCACTCAGTTGTAACAATAAAAATTCCATTTTCTCCACTTTTATCTATGTCTTTGTAAGCAAGCGGGACAACAATTTTCTTGTCTCTATTAATTACTCCGTATGTTTTTTCGGGAGTTTGTTTCAGGTCCGATGTAGAAGGGATTGGTTTATAAACTAATGTATATTCTTCATCCAGGGGGTGATCAACCACATAATCCTGGCAAAGCACAGTTAAGTTTACAGAGAATAATAAAACCAAAATCGTGATCAGCTGTTTCATGTTTAGAAATTTCGTTTTAAAATTACAAAAAAACAAGGCAGGTTGGTGGCGGCTGTTGGAGATTTGATATGAATGGTCTTCAAATAATTTAAAACTACCTTCGCATTATATATTATTGTATGAAGTTTAGTGATCTGAATTTAAATACGGCTTTGCTCAATGCACTGGATGAAAAAGGGTTTACCACACCAACCACGATCCAGCACAGGGTTTTCCCGGTTGTAATGAGCGGGAGGGATGTATGCGGCATTGCACAAACAGGCACCGGTAAAACCTTTGCTTACCTGTTGCCCTTGCTCAGGTTATGGAAATTCAGCAAGGATAAAAATCCACAGATACTGGTTATTGTACCTACCAGGGAACTGGCAACGCAGGTGGTAGAATCAGTAAAGGAATTAACACCGTACATGAGCATGGTAGCAATACCCATTTATGGCGGTGTCAATATCAATACACAATGGAAGGAACTCCAAAGCGGCGCAGATGTGCTGGTAGCAACCCCGGGCAGGTTATACGACCTGATATTGAATGGCGCATTTAAGACCAAAGCCATCAAAAAACTGGTGATCGACGAAATGGATGAAATGCTTAACCTGGGCTTTCGCACACAGATAAAAAACATACTTGACCTTTTACCTGAAAAACGGCAGAACCTTTTATTCTCAGCAACCATTACTGATGAAGTTGAGGCCCTGATGGATACTTATTTTAATGACCCTGAACGGGTGGAAGCCGCACCCACCGGAACCCCGCTGGAAAATATTGAACAGGCTTATTATGCTGTTCCTAATTTTTATACGAAAGTAAATTTGCTGCACCTGCTGTTAACAGAGGATGAAAGCATGACGAAAGTGCTGGTTTTTGTCGGCACAAAAAAACTGGCCGACGACCTGTATGAACAACTGGAAGCAAAATTCCCGGGCACGGCAGGCGTGATACATTCAAACAAAGAGCAGAATCATCGCTTCAATACCGTTAAGCAATTTCACGAAGGAGTTTTTCGCTTTATTATTGCTACCGATATTGTTGCAAGGGGGATTGATGTTGCCGAAGTAACACATGTTATCAATTTTGATGTGCCTGAAGTACCGGAGAATTATATACACCGTATTGGCCGTACGGGCAGGGCCGATAAAAAAGGTATCGCCATCAGTTTTATAACTGAAAAGGAAAAGCCTTTACAGGAAGCTATTGAAACCCTGATGAAGCAGCCCATAGCAAACATTGCATTGCCTGAAAAACTTATCATCTCTGATGAATTGACCGAAGATGAAAAGCCGAAGGTTTTCATGAAAGAGATAAAGTTGAAGATCCCGAAAGCGGAAGAACGTGGCCCGGCCTTTCATGAAAAATCGGCAAAGAACAGTAAAGTGAATTTTATTGTAAGGAAGAAAGACCGGATGATGAAAAAATATGGCAAGCCTATTAAGAGGGCGCCAAAGAAATAAAATCAGCGATCCTTTTTATGTATATCATACAATTACTTATCCTTGTAATTTTTGTACTGGCAATTTTTTACATGGTTAGATTTCTTGGAGGTAAAAAGAAAGTAACCGTTACCGACCCGGTACCATTTCAGCTTAAAACCATTTTGCAGGAACAGGTTCCTTTTTATCAACAATTAGATAGCGGTAAACAAACCGAATTTGAAGAAAGAGCAGCTCATTTTCTAACGCAGGTAAAAATTACCGGCGTACGAACAAAGGTTGAGGACCTGGACAGGATACTGATCGCTGCCAGTGCCATCATTCCCATTTTTAATTTCCCCGGCTGGGAATACCGAAACCTGAATGAAGTGCTATTGTATCCCGATTCGTTTAACCACGAATTTGAACAGCAGGGCGATGGACGGCATATTTTAGGCATGGTGGGAAGCGGCGCTTTCAACCAGGTGATGATCTTATCGCAATTTGAACTGCGACAGGCTTTTTTAAATGAGAGCGGTAAGAATAACACAGCCATACATGAGTTTGTACATCTTATTGATAAAACAGACGGAGAGATTGATGGCATACCGGAATCCTTGCTTCACAGGCAATACATAAAGCCATGGCTTCAACTGATGCAGGAAAAGATAAAAGAGATAATCAACGATGACTCCGATATCAACCCTTATGGCGCAACCAATGAAGCTGAATTTTTTGCCGTTGTTTCGGAATATTTTTTTGAACGGCCCGAACTGTTAAAAGACAAACATACTGAACTGTATGAGCTGTTGCTGAGAATATTTAACCCGGCACCTGCCGGCAAATAAGTATTACATCAAGCATCTTCTTCCTTTCGTCAAAGTCATTTTTTATCTGCATCCAGGTATATTTTCTTTGTATTCACAAAGCAGAAACACAATTCTGTTTATTTAATAACAAAAAAATATTGCCATGAAAAAGATCATCAGTAAAACAATTGCACTGGTTGCTATTACAGCAACCCTATTCTCCTTTACCACAAATTTTGGCGGCGAAGGATTTGAAATATTGGTAAACGGTAAAACTGTATTGCAAAAATTTGGCGGCGATATGGAAAAAGTACATGTCCTGGAGCTCAGCAAAACTCAACCTGCCGATAAATTAACCTTTAAGTATCATCATTGCGGCCGGGTAGGAAAGAACAGGATTGTTACCATCAAAGATGAGAGCGATAATGTGGTGAAAGTGTTGAAGTTTGCAGATGTGTCCACACCGGTTGGAGATATGAGTTGCACTATGCAGGATCTTTTCAACCTGCAAAAGAACGGCAATACAACTTTTAAGGTCTTTTATTCATCGACCGAACTGCCAAAGGGACGACAACTTGCTTCGGTTATTTTAGCAAGCACCAATAAAGCACAGCCATGAATTGCAATAATGCAAAAAGCCCTGTATATTTTACATGCAGGGCTTTTTTTATTATAAACTGAATGAATCCTGGAATCTATTCCGCCGGAAAAACAATTTCATAGGTTTTGCCAGGCTTTACAGTTAAGGTTTTTCCTCTTAACCAGGGATTGAGCCATTTTAATATTTTATAATTGCTGCCATTGTTATGGGCAAAGGTTGACAGGTTTGCAATGCTTTGGCTGACCAGTAACTTTCTTGTTTTAATAGGTTCATAAACCGAGGCCGCAGGTAATTTAAATCCTAATGAATCTGCATTGCCCAACAGGTGTTTAAAAGCGAGGATGCGGAATATGTATCGTTGCGTTTCATCCGGCAGCACCAGGTCGTAATAATTTGTGGTACCCTGGAATGTACTTCGTTCGTTGTAACCACCCATACCGCAATTATACGATGCAGCAGCAGCGGTCCAGTTGCCAAATTTATCATAAGCCTTTTTCAAATAAGTGCATGCCGCATCTGTTGATTTGGAAACATGATAACGTTCATCAACAGTAGAGCTTACTTCCAAATTAAAGCCGGGGGCTGTTCCTCTCATAAATTGCCAGAAACCGGTTGCCCCAACTTTTGAAACGAGGTTTTGAATATTACTTTCTGCCACACAGAGGTATTTAAAATCATCCGGGATATTATTCGCTTTCAGTTGTGCTTCAATTTGCGGAAAATGCCGGGCAGATAACTTAAGCATATAATAAATATTGCCGGGCTGGTAATAATTATGCAATAATTCACGGTCCATTTGTTCACGTATTTCCCATCGCTGCAGCGGCACGGCTTCTCCTGCAAAGCTCATATTTACCGGAACAGATGGAGGCGGAGCCGGGGAAAAGCCTGCATTATTTATTTGTGCTTTAGGCTCTTCTTTAAAACCAAATAACGACAAACAGATAAAGCACACAGCTATACCAGCTACAAAAGCTCCTGTTACAATTATTTTTTTCATGATGATCTTTTAAAAAGAGTTAGATAATTTCTGCTACATGACGATGGATATTTTTTGCAAGCAACCCTGTAGGCACATCATTCTCATCTCCGCCAAAAGGATCCTCGATCTCTTCAGCAATTAATTCAAGACTCGCCAGAACGTAAAATACAAATGCAACCACAGGTATAACATAAAAACCAAGCTGGAAAACATAACCAAAGGGTAGTGTCATGATATAAAAGAAAATGAATTTTTTGATGAACACACTATATGAAAACGGAATAGGTGTATTCTTGATGCGTTCGCAGGCACCACATATATCGGTGAATGATTGCAGCTCGGGATTTAAGAACAACAATTGTTCACCACTGATCTTTTTAGCTTCATGCAGTTGCTGCACATGTTGGTACATACGCATGGCCACCTGGTTGGGAATATGCTTTGCATGATCAATACCATGAAAAAAATCTTTGTGATCTTCGCCCTCAAACAACTCAACCCTGGTTTGTTCCTTGTGGAGGTGATTGTGCAGCGCATAAGCAAAAGCCGGGATTATTTTTCTAAAGAAAGCCCGTTGTTCTTTTTCATCAGCAGGTAAAATAACTGATAGTTTCATCGCCAGGTTGCGGCTGTTGTTTACCAGGCTGCCCCAGAGTTTGCGCCCTTCCCACCAGCGATCGTAAGCAGTGTTGGTTCTAAAAACCAGTAACATTGAAATGGCGAACCCAAGCAGCCCATGCATTAGCGGTATATTTTTAACATGGCTCGAATCTGATAACTTCCATACATAAAGCTCCAGCCACGCAATAATACCAGCGTATATGCAAATACCAATTATCAGCGGTAACAACTTGCGAAAAGTATCAGCTTTATGAAACTTAAAAATGAACGTGAACCAGTCTTTGGTATTATAGGAGATCATCGTGGTTGTTTTTTCAAAAATACGCAATCAATAAATGAATTGAAAAGGTTATTCTTTTGAACAATGCACATTTAAAGCAATATGGTTTATTTTAGTCCTTCAATAAAGAATAATGAAACTATCTTTCCTCATCGCCCTGTTTTCTTTTATAAATATGCAAGTAGAAGCACAAGAAAATATGTATCCCGGTTATACCGGTAACGACCTGGGATTAACCTATTCCAAATCAGCATCCCGTTTTCGTATTTGGGCGCCTGCTGCTACAAAAGTTCATTTGAATCTTTATCAGCAACCCCTTGATGGGGCTGCAGGGAAAACGATCGGGTTGACAAGATCAACAGAGGGAACCTGGGCAATAACACTCCCCGGCGATCATGCAGGAGCCTATTATACATTTTCTGTTGAAAACAACGGTAAATGGCTGAATGAAGTACCGGATCCCTATGCCAAAGCAGTAGGCACCAATGGTAAAAGAGCCATGATCGTTGACCTGTTAAAAACAGATCCCGATGGATGGGTCGGAGACAAGTCGCCCGTTTTAAAGAGTCCTACAGATGCTGTTATTTACGAACTGCATGTTCGTGATGCAAGCATTGACGCCAGCAGCGGTATCACCAACAAAGGAAAGTTTTTAGGACTTACCGAAGCCGGAACGAAAAACTCCGCCGGACAATCAACAGGGCTTGATCATTTAGTGGACCTTGGGGTAACGCATATTCACCTGTTGCCGTTCTTCGATTATAATTCCAATGATGAAAGTGAAACACAAAAACCGCAATACAACTGGGGCTACGATCCGCTGAATTATAATACACCCGAAGGAACTTATGCAACCAATGCAGCAGATGGTGCAGTACGCATAAAAGAAATGAAGCAGCTGGTTCAGGCTTTTCATAAAAAAGGATTGGCTGTTGTGATGGATGTGGTGTACAATCATACCGGCCTTACTGAAAAAAGCAATTTTAACCAGCTGGTGCCGGATTATTATTATCGTAAAACTAAAGATGGTAAATACAGTGATGCTACTGCCTGCGGCAATGAAACTGCCAGTGAAAAAGCAATGATGCGGAAGTTTATAATTGAGTCAGTTTTGTATTGGGTAAAAGAATACCATATTGATGGTTTTAGGTTTGACCTGATGGGTGTTCATGATATTGAAACCATGAACATGATCTCAGCAGCACTGAAAAAAATAAAGCCAGGCATTTTATTATATGGTGAAGGTTGGACTGCCGGTGCATCTACCTTGCCGGAAAACAAACGGGCATTAAAAAAATACGCAGCACAACTTAACGGCATTGCTGTGTTCAGCGATGATATACGTGATGGTATTAAAGGCAGTGTGTTTGAAGCGGCCGAAAGAGGTTTTGCCAGTGGCGATATTTCGAAAGCCGAAAGCATCAGGTTTGGTATTGTTGCTGCCACGCAACATCCGCAGGTAGATTATAAAAAGGTGAACTATAGCAAAGCGCCTTATGCCAGTTCGCCAGCAAGCGTTATTAGTTATGCTGAATGCCATGATAATAATACGCTCTGGGATAAACTCGCCATCAGCACGCCGGGAGCAAGTACTGCAGATCGTATCAATATGCACAAACTGGGTTTATCCATAGTACTTACCAGCCAGGGCATTTCTTTCTTACACGCCGGTACCGAATTCCTGCGCAGCAAAAAAGGTATCGAAAATTCTTACAATCAACCAGACAGCATTAATGCCATTGATTGGAACCTGAAGACGATCAACAACGATGTGTTCACTTATGTGCAGGGGCTCATTAACCTGCGTAAAGCACATCCTGCTTTTAGAATGCAAACCACAACACAAATACAAAGAAACCTCAGCTTTTTACCATCACCTCCGGGTATTATCGGCTACCGTATAAACGGCAGTGCCCTTAATGATAGATGGAAAGATATACAGGTATGGTTCAATGGTAATACAAGCGAACAAGCATTGCCAACTGAATGGACTGCCGGGTATAAAACTGCGGTATTGAACAATGAGTTTGTCTCAACAGCAGCTTCAGCCCGGCAATTAATAATTAAAGGATATAGCTGTGTGATCTTGTACAGGAATTAAAGAGAAATATTCTCCTACTTTTTACCTGAAACTTTTTTTACAGCTTTTTTAATTGCCTTTTTTGCCGGGGCTGCTTTTTTTACAGCTTTTTTCACTGTTGCTTTCACAGCCTTCTTTGCCGGAGCAACTTTTTTTATTGCCTTCTTCACAGCCTTTTTCGCAGGTGCTGCTTTCTTCGCTGCTTTTTTAACTGTTGACTTCACGGCCTTTTTTATTGCTTTCTTTGCGGCAGCAACTTTCTTCTCTGCAGTTTTTTCTACTTTTTTTGCTGCCTTTACAACCTTTCCGGGTGCGGTTTCTGCTTTCTTAGTAATAACCTGTATCTTTTCTTTTACTGTTTCAATGGCACCTCCTGCCATATCAACGAAATGATCTTTTGCTACAATTATTTCTCCTGTTATGCGGCCAAGTTTGCCGGCTATTTTTTCCAGGATTGGTTCCTCAACTGTTTTTTTGGAATTGCTTTTTTTTGTTGCCATTGTAAATAAGTTTAGTGGTTATAAATATCCCCAACATCAGGGCATTTATTAGCTAAACAAAAATGGAGCCATTTTATATTTTCAGGTGCCGCATATCCAGTTCAGGCTTTTTTCCTGTGATCCCGGAATAAAAAGAAATGATCTTTTTCAGGTCTGCCGCTTCATCATCACTGGCAAAAAAAGCTTCACCAACAACCAATCGTTTGTTTGCATAATCAAGGCCAATGGGCACAATAGGAACGCCCGCTTTTTTGGCAATATGATAAAACCCGGTGCGTAAAGTATCTACTCTTTTACGTGTGCCTTCAGGAGAAAGCCCCAGCATGAAATTTTCGCTGGCGTTGAATAATGCAACAACCTGTTCAACCATTCCCTGCTTACTGAAACGGTCAACCGGTGTCCCACCTAACTTGCGGAGTATCCAGCCAAGCGGCCATACAAACAATTCTTTCTTGCCTAAAAATTTTGCATGTGGAATATTAAGTGCCTGGCGTGCTGCAAGGCCTACCAGTACATCAACCCAATGTGTGTGCGGTGCAACAGCCAATACCGCTTTTTTATATTGATACGGAAAGCTACCGGCTATTTTCCAGCCGAATACCTTCCAATATAGCTTTAAAAAAAGGCGAAGCATTTCAGTAAGGTAAATGATTTATAACTGTAAATCAAACTAAAGAGTATTGACGGCAGGCAAAAAATAAATACATTAACTTTCATGTAAAGTTTAATCAGCCTATAACAGCATGACAATAACGAATGCATCTATTGCCAAATTTTTTTCCATCCGTAACCAATATGGAAAGGAAACAACGTTGGATAAACTGCATCTCCTCAACAGCATCCACATAAAAAAAATTAAAAGCAAAAAGGCCGCACAAACCCTGTATAGCGCATTGTTATTTTTACAGGCTTATCCAGATAATAAAAATGTGTATTTACAGGCTGCTGAATTATTGCTGTCATTCACAAAGCGTATTGATGAAAATGAAAACCTGCAATACAGCCTTTATAACAGCGGCATTACCGGCACAACCATTTGTGCAGCTTTTGGTTTCGAAATGACTAAGTGGTTACGAAAAACAAAGAGAGCTGCGGTTAAGTTCAATTCATTTGAAAGTTCTGATGCACAAATACAGGCTTTTATTTCGGTAATAATGAGTAAGGCAGAATCAGAGATCTTCCAGGATTGTAATGCAGAATGGAAAGGCTGGTTAAAGAAATTACGAAAATCCGGAGAAGATATTCTGGATCAGCTGATCGATATTTTCGACAGCAGTGCGATCAGGCCAGAAGTAAAAGATGAAATATGGAACGCTATCGGAATCAATGTTGAAATTGATCTTGAGGGATGCTGCTGTTTACCGGCATCGCTTACGAAAATATTTTATCATCGTTCTTTAATAAGAAAAGAAACGAAGATTGAGCCGATACCAAAACCAGTTGCAGTTAAATTAACCGGGGCAGAGGCCGAACAGATCATCGATTGCTGCAAAATGATACTGGTGCGACATTTACGTGAGATCGATCCCATTAGCTTTACATCGGCAAAACTTATTTCATTTTACCATTTACAAAGAGGCATTTCAATTGCATTGATAGCAATGGTACCGGAGCGCCGGCATCCCATTGACAGCTACATGGCTTATGTGGTTTTCAAGAATGGCTTACCCGTTTCTTATGGCGCATCATGGGTATTTTTTAACAGCAGCCGCATAGCACTGAATGTTTTTCCGGATTATCGTGGAGGGGAAGCAAAATATATTTTTAGCCAAATATTGCAACTGCATACGCATGTGTATAATTTAAAACGCTTTACAGTTGATCCTTATCAGATTGGAAAAGATAACAGCGATGGAATTCATTCAGGTTCCTTCTGGATCTATTATCATGCAGGCTTCAGGCCCCTGGAAAAAAAGCAACAAGAGATCGCAGAAACTGAAGCTTCAAAAATAAAGGACAACAAAAAACACCGTAGCTCATCAGCTGCTTTAAAAATCCTTGCAGAATCAAGGCTTGAATGGCTCTTCCAAAAAAATGCCACATGGATTGATGCTACTGACATGAGCAGGGCATATGCAGGCATTATTACAAAAAAATATAATGGCAACCGGCCGCTTGCAGAAAGAGATGCGGCAAAAAAACTGGCCGCTATCTTACAAATAAAAAACTGGCAGGACGATAGTATGAATTTTATTTTAAAGAACTGGGCTTTGCTTTTATTGTATAAAGAAAAAGAACTCAGGCAGGACAGCAACTTAAAAGGGACTTTAAAAAACCTCTTCAATTTAAAAGCGAATGGTAGTGAAGAAGCTTATATAACTGCTTTACAAAAAAGTAAAACCTTATGCAGCATGATGGAAGACCTGGTAAAAATGTATGCAACAAATACTTAACCATGAAAAATTTATCTACTTTTATTTATAAGACCTTATTAAATCATGAACCATGAAATGAGCCCTGACAAAAGTTGATAACAACTAAATATGTTATGGCGAATTCCATGTGACCAAAATCAATAAAAGAAACACATGAAATCAGATTATGAAATTGCCCAGGAAAATGTCAGCCAGCCGATAACTGCTATAGCTGAAAAGATGGGGCTTCCCCCGGAAATAGTTATCCCATACGGGCGTTATAAAGCCAAGATAGACATCAGCCATTTTGATGAGAAAAAAGTTGCTGCAGCAAAACTGATCCTGGTTACAGCCATCACTCCAACCAAGGCGGGCATTGGTAAAACAACTACCTCGGTAGGTCTTGCCGACGGATTGAATAAACTGAAAAAGAAAGTAGTACTGGCCTTGCGTGAGCCTTCACTCGGTCCATGTTTTGGGATGAAAGGAGGAGCAGCGGGAGGTGGCTATTCACAAGTAGTGCCGATGGAAGAGATCAACCTGCATTTTACCGGCGACTTTCATGCCATTACCGCAGCCAACAATAACCTGGCAGCCTTGCTTGATAATTTTCGTTTCTACAACCGCGGCAAACCGGAAGGTATTAAAACTGTTTTGTGGAAACGTTGCCTGGATGTGAATGACAGGGTACTTCGAAAAATTGTTACAGCATTGGATACGCCAAATAATGGCATCCCTTCCGAAACAGGTTTTGTAATTACACCGGCCAGCGAAATTATGGCTGTACTTTGTTTATCAGAAGGGTTGGAAGAATTGCGTAAAAAAATTGACAATATATTACTTGGGTTCACCTTTGCCGGAGATCCATTTACAACTAAAGACCTCGGTGTTACCGGTGCTATAACAGCTTTATTAAAAGATGCAATTCAACCCAACCTGGTACAAACATTAGAAGGTACGCCGGCCATGATACATGGTGGTCCCTTTGCTAACATTGCACATGGCTGCAATTCGTTAATGGCAACTAAAACGGCATTGCAGTTTGGAGATTATGTAGTTACTGAAGCTGGTTTTGCAACGGATCTTGGTGCAGAAAAATTCTTCAATATCAAATGCCGCAAAGCAGGATTAACCCCAGCAATGAGTGTGCTGGTGGCTACATCGCAGGCATTAAAATTAAGTGGCGGTGCCGATGCAAAAACGATGATGCTTCCAGATATGGCTGTGTTAAGTAAAGGTGTCCGCAATCTCGAAAAACATATTTCCATCCTTAAATCATTCGGGCAAAAAGTATTGGTGGTACTTAACCGGTATCATTTTGATACGGCTGAAGAAATAGCCTGGCTGCGTAACTGGTGTGCCGAAAAAGAAGTTGCCTTTGCAGTGAATGACGGTTTTACAAGCGGGGGCGAAGGTGCATTGGAAATGGCGCAGGCCGTGGTTGATATTTGTGAAAACCCTTCGCCACCGATAAAACATACATACGAGCTGAGCGATGATATTGAGACCAAGATCCGGAAAATTGTAACCACTATTTACGGTGCCACAGATGTTGTACTTTATAAAAAAGCACAGGATATGATCAAGAAAATAAAACAACTCGGGCTGGAACACCTGCCGGTTTGTATGGCCAAAACACAATATTCATTTACGCACAATCCATTGCTGAGCGGCCTCGATGGCGATTTTAAAATTGATGTGGATGACCTGGTAATTAACCAGGGCGCAGGTTTTATTGTGGCTGTATGCGGCGAGATGGTGCGTATGCCGGGACTGCCTAAAATGCCACAGGCAAATAATATTGATGTGTTGAATGGGAAGATCATTGGAGTGAGTTAAAGACAAAAGTTGACGGTTAAAAATAACAACTTTACAAGATGAATAAGCCAATCATATTTATCGGTTCATCCAGCGAAGGATTGCCCATTGCTAATGCCATACAGGAGAACCTGGAAAACCTGGGAAATGTTTATGCATGGACCCAGGGTGTTTTTGAATTGGGAAGCAGTTATTTAGAATCATTAGTAAAAGAATTGGACAAAGCTGATTTTGCAATACTTGTTTTAACAGAAGATGATATAACCATCAGCCGCAACAAGGAAACTGTAAGCCCCAGAGACAATGTGCTTTTTGAATTAGGGCTTTTTATCGGAAGGCTTGGCAGAGACCGTGCTTTCTTTGTATATGATACTGAAAAAGATATTAAGATACCCAGCGACCTTTCCGGTATAAGTGGTGCAGGATATAAATTGCAACAGCCGGATAACATTGTAGCCTCGCTGGGAGAGGCCTGTAATAAAATACGCACAGCTGTAAATAAAAAGGGTTTGCGGCCCAAACTAAACCTTACACAGGTAAATGCAATTAACAGCAGGCTTGAATTTAGTAACAAGGTCACCGGTTATTGGTGGGAACGTATAAAACCGGATGAAAAAGTTGCTTTAAGTTTTTTAACGATCGAGTATGATGAAGAGCAACTGACACTGAAAATACAGGGACTTGCTTTTAGTAGTAATGGGGAGCATGTTGCTAACTGGAGATCTATTAGTTCAGACATCCGGTTTGATGAGGAAAAGGTTTTTTATTCCTGGGAAGGCTGGCATCCTTCCAGCCCGGCATCTCCGTATGAAGGATCGGGAGAGATGCACTTTTCAGGCTCGGAGGAAGTTTACAGAACAGGTAATGGTCTTTTTTCAAAACTAAATATTACTGATCTTAAAACGACTGCAAAAAGCTCTTTTGAATTGAGCAGGGGCACACAGGCAGAGGTAGATATCATGGATTCAAAAAACAGGGGAAACATAAGCAAACTGATCATTGATAAGATCAGTCAAATGTTCTAAAAACCCGCTTTTCACCATAAGGACTTTATTGTAATGTAATTGTAAATAAAACATGATGGCTGTTTAAATTTCTTAACTGGCAGCATCTTTGTAGGGTATTACTGGCATGGGTTTAACCTGCGAATAATATTAAACAATTGTTATGATTATTTACGTAAAGAACATGATCAGCCAGCGATGCAAAATTGTGGTAGATAATATATTGCAAAATTTTGGAGTAGAAGCAAAAGATATTCTGATCGGTGAAGTTGTGCTCAAAGAAAAAGTACCGGGATATAAATTAATGCAACTGGATGCAGCATTGAAAGAAACAGGCCTTGAACTGGTCTTTGATAAAAAAAGCCAGCTTGTTCAGCAGATAAAGAACATCGTTTATGAAATTATTCATTTCTCACCAGAGCCTACGGTGATGAAATTCTCCTGTTATTTAAGTAAACGCCTGAATTATAATTATACTTACCTGTCAGGCGTCTTCAAAAAATTAGACGGTATAACCATTGAACGGTTTATCATTTCGCAAAAAATTGAAAAGGTAAAATCCATGCTTGTTGCTGAAGATGTTCCTTTGAGTGAAATAGCATGCCGGATGAATTACAGCAGTGTCAGTCACCTCTCGGCACAATTTAAAAAAGTAACAGGATACAATGCAAGAGAATACAAATTACAACGGGTAAATGCTTATCCGGAAATACAGGATAAGGTTGCTGTATAGATCTATCTCACAAAAATATTTTAAGCCGCAGCCAAAAGAAAATGCCATTATATTTGGTGATGGAAAATCTTAAACAACAGTTTTTATTAAGAGACGATATTACCTATCTCAATTTTGGTTCTTTTGGAGCTTCTCCAAAGCCGGTGTTTGAAAGGTACCAGCAATTTCAGCTGGAACTGGAACAGGAGCCGGTACAATTTATCACCGTAAACGGATTAAAATACCTGGAAGCTGCAAGAGAAGCGCTGGGCAACTATCTGCATTGCCATAAAGATGACCTGGTATATGTCACCAATCCCTCGTACGCTGTAAATGCTGTGGCCAAAAGTTTTGACCTGAAACCAGGCGATGAAATTTTAACCACTAACCTGGAGTATGGAGCTTGTGATAAAGCCTGGGAATACTATTGTAAAAAAACCGGTGCTGTATATGTAAAGCAGCCCATATCATTACCTGTTCAATCTAAAGAAGAATTTGTAACAGATTTTTTTAAAGGGTTAAGCAGTAAAACAAAACTTATTTTCATCAGCCATATAACAAGCAGCACGGCCTTACGCCTGCCGGTGGAAGAAATATGTGCTGCTGCAAAAGAAAAAGGCATTCTTACTTTTGTGGATGGTGCACATGCACCCGGGCAAATACCGGTGAATTTACAAGATGCTCCTTTTGATATGTACACCGGCGCCTGCCATAAATGGATGATGACACCCAAAGGCAGTTCCTTCCTGTATGTGAAAAAAGAATTGCAGCACATGGTAGATCCATTGGTTGTAAGTTGGGGCTATAATGCGCTGTTCCCTTCTCATTCAACTTTTCTTGATCATCATCAAATGAATGGCACAAGGGATTACTCTGCATTTTTAACGATACCTGCTGCGATCCAGTTTATGGCAGATCATGACTGGCCGCTGGTTGCTGCCAATTGCAGAAAACTGGTACAGCAGAATGCGCCTACATTTTGCGAATTGTTGGGAGCTGATCCGCTTGCCCCGGTAAATGATGATCATATCCTGCAACTCTTCAGCGCTGAAATAAAAGCACCCGAGCCCGAGAAACTATACCGTCATTTTTTTGACAACCATAAAATTGAGATACCGGTAATGCGGCATGGGGATAAAGTTTACCTGCGTTATTCCATTAATGCATTCAACAGTCAAAAGGATTTGGATGTATTGTTTGATGCTATCAGGGATATAAAAAATAAAACAAGCCTGATCGGCTAAGAAAGCCGATCAGGCATTGTAATTATTTTTTTCTTTGGAGATTAATTTAATTTTTCTGCAAAAAATTCCAGTAGCCTTTCATCACTCATCTTATTTGCAGTAGATTCTTCAGCTTTTGTGTTTTTAAACTGAGCCGTTTCTGCCAGGTAATGAATAAACTGTTCCTGAACCTGTCCCGTGCCTGTAGCATGTAAGTGTGTAGCATTTACAAGGTGCGTAGCTATTTCTTTAAAATATTTTGCCTGCAACATTTGCTTTTGGTTATTTTCATTTTTTTCGCTGGCGCTTGATGAAACTTCTTCTCCTGTTACATGTGCAAGCACTGTAAGTGTTGCAGCTTCGCTGTTATCGCTTCCTACTACGGTGGCATGATGTGTATCCATCCACACGCCGAATTTTTTTTGATTGCTCATATTGGTTTATTTAGTGTACTGTGTGTAATCAATAACCGTACCCTAAATGCCAATAGTACTTAAACGGCTGGATTGAACATAGTTACAACACTCCTGCTTGTGGATCTGCGGAGTTAACAGGGATAAAAGGAAAAGCCCTTCAGCATTGATTGTAAAATGCTAAAGGGCTTAAACTTCACATGAAGATCAAAGGCTTAAACTTTATTTATAGCCAATCCATTTCCTGTTCTCAATATCAAATAACCAATAAATACCGTTGCTGTATGCAAAATTAAAAACAGATTCAACCGGCGCTGATTCTGGTAGCTTTAAAGTCTGCTGCAAATAACCTTCTTTGTAATTGTACAGTTCAATTTGCTTGCTTGATGTATTTAAAAAACCAAACTCTGCATTTTTAATGTTCGTAGCAACTACATTCCCATTATAATCGTCAGCAAGCTCCTCCTCATTTTCGCCGGGGCCTTCTGATTTTTTACGGCCCCAATGTATCTGCACCGATTCTTTAACTTCTGCAGACGTGTTACCAACAGTTTGATACAATACTACCTGGCTTCCATCACGAAAGGCAACACTTTTAAGCAGCGTATAGTACGAACCTACACTTTGTTCTGTGGGCTGGTTCATACCCGTGAATTTATAATAATTGGTTGTAGGGATACCGGCACTGTTCAGTTCATAATTTATCCAGCCTATATCATTGTAGCCGTTTGCCATTACCCTGTTGATAGATGGATTGAACCAGATGCCACGGATATCTTCCATAGTGGTTAGGCTGTCGCTTGATATTCTTTTTCCTGTGGGAGTAAACACAGCCATAGGAAAACCTATATTGCCACAAAACGCAGCATAATATTTTTTTGTTATCGGGTTCCAGCAAACGCCGGCGCCACGGGTACCGCAAAGATCATCACCTGCCTCTTTGGGCATTTTCAACTCCATAACCTGTTTTAATGTACGGTTTTGTGCAAGCAAACGGGTTGATGAAATTAAAACCAGGGCAATAATACAAACAAGACACTTTTTCATACTTTTTTTGTTACAAAGATTAAAAAACATTTTATACTTACCATACCGTCTTCAGGGTATTTATAAAAAAGCCGAAGCGGTCAGCTTCGGCTTTATCATATCTGCAAAATCAATTAGATAAAAATGATCAGCGATTAAAACTCCGCACTCTTCGGATATCTTGGAAAAGGAATTACATCCCTGATATTTCCCATACCGGTCACAAACTGCACCAGCCGCTCAAAACCAAGCCCAAAACCGGCATGCGGACAGGTACCGAATTTTCTTGTCTCCAGGTACCACCACAATTCTTCAGCAGGAATATGCATTTCTTCCATACGTTGCGTAAGTTTATCCATACGTTCTTCACGCTGGCTACCTCCAACAATTTCACCAATGCCCGGCGCAAGAATATCCATAGCGGCCACAGTTGTTCCATCATCATTCTGCCGCATGTAAAATGCCTTTATCTCTTTTGGATAGTTCATCAATATCACCGGTTTTTTAAAATGCTTTTCTACCAGGTAACGTTCATGTTCACTTTGAAGGTCCATTCCCCAACCAGTAACCGGGTATTGAAATTTCTTTTTCTTATTGTAATTACTTTCTTTTAAAATTTCAATCGCTTCCGTGTAGGTCAATCTTTCAAAATCATTATCAACCACAAAATTTAATTTATCCAGCAAACCCATTTCACTTCTTTCGGTTTGTGGTTTTTGCTTTTCCTCTTCTTCCAGGCGCTGTGCTAAGAACTCCAGGTCTTCTTTATTATTATCCATAGCATGCTTTATCACATACTTTATAAAAGCTTCAGCAAGGTTGGCATTATCTTCCAGGTCGTTAAATGCAACTTCAGGCTCAATCATCCAGAACTCGGCCAGGTGACGGGTTGTGTTACTGTTCTCTGCACGAAAAGTTGGCCCGAAAGTATAGATATCACTGAAAGCTGTTGCTGCGAGTTCTCCTTCCAATTGTCCGCTTACAGTAAGATTGGTACTGCGTCCAAAAAAATCTTCTTTAAAATTTATAGAACCATCTTCATTCTTTGGTGCGGTTCCATCCAATGGCAATGCAGTCACCTTAAACATTTCGCCTGCACCTTCTGCATCGCTGGCCGTAATGATGGGTGTATGTAAATAAAGAAACCCTTTATCATTGAAAAATTTATGGATCGCAAAAGCCAGTGCATGACGAACCCGAAATACAGAACCAAATGTATTTGTTCTGAAACGCATGTGAGCATTCTCTCTTAAAAACTCCAGGCTGTGTTTTTTAGGCTGCATCGGGAATGTTTCCGCATCACTGTCGCCCAGTATTTCAATGGTTGTTGCTTTTAGCTCTACTTTTTGCAAAGCAACCGGTGAAGGAATTACTTCACCGGTTGCTTTTACACAGGCTCCGGTTGTAAGGCGTTTTAACAAAGCTTCATCAAACTGGCCGAGTGTAGCAACTATCTGTACATTATTATTGGTGCTGCCATCATTCAAGGCAATAAACTGGTTGTTGCGGAAAGTGCGTACCCATCCCATTACTGTTGCTTCGTAGTTGGCCTTATCGCTTGCCAACAGGTCTTTGATCCTGATTCTTTTGTTGAACATATAAATTATAAATTGGCTGCAAAGATAAGATATTGCGTTAACGGTTTTGTTACTGTTAAGCAGTTCGGTTAACTTAAGTCTACCTTTGGGTATGCAAATAGCCTTCTTCTCAGCCAAAATATACGACAGGGAATTTTTTAACCGGTACCTGGCTGGCCATGAGATCATATATTTTGAAGCGCCCCTGAATGAACAAACAGTTGATCTTGCCAACGGATGTAATGCCGTTTGTTTATTTGTAAATGACAAGTTGAATGCAGTGGTATTGAAGAAACTGGCTGCTTTTGGTATTAAACTGGCAGCGCTTCGGTGTGCAGGGTTTAACAATGTTGATCTTACTGCAGCCAAAGCAACTAACATTTCAGTAGTAAGGGTGCCGGCTTATTCGCCTCACGCAGTTGCAGAGCATGCCGTGGCGCTGATATTAACGCTAAACCGAAAAACACATAAAGCCTATAACCGGGTAAAAGAGGGTAATTTTTCGCTGGAGCGGTTAACCGGTTTTGACCTGTATGGAAAAACGGTTGGCGTTATTGGTACAGGCAAAATAGGAAAAGTGTTTTGCAATATCATGAATGGCTTTGGTTGCAAAGTATTGGCATTTGATCTTATTGCCAATAAACATTTGGAAGAAGCAGGAGTTATCTATTTGCCATTGACCGATGTATTAGAACAGGCAGATATAATTTCATTGCATTGCCCGTTAAATGAACAAACCAGGCATATTATTAATGCCCAAACCATTGGCATAATGAAACCTGGTGTAATGCTTATCAATACCAGCCGTGGCGCACTCATTAATACTACCGATGTAATCAAAGCCCTGAAAACGGGGCATATCGGTTATTTAGGACTGGATGTATATGAACAGGAAGAAACACTTTTCTTCAATGATCTGTCCGAAAATATTATCCAGGATGATGATATTATGCGGTTGCTAAGTTTCCCCAATGTGCTGATCACATCGCACCAGGGATTTTTTACTGAAGAAGCATTGATACAAATAGCACAAACAACTATGCAAAATATCAGCGATTTTGAAGCTGGCAGGGACTTGGTGAATGTGGTGGTATAAAAAGCAGCTATAACGAAACAACCTTAATGCAAAACATAGTTAAAGCCCAATAGAATTACAACTTTTGAACGGGGTCCTTCGCTGCTCTCAGCATAAACTCTGTCACATCTGCCCGATCAAAGATTAACAGCCGGCTATCAAAAAAATCCTTTTTTTTTAAAAAAACACCGTAATATTGCATCAGAATCAGGCTGAGGAGCGTCTTTCAACCAAATACTTTGTCAGCGGTTTAAATCCATCAATATAAATTCTCAATCACTATTTCAGATTTAAGAAGGGATTTTTGAAGAAAATCATTTTTCATTATTTATGTACGACATTTCACAACTGAACGACCTGCTCGTTCCTGAGTTGCAGGATATTGCAGAGCAATTAAGCATCTCCAACACAAAAAAATTAGCAAGACAAGATCTTATTGATAAGATACTGGAAACACAATCTACTATGAGCACAGAAAAAAAGAATGAAGGCGAAAAGCCCAAGCGGAAGCGGATCGTAAAATCTGCCGAAACAGGAGCTCCGGAACCGGTTGCTGCTGCAAAACCTAAAAAACCCGAAACAGAAAAGAAACCTGTTAAGAAACAGGTTGAGACCGAAGAAGAAGAAATGGATGTGCAGCCCATTACCGACCAGGAAAGCACCATACCGGCGGCCATTGCACAAATGCTTGCTGCAGAAGATGAGCAGGACCAGGCCCCTGAAACAGATATGAGTGAAGAGGAATCGACACAGGCTCCGGCAAAACAATACAACCAGACAAGACAACAACCTGTTTTTAATATTGAGTTTGATGGCGTGATACTGGGCGAAGGTGTGTTGGAAATGATGGCCGATGGTTATGGCTTTTTAAGAAGCAGCGATTATAATTATCTATCATCACCGGATGATATTTATGTTTCGCCAAGCCAGATAAAATTATTTGGTTTAAAAACCGGTGATACGGTTTATGGAAGTGTTCGTCCGCCAAAAGAAGGAGAAAAGTATTTTGCTTTATTAAAGGTAGAAACGATCAATGGTAAGTCGCCTGAAGAAGTCAGGGACCGTGTACCTTTTGATTATTTAACACCTTTATTCCCTTTTGAAAAATTAGACCTTTGTACCAGGGCCGATAATTACAGCACCCGTATCATGGACTTGTTCACGCCGATTGGTAAAGGACAACGTGGATTGATCGTTGCCCAGCCAAAAACGGGTAAGACCATGTTGCTGAAAGAACTGGCCAATGCCATTGCGGAAAACCATCCTGATTGTTACCTGATGATCGTACTGGTTGATGAAAGGCCGGAAGAGGTTACCGATATGGAACGCAGCGTTAAAGCTGAAGTAATTGCATCAACATTTGATGAGCCAGCAGAAAAGCACGTACGTGTAAGTACCATGGCTTTGCAAAAAGCAAAGCGTTTGGTAGAGTGTGGTCACGATGTGGTGATACTGCTCGATTCCATCACCCGTTTGGCAAGGGCGCACAATACAGTTGCCCCATCAAGTGGTAAAGTGCTGAGTGGTGGTGTGGAAGCAAATGCGATGCAGAAACCAAAACAATTCTTTGGTGCCGCACGTAAAATTGAAAATGGAGGATCATTGACCATCATTGCAACAGCATTGGTTGATACCGGCAGTAAAATGGATGAGGTGATCTTTGAAGAATTTAAAGGAACCGGTAACATGGAATTGCAACTGGAGCGTAAATTATCGAACCGAAGGATTTATCCTGCTATTGATATTGTTGCTTCATCTACCAGGCGTGATGACCTGTTGCTGGATAAAGATACCTTCCAGCGCATGTGGGTATTACGTAAGCATATGGCTGATATGAACCCCGAAGAAGCGATCAATGTGTTATTGAAGAATATGAAGGGAACAAAAGACAATGCTGAGTTCCTGACATCAATGAATGGATAAAAAGTAAAACTAAAAATATAAGCCGCTGATTTTATTAGCGGCTTTTTTCTTTGTGTAACTTAGTGGGATACAAATGCCGGTACAAAAAATAACTATAGAAGAATTTTTAAAACTTGCGAGGCAATACCCTGTATTGGATGTCCGCAGCCCCGGTGAATATACTCATGCCCATATACCAATAGCTCATAGCTTACCATTATTTACTGATGAAGAAAGAAAACAGGTAGGCACTGCTTACAAACAACAAAGCCGTGAAGTAGCTATAAAGATCGGTCTTGATTATTTTGGTGTGAAGATGAAAACAATGGTTGAACAAACAGAAACCATTGATGCTGATTTTAATAAAAGTGGCATTGCTATGAATGTTCCAGTTCCCCCTTCAGGGGGCGGAGGGGGTTGTGTTTTAGTTCACTGCTGGCGTGGCGGCATGCGCAGCGCTGCTGTAGCATGGTTGCTGGATATGTATGGGTTTAAAGTGTATGTACTGACAGGCGGCTATAAAGCTTACCGCAAATGGGTGCTTGCACAATTCGAAAAAGATTACAACTTTAATATTATTGGAGGATATACCGGCAGCGGAAAAACCTTACTGATTCACGAACTGATAAAAGAAAATAAAACCGTTATTGACCTGGAAGGATTAGCCAATCATAAAGGATCGGCATTTGGTACTATAGAAAATAAATCGCAACCTGGGCAGGAGATGTTTGAGAACTCCTTAGCAGAGGCCTTGTTTGACACAGGATACAAGATACCGGATGAGAGCGTCCAAAATCAAGCATCCAGTATCCAGTTCCCGGCATCCTGTATTTATGTCGAAGACGAAAGCCAGCGTATCGGCAACCTGCAAATACCAATGCCGCTCTGGCGCACCATGCGTAAAGCACCGGTCTTTTTTATGGATATACCTTTTGAAGAAAGACTGGAATATATTACTGAAGAATACGGGAAACAAAGTAAGCATTATTTAAAAGACGCCATATTGCGTATTCAAAAACGCCTGGGCGGATTGGAAACAAAAAACGCTGTTAACTTTTTAGAAGAAGATAATTTCAAAGAGAGCTTCCGCATTTTACTCACCTATTACGATAAGTGGTATCATAAAGGCCTCTACAATCGTGAAAATATTAGTTCTCTTTTAAATAAAATACCCTGTACCGTCGTTGATACACAAACCAATACCCAAAAACTGTTATCATGCAATATTGTAAATACTATATAACTCTTTGTTTTGTGTTGTTGTTTTGTGGAACTTCATTCTCACAGTCATCGCCTGTGGATATGACGGGATTGTGGACCGGACTGATGTATAATGATACTACCGAGCAGAACTATCGTTACGAAATTGCTATCAGTGAAAAGAACGGAAAGCTGATTGGCTACTCCCAAACCATTTTTTTAGATGAAGGCAAAGAATATTACGGCGTTAAAAAACTAAGGGTCACCATTGAAGGGAATAAAGTAATTACACAGGATCTGAAATTGCTGGAGAATAATTATCCTGTTAAAGCGCCAAAAGGTGTGTATGTTTTAAATGTATTGAATTTTGAGATGAAGCATGACGTGATGATGTTGAGTGGCATGTTCAGCACCAACCGCACTAAGCAATACGCACCTGCTACGGGTTACATTCATATAGAAAAGAAGGTGGATGTAAAGCAATCTCCTCTGGTACAGCAATTAGAAAAAATGGGACTGATGGACGAGCTTTCATTTGTACCGGTAGAGAAGCCCGGCGACGCAATAGTTACAAAAATCGAAACAGTAAAAGAGGAACCTGTAGCAAAAGCAAAGCCGGTTGAAAAGGAAAAACCGGCAGAAGAAAAGATCGTAAAGACCAAACCGGTAAAGGAAAAGCGAGCTGCAAAGGAAAAAGAAATTACAAAAGCGAAAGAACCTGCAGAAACAAAAGAAATGGTAGTAAAGAAAGAGCCGGAAATAAAAACAATTTCCGAAGCAAAACCTAAGCAAGCCGCAGCAGAGATCAAAGGCAGGATCATTGAAACGATACAATCGGTTAATTATACCTCAGATAGTTTGACGATCAGTTTGTATGATAATGGCGAAGTAGATGGGGATACGGTTAGTGTTTTAATGAATGGTGATGTAATAATGCCAATGGTCGGTCTAAGCACAAAGGCCGTTCATAAAACAATCTATACTAAAGATATTACCGATAGCATACAGATCGTGATGTATGCCGAAAACCTGGGAACCTTACCACCCAACACCGGTTTATTAATTGTGTATGATGGTAAGGAGCGTTATGAGATACGCTTCAGTGGTGATCTGAAAAAGAATGCAGCGATCGTGTTTCGCCGGAAAGAAAAATAATTATGAGCAATTCAGAAGATATTAAGCTAACTCAATTTTCCCGTGGTGCCGGTTGCGGATGCAAGATCGCTCCGAAAGTTCTGGACGAGATCTTAAAAACAAATATTAGCGCTCCTGTCAACAGTAAATTACTGGTTGGCAACAGCAGTAAAGATGATGCTGCTGTGTATGACTTAGGTAATGGCACGGCATTGATCTCTACTACTGATTTTTTTATGCCAATCGTTGATGACGCATTTGATTTTGGCCGTATAGCCAGTGCCAATGCCATCAGCGATGTATATGCCATGGGCGGTAAACCCTTACTGGCTGTGGCTATCCTGGGCTGGCCCATTGAAAAACTACCTGCGGAGCTGGCGCAGAAAGTTTTGGATGGCAGCCGTAAGATCTGTGAAGAAGCCGGTATCCCTTTAGCTGGTGGACATAGTATTGATAGCGCCGAACCGATTTTTGGCCTGGCTGTAAGCGGGTTGGTTGATATAAAAGATCTGAAAAAAAATAACACAGCTAAAGCAGGGGATGTGCTTTTTTTAACCAAACCATTGGGTGTTGGCATTTTATCTACCGCACAAAAAAGAGAATTGATAAAAGAAGAACATGTAGCAGTGATGATAAACCAAATGACACAGTTGAATAAAATTGGCGAACTGCTTGGTAAGGTTGAAGGTGTTACCGCCATGACAGATGTAACCGGCTTTGGTTTGTTGGGGCATTTGATAGAAATGGCAGAGGGAAGTAATTGTTCAGCCGAAATAAATTATTCGGCATTACCTGTAGCAGATGGTGTAAAAGAATATTTAACCCAGCGCATTGTGCCTGATGCCACTTATCGAAACTGGAACAGCTACAGTACTAAGACCGGCTTTGAAAAAGGAGTGAACGTGATGGAAGCGTTTAATTTACTGCCGGATCCTCAAACCAATGGTGGCTTATTGATCGCAGTTGATGTAAATGCTGTTGAAGAAGTAAAAAAGTTATTAAAAGAAAACGGGCTGGAAAAGTTTTCAGAACCTATTGGTAAAATGAAAGAGCTTGCTGATAAAGCCGTTTTTGTTCAGCTGTAAACAACAGGACTCACAGAATTTAAAAACTAATCGTAAACTTGTATTAAATAATTTGTATGAAAAAGACATTCTTCCTTCTAAGTTTATTGACCCTATCGATGTTCTCTTTTGCGCAGGTTAACCCCTGCAGACATTGATAAAGCCCGGCACAAAACTTATTTATGCTGTTGAAGCCGGCGCACAGAAATATGATTTTATTGTAACAGTAAAAACACTTGTCCCGGCATTGGTATTTGATTGGGAAATGACAAACGATAACAAGAGCAGCGGCACTATAACCCATACTGCAGCAGCGATGGTTTCTGCCAACACGATGTACAATTATTTTTCACCCGGAGCAAAAACTTTAGATGATAATACACTTAGTGTCTGGATCAGCAGGAACACATTTACCGGCCTTACTAAAGGAACCAAAAGCGTAATGCTGCAAATGAATACCAATGAACCGCCTAAAAAAATGGGCGTTGCTGAAGATGAAGACCCGGAAGAGTTGAAGATAATTGTTGACGGAGAAAAAGAAACTGTAGAGGAGATTACTGCTAAAGATAATGCACCTGGTGATGAGCAGGTTTATTTTACGTTTGCAACTTCTGCTAAAATGCCGGTCATCCTGCGGATGAAAAATGGATTTTATATTGCTTTGAAAGAAATAAAGACAAAATAATTGTTCTTATGAACCTGAACCTAAACGACTGGATAGGATTTACCGGTGTTGCTATTTTGTTACTGGCATTTTTGCTAAACCTGTTTAAGAAGATCTCATCAAACAGCCTTTCTTATATTTTGATGAATATTATTGGCGCAGGGCTTGCTTGCCTGGCATCATGGCTAATTAATTATATTCCCTTCGTAATTCTGGAAGCTAGTTGGACAATCGTTTCTTTATTTGCCTTGTTTAATTATGTAAGAAAAAAATAGATCAGCTTGTCAGCTTATCAATAATCGCAGCCAATTTCCGGTCCTTATCAGTTACAATATCTCCTGCATCATGAGTGTTTAACCAGATCTCCACTTTATTGTACGTGTTTTTCCAGGTTGGATGATGATCTATTTTTTCAGCAGCCATGGCCACCCTGGTCATAAAAGCAAATGCTTCGGAAAAATCTTTAAAATCAAATTTTTTATAGAGGCTGTTATTTTCTTCTTTCCACATAATGATCGGTTAAAAGTTGTGTAACATGATTTGTAGTGCAATTATCAAGCCACTAAAAGATCAGGTGTTGTTTATGTTTTATTTTCTCATTGGTCATTTCGTTAACCAACTGTACACCGGGCAATGTCCTGATCGATTGTATCAATGCTTTAAGTTCGTCTGACGGAACCGGGTCGCCCTTTATCAGCCACAAAAAATCAAGATGCTTGAATTCAGGCAATAAATATTCGCCATCATTTTCATTGTTATACAAATAATGTGTAAGGCTGATGGCCGGTACCGCATATTCATAAATGCTGAAAAAATATTTACGCTGCTTTTTGGTAAGTTGTATCTCTATATCGTTATTAACCCTGAAATCTAGGCCCAGCAATTGGTTTAGCTGCCAGCTGAACTGGTAATCTTTAATTGGCGCAACAATCCCCAGCAACAAAGAATCTTCAAAGAATTCTTCGGCCAAAGCTTCATTGTCAATTTTTAATTTCATTACAGGGAAAAATTAAAAGACGATATCAAAAGTCAATTCTTCTGTACCACGCTTAACTATTACTTTGGCTGCATCTCCTTTTTTAAATTTACCCAACACCTGCATATAACCCTGTACATCGGGTACTTTATGATCACCGATCTGTATGATCACATCACCGGTTTTTAAGCCGGCTTTTTGTGCAGCCTTTCCTTCGCTGATACCATCGGCTCTTACGCCTGTTCCGCTAAAAGTATAATCCGGCATGATGCCCATGCTCACACTAAAACTCCTTTTACCCATTTGCTGTGCTTCACGGGTTTTGGTAAAAGCCAGTTTACCTTTATCGTTTGTTTTCTCAATTACATTGTAAATGTATTTTATCAGCATCAGCTCACCGGTGTAATTGATCTTATCTGCATCATCGCTTGGCTTGTGGTAATCGCTGTGTGCACCGGTAAAGAAAAACAATACCGGGATATCTTTCCTGTAAAATGAAGTATGGTCGCTGGGACCGGTACCACTACTGTCGAAATTTATTTTAAAATAATTATCTGTTGATGAAAGTTGTTGTCCCCATACCGGTGAAGTTCCATAACCGCCAATGGTAAATCCGTGAGTGCTGTCATTCAGCCGGCCAACCATATCCATGTTGATCATGTAATTGGTTTTGGTAAGATCAACCGCAGGATGTTCTGTGTAATATTTACTACCAAACAATCCCAGCTCCTCGCCGGAGAATGCGATGAACAGGTAATTGTTATTTTTTAAGTTTGAGTTTTTAAGTTGCTTACTCAATTCGATCAGTGCAGCGCTGCCGCTTGCATTATCATCGGCGCCATTGTGTATCATGGGTGAACTACCGGTGTATAATGAATTATGATCTTCCCCATAACCCAAATGATCATAATGAGCGCCCAGGATGATGGTATTGGATGCGCCATTATCTATATACCCGATCACATTATGCCCGAACTTCTTTTTATCGCCAATTAAAACCTCCAGTTTATAATCAACAAAACTTAACTCATCAGTTAAAAATCTTTTCTTCATTTCCTTGCTTATAAAAAGCACAGGTATTTTAGCAGCTTCTGTTTTTGATCTCGGGTCAAACTTCAGGCTGTCTTTAATTTCCGAACTATTATAAATAAGTAATGCTGAAGCTCCTTTGGTTGCAATCTTATCTGTTTTTTTTACAATAGCATCTTCCAGGTCGAAATGCGGATTATTCTTATTTTGCTCCAGTATCTCTTTCAGGTCCCAAAACCAAACCGATTCACTTTGCGGCATCGCCATGGCAGATGATGAAGTTACTTTTCCATTCCCGCAAAAACTCAAAGGGAAATAATCTATGTCACGCCTGAGATTAAAACCATTTATGCTGAGGAAAGTTGCAGGCTTTATTTCCTTTCCTTCATTCACTTCAAATTGCTGAATAAAAGTTCCGCTCTCGCCCTTGGGTATCAAACCGGCTTCTTCAAATTTTTTGCTGATGTATTCGTAGGCGATCTTTTCACCGGCCGACCCGGTTCTTCTTCCTTCCAGTTTGTCATCAGCCAAAAAACCGATATGGCCCTGCAATGAGGTTACAACCATTTTGTCTGCTTTTTGCTGTGCTTTTATTTGTGCTTTTTTATTTTTTTGTGCCGAACAGGTCGTTGAAACAAGCAGTAGTAACCAAAAAATACCTTTCATGTGTGTGTTTGTTGAAGAAAGACAAAGGTAGCGCAGCAATTTGCTAAATCTGTAAATAGAATGTAAAATTTAGTAATAGAAATAGAATTAAAATTTCCGCATCGCTACTGCATCTTTCTTAATTCGTAATGCCATAAAGGGGTTTACCGTTATTTTTGCACTCATATCAGTTTGACAAAAAAGATAAACATAGCATTAGTAGGGAACCCCAACAGCGGAAAAAGCTCCTTGTTTAATTATTTAACCGGTTTAAACCAGCAGGTAGGTAATTTTCCGGGGGTTACCGTTGATAAAAAGATGGGGCAAAGCCGTATATCTGATGACCTTACCGCAACTATCATAGACCTGCCCGGTTCTTACAGTTTATATCCAAAACGTAGCGACGAATGGGTGGCTTACAGGGTTTTATTAAGCCAGGATACTGTGATCAAACCGGATATGGTTCTGCTGGTTGCCGATGCCAGTAATTTAAAGCGTAACCTTTTATTCTGCTCACAAATAATCGACCTTAATATTCCGGTAGTGGTGGCGCTTACCATGATGGACCTTGCCAAACGTAAGGGAACACAGATCGATATACCGGGGCTTGAAAGAGAACTGGGTGTTCCGATAGTGCCTATTAACCCAAGAAAGAATAAAGGACTTGAGCAATTAAAAAAAGTTCTTGAACATACAGCCGGGCATTTATACCAGCCGCCCGTCCGTGATTTTATTGATACCCATGCACTGGCGCACGATGCTATTGATGATGTAAAAAAACATTATCCCGAGATCAGTAACTATACTGCTGTTCATTACCTCATCAACCATGAGCATTTTTTGCTTAAAGGTGGCATGCAGGAAGCGATCGAACAAATAGAGATCGATAATAAATTTAATCCTACCAAGACTCAGGCTGAAGAAATTATGCAGCGTTACGGGCATATCAAGCATATCATGCAACAAACGGTTGTAGAAGCCGACCCGCTGCAGAAAGCGCTTTTTAATGAAAGGCTTGATGATGTGCTGCTGCATCGCCGCTGGGGTTATCTTATTTTGCTGGCTGTTCTGTTCCTGCTGTTTCAAAGTGTTTTTTGGGTAGCCAAATATCCCATGGATGGTATTGAATGGGTGTTTGGAGAACTGGGAGGTTTTCTTAGTAATAATTTGCCTGGAACATGGTGGAGCGATCTGCTCATTAATGGCGTAGTAGCCGGTTTGAGTGGGATCGTAATTTTTATTCCGCAGATTATGATACTGTTTGGGCTGATAACCATCCTGGAAGACACCGGTTATATGGCCCGTATCAGTTTTCTCACAGATAAATTAATGCGCAAGGTTGGGTTGAATGGCAAAAGTGTAATGCCCATGATCAGCGGCTTTGCCTGTGCGGTACCGGCTATTATGAGCGCCAGGAATATTGAGAATAAAAAAGAAAGATTGCTCACCATTATGATAACACCGCTGATGAGCTGCAGCGCCAGGCTGCCGGTGTACACCATCTTAATTGCATTGGTGATTCCCTCAAAAGTATATTTGTGGTTTTTAAGTTTACAGGGCCTGGTGATGATGGCTTTGTATTTGTTAGGAACCGTAATGGCATTGGTAGTTGCGTGGATAATGAAATGGTTCATTAAAAGTGCCGAACGTAGTTTTTTTATTTTAGAGTTACCAACCTACCGGGCACCCAGGTGGAAGAATGCGTTGACCACCATGATAGAAAAGGCAAAGATATTTGTGTTTGATGCCGGTAAAGTGATCATGATGATAAGCCTGTTGTTGTGGGCATTAAGCACTTACGGACCCAAAGAAAAAATGGCCGGCGTTACAGCAAAGTATGAGCAGCTGATAAAAAATAACCCGCAACAGGCAGATGAATTGAATAAACAGCGCAAAACAGAATTGTTGCAAAGCTCTTTTGCCGGCACTTTGGGCAAAGCCATTGAGCCTGCTATACGTCCCCTCGGTTATGATTGGAAGATCGGCATTGCACTCATCACTTCATTTGCAGCCAGGGAAGTTTTTGTGGGCACCATGGCAACATTATATAGTGTTGGGGAAGATGCTGATGAAAACAACAGTACCCTCCGGGAAAAAATGGCCGCCGCTGTAAGAGAAGATGGCAGCAAAGTGTATAACCTGGCTACCGGTTTATCCTTATTGATATTTTACGTACTCGCCATGCAGTGTATGAGCACACTGGCTGTTGTTAAAAGAGAGACCCGTAGCTGGAAATGGCCAATGATCCAGTTGGTTTATATGACAGTGCTGGCGTATCTAATGAGCTGGGTCGTGTACAGGATCTTTATTTAAGATTTTACATAACCACAAAGTACACGAAGCTTATAAACTAAGTACACAAAGACGATCATTTCACTTGTGCTCTTTGTGAAATTTCCTTTGTGCTCTTTGTGGTAAAAAATTCATCCTCTACCAGTCAACCGCATAAGTGATCTTATTTTTTACCTGCGGATATATTCTGCGGTAAAGTTCATTCAGCACATCTTCTTTTCGCGGCTCGTTGTAATAACTGTTGTTTATGATCGCCCAATCGTTTGCACTTAAAGCACGGCTATCGCCATTGTATGTTGCATGTTCTTCTTCCCAACGGTAGTCTTCCCTGAAAGTACTGTAAGTAATATTTTTACGGGAGGCACGATCGGTAATATTTATCTCCATATCGGCAGTAGCAGTAAAAGATTGCCTGGCGATATTCACCGTAGCATATACGGTTTTATAAATGATCCTTCCGCTGGTATCACGGCCAACTTCAACCTGCTGGCTGGCATTGCGGCTGTACGAATAAGTTTGCGGCCTGGGTATATGCATGTTTCTCAGGGTAAGGTTAACTTCCCAGTCAGGTATCACATTATCACGCCTGGCTTCCCAATCGGTATAAAACCGTGCAGGATAACGGCTGCTGTTCACCCCTTTAAGTTCCCTTACCAATGTTTGTTGAAAATATTCGTTGCTGTAATTATAGCCGTAATTACCCCAGCCTGTGTTGAAGAAGTAAGAATTGTCCTGTACCGGGTTGATCACCACGTTCACAATGGCATTTTCAAAAGCCTCATCCATTTTTAATTTGGCGTCTTCATAATCCGGTACCAGTTTATCGGCCTTTTTAAAATAATTGTAAGCCTTTTTTGCTTCGTCACGCCCGGGCTTTTTTAAAGATTCCAATGCAGTATTGTAGTAGTCGGCTGCGGCCTCCTGTTTAAGATCGTAAATGGTTTGGCGGTAATTGACCGGTGTTACCACCCGGCTGGCAGCATCGTTCTCAATAATGGCATCATGCATTTCCTGCAATGTGCCATAAGCGCTGAGTATCTTATCCCAGCGGTCGAGACTGTTTGAACTGCTGTAGCTGCTTATTTTACGTACGTTCCTTTGCTGGGCAAGATTATATAGAACCGGCAGGGCATTTAAAGCGGTACTGTCGTTACTGCGCTTTTTTAATGTTTTAAGGGCATCAAAGAGGGTATTGTCATTATCGCTGCGGGATAGATAATCTTTGCTGGTATTACAGCTTGCTAAAAGGACCAGGCTTATTAAAGAGTAAAAAATGTATCTCATAATGTTACAATTTAAGTATTAGACGACAGAACCGGGTCAATTTTGGGGGCAATTATGTTTCTTATAAAAAAATTAACAGCCAGGCCGGAATAGCAGTTCTCCCCGGGGTCATTAAGGGTTGATAGTCGTTTTAACAGATTGAAAGCAGTCTTATGTCTGTAGCAGAGTGGGAGTAGATAGGTGGTAAGCAGGAGGAATACAGGAAGCAGACAGGAGGTAAACAGGTAGCTGGTATGGAGCAAGTTCCCTATAACTTCCCTATAACTTCCTTATAAGTTCCCTATAACTTCCTTATAAGTTCCGCCGGAAAGGATAAAAGAGCGGCGGCATTTATGTTTAAGTACATTATTCATCGGGGTTTCAGGTAATAAAATTAATGGTTGTAAAGTAAGTTGTGAAAACTCACCGGGACGAAAATAGTAATGTTGAAGACCCTGATACGGCGTTTGGTTAAAACCAGACGCCGGCAAATATTCAGTCAAGCTAATGGCTAAAGAAGGGGAGTGCGATAATGATGAGAATACAACTGTCCGCCCAAATTGCGGCATGCCTTGTTAGCTGCAGTTAGTAGTCATCTTTTATTTGTTGTGTAGAGCAAATTTTGCTGAAGAGAATATTTAGTTTTTGTGCTGTACACTTATCAGCATATTCTGAGCGTAATAAATTAATGATTTTGGGAATTTCACTTGTCTTATCCACGATAATGTATGAAATATCTTTTGGCTCAAAAGTGAATCTTAAGTCCTTAAGTTGCGCTTTATAAGATTGACCCTGATAAATATACATTAAAAGCAATAATATATACTAAAGCTCAAACTTGGATATAGTTAATTGTAGCATCCACCATAGGGTAAGGGACACCTAAAGGGAGGCTTCCTCCGGGGTGACCGAAACTTTAGTTTGGGCTACGGAAACACTAGTTTGATACACCGAAGCTCAACTCTATATTGCCGAAAACCTTAGTTTGGCTCTCGAAACGCATTTATGTATCACCGAAACTTTAGTCTATATGATAGAAAGCTCAGTTGGGTACATCGAAGCTCATTTCCAGGTCATCTAAACCTTAGTTTGGTACTTCGAAGCTCAATTCTGCCCTTTCGAAACTCCTTTTCATACCATCCATCCCTCAAATTCCTCCTTTTATCACACCAGCCCTCTTTTTTAAAAAATATTTTTTAATACACTAAATAGTTATATTTCAATCAGTTAAATCAAAAATCATCTCCTATCCACCACCCACTACTATAAAAAATATGGTATTATGTGTTGCATAGTACTAAAAAGATATTATCTTTGTGTTGTGATAGGGATAAACCGGTTAAAACTTATCACAAGTTCTTAAAGTATAGCAAATGGATTTCGATCGATCTCCGCATCACCCTCTCCTCCAGGAGAGGGACGGGGTGAGGTAGTATAGCCATGAATAAATTATTGTAAAGATCTTCTCTTCAGCCCCGTTTTAACAGCCATGAAACGGGGGCTGAACTGAGGTAAAAAAAATGAAGCCATGAACATTGATAACACAGCCAGCCAGATGCGTAAGGGAGTTCTGGAGTTTTGCATCCTCTCTATCATTAAAGAGGGTGAAGCCT
>Ga0193752_1000527_pt1 | contig 36471 bp, 38 predicted proteins | sample H1c1metaG_FD_144924 | JGI IMG/M metagenome (GOLD analysis project Ga0193752, IMG submission 144924) | Soil microbial communities from a riparian zone of the East river system, Colorado, United States - H1c1 | ecosystem: Environmental > Terrestrial > Soil > Riparian zone | place: USA: East River... | reverse complement strand
ATCCGCGTAGGCCAGCGCAGCCCAAGCAAGCTGGCCGTGAAGCGCGGAATTGTGGATAAGATATTCAAAGAACTAATCATGAAACTATACTTTTAGATTGGCCAGTTTTTGGGGAAGTCTACACAATTGACCTTCTGGTGATTACAGAAAAGTTTGCCTTTGGTAAATGGAGTTACTGCCCGTCCTTTCGGCTTACTCACACGATTATGCAGAGTCGTAATGCTACCAAGTGTTTTTCTGAATAACTTAGACATGCGTGTACAAATACTTATTTGCTTGCGGTTTTTTACTCATCTCCATCTGTGCCATAGCTCAGAAGACGCGTACTGTTGAAGGCACAATACGGGATAGTACTGGAAGGCCGATTGTCGCTATTGCGCTTCGTTTACACGGTAATGTTGACACGTTTTCGGTTCTTACAGATATCAACGGGCGCTATCACTTTAGCCACGTAAACAGCGGCAATTTTTGGCTTGAAGCAGCCTATAATGACTCTGTTCTCTATTCAAGAAGTTATGTCATACCTGCAAACGATAAGCCTACTTTTATCGTTCCACCCATTGTCGTACATCTACGGTCTCAGTCATTAGATGAGGTGATTGTACGGCCTCCGCCGGTCACAATAATGGAAGACACTATTCAATTCAATGCAGCGGCATTCCAGGTGCGCGAAGGCGCAGTGGTAGAAGAACTGATAAAGAAGTTTCCCGGCCTGACCGTAGATAGGGATGGAAACGTAACGGCCCAGGGAAAACCTGTGACAAAAGTTCGCGTAAATGGAAAGGACTTTTTTGCCGGAGATATTCTGACAGCTACGCAAAACTTACCTGCTGACATTGTTCGCAACATTCAAATAATAGACGATTATGGAGAACAGGCCAACCTGACCGGAATCAAGACAGGTGAGCCACAAAAAGTTATCAATATCAATACACTGCGGGATAAGCAAAGCGGTACCGTTGGCAATATCATAGCAGGAATAGGAACCGACGGCAGATACCTCGCAAATATGTCTCTTAACCGCTTTAACAATGAAAAACAGGTATCGCTTATTGCAACGGTCAACAATACTAATGTAAACGCAAATGCCTTTGGTGGTTCTGGAAGGAACAACCCACCTCTGGCCGGCGGAAGCGCAGGAATTGCAACGACTTATGCGCTCGGTCTGAACTTCCGAAACAATTGGGGCAAAAAGCTGGTCGCATATGGCAGCTATAGCTTTTCGTCAAGAGAGAATTATACCGAAGGTCTAACATACCAGCAGGACCTCAATCCCCTGAATACAAGAACTACCAGCCGCACCAGCACAAATACTTCAGTAGGAAACAGCCATAAGCTGAACGGAAATATGGAATATGCCATAAGTGCTGCCAGCTTTCTTAAATTATCCGCGAATGTGTCGTATGCGAACACGTCTAGCTCAGGCACTGGCGTATCAACAATTAATGACACGCGCTTTTTTACAGACAGCAGGAATGTAAATAATGCGTTAGGTGATAACTCAAGTGTGGGCGCTAATACTGTATTCAACCACAAATTCGATAAGAAGGGACGAAACCTGAATGTAAACGGAGCAATAGATTATGGACTGCCGCTTCAGCATACCCGAGTAGATAATCTGCTAACTGATATTGACTCAGCCGGTGCAGATTCTTTGTTTCAGGTACCGCTTGTAACAACCAAATATCAACGTCAGCGGCAGGAAATGGATAACGGTCGCCTTAATACAAGGTTTAACATATCCTATATGGAACCTCTGAAGGAGAATGTAACAGCGGAACTGAGCTATTCGCTCAGCTATGAGAATACTATCAATAAGAGGGAAGTATTTGACCTGGACTTAGGCACAGGATATGAAGTTGTAAATTCAGGCCTGAGCAACAATTATCATTCAACCTTTCTTAGCAGTCGTTACAGCTTTAGTATCCAGTCGCGGCAGAAGAACTACAATTACCTAATTGGCATTGTAGCGCAGCCGTCAGAGTTAAATGGTTTTAATCATTCCCGCAATCAGGAGACGCATTACACTAACACAAACTGGTTACCTACGGCAAGGTTTATGTATAGGTTTACGCGTTCGCAGACACTCACCATAAACTATAACGGCAGTTATAGTGAGCCGGACTTTCAGAAATTGCAGCCAATTGCTGATAGCGCAAATCCAAGTAATGTCATTGTAGGCAATCCAAACCTGAAGCCTGAGTTTACAAACAAGTTGTCTGCAGCTTATAACGCATCTAATAAGGAAACAGGAAGCGCATTATTTGCTAACCTCTCATACGACAAGACACTAAACAGGATAGTCAACAACGTATTTAATGATCCGCGCAGCACATCCCGTACAATTACCTATCTAAACGCTAACGGCTTTTATCATCTCTCGGGTAACATTACTTGCTCCCAGCCATTCAGTTCCCGGAAGTATGTGGTAACAGCTGGCATACGCGGGAACTTTGACAATAATATTTCCTTTTCAGATAATCAGCGGAGCAATGGACAAAACTGGATAATGCAACCAAACGCAAAAGTGCTGATAGACCTGCCGAATATTTTAGACGCGGAACTTAACGCCGCCTACACTATAAACAGGACTAATGCACGCTATCCGGGTCACACGATAACTACTGAAACAAGAACTTTTACACTTGGCTTAAGTGGGAGAATATTTTTCTTTAAAAACCTGAGCCTTGGATATGACTATAGCAAGTCTTGGAATTACGGCTATGGAGGAGCAACAAACATCAATCCCGATATCCTGAGTGTATTTCTGGAATACCGTTTTATGAAGCAAAGAAAGGCTACGGTCAGATTGCAGGGGTTTGACTTACTGAATCAGAATTCGCGAATAACAAGAACTATTAGCGGAACGACGATAGTCGACAATCGTAGCAATGGATTACAACGGTACTATAGATTTGGAGCTTGAATTTTTCATTGGCGTCGATAGGTGCACCGACGGATGAGTACACAGGCAGCTAGCTGACACGCCTTGAATTCAATTAATGTTTTCATTTCCATAATTGTGTTTTTTGCAAACATCAACTTTTTACCCCGACGGCAAAACAATATAGGCATCAATATTGGGGTACATGTTGTTTATGTCGCAACTTATTCGTAAGAGGTCAATCGGCGTTTGAAACAGCTATAAGCAGTAAAACGAAACGTCCTAAAATAAAAAACAAAATGTCCTAAAACGTCAAAGCCTCGCCAGCAAAGGGTTCAACAAGAATTTATGTCCAAAATCACCAATTTTAGGCTTGAAATTTCGGACGTTTCGTTTTTAATGACTTATCAGCTTTTCGCATGAAAAGCGTAAGGCAGAAGCTTGGATTTACGACTAACCGCATCTCCACAGTAGTCCAGCGTATTAATTGCTTTTTAGGAGCCTTTAATTGTTATCTCGCCAAATGACCAATGGGAAACGTCCATGTGAAAGAGTTACACAAGATACTTCTTGGAAAAGCTCTAAGAGTTATTAATGACAAAAAAAGCCGCCTCTGTCGAGACAGCTTGTTTCACTAACGTATTTGAAACTTAGAGGTGCTAGGTGCTAGTTAAGTGTTATAGAAGGACCGCCCGGGTATGTAGTCCAACTCGCGGTTACACTGGAACAATTTGAGCAACCGGTAGTTGATAATACGGTACTTGTAGGCCAACCAGAGCATGCGTCTCCAATTATTTGGCCGGTGCCGGAACTTGGACATGTACTGCAATCAACTTGCTCATATATTCTCATAAAATCATATCTAGCCGCGGCACCTACCCAGGTACCCCCACAACAATAAACACCCCAAGTTGGGTAGAAAGGGGCAGATGTACTACTTATGTCATGGACATTCGTGGTGCCTGGCGCAACACAGTAGGTTATGGACTGAGCTAATGACCCGTCGCATAAAGGAACGGGCGATACCTTGAACGTGTAATGGAAGTAGCAACCAGTATTGTTTATGACTTCCATCCACTGTTGTGATTTCGCACTGAAAGTCATGACTACTAGAATAGTAAATAGAGCTAGTCGTTTCATAAAACTTTGTTTAATTGTGAACTGTAAAAATAGAGCACATCAAATGTGTTTTTAGGTGATTAATCCCGGACGAAATACCGTATTAATCCCCGAAGCTGTAAATCAAAATCAGTAGTAAGCCAAGTCATAAAGCTTTGCCTGGAATTGATGTCACTGCACTAAAACGGTACTTTGTTACGGAAGGCCCGGCATATAACCGAATCATCCACTTGCTTCATAGATGCCATTTGTAGTACTCCCCAATTCCTGGACAGCGGTTTAAGGTGTAAAAACACTTTAAATTTAGCAAGCTATGAGCAAAAGGACACGGCGCAATTTCAGCGCGGATTTTAAGGCCAAGGTTGCCCTGGAAGCCCTTAAAGAGCAGCAAACATTATCTGTACTGGCGACGAAGTACGAGGTTCATCCTCACCAGATCACCGACTGGAAGAAACAATTGCTTACTGGTTCGGTAACAGTATTTGAGACCGGGAAAGCAGCATCGCCTGTACCTGAAACAGACACCGAAAAGGACGAGCTCTACAAGGCAGTCGGTCAGCTCAAAATGGAGATTGACTGGCTCAAAAAAAAATCTGAGCAGCTCTTTGGCAAAGGATGGCAAAGTGGCTTTAATAAATAGAGCGGTGAACGAGATCTCTATTTTCAAGCAATGCGAGCTGCTGGACATGCCTCGGGCCAGCTACTACTATAAGCCGGTAACGGAGACGGAGCAGAACCTGTTACTGATGCTCGGCATCGATAAGCTGCATCTGGAACACCCCTATTTCGGTGTGCTCCGGATGCAGGCGGAACTGTCTACTGCAGCGTCGCCGGTGAACGCAAGCGGATTCGCAGGCTCATGCGCCTGATGGGTCTGGAGACCCTTTACGGCCGTCCTAACCTGTCGAAGCCATGCCCTAATAACGTGAAGTACCCTTACCTGCTGCGGGGTTTAGCCATCGATACCCCTAATCAGGTATGGAGCACCGACATCACCTACATACCGATGAAGAAGGGCTTTATGTACTTATGCGGGATCATCGACTGGCATAGCCGCTACCTGCTTGGCTGGAAGCTGAGCAATACGCTCACCGCTGATTTTTGCATTGAAGTACTGAGAGAAGCGGTAGCGCAGCATGGGGTGCCTGGGATCATAAATACCGATCAGGGAAGTCAGTTCACCAGTGTGGAATACACTGCAACCGTAGCAGGTTTTGATATCCGGCACAGCATGGATGGTCGTGGCAGAGCTACAGATAACGTGATGATCGAGCGATTCTGGCGGTCGTTGAAGTATGAGAAGATTTACCTGTATGGCTATGAAAACAACCTGGACTTATTCTTGGGCATCACCGAGTATGAGGTTTTTTATAACTACCACCGGAAGCATCAGAATCTGAATAGAAAAGTCCCTGCGGCGGTGTACGGAACAGGAAATCGGCAGCCGAATATTGGGAACCCCGTAACTGCTTTATCCACATAAGAAGCACCGAACTTCTGTCTAAACATTGGGGAGTACTTCACGATAAGCAGTCAACAGTCACAATCCAAAGTAAGGCAACTGGATTTAATAGATCTACCTTGAGATTTATGAGTTGGGGAAATCGAAACTTGCAAGCGTCAAACTTAGGCAAACGCGTCATAAATAGTATGGCAGGAAGGCTAATGGAGAGATTTACGTTGTTTATGTTTTATCCTGCCGTTGCAACTCACGAAATGTATTGTGATATACAAATTTTAGATGATAATGGGACAGAAGCGAAGCGATTGAGATGCACAGAGCCAGTTCGATTTGAAGCGGAGATTAACTCTATACCGCCGCTTAGCGTTACATTCAAGACCATTCAAGACGTAGATTTCTTTGATATTTCAAATAATGAAATTGCATTCAAATTACGTAAGGATTCGCCGGGTAAGGTTGACTTTGCGCCAGGTTTTGAAATCACTCTAAAAAATCCTGTTGTGGATTTGGAAAGAAAGTTTTTCACCAGAATAATTGCTCTTCGAAGTTTGGAATCAGGGGTCAAAACGATCAGCTTTTTAACGGGGGCATTTGGAGCATTTCCAACAAGTCCCCCACAAGCTGTTGATATAGAATTTGAATTGGATATTGACATTCCTGTATCCGCTACATTTCAGGATATTGAATCAAGAGCAGGTTTAATTTTTCAGTATTTTACTTCAGTTGGAAATCCTATTGAAGAGTATAAAGTAATGGTATTTAAAGATTTACGATCAAGATGGTAGCACCTTTAGTTAACACGGCAAACCCCAAATGGTGCTGAAAAATAAAGACCAAGCATCTGCTTCCAAATTCACCCTTACCACAGCCCTTACGCTGATAGTGCACTATTCTCGGCGGTACCAGGCCCTAACTGTGAGGGGTAATTAGCGCCACCTTAATAATTAGAACTATTCCTATCGATGGACAAATTAAAAACATTTTACCTGCGACTTGTCAGAGCTTATGCAGTAATTCTTGCGGGTTTAGGCATTACGATTGGAGAGAAAATACTCCCTTTGTTACATAGTCAAATTACCAATCATGCAATTGTTGATTTTTTAATAAAATTTATCACATCATCACTTCCTTTTACATTACTTTATTTAGGAGGAGAATATCTAATTCGGCACCAAATATGGAAAATGAGTTTTTTTTATCGAGACTTAGATTTATCAGGACTTTGGGTTGGTTGTTCTTACTATACTCATATTGAAATTGAAGGAGGTGGAAAAAATAAAGGAAATTTTAAAGAGGACAGTTCAAGTCATTTCGTCAATATTTATCAAGACTGCTTAGAGATAAAAATACAATCTTCAACAGGCAAAGACTTTGTGAATTGGGGCTCCAATGCAGCTAACTTGACTAGTGACGGCACCCTAAAATTTGCTTACGAAGTGAGGTATGGGAATGAGCAAAAGCTAAGTAAAAAAGGGGCAACAGGATATGAAGAAATGAGCATCATTCAGAAAAACAAAAAAGGACAACCGATTTTACTAAGTGGTAATTTTTCCCATTGTGCTGACGGGACAAAACCAATTTATCGTGGCAAAACTCTATTTTTCAAAAAGGAATTCTTAGGAGAAATAAACGATGAATTTATTGATGAAGACTTTAAAAAAACTATCCAAATGTTCAAAGATGAAAATAGATAATTTTGTAGTTACTGGTGCAAATTCAGATATTGGGAAAGCACTAATTGCTCGACTTTCAATCAACGATCAGAATAAAATTTTGGCGGTATCCAGGAGTAAAAACACTAGTCAGTCAAGTAGTAGTGTAGAATATCTGGATAATGTAGATCTAAATTCTGAAGACGATTTGATAACTTTTTCCGAAAAAGTCAAATCAACTTTTAGCGACAAGTTTGTGCTCATTCATAGTGTTGGCAATTTTTGGGACCACAAAACATTGACGGATACTCAGTACGGCGAAGCGGTAAATATGATGGACAGCCATTATAATACACTTTATGGGTGCATTAAATATTTAATACCAATTTTCAAGCAATTGAATGGGGGGAGAATTATTGCGTTTAGCTGCAATTCTGTTGGCTTCAATTATCCTGAAATGGCCGCCTTTACTTCTGCGAAAGCAGCTGTTGAAACTCTAATTAAATGTACTGCAAATGAAAACTCTAAATACGGAATTGTTGCTAATGCTATTGCACTTTCAACAATCAAAACGGAAAAGGTAATTAATTCAAAATTAAAAAAGTACCATAACCAATATATAACAGAACAGGAATTGCTTGAAGTTGTCGACAATTTGATAAATGCCTCATCACTAATTAACGGGAACATAATAAGGATTCTAAAACACAGTGAGTACTTCTATAACGAAGGATACTTTCAGAGAAATCCATCGATCTCTAGCGATTAAACTGTTGCCTACAAGAGGGTATATTCCCGATTCAGAGGAATGAATGCTTTCCCTCTTCATCTAAGCAGGTTAATAGGACTCACTCGACAGGCCTGCGCATAAAGCCCGCCAGACCATTGCAACCCCTTTCTCTTTAGTTATTAGAAGACTAGAAAGGCGCTGCAATGCCCTCCGGGTGCAATCGCTGATGCGCTTGCAGCCTGTCACGCTTTATGCCGTTGCATGCCTACATCGTTCGAGCAGCTCCTGTGTCCTGAAGACCGCTTCATTGCATTTCAGCCATCTTCAGTCCACCCGCTGCTTATGTTCCTTGTGCTCGCCTGCGCGGCCACTGGCTGCGTTCAAGGCCGTGCTTCGCAAACCTACCCTCATACCTACCGGTATGCCAACGCACGGCCCTTCACTGAGCTGCCCCTCGCATGTTGCTACATGCTGCCGATGCAGCCCAGCCTGTGGCTGCTCGCAACTTCATTCCTTTCGCAAAGCCTCCAGTCATTCCGTTTGGAGGGCGAGCAGATCGGCCTGTTGTGAACAATAAAGATTGCGACACGCATAGCTATTTGCTAGAGCTATAAATCCGTCTACTCCGACTTTCCCAATTCAACAGCTAGAATATTTTCTCGTGCCTCCTTGAACCAATAGTATGGTAATCCATCTCTTTTATCAATTTCTACGGAAACTAATGACAGTTCGAAATTTTTTCTTGCATCTTTCCAATTGCTATGCTCCATTTTAAAATATGCTAATCCAATATGATAATATATCTCTAATCGTTTCTCCTCCCTTTTTTTAGGCATCATTTGTGTCTCTTCACTAACGCTATTTAATGCGCGGTTAAAACAATCAATTGCGTCAGTGTATTTAGCATCTACTAAATCAATAAGTCCCTTGGTATGTTGGAGGAGGTATTGATATTCAAGCTTTACTTTTCTTTTATGAAATAGCTTCTCGAATCGCTCCTTTGCTCGTTCTAAATATTCACGGGCTTTTGCAGTATTGTATTTGTCGTGAAGTTTATGCCGATTTGCTTCAGCTATCGTATACGCAAATGAATTGTATTCATACGGAGAACTCGGTCCAAACTTAATTGCATGCTCATGGTGTTGAAAAGCGAGATCGTACTCACCTAACCTTCTTAGGGCGATTGCCAAAAAATTGTTAGCTCTGGACGAAAGTGGATCTAGTTCACAGGCCATTGTTAGATATCGCCGTGCTTCTATAAACTTATTTTGTCTATAAAAACTTCTCCCCAGGTAGGTATATCCGGCTAAAAACTTGGAGTAACGTTCGATTGCCTCTGTGTAATATTTTTGAGCAATGAGATATTCCTCTTCGTCATAAAAATAGCGGGCAACAGTTAATAGTAACCACATGTCATAACCACTACTTTCCAAAGCAGACACGTAATAATTAATATCTCGTGAATCAATGTGCTCAGTGTTCTCGACATCGTCAATCTCTCCGTAAACCTGCAGCTCATATATGGGATATGAGCCGTATATTCCGGCCAAGGGAACATCAATTCTTTCCGAAAGAATTATGGGTATCGAGATTAGGTCAGTAGCCCTCTTACTCAACATGATTTTTGAAAACTTTCCCTGTCTGGAATAGCCTTCAATACGCTTTGTAATATTAATGGCGTAACCCTCCGCATTAAATTTTCTGGAGGTTCCTTTAACGCTGGGATGTCTATTTAACACCACATTCCCAGCGTGGATTCCGATAGCTACATTGTAAAAGGATTTGCCCTTTCTCTTTCTATTGAACTTGCTGAGAAAACATCGTCTTTTGAGTTCGATAGCTGTGGATATCACAGTCTTTATATCGCGTTCTTGGTTTTTAGTATAAAGAATCAAAACAGCCTCGTCACCCCGAGCGGAATATTCGCAAAAAGCTCGATCCTCTTTGCTATATCCATTTTTTTTCAAGTTATTGGTAATGGCACTTAAGGCGATCTCTTGGAATTCGCTAATGAATAAATCATACTCTTCCTCTGGTGTATATTCGGAGATGGTCGCAGAGCCAATTATGTCAGCAAACAATATGATAGCTTCTATTGATTGACTGAATTCGGGTTCGTCTTCAAACCTTTTTTTAAGTTCAGTTTGATTCAGCTCTCTATATTGTTCGTAGATTCCTACGTCGAACCATCTTTCGGTGAATTTGTATCCATATATCGGTCGGAGTCCTTTAGCAACCAGATACTCAATAAAATTTCCTGTGTTCAAAGTTGAATTACTGGAAACGAACCTTCGTAACTCCAGTAAGTCTGCTGCTGAAAGAACATAACACAATGTACTTGCAAAGGTTGTGCTTGGTGTTTCAGGCTTCTCTTCAAACCGAATTATTTTGCTGTCGTTGTCTAGCTCAATTACACCAAATCGTTTCAGTAGCTTTTGATTGTCTTTTAGATCATGGAATGCAATAACCGAGCCTTTTACTTCGCGGAAATACAGTATTAACGAGCCGAGGTCAAATTCAAAAAAATTGTCTCCCGCGATAATTAGCAGATCATCGGTGATCTTCTTAGTGTTGACTACAAAATTAAGATCTCCAATCGCACCTATACTTTGTTGATACGAATCTGTCTCATCGGAAATGATAACAATTTTATTCGCGGTTTTATAATTATCTGACCATTGCTGTATCGCATCTTTATAGAGATTGTTTGTGACAATCAATATTTCATCAATAGCCTCCACCTCAGCTATCTTTTCGACTATAAGCTCAATTATTGGCCTACCAGCAATCGGCAGGAGAGACTTCGATGTGTCTCCTGTATTGACGTGATGCCTTTTAGTATATCCTGCCGCAAGTATGAGAGCCTTCATGATTACATATTTTAAACGGCTACTGCTCAGCGTGTCTGTCGAGAAGTCTGAATAAGTATGCCAAATGAAAATATAGTGTTTTCATGGGAAAGAGCAGATGTACGCCTTCATTCCCCTACTTCATAAATCTGATTAAGCGCCCTGTGACAATTAACGAAATTAATCTCAATAAGTGAATGAAAAAATTGTGATTACTTGGCAAAGCTGTCATCTACGAAGGGCTTGCCGACCAGTACAAACGGCGTGGTTATGAAATACTACGCCGCGTAGACCTTGTCGTCCTGCTATATATGCGCTGACGCAGTTTATAAGGGATGCTCCGGCAAGAAATCTTTTGGAGAACATTCGAGAGCTAAAGCAATTTGGTTCAAATGACTAAGGTTGAATTTAGCTCTTGACCGAGGGCTTTCAACGTCACCCAAAAATCCAATTGATAATTCTGTTCTGTAAGATAGTTCGCGTTGCGAGACGCCTTTAGCCGTTCGTATCTCTCGCACTTTGTTTATTACATACTGATCAATAGGCGAAAGTTTCTCATTATCCATTTGGACTGCGGTTAAGCAGGCATAGTAGAAATACATCGAAGAATATTTGCTCGTACAGGTACGAGTATTACATTTACACGATTTTATTCTCTATATCATCTACACACATCTAAACCCAAATCCAATGAAGCCGCTTCTCCTTGCTGTGCTTTTATTTGCCATTTGTGGATGCACAGCATCTAAGCAAACGGTAACAACAATTCAACGAATTCCTGCAACTTTTGATTTTAGTCCTCCATCAAGAGTCCAGGTAGGTAACGCCAACATGACCGTCGCACTTATCCGACCATCGTATGGAAGCAAGGACCCTGAATTTTACGTCCCGCCATTTACCGATATGGCAAGTAGCATGGCGGGCGATTTTGAGGAAATGCTGACTGCCAAAGGCTTTACTATTAAAGGCCCTTATGGTAGCCGCGACGAGATGGTGTATACCGATAAAGTCAATTCTGACTTTGCCTTTGAAGTCACGATAGATCCTAAGCCGACTTACAATAGACGCTATACTACGATTACCAATTGGGGGACAATTGTAGATAAGAATGCTGCCCAGAACTTCTTCAAGATGAATGGTGAAGTGACCTTTAGTGGCCGTTTAACAATAACTGCTAAAGCCCCACAATATGGAGAAAAGCTTTGGATAAAGAATATAGATATCCAGCCTCAATCCTTCACCTACGTCGGCTCTGCTAAATGGGTTAATATTCCGAGCATGGCTGACGAGCTGAAACAAGATAATGTGGTGTACAATACCGTCTCAAGAGAACTAGAGAAGTATTATGCGGCGGCTTTCAACTTATGTTGGCAACAAATTGATCCTGCTGAAATGAAAACGATAGCTGCCCAAGCGAAACGGGCGGATAAGAAATAGGTTATTATGCCAAAATAAAAAGAGCCCGGGGTTTATGGGCTCTTTCATTTTTTCATCCAACTTTTTGTTCTGCATCCTCAGCCACAGCATTCAAGCTAAGAATGTAGTCCGTTGCTTTCTGCGCATGTGTCGATGCAGAGAAGATAAACCGTGGATCATTCTGAAGCTTGCTCAGCCATGCCTGTATGTATGCCGCTGATTGCTCAAACTCCGTGGTAATAGAAGCATAGGACTGTAGGTAACAAGTACCAATCTCAGCAACCAATTCTTCGTGTGAGTAAGGCTCAGAACCAAACTCGGCCATCTGCAAAAGATCTTTCCGGTCAAGCCTGGAGCGATGTCCAGTGCTATGCACCAACTCGTGAAAGAGCGTAGCATAGTACGCTTCCGGACGATCAAAGGTGTTGTACTTTGGCATGTTCACATAATCCTTGAGCGGATCATAATACGCGCGCTGTTCCTTGTGCGTAATCTTCGGTCTGTTTTGCATTCGATCTACGATTTCATCACAGGTTTCAATCGGTGCCCAGTTGTTTTCAGTCTTTGCCAGGTACTTCTCAGGAAGGCCATCACATTGAGCGATATTGAACACCGAGTAGTACCGCAGCATCGGAACCTTTTTGGCTAAGTGTTCAATCGGAATGCCGTCATTGCGTTCCTCGTGCGCTTGCTCGCGCTCGATATAATTCCAGTACACCACCATATGCCCGTGCTCTCCTTTAGCTACTGTTCCTCCAAGTTCCTGGACCTGCTTAATGGTCAGAAACAAGTTTCGCTCATAGCCAAGCATTGCGAGAAGCATTACATTGACTCCCCGGTAGGCTCGCTTTGATATCATATTCATTGGAACACCTGCTTCTGTCCAGGGCTTGCGCCAGGGTACAGTGCCTTTCTTTAGTTGCTCAATGATTCGCTCAGTGACGATGCTATACACGTCTTTGCGCGGGCCATTTTTTGTTGTGCTTGGTGCTTTGCTCGCAGCAGCATTGGTTTGTGCTTCCATGATTGTACACGTTTTGATTTGTGAAAGAAGAAGTTCACAGATAGTGTACATGTACCATCAGCGTGCAGATAGACAGTAGAATCTGCCACAAATGGCAAGGTCTGTCCGGCTACGCAAAGTGGACAAAAGCGAGCAATCCGTCTTGACTGCGCCACAGCAAAAGTATTCACGGCCATGCCGGCTTGCACAGTCTGCACTTCGCTTGCCTTCGGTGAACGCAAAAAAATCTCCACCACTCTATTGCGTGCTTCGTACAGGCAGCGTACGGAGGTAGTATTTTTTGTCATCCAACTGTACCGCTCGACCTGTCCGTGCATTTGTGTGGCTCATCGCAGTCAATCGCTTGCTTTTAAGCCGCATTGATTATAAACGATACTACACGACATGCAGACAGTAACACCAACAACAAGCAAGCTGTCCCGCCTCATGAAAATGTCCTGGGACATACAGCGTGCAAAGGCGTACCCCCGCGCAAAGGCACTTCATGCAGCCTGGATGATTTTGAGCAATGAGGACACAACTATTTACTATCTCGTACAACGACTCAATCACCACAAACCGATCCGTAAAGAAGTACTACACCAGATGGCACTTTTTCAAGGTACTAGTGCCTAGTTTGCCTCGCAGCATAGCCGTGTTAAGCTTATGGATGTGACGTACCGGAAGTACATCAAGGAAAATATGATTAAGGCACTCCGCAAAAAGCAGAGGTTGGAAAAGCGAGCTGTGGCCGACCGTTTAGGTCTGCCTACAACTCATGAACTCACGAGTTGGGAAAATGGCAGCAGAACCCCGGATATTGTGCATCTGTTTCAACTCTGTAAGGTTTTAGGTGTTTTTCCGCACAATGTATATCCGGCATTATTCGATCGGATAGTTGCCGGGCTTTCCAAGCCCATTCCAGAGGATAAATTCAAATTAGGTAGAGAGGCATTCCTAAGTTACCTACTAACACAACCCTTTAAAAGGAACACATATGATGGTGAGGATATTCGAGGCGATGACTATGACTTTGAATGAAGAATAGGGTAGTTCTGGGAGTTAGTCTCGACGCACAAGTCAACTGATCAATAGTCAGAGGTGGCGATTAGTGGATTTGGATGTAGAGCACGTAGAATTAATGCCGCAACACAAACCCGTGAGGCGGCTTCTTATATTTCAGCTTTACACAGCGTCAATCCGATGAGTTCTTTTCAGGTCGCTTTGAATAGCACATCCTTGCTGCCATAACCGCCTCAAAAATTTTAGTGTAGTACGGCCGCGTGTAGTGTTGTTCTTTTTCATACTCCCGAAAGAGTTCCGGGTACAATTTGACGGTAACGTCCCGGAGCATTCGATTGGACATTCTTTTCTTCTGACTGTAGTGGTTCTTCAATTCTGTAAGCGAACAAAAGCGGATTAATACGCCTTTCGGTGTAGAAAGCTTTTGTAAAGCTTTTATGAGCAGTTCAAGCCCAATTGAGGCATGCTGAGCAGAAGGCGAGCGTATGGCTATCAAGTCAGGCGAATGATCTGTAATGAGGTCCGTAATGGCCGATACGATAGCATGCAACTTCTCTGGTGACCAGGTGTAAGGGAAAGACCGCATTTCCCAACGCATAAGCACATCACCGCGGAGTATGGCAATACCCATAGACCTGGTGCCGATACTAATCCCGAGCACTGAAACTTGCCGGGCCATTGCGGGTAACAAGTGAAGTGAATAATGCTCCTCTCGATTTTCGGATGTTCCTTTCAGGTATCGACATTACTTTTTCTAAGGTCTTGAGGAGAAATGCTTCCGAGTACTTTTGAACGAAGTTGATGTGAATCGCAAGTGAGTCGTTGTCGTTTAATGTATCGGCAATCTTTACCGCGAGCTTGTATTCTTTAGGTGTGTATTCCATGTGATTGTTGCTAAAAGTGATAATAAGAGGGGATAAGTATGCATCGATCGATATACCGTATCGAACGATTTATATATACTCGTACGTCGTTACTAATAAGAAGGGGGAAACGCGATGACCTGTTGCTAGAACCGGCAACATTTGCAATGTTTTCCACAAGGGAAAACATGATCTTGGTTTTAAGGACTGTTGGCCTTAAAACTATCGTCTGTTATTTTTTTCTCCTGCTCGTGAAGCTCAATCCGAAGTTCTCTGGAGAGGTCGTAGTAGAGTTGATCGGCCAAGGTGCGGTACAGGTATGAAAGCTTCAAGAGATTCTTGACGTTCGGCATAGAAATACCTTTTTCCCATTTGGAAATCCTGCTCGCGCTTTTATATCCCAAAAGCCCGGCAACATCCTCTTGGGTATAGCCCATAATCTTGCGGTGCTTGCGTAATCGATTTGGAATTTTTCTCGTTCCACGACTCATACAGTAAGATTAACAAAGAGCAAGGGAAAGGATAGGTGGAAAAATTTGCCAGTTACGTCTGGAAAAATAAAGACCTCGCAGGTTGTGCGGGGTATGCTATCGGCAATTCAGAAGTGTTTCAATTATAGCACTTCATTGCTTAAGTAAATAGGCTCTTCCCGCATCCTTGACAAATCAGCCGCAATGTGTAAAGTATCCGGCATGAAAAACACAAGTAAACAGAAAAAAGTCAAGGTGCGGGAGGTGCAGAAAGGACTCAAAAATATTGACGCCTTATTTGAAGAACTAAAGAATGATGCAACCCTGCCGAATTTTGGAGAGTTCGTTATGACTTGCCTGGTAATGGGCAATGCCGAATGCGTCAATCTGAAGCTGCTGTATCCTAAGCTCTATACCAGACTCAAAGTATGGCTTGCGAACCATAACGAAGAGATTGTGACAAAAAACAACTAGCAAATTATCCTGCCTTTCAACTTCACATTCAGATGCCATGATGGTATTATGAAAGAGCTAGGCAAACGTTTAATAGGTACCGGTACAAAAGGTCTTGAATTCAAAGAGGGGGCGCGGAGACGTTTGTCTAGCAACAGCGTCGGTACCTGCGCCCCCTCTTTGAAGTTTAATCCTAATAACGAGCCTGTCTCAACAGATGCGGAGATTGACTATCTCGCTCAAATTCTAGTTGAGATTTATCTCGAGTCAGAACATGTTGACAAAACCTAAGAATGCAGTGATCTATTGTCATGCAGCAGCGCAGCAATGGCCTGATGGTGCTATCAAAAAGCAAAAAGCGAAGTGCATTGCCTATGCATCTGCACATGGCTTTAAGGTGCAGAAGGTCTTTTCAGAATACGCAAGCGGGATTCAGCCCAAGCGACCAATGTTGCAAGGACTTCTTAATTACTGCGCGGACAGACAAAACAATGTCACAGCCGTGATATCTACCGATAGGGAGCGAATAGCGCGGAATTGTAATCTATGGAAACAAGTAGTGGAATTTTTAAATCGGAATCACGTCACCTTGGTATTTACAGATCTAAGCGAGGAGATTGTCCTGCAAGAATTATCACTTTGCTGCATAGAATGCCATGGAAATTCGAAATAAAAAACAGGCGGTGCTTTACTGCAGAGTGTCAACAAAGGAACAGGCGGAAAAGGGCAGCAGTCTTCTAACGCAAGAAAAGTTCTGCAGGCATTATGCGATACAGAACGGCTATGAGGTCGTTGAAGTCTTTATCGAGCAAGGCGAAAGTGCCAAGACTACGCAGCGTACACAATGGCAAAGGCTCATGACTTATTGTGCCGACAGAAAGAACAGTGTTGACGCAGTCATAGCATACAAAATCGACCGTATTTCACGCAACCTGGACGACTACAGTCAAATACGACTGCAGTTGAAGAAGAATGGGGTCGAAATCAAATCCACTTCAGAATATTTTGAGGATACTCCTGCGGGACGTTTTATGGAGAATATTATTTCCAATGTCTCGCAGTTTGATAATGATGTCCGAACCGAGCGTTCCGTGAATGGGATGAAAGACGCCATGCGACAGGGACGATATGTGTGGATGGCACCGGTAGGATATGTAAATGCAAAAATTGGAGATAAAGCGAATATTGTTCAAACGGAAACTGCACAGTTTGTTAGAAGAGCCTTTACGGAAGTAGCAAAGAACTTACGTCCAATTGATGATATACGCCGGCAGATAACTAAGGAAGGATTGCACAATGAACAGGGCAAGCCGTTGTCAAAAGGATACTTCTACTCTCTACTGAGGAATGAGATTTATGCAGGGTGGATAAAGAAATTTGGGGAGCGACATAAGGGGCTTTACACACCGATTATTTCGGACGAAGAATTTGCTCAGGTGCAACGGGTACTGAAATATCGTAAACATCGGACACTGCAATACAAGATGGAGAATCCGGACTTTCCGTTGCGTAGATTCATTGTCCATCCGTCAGGCGATAAACTCACCGGATGTTGGTGTACAGGAAGGAAGAAGCGCTATGCCTACTATCGCTTCTTGAAACTCAAAAGAGACTTTCGGAAAGACGATCTGGAAAGAGCGTTCATCGAACTTTTGAATTCGTTCCAGCTAAAGAACGAACACTATAGTAAACTACGAGAACGCATCGAAGCGCATATCGGCAGGGCAAATATTGATCAGGAGGAAGATATCAAAAAGGCGCAGAAGGAGATTTTTGATCTGAAAGAAAAACAGCGCATGCTTTTAGATAAAAACCTACAAGGAATTATCAGCAATGAACTATTGCAAGAGCAACTCTTATTAATTGAAAAATCGCTGCTCGATATTTATCCTAGAACCATCGATGAACGGAGCACAATTAAAGATCCTGACATAGCTTTTGAGCAGGCTAAGCAGTATCTGCTGGCGCCTGGAAAAACATGGAAAAATGCAGGATTCAGCCAAAAACTGAAGTTGCAGCGGTTTCATTTTCCAAAAGGTATTGTCTTTAATGGATCAACTTTTGAAACCGCCGAAGTATCCAGTCTTTTCAATGTAAAAAGGACATTTTACTCTGCCTTGTCCTCTAAGGTGCACTTCAGGAACAAAAGTTACAACACACCGAAAACACCAAACACGGAAGTCTTCGACAAACTAGCCAAAGAAATCAAGGACCTCTCAGGCATTCTAGAAGAAAAGGAGGGTCTGGATAGCAGTTAAAAGTTGCCACTTGGGAGCACTTTTACTACCTACTAGCGTAACCGCATCCATGTGATGCTACTACTATGAAGTACTATCAAGAATTTTACCAGGACCATCTTCGAAAGAACCACTTACGACTTATCAGAAAGGCCCGGAACATGCGCCAGTTAGACGTTGCCTGTAAGCTGGGCTTTACTACTACCGACAGAATCTCTCACTGGGAGAAAGGCCAGGCGCTGCCGAATCTCATCAATCTGTTTCGGCTCTGCAGTATCTACGGGGTGTATCCACGCGAGCTGTATCCAGCGTTGTTTGAGAGAATTACACAAGAAAAAGGGGGGGCTATTTAAGGTAGTCTTTCGCCACTTTCAGGATGTAGCGTTCCAATTTTAGAGCGACGGCCAATTACTTGCACTTTTTGAATGGCTCAGAAGATTTAATAGAAAATAGGATAATGAATTCCTCGTTCCCTATCCTTCGTTTTCTCCGTGGCTTCTTCGCTGGCTCGTTAATAAGACGCCTTCATTATATCAACACCCCAGCGCCTTTGGAGACGATATGTCCCAACTTATCACCTTGCCCTTTTTATCAAGAGTGAAAGTATAAGTGTCCGTTTGTACGAGAATATGCCCTTGTGAATCGTAAGTATTTCCATTTCCCGCACGTGTTCTTGTGTAAATCAGCGTCTCACCTCCTTCGTCATTTTTCTCGACTTTGGTCGGCTGTCCATAAGTTTCTATTACGACATCCTTTTGAAGACCGATGAATGGATCTTTTTTATTGCTGTCCTGAGAAAAAGCAACGAAAGAGAAAAGGCTGACAACAAGCGCTATAATTATGCTTCTCATAGAGGTGCAGATTTGATAAATGTAAGGTATTGCTTTTTTCAGGTGCTCGCAAGTGGTTGTGTTTTTCGACGGGAAGCGCAGGGATGGTTTAGAAAGGAGGAGGGTCAGATATTCTTCTCGCTGACTCAACAATGTAGTTGCATTTGCCATTTAAGGCAGGATCTTCCTCGTATTTTCTCAGGCCTTTTTTTCATAGACTAAGTCCATGGATGAACACAGCAAGATCACCCCCATTGGCATTACAAACTACAGAAGTATGAATCAGCGATTCGGTATTAAAGACTCGGATCGTCTAGGGCATATTTATGTGATCGGAAAGACCGGAGGCTTTGCGGAAGGAATGCCCGACGATTATTATCTGCTTCGGGCATGCAAAATGATATCTATTTTTAATGTCTGCACGAGGGACATTCAACCTTATGCGAAGCTTTTTCTGACGTATAACAAAAGCGAGATGAGCCAGTTGAGAGAGCTTTGGAATTACATAATAACCAACTCGACTATTATCGAAATTATTCTCGCATTTATTGGCGCGTTAGGTGTGATAATCTCAGGAATGTATGTTGTTATAAATGGCATAATAAAATATCACAAAAAGGAGAAGAAAAAGAAAGAAGTTGATCTGGACGTTTCAATAGCGATTGCACCCGGAGGGCATCGCAGCGCTTTTCTCCTCTTCTAATAACTAAAGAGAAAGGGGGTGGAATGGTCTGGCGGGCTTTATGCGCAGGCCTGCCGAGTGAGTCCTATGAACAGCAAAAAAGAAAAACAATATGGTTAATACAGATCTGACAATAGATCAAGTGAAGCTACTCTTAGGCTCTTGCTCTAGACCGCATACGGCGAAATGGATTGCAAGCCACTTCTCAGCAACAACACATAAAACGGCTCTGTTTCTCAATAGAATGTTCTTGGATTATTTCGCAGCGAATGCGCCGGCTGCGCAATGTGGGCACACAAAAAATCCCGGCACCAGAAGCTGCCGGGATTTTATCCCCTTGTTTTTAGCAACAAGACTATCTGATCTCGACCTCCGCACCGCCAGGGAGATCCGTCCAGGTTCCAGTGAGCGTTCCGCAGGCGCCCAACATAAGCGGGGAAGAAGCCGATAGACCAGTGCACGATGTACCAATGTCAACCCCAGCTCCAATAAAATGCACCCGGTGAGGAAAGAAGGTCCAGGAACAGCCCGGAGGAGATGCGGGAGGATTGTAGGCATTACAGTGGTTTGCGTAATCGGAGCTCACAACGAACATCGTACCGAAGGCCGGAACAGTTACAATACTGCCCGGATAATTACCAAGAGGGGCACCTAGACCTGAGCTAACGAGACCCGAAGAGCAAGAAATACCATCCTCTCCATACACAGTAAGTGTAAGCACACAGGATGTATAGTTTTTTATGGTAAGAGTTTGGGAAGATGCTGCGTGCGACAGCGTAAAGCCCGTGAGAAGAAGCAGAAGTTTTTTCACAGTATAGATTTTAAGATGAAATTCAAAGGTTGCAAGATTTAATCTCTATGTCAAGCGTTTTTAAACGGTACCGGGGAACTACCTTACAACTCATCCAGCACATTCGATGGTAAATGATGGCGGAAGCGGCACCCTGTTGCCGATTCGGCCTATTTTTTCAAGTGAGGCACTGTTATCCCAAACTTTTGCGTCAATGCTGTCCACCACCGCAAGTGCCCGCTCGCCATTTAGCTGCTTCACATAGCTCACTAAACCACGCAGAGTACCGCCAACCTCTACGAAATTGAAGTTTACGCATTGAATATTGCCCTTCTCCCAACCAAAAGGGAAGTTGCCGGCTCTGGTTTCCGTGAAGTTCTTTTCCTGAAAAATGATTCGCTGACCTCTTCGGAAAGTCGTGTCTAATGAATAGCTCCTAATGGTGTTTGTGGCTCCGGCGCCTCTCAGACTGTCTCCTTAAAAGCAATAAGGATGATGAGCTTTTCCGAAAAAGGCAGAATCTATAAGGGTAAAAAGTTGTTTTGGGATTTTTGGTCAGTTGAATTGAGCGACCTACTCTTTACAATCAAAACTTCAAAGAAGATGCTGTAAGCGTGACTAATTATTTTTTATAAATCGACTTACACTCTAAGCCTGACAGAATGCGAATAAAAGTCAAATCACAATCTGCCCATCGCTCATACCTTGCATTTTTTAACCAACGACAGCAATCTGCCGGGCAACTTCGGCCCATCGCAAGCACGGAATTTCACCGATGCTGACCTTTAGGAATATCCCGGCAGATATTTTCTTCCCAACCACAACAGTACTTAAGCACGGTTGGCACTTGCCGCTGATGCACTGTAAATAATGAGCTAAGGATAAGGAATGGATGCGCTGTCTATTTTAAAATCAATCTCTTATGTTGAAGTATTCATTAGGCATCGATGTATCAAAAGCATCTTTCCATGCCTGCATCAGCACTATTGACATTAAACAAGCCGTCAAGGTGCATCGAAGCGGCAGCTTCTCCAACAATGAAAGGGGATTTAATGAGCTATTAGGCTTTATAGCCAGTGAGCACAAGGATATCTCACTGCCCCTGGTCGTTATTATGGAAGCTACTGGCATTTATCATGAGCGCCTGGCGATGTTCCTGTACCTGCAGCACTTCGCCGTTTCGATTGTTCTGCCTAATAAGGCAAAGAGCTATATCGCTTCAACAGGCACCAAAACCAAGAACGATTCAGCCGATGCCAAGGCTTTATCCCGCATGGGAGCAGAGCGGGCTCTTCAGCTCTGGGAGCCAATGGGAGAATTCTTCTATACCCTTCGCGGGATAACCCGACAGTATCAGCGCCTCCAGCAAATAAAGACCATGCTCTGCAATCAGGGGGAAGCTATCGAATACGGCGCTCAACAGATTGAGGCAGTGACCGCCAGTAATAAAGCCATGATTGCCTCTGTTGATGAGTCGATTGCGCAACTGCAGAAGGCTATATCCCAACATCTGGCCTCTGACAAAGAAGTTGCAAGGAAGATTACGCATCTTACCTCCATTACCGGAGTAGGAGAATTGACTGTAGCGGTAGTGTTGGCAGAAACCAATGGTTTCGCGCTCTTTAACAACAACCGTCAGCTAATCAGCTATTGCGGATATGATGTGGTAGACGATCAGAGCGGCACCCGTGTAGGGAAGACTAAAATATCGAAGAAGGGTAATAGCCGGATCCGCCGCTGCCTTCACATGCCTGCCATGTGTGTAGTACGATGGAAGGTAAAGGTGTTTGGTGATCTACAAGAGCGGATCTACGAACGCACCGGCGTAAAGATGAAGGGTTATGTGGCCGTACAAAAGAAACTACTGACCATTTTCTACACGCTGTGGAAGAACAATACAGCCTTTGATGATCAGTACTGGAACAGAGCTAATACAGCCAAAACAACCAGCGATGGCGAGGCGGGGCATTCCTCTCGGTACAGCAGCCCAGAAGAGAACAAGGAAGCAGAAAAAAAATTAGCCCCACACAGAGGCAGGGCTAAACAAGGTATGCAACCATCCGACGGTGTCGGCGTACGCATCCTCTCGGTTTAACAAAGTTAATCACTCAATTTTATTAGGAATTCAAGACAGTACCTAATCACATTTTCTCGGCAATAGGGTGTTGAAATGTGCCGATAAGCAATAACGCTAAATATCTACTAATGGACTCTTTTTATCCTTAGATAAGACCAATGTCAAGGACCTAGTAGACCTGCTTAACGCTACATAAAGAAGATTTCGTTTCTTATCTGTGGCCGAATAGTGCTTCAGGTCAATTGGCATAACAACTACGTTGTCGAATTCTAGACCTTTTGCTTTATGTACTGTGCTAATGGATTTCTGTTTGGGAAGTGGAAGCATAAAAGTTCTTCGTCGAGTGATGTAAGCGATAGCATCGTGTGGATCTTCGTAACTGCCGAGTTCAATTATTTCGCGATATTCAGTAAGCAGATCTATTTTAAACCCCTTTAGGGCAGACTCAGTATTTCTACACGAGTCTAGATGATGTAATGCTGAGGAAAGACCTTTATGATTCGGCTGTTCAATAATCTTTTGCGCCATTACACGGATATCTTTTCGTCCAGCAGACTCACGTTTTGTACAATTGGTTGTTACTTCCTCCAAAAGCATTTTTCCATGCTTAGCTTTTTGAAATCCGGTTCCGATATTTTCCAATATTGAAAGAAGTTCCTGGGCGATCAGATTTGGTTCATTGTTTGCTTCGGTACACGCTTTAGCAGCTTTTGGCAACAGATCTCTACTATGCCCTTGCCATATTTGAAGTGACCGATAGAAAAAGGAATTGACAGCTTGAACAGTGCCATTGTTCCCTGCAAGAACTAACGCAGAAGCGGAATTTCTTACTGAATCATAGATAAGTCCGCTGTGCTCCTTCGTTATTTGATAACCATCCCATTTTGGAGAAATATTCTCTGCAATGAGGACTTTCAATCCGGGCGGCAGATTGTCCTTTAGGTTTATTGGGCGATTTGCTTTCAACAGCTCTCTAGCATTCAATATCCACGTGCCCAGTTCAGGAGCATCTTGCCATCTGTGCGGATAGTTGAGCATCTCAATTGAATTTGCGCTCTTTTCTAACTCGACCCAGATCTCATTTGATTCACGCCACTCCTGCTTAGTCTTAGGATAGATCCGTTGCATAGGGTCACCAAAGATTCTAAGTCTTGCTCCACTCCGATACAGAGCCATTATCAGCCTGTGTTGGTAGATACTTGCATCCTGATGTTCATCGCAAATTATTACCGGAAATCTTCGGGCAAGGGCTTTAGCGATAGAAGGGCATTGCTCTACCAGACGGGACGCTTTTTCGGACATGATCTTAAAACCATCTTCAGTTTGGTATGCCCATTTCAAGGGTTCATGCGGAAGGTTGAGTGATTTGTGGTACGCACTTGCTATGCTTCCAATTAAGCTATCAATTGTCCGTATCTCAACCTTACTTAAACCTTTTGTTCTTCTTGCGAAAACGTCACATGCTGCGTGTGTATGTGCCAGAATTAGTAGTCGCCCCGGATTGATTGAATCAGCAATGTCTCTCGCGTATTCTGCTGCTTGGTATGTTTTACCACATCCTGCAGGAGCCTCCACTAAAACGAGTCTTTCTGTAGTTCTTAGGGCCGCCCATACAGATGCATCACTCATACAAGTCTGCAATACTTTGTAGGTGAACCTTTGATCTTATAGCATTTAAGAAGGGGAAAATATGAGGTTTGAGCTCAATCCACTTACTCAACCCAATTGCCTTTTCGGCTAGCTCCTGCCCCCCATCTTTTGACTTGTACCAGCAACTTGAGTGTTTTTTAAACTCTTTTTTCTTATCGCCCCTAATATTGTCCGCATTGCCAGATGCCGCTGCAATTATATATTCTCGCAGTTGTTCGCCAGCAACTTTTTCAATACTCTCAAAGCTCTTGTCGGCAATTTCCAATCCGTTCTCTTGTAAACGATCCATCAATGATTTTAGACGCATCCCCGTTTTTTCTCCAGCACTATCTACAATCAGTTCCTTCAGTCTCTCTTTCGGGAAAAAGGAGATTACAAAAGATTCCAAGCAGTTCTTGGATGGCCATTGAATTAAGAGATCCCCCAAACGTCCTTTCACTTTTTTCCAGCGCTCAGGACAGTCGCCCTCATCATCTACTACGCCAGCTACCAACAGGCCGGCATTTGTAAAAGCTTCAAGAAGCATTAGATTCTCAGCATTGCCGTCCGCGGTAGTTATCCAAATACCATGATCTTCTACAGCCTCTTCGAATGTCCTTCCCAATAGGTGCGAAAAAAAACCAAGTTCAGTATCGCCTTCAACAATGATCGCTAAGTATGCTAAAAGCGCAGCAGGATCACGTTGCTGTAAGCCCGAAATACTCTTTTTCGGCAACTCTCCTATCTTTCCCTCGGAATCCAAATACCATAGTGTTGAATATTCAGTCGCAGATAACGTGACTGCATTATGAGTGGTAAGAAAAACTTGTTTTTGAGCTTCGACTAGATCTTTGATTAATCTTCTAAGCCTGTACGGTTCAAGTCCGCGCTCTACTTCATCAATAACCGCTATTGTGTCCTTATTTTGCTGAATATTCGCGATTGTAAGGGAGGCTAGCCTTCGGGTCCCCGCACCCCACGACATTAATGGTAGTTCAACATTATTCTTTTTAGCTGTTAATCCAACTATCGAACCAATTGAGGTACTTGCATTGCCTGTAACGCCTAATCCAATTTCGGCGGGTAGAGCTTTTTTTGCAAAAGCTTCAGCTAGGTTATCAAACGCATTCTTTGCAGCCTCTTCAAGATAATCCTCTAGATTTTCTTGATTCAATTCTCTGCGAAGTCTTGCATGGAGTGTTTTATCGCTTAATAGCCTGTCCAGGGCAGAACCTTGAACTAACCGGAGGTCCTTATCATTGCGATCATCGCTGTTTAATCGCACAAGCCCAATCGCTCGACGAATGCCGAGAGTGAAGGATGAGATTGTCTCATCAGGTTGCACAATCTCATATACCAGATCGAGGTCAGTCGTTCCCCTCACTCTGACGCGATAGGCGGCCTCGCCGGTTGCATCCTCCTTATCCGCAGAAGGAATTTTCGCATCCTTTCCATCCCATATCCAAGGCCATAGAGTAGTTGAGGTTTGATTTATGCCCACCCGCTCTGGAAGTACTATTACAGCTTCAATTTCAAATTCGGAGTCGCAGTTGCGATTAAGGTAATCAGTCTCGATGATGTTTGTACTACCTGAAGGATTTAATAGAAGTGAGATTGCGTCGAGAATTGTTGTCTTGCCAACATTTCCACCACCTAGAATAATATTTAGCCCTTTTTGCGGTAACCAGGTTAGCTTCTCAATTCCTCTAAAGGAAGTGATCACCAATTTTTTTATCTGGATAAATTTGGCTTCAGTATCCGCCGGAGGTGCGATTTTGGGTTGAGGTTCGAATAGCATAGTAGCGTTATCGTAGACAAGATAAGATCTTCTGAAGTCTATTATTTTTTAGATAAATTGACCAGTGCTTCCAAGCCTGCCAGATTGGTTCAAATGTCAAATCGAGATTTTGCCGATCTCCATACCCATGTTTTCGGTTTTGAGCGAGCGGACGTACTTCATGGTCATCATGATGCTAGAGTGCCCCATAAGCTTCTGAATGTTGAAGGCGCTCACATTGGCTTCGGCAAGTTTGCACGCAAACGTGTGACGAAACCGATGTAGGTGAAATTGCACGCCTGATTTTTTGATCAGGCTTTTAACCCAATGTTTTAAGCCTTCACGAGTGAGTCCAGTATCTTCTTTGGTAGAAACGATCAAGGATTCCGTCTTCAAATTATGGGAGTTCCGTTCCTTCAAATATGCTTTTGTATGGAAAGCTAAAGTATCGTGCATAGGAAGCACCCGCATCTTTTTAGACTTGGACGTTTCGGCTCGTATGGTGATTTCGTTTTTCTGCAAGTCAATATCACGCACTTGAAGTGATATAAATTCTCCTTTTCGTACACCAGAGTACAAGAGTAGACTGATCATAAAACTGTCTCGTCGGAGGATGAGCGTGTTGATCGAACATCTGGAAATTGCGGAGTAGATTTTATGAATGTCACTATCGGTTAATTTTCGAAAGTCATTGTAGTCAGGTTGTGGCGGTTTGATGCCTGTTAGGGGGTTATTATCTATGTAGCCGTTTCTGTAAAGCCAGACTAGGAAAGCGTTTAGCTTACTCCATTGTGTTTTGATTGTCGATTTTTTCACGCCGGTCTTTATGGTATCTCTCCCAACGATTCTCTGACGTGTTTGTATGCGTCTGAAAAACTCATTTAGATTTTCAGACGTAAGCGATTTTGTAGAAATCACTTCAGGCATAACCTTTAGGAATAGCGTGAATACCGCCTTATAGCCTCTAATTGTTTCTGGCCGTAGGCATACAGAGTAGGTACACTCTTTGACGTACTGTTCAAAAAGATTCTCAAGTTTGTTTTGATCGATGCCCGAATCAACCTCTGAAAATGAAGTTCGGGCACCCATATCGTCGCCAGGCATATTGGTCTGTTGTGCCTTCCTGGATTGGAACCCGAGGCCTTGGGTACTGTAGTAGCGTTTACCTAGACCACTCATAACACCATCATTGCTATTTTCTGTGGAGAAAGTAAGGCAGGTGTATTTGCCAGTTCAGGCAGAATCTTCCTCGTATTTTTTCGATGCTTTTTTTCATAGACTCAGCCTATGGATGAACACTCCAAGATCACCCCCATTGGTATTACAAACTATCGAAGTACTAACCTGCGTTTTGGTATCAAGGATACCGATCGGTTAGGGCACATTTATGTGATCGGCAAGACCGGCGTGGGTAAGAGTACACTTCTGCAAAACATGGCTATATCGGATATTGAACGTGGCAACGGCATGGCGGTAATTGATCCCCATGGCGACATCGCAAACAGTCTTTTGGACTACGTTCCTAAGCACAGAATTGAAGATGTAATTTACTTCGATCCGGCTGACATTTCCCATCCCATTGCCTTTAATCCGCTCCATGCAATTCATCCAAGTCATCATCATTTAGTAGCCTCTGGACTCGTATCCACTTTCAAGAAAATTTGGTCAGATTCCTGGGGTCCGAGGCTTGAATACATCCTTCGCTTTTCATTACTCACGTTGCTTTGGTATCCCGATGCAACGCTCCTCGACATTCAACCTTTGCTAACCAATTCAGAGTTCCGAAGCCATGTACTCGCATATGTCGAGAGCGACCATGTCCTAGCCTTTTGGAGAAACGAATTTGATAAATATTCACCGGCTCTCAGAAACGACGCCATCTCTCCCATATTGAACAAAATGGGCGTATTTGCGGCAAGCGAGCCGCTGCGCAATATCCTCGGTCAAAAGACGCGTAGCTTTCGCATGCAACAAGTACTTGATGAAGGCAAAATTCTTATCGTAAATCTCTCCAAAGGAAAGATAGGAGAAGACGCAGCGAGCTTGCTTGGAAGCATTCTGGTTACCTCAATTCAACTTGCAGCATTGCACCGGGCGTCCCAGGCGGAAGAGAAGCGTAGGCCTTTCTATCTCTACGTGGATGAAATGCACTCAATCATCAGCTCAGCCTTTGCGGATATTCTCGCAGAAGCCCGTAAATACAAGCTTTCCATGTTCTTGGCTCATCAGTACATGGAGCAGATCAGCGATGAAGTGAAGGCTGCCATCATCGGTAATGTTGGAACACTCATTACTTTCAGAGTTGGCAACAGCGACGCTGACCAATTGGAAAAGGAATTTCAGCCAGAGTTCAATGCGATTGACTTAGTGAACTTGCCGGCCCACAGCATTTATCTAAAGCTATTGATCGACGGCATGGTATCGGCACCATTTTCTGCAACAACCCTGCCGGTTCGGGAAAAGGAGACATCGTACCGTGATGAAGCTATTCTGGCTTCAATAAGAAGATTTACACGCCATGGGAAGGAGTCGAGTAATAAGATTACATCCCAAGTTCCATCGAATCATAGGCTGTATGATAACAATTAGCATCAAGGGGATTAGTTTCAAAAGCTGGTTCCTTAAACTCCTCAATTACCGCAAAAAGGAACACTTGAAGAAAGAACCGACGCGAAGTCGTGCGCTTCTCTTTCGAAGTGAGCGTTGTTATTCTGCCAGTATTCTACAATTGATCAAAGATTAAGAGTGTCCTTGCATTCCTTCTACGACAACCCAAAAAGCTCCACGAGATTGTCATATCCAATAATGGAAACCTTGAACCCTTCGTAGTCTTCCATGTCATCAATACTGAGCCAATAGGACATCTTTTGATTCTTGTCTTCGAGATCCAACAATGCATGAGTTTGATTGAACTGCCAATTGCGGCCGGTCCAAAACTCTCCGGCTTCAATCATATCGTATTCGTGTGCTTCTAATCCCTCGTAGCCTGAATTGTCTGGCCCGTAGAGGCCAATCAGCCTTTCGATGGCGGCAATCTTCTTTTCTCTCGGAATCGGTACGCTGGAGCTCAAATTAACGCCGCAATCAATGCCTGGAGCGAATGTTTCAACATCCCTAAAGACCCTGCATCTGATTAAATCAAAAGCTCCTAGCAGCGGTTTCTCCGCGTAGTAAGTTAGATCTGTGAATTTTATCGCCCCGTTCGCGGTTTCCTTTTGCACTTTAATTGGGTGCTTCTGTGTCGCCACTTCAATCTGTGACTGGATGAATTCCAAAACAGTTCTTCGCCGGATGGTAGTATCCTTAGACTTTATCGCCTTTAACGTAACCATCAAGGATAATTGCCGTAGTGGATTCAATCAGTATTGCAAAAGCAGACTGGCTTGATCGTCTAACCAGACAGACAATACTTCCTTTTCGACTGGCTGTAGGCCAAGAGCCAAGGCCAGGACTTTATCCTTCTCCCTAAACGTATCGGTGCTCGTATCATCGTAATAGCCAGTACCAAACTGTTAGTTAAGTGTATCGACCAGTTCAAAAATTCTCTTGCTGTCCTTGGTGACAGTGAAAAACACCCATTTCACCTCGCCGTTATCATGATGCTTAATTAAGCATCCGTCGAATACTCCGAAATAGATGTTTCTGAAGTTCTTTTGAACTCGATTAACCCTACTTAGAACATCGTCCGCATTGGACATCAGTTCAGAGAAGGAAGCCTCCTCAAAGCAACTTTCGGGTGTATTTAGTAGCGTAAAGAAATCTCGATTTCCCTGTTTTACGTTTTGAAGGAATTGCTGAAAACTAGTAGGGGCCTCGCGACTACTGAAAAGTTTGAACATTACTATCGGATTTTGAGCAAATTTATAAACGTGGCATTGTTGTGCCGACTATGTGGACTGCATAGGAATTTGCTAACGGCAAAGAACTAATAGTTAGTTGCATTTATCCAAGAGGAAGAATAGTATCGTGAAAGTTAATGATACAATAGCTATACCATTTGCATATTTAGATTGCTTCCTAGCTAAAGCGGCATCAGTAACGGCATGCTTTGCGGCTTTAGTAGTCGCTTCAATGTTTTCTAAAGAAAGTTGCTTTTCTCGCTCCTCCCTTTCTTGTTGAAGGCGGTGCTTTTCAAATTTCTCATCATAAAACTTACTCCAGCCCCCATCGTTCAAAAATCGAGCTGCTTCTTCCATAAATTCCTTAGGGATGCGGATCGATGAATAGGGATTCGCTTCGTTTTTTTCAAGTCTGATCAAGTCTGGGATCTCATTATTTATTTGATCTATAAACCGTCTAAGTGTCTGCGGCTCGACCTGCAGTTTCACAGCGAGGAATTCCAAATCGACTTTACCATACGCTACCAAAACCTTCAGAATTTCATCGAGTTGCTGTATTGTGGGGAAACCTATCATGAATCATGTAAAGTTGTCTACACAAAGGAACTTAAGTCGGATGAGTACAGATGGGTCTATCGTCCAAAAACAGCATCAAGTGCTTCCTCAACATGCTGAGTGTTCCGTTAAGTGCGTTTTCTTTGCCAAAAAAATGATGTAGCGCTGGTTCGATTTGATAGTCGTTCAGGCAAGTCGATTGTCTATTGCAGATCAAACCCCGTGCTTAATAGGACATAAAACTATTTGCTGGATGACAACATCATCTTCTGCCGGGAGACGCGAAGGCACTAAATTATCGTTACCGCGACTGTTATACTGCTGCCTAAATTCTTCATCTGTTAGTGTTGAATCCCCATAGTCCTTGTAGTCAAAAAACAACCATTGACCTTGAACTAAATTCACCGAAAATAGAGGGCCAACTAAGGGAGATTGAGGAAGAAAATAATGCTTGATAAATGGATTGTCTTCAGCCTCCTTGTTTAGAAAAAAGTGACCTATTGTGCCATCAATCAACCATTTGTTTTCGAATGTTCCAAATTGCATATTTATGATACGCGACAGCGTATTCAGAGCGAGCAGTGCGTCATCACGCAAGGAGGAATAAGTAGCACTATTGTAATGGATAGAACGGTGCCGGATATCTGCTAGTTTTCTAAAGCCGGGTTCGACATCAACATGGATGAATACTCTCCATTCAGCCAAGACATCTATAGCAGTATACCAGTCACAAAAGGAATTCTTTCGCGAAACCTTAGGATAGGTTCTTTTATGCTTGTAATTCTCGCGCAAATCAAGAATTAAGTGATTGAAAATGCGCTCGCCTAATGCGCATACTGAAGTTAGTGCTGCATAATAAAAGCCATGAATAAAAGCGTATCGGCTTTGGCGAAACCAAGCTGTGTAATGTGCGACAATGGAGAATGGCGCCGGTCCTAACTCCTTGAAGTTGGTGAGCTTCTGTTCAAAATCATGCGCACCCAACTCGTACTCCAATTCTGCTACTAACTTTCTGTAATTCACACGATGCTGTTCTTGTACCGTTTCTTCCCAAGAAGGATTTATTTCTTCAAGAAGAATAGCCCTTGAATCATAGGTCATTGAAAAGACGAGGTGACGCTTCATTATTTCTGGTAATGTAGGTAATATTATATGACGCCAATAACTGCATCAAGCGCTTCGTCCGCGTCCTTGTGAATGAAGTGCGCCTGGTAACCGATGGTCGTAGTTATGGAAGAATGCCTATAGAGTTTCTGCAGCATCTGTACTGAAATTTTATCGCCCGATATGTGCCCGAAGGTATGCCTGGCAATGTGCATCGTAAGCGGCTTTGTGATATCTGTCTTACCCTTCACTTGCTCCAATGCCTTATTGATGCGCTTCACTGCATACGAAGTCTTGCGTTTTACTTCGTAACGGCTGTTTAAGTCGTCAAGAATCTTCAGTTCTGGAAAAATCAGATCGCTCTTCGGCTCGTCGTATTCATACTGCTCGAGTATCTTAATAGCCTTCTCTGGCATTTTAAGAGACCCCGGCTTTGCGTTCTTGCCCATAGTGTAGTGCAGCCGGTTATTTTGGATATCCCCCCATTTGAGGAGGAAAACATCTGAAACACGCATACCGGCAAAATAGAAGGCAAAGAGCCAGACATTGCGCGCATGGTTCAGATACGGCTCTTCAGACAAGTCCAGTTCTTCAAGAATTTTAACCTCTTCGGGGTTCAGGCCAATTTTATTTGATGTTGGAAATTTGATGCTGATCTTGCCTTTACCAAAGGGGTAGTTTTTCGCTTCAACTAGATTCCCGGCAATAGCTTGGTTGAAAACTGTGCGAATAACGAGCAAGTGATTAATGATTGTGCGTTCGGAAATGTTCCGAGTGGCCTTGAGATATGCTCGAAATTTGGTCAGAAGTGGTATCGTGATTTCCTGAAAGGAAATCTCCTCTCCGTTCAGAAACTCTTTAAAACGGTTGATACGCGGCTCGTCCGCAACGAGGCAATTGTAATTGCCGTTTGCGCGCATATTGTTGAGATAGACTCCCGCTTGATCAAAGAAGGAAATCCCTCCCTTTGGCTTAATGGTATTACGGATAGCCTTTGAAGAGGTATCCTGCTTCTGCTTCTCTAAGTCTATCAGCGTATCGTTTGCTGCAGCCAGTTTCGCAAGCAGCAGGTTGTTGAGCCGGGTGGAATTAGGGTGAGATTTCTTCACCCGTTGCCTAACAGCATCCCATTGTCCTTCTTCGACGTTGCGTCCCAAGTGAATGAACGAAGATTTACGGTCTTTAGTAATACGGATTGCCAGAGGATAGGTACCGTCTGCATTCTGCTTTTGTCTGAGTACGATTTTTACGGAAGCCATACAACCATGATCTTTGAAAGCCGCTGCCAGCCAGCTTAAAGATACGATGATTGGTACAACATAGGTACAACATTTGGTGGCTTTTCTTAGTTTTTTGCGAATTAATATGAATCTGTAATCCGCGTCAACACTGCATTTCAGACCACATCAATTCATTTGAATACAAATTCCTCAGAGTTCATAACCCTGAGGTGACGGGTTCAACTCCCGTTCCCGCTACATTGGTCAAAAGGCCCCGGATATTTCCGGGGCCTTTTAGATTTATGTCCATGGACGATCTGGTATCTGCTGCGCAAGTGTTCATTTTACTCCACAGGACGTTCAGTTGACTAGACTTTTTTTAAGGGCTTTAGCTTTCCACTTGGCGAATTTAGTTTTGCTGCAAGGACAATTAATTAAACGGCAATGATGTGGTAAGGCTCCCCCAAGGCGAAGGCATATGCATCGGCAAGGGTAATTAAATATCTGCGGCCGCTTATTATTGCTTTATTACGGTGCCGCTTGCCAGCGCCCCACCATCACTACCAATGATCCTATAAAAATACTGGCCCGCGGCGAGGCCTTTCATAGGCAGTACGACCTCGTTCTTTCCGGATGCAAATAGTAGAACGCCGGTATTGAAAACCTCTCTACCGTTCAGATCAGTCAGCGCTATGTGCAGAGACTGATTGCTTTGCAGCCCGATGCTCAATATGGCGGAACTTATCACAGGATTAGGGTAGAGACTTACTTCGGCCTCCCAGCGAGCGCTTTGAATGCCTGAACTGCCGGGCAAATCCAATACGCGATATAACTCATTGCCGGTAATTCCGTTGTTTCCAGTGAAGTATAATCCGCCCTGAAACGCAACCATTGTGGCGGGCCATAGACCGGTGGTCGTACCCGGGTTTAGATCTGCAACCATCGCGCAGACACTGCCATCATATTTCCACAACTCTGTACCGGCGGCAGCGGTTTTGCCACCGAAGTAAAGGTTATTTGGCGTGGCAGTAAGCTGGTAGATCGTGGCATCGCTGCCAGGATGTACATCTTTTACCAAAGTTGTTATCCCTGTCGCTGTATCATATTTGAAAAGCGCGGTATGATTAGACGAAACATGACCCTTGAAAAATATGGCGCCCCTGTAGGACGCCATTTGCGCCTCATTAAACTGACCGGCATAGAGAAAGCCAGAAAAAGGACTGGTGACTTTTACTATCGCAGTACCGTCGTAGCTGTACAATTGTAAACCACTCCCTACCGACGCTACAAAGTATAGCTTGCTGCCCGCCACGATAAACTGACTCGCAAGGCTGCCTTGTGGTCCTGCCCATATATCGGCTAACATACCACACTGTTTTGTAAGCGGGTCAAGGACAAATAGCTCAGGGCCGACGCCATCAGAGTCCGCTTCAAAAATCACTTTACCTCCAAAATAAGCCATGTGCTGGTGCTCATTGTTTGCAGCGGCGCGCATGCCCACAAATTTGTGCAGCACGGGCGGGTTAGTCCCATCGTAACTAAACAGGCAAGGAGATTTAGCCGCCCCGGTATCGCCGATAAAATAGAGCTTGCCTCCAAACGAATTCAACCAGTGACTCCGCATGCTCGTAAAGGCAGCACAGCCGGGCGCTGGCGCCGGAGGATTCACGCCATCATAGATCATAATTGTTTGCCCACTTCCTATGCTCCCTGCACAATATAGCTTTCCGTTTAGCACTGCCATATCGGCGTTCACGGCAACAGCATCTCCGGCGCCAATGGTCCCGGGACGAGTATTTGCAATCATCATGGCGGCAGACCCACTCCATTTCCATAGCTCGCGGCCATGCAAACTATCCAAAGCATAAAAAATGAGTGCACCGTTATAGCTCATATACGGGCCGGGGGTGGACCCTGTGCTTCCTTTCCAGATATCTTCCACAAGAGCCGGCGCCTGCGCATTGGTTCCCGCTGCACCAGCAAGCAGCAATAAGACGAGTACTAAATTTTTCATAAGGCGGCTTATTTTCATGCGATCAAAAGGTATATAATAAAAGCGATCATTCCGGAAATACATTTCTTCCTTTGAATCATCGGCATAAAATGGCCTAAAAGCATGCACGACAGTTTGTAAACTGAAGAGCAAAAAAAAGGGCTGCCCTATTCGAGCAGCCCTTTCAATGTGGTTTGTGTGAATTAATTCCCGAGGTAGGTCTTCAGGAGGGTACAGCGGTTCTCGTCGCGCAGGCGGGTGATGGCTTTGTCCTTGATCTGGCGTACGCGTTCGCGGGTCAGGGCGAACTTGTCTCCGATATCTTCAAGGCTCATCGGGTTTTCCACGCCAATGCCGTAAAACAGCACCAGCACATCGCGCTGGCGATCGCGGAGCGTGCCCAGGGACCGGCCGATCTCGCAGCGGAGGGAATCGCCGTGCATCAGGATCGCGTCTGCGGCCTCGGCATTCGGGTTTTCCAATACGTCAAGCAGGCTGTTCTCTTCAGTTTCTGCAAATGGCGCGTCCATGCTTACGTGACGGGCTGCCACTCCAAGTGTCGTCTCAATTTCTTCATGGCCGATGTCCAGCATTTCTGCCAGTTCGTCTACCGTAGGCTCGCGTTCGAATTCCTGCTCCAGCATGGAGAAGGCGCGGCTGATCTTATTGCTCAGGCCTACCTTGTTCAGAGGCAGACGTACAATACGAGATTGTTCGGCAAGTGCCTGGAGGATGCTTTGGCGGATCCACCACACCGCATAGGAGATAAATTTAAATCCGCGTGTTTCGTCAAAACGTTGTGCGGCCTTGATCAATCCGAAATTACCTTCATTGATCAGGTCAGAAAGGGAAAGGCCCTGGTTCTGGTATTGTTTTGCTACGGATACTACAAAACGCAGGTTGGCTTTAGTCAGCTTATCCAGTGCACGCTGATCGCCTTGCTTGATACGAACAGCAAGCTGCACTTCCTCCTCAGGAGTGATCAGGTCTACCCGGCCGATTTCCTGAAGGTACTTTTCGAGACTCTGGCTCTCACGATTAGTAATACTTTTCGTGATTTTAAGTTGACGCATGGACATGGGCGTGCAATTATTAGGGTGAAGGAATGAGTAAAAAAAGAGCGCTCACTGACGGGAATATGGCAAACTTAAGCTTCGTTAACATACGACCCAAAAAAAATTAAGGGCTTTTTAACAGTGAATACCCAACGTTTAAGACGGCGTTGGCAAATTAAATTTTGAAAGCTCGCCCCTTTTTATATAATTGCACGCCTAAGTGTTTTACTAAGTTTTACTAAAGAATCAATAATGGCCGTTAAGAAAAAAAAGCTCATTTACACCCTCGAATTTCCCATTCGAAGCTCGCCTACTATCCTGTTTGAATTCCTCTCCACTGCTGTGGGCCTTCAGGAATGGTTCGCCGAGAAAGTAGATCAGCGCGAGAATACCTTTTACTTCTACTGGAATGGAGCCGTAGATACCGCCGAGCGTACTGAGATGTTTGAAAACAACTATGTGCGATACCGTTGGGAGTACTATGATGAGGATGAATTCTTTGAGTTCCGTATAGAGCAGAGCCCCGTGACGAACGAAACGATCCTGCGTATTACTGATTTCGCCGAAAAGGTTGACCTCGACAGCAGTGAACAACTCTGGAACCAGCAGGTTGCCGATCTAAAGCACCGTATCGGCGCCTGATAGCATCCCGTAGGAATGCGCCTCCAGGCGCGTTCCTACAATAGAATGCCTGCCCTGTGGCGGGCATTTTTTGTTGGCCGGCGATGAGCGCGCTTGTAAGGAACGCGCCCGTAGGAA
>Ga0193752_1000526_pt1 | contig 36485 bp, 32 predicted proteins | sample H1c1metaG_FD_144924 | JGI IMG/M metagenome (GOLD analysis project Ga0193752, IMG submission 144924) | Soil microbial communities from a riparian zone of the East river system, Colorado, United States - H1c1 | ecosystem: Environmental > Terrestrial > Soil > Riparian zone | place: USA: East River... | reverse complement strand
ACATGGGACAGGGCGCCGCCATGGCGATCGAGGACGGCGCGATGCTGACCCGATGCCTCGATGCCTCCAAGGGCGACGTGGACTATGCCCTGCAGCTGTACGAAGCGAACCGGAAAGACCGCACCGTCGCGATGCAGCGCACTTCGCGAGCGAACACATGGCTCAAGTCCGACGCCGATCCCGACTGGGTGTTCGGCTACAACGTGTTCGAGCACGAACTCGTGCCGCCGGCGCGGGCCAGGAGCGCCGCCGGGTCTTAGCGCACGGCTAGCCGGTCTTCCAGATCCGGATCGGCACCGCAGCGTTCACCGCCTCCTCCACCGAGAGCGACTTCGGGGAGCCGGGTGGAAGGAAGGCGTGCCCGCATTCGATGCAGCGCAGGGGCACGGTGCCGACGTTCCAGAGCTTCTGGTCGACGATGAACCCGGCCTTGCACTTGGGACAAACGGCCTTGGCGATCAGCATGGCATCCTCACCGTGCGTTCGTGATCCGGTAGCGCGAAAGCGGGAAGCGCTCGAGGTGGTCACGGGCGACCTTGCCTACCGGGGGGTGCGGGCGGTTGAGCGGCCAGGTCGCGTCCATGATGAAACCCGACGTGGCGTCGAACGGGCCGGAGCCCGAAGGGTCGAGCGAGATGCCCGGCAGGTTCTTGAGCGGCACGAGGCCCGACTCGGCCCGCATCCGCGTCGATACCGCCCAAAGCACCTGCTGCGAATTCTCGATGTCGATATCGTCGTCGACCACGATCACCTGCTTCACAAGGTTCGAGGCCGACATCGCGGCCATGGCGGCGCGCATCGCCTGGCCCTCGTTGGTCTTGCGCAGCGCGATGACGAGCGTCGTGGGCCCGCCGCCGCGGAACCACGACACGCCGCTCACCTGCGGCACGCTCGCTTGGGCCTTCTCGAGGAAGCTCGCCTCGATGGAAATGTGGGCGTTCAGGTGGTCAAGGTGGCAGGTGAAGATCTCGACGATCACCGCGCCCTTTCGCCATGTGATTGCGTCCACCTCCAGCACGTGCGAGAGCTTCTGCGGCCCGAGGTAGCGCATGTACTCGCCGAACGGCCCTTCGACCACGCGCGTACCTGGAAGCAGGCGCCCCTCGATGATGGCTTCGGCATCGGCGGGCACCATCAGCTCGTCGCCGTAGGAGAGCGATGGCGCCACGCGGACGGCGTGGCCAAGCAACGCGCCCGCGATGAAGTACTCGTCCTGCGCAGAGCCCGCGATTGCCGCCGCGGCGAGGTTGAAAGCCGGATGGTGGCCGAGCACGAGCGCCACGGGGAGTGGGCCCCCCGCCTCCTCCGCCGCGCGGTGGAAGCTCCAGAGGTCGCGCGGGGAGATATGGACGCCGACGTGCCGCTCGTCGAGGAACATCGCGCGGTTCCAGGACAGGTTGTGCCGGCGCGTGCCCGAAGGCGCGCGCGCCACGGCAATCGGCGTGAAGTAGTCGCCGCCTTCGCCGGCGACGTGCCTCGTCCAAGGCAGGATGCGCAGGTCCACTTCGCTGCCGCGCGCAGCGTTCTCGTGCACGGCGGCGCGATCGACCCGCGCAGGCTCGCGCACGTCGCGCACGCGCTTCACATAGTCCTGGAGCAAGGCGGGCCAGCTCTGCGCCGCGCTGCCAAGCGCAGGCGCGATCGAGCCCAACGCGCCATAGGCATTGAAGAGCAGCTTGAATTCGCCGCTCGAGCCGTCGAGCGAGCGCACCTGCGGGAAAAGCACCGGCGGCGGCGCGCCGAGTGCCTCGAGCTGCTCGAGGATGGCGGTGGCTTCGAAGGCCGCCGGGTCGACGAGATCCTCGACGCGCCGCAGCGGCACGCGCGGATCGGAGAGCCAGTCAGCGAGGGACGGGGCCATCATCGATAATTATCGGGTTGGATAAATATACTTGACATCCAATTCACCGCGCAAACACCATGCCGCCATGATGAGACTCCTGACTCTGCTTTGCACCCTGATTCTTCTCGCGGGATTCGCGAATCCTCTTACCGGGCAGGCGCAACCCTATCCGAGCAGGCCCATCCGGTTCGTAGTCCCTTTCCCGCCCGGCGGCGCGACCGACGTGATGGCGCGCGCACTCGCCGCCCGATTGCACGAGTCGCTGGGACAGCCCGTCGTGGTGGAAAACCGCGCCGGCGCGGCGGGTGCCATCGGCTCCGAGTCGGTGGCCAAGGCGCCGCCGGATGGGTACACGATCCTCCTTGGCACGATCAGCACGCACGGAACGAATCCCGCGGTCAATCCAAAGCTGCCGTACGACGCGGTCAAGGACTTCACGCCGATCAGCCTGCTCGCCCACGCGCCGGTAGTGCTGCTCGTGAATCCGCAGGTGCCGGTCCAGAGCCTCCAGGAGTTCCTGCGCTTGGCCAAGTCGGGAAAGCCGCCTGCCTACGGCTCGAACGGCGGTGGCTCGTACAACCATCTCGCCGTCGAGCTCCTCAAGGGACTCACCGGTGTGGACCTGCTGCACGTCCCCTACAAGGGCGCCGGACCGGCGATCCAGGACCTTATGGCGGGGCAGATCGTCTTTGGCGCGCACGACATCGCTGGCGTGGCCCCGCACATACGCTCGGGCAAGCTGAAAGCGCTGGCGGTCGCCTCGAAGCAGCGGGTTCCAGGGTTCGACGTGCCCACCGCGGCCGAGGCCGGCGTCCCGAATTTCGAGGTGACCGCGTGGTACGCGCTCTTCGGCCCTCAGGGCATGCCGGCCCCGGCGGTGTCCCGCCTGCACGGCGCGGTCGCGAAAGGCATCGGCTCGCCCGAGATGCAGCAGGTGCTGAATAACATCAGCGCCATCCCGGTCGGCGACAGTCCGGCCCAGCTCGACGCATTCGTTCGGTCGGAGATCGCGCGCTGGAGCGACGTCGCCCGGAAGGCGAACATCAAGGCCGACTAGAACTAGACTAAGTTAGCTTGCCGTGGCAGTGCTTGTACTTCTTGCCTGAGCCGCAGGGGCAGGGATCGTTGCGGCCGACCTTCTGCGCGTGGCGCACGGTGGGCTGAACTTTCTTCGGCTCCTCCTGGGCGCCACCCTCCTCCTCCGGAGCGTCGCCGCGCTGCAGCTGGACGTTCTGGACGTGCGCCTTGTCGTCGGCCTGCGGCACGTCTTCCTTGGCGCGGATCTCGACCGCGGTCAGCGTTTTCACCACCTCGAGCTTCACCGCCTCGACCATGGTGCCGAACAGCTCGAAGGCCTCGCGCTTGTATTCCTGCTTCGGGTTCTTCTGCGCGTAGCCGCGCAGGTGGATGCCCTGGCGCAGGTGATCGAGGGCGGCGAGGTGCTCGCGCCAGTGGCCGTCGAGGATCTGCAGCATGACGTAGCGCTCGTACTGGCGGAACGACTGCTCGGCGCCGGCCGGGACCTTCGCCGCGTAGGCCGCGTCGGCCCTCTCGGCGACACGCGCGAGCAGCGTCGCGTCGTCGAGCTCGGGATCGTCCTCCAGCCATTTGCGCAACGGCAGCTCGAGGTTCAGCTCGGCCTTGAGCGCGCTCTCCAGCCCAGCCACGTCCCACTGCTCCTCGACGCTGTCCTCGGGGATGTGCATGCGGAACATGTCGGAGATCACGCCCGCGCGCAGGTCGGTCACCCGCGGCGAGACGTCCTGCGACTCGAGCACCTCGTTGCGCAGCGAATAGATGGTTTTCCGCTGGTCGTTGGCGACGTCGTCGTACTCCAGCAGCTGCTTGCGGATGTCGAAGTTGCGCGCCTCGACCTTGCGCTGCGCGCTCTCGATGGAGCGCGTCACCATGCGGTGCTCGATTGCCTCGCCCTCGGGCATCTTGAGCATCACCATGATGCGGTTGATGCGCTCGCCGGCGAAGATCCTGAGCAGCGAATCCTCCAGCGACATGTAGAAGCGCGAGCTGCCCGGGTCGCCCTGGCGCCCCGAGCGCCCGCGCAGCTGGTTGTCGACGCGGCGCGACTCGTGGCGCTCGGTGCCGATGATGTGCAGGCCGCCCGACTTCACCACTGCGTCGTGCAGCGACTGCCACTCCGAGCGCAGCGTGTCGATGCGCTGCTGCTTGTCGCCCTCGGGGATCTTCTCGTCCGCGACCAGGAAGTCGACCTGCTTCTCGACGTTGCCGCCCAGCACGATGTCGGTGCCGCGGCCCGCCATGTTGGTGGCGATGGTGATCATCTTCGGCCGGCCGGCCTGCGCGACGATCTCGGCCTCGCGCGCATGCTGCTTGGCGTTGAGCACCTGGTGCGCGAGCTTGTCCTTCGACAGCAAGCCCGAGATCAGCTCCGAGTTCTCGATCGAGGTGGTGCCCACCAGCACCGGCTGGCCGCGTACCTGGCACTCCTGGATGTCCTTGATCATCGCCAGGTACTTCTCCTTGGCGGTGCGGTACACCTGGTCGAGCCGGTCGTCGCGGATCATCGGCACGTTGGTCGGGATCACTACCACTTCGAGCCCGTAGATCTGCTGGAACTCGTAGGCCTCGGTGTCGGCCGTGCCGGTCATGCCGGCGAGCTTGCCGTACATGCGGAAGTAGTTCTGGAAGGTGATCGAGGCGAGCGTCTGGTTCTCGTTCTGGATCGCCACCTTCTCTTTCGCTTCCACAGCCTGATGCAAACCGTCCGACCAGCGCCGGCCCTGCATCAAGCGACCCGTGAATTCGTCGACGATGATGACTTCGTCGTCCTGCACGACGTAGTGCTGGTCGCGGTGGAACAGATGGTGCGCGCGCAGCGCGGCGTTCAGGTGGTGGAACAGGTTGATGTAGGCCGGCTCATACAGGCTCGCGCCCTGCGGCAGCAGGCCGATGCGGGCGAGAATCTCCTCCGCCTTCTGGTGACCGGCCTCGGACAGCACCACCTGGTGGTTCTTCTCGTCGACGAAGAAGTCGCCCGGCGGGTCCGGCTGATCCTGCTTCTTCTCTTCCTTCTGCCGCTCGAGCAGCGGCGGCACCTGGTCCATGCGGTGGTAGAGCTCGGTGCGGTCCTCCGCCTGCCCGGAGATGATGAGCGGCGTGCGCGCCTCGTCGATCAGGATCGAGTCGACCTCGTCGACGATGGCGTAGGGCAGGTTGCGCTGGAAGCGCTCCTCCACGTGCATCGCCATGTTGTCGCGCAGGTAGTCGAAGCCGAATTCGTTGTTGGTGCCGTAGGTGATATCGGCGGCGTAGGCCGCCCGCTTGGTGGTGTTGCGTTCCTCCTGCTCGAGCTCGTGATAGGGCAGGTTCACCCCGACGCTCAATCCCAGGAAGCTGAATATCTTCCCCATCCACGCGGCATCGCGGCTGGCGAGGTAATCATTGACCGTAACGATATGCACGCCCTTGCCAGTGAGGGCGTTGAGGTACGCAGGCAGAGTCGCGACCAGCGTCTTGCCCTCGCCGGTCTTCATCTCGGCGATCTTGCCGTTGTGCAGCACCATGCCGCCGAGCAGCTGCACGTCGAAGTGGCGCATCTTCAGCGTGCGCTTGGACGCCTCGCGCACCACGGCGAAAGCCTCCGGCAGCAGCTCGTCGAGCGTCGCGCCGTCAGCGTGGCGCTTTTTCAGCTCGTCGGTTTTTCCGCGCAGATCCGCGTCCGACAGCTTGGCCAGAACCGGCTCGAGCGCATTGATGGCTGCCACGGCTTGCGCGTACTGCTTGAGCAGCCGCTCGTTGCGGCTGCCGAACAGCCGCGTGGGAATGCTTAGAAGAGTTTGAAGCACGTAGTTAATTGGTGAAGTCCGCGTGGACTCTGTCCACCCGGGACCCTGCAAAACAGCTGATTTTAGCGGAAAAGGAGGGTGCTACTTGGTGCGAGCTACGGCCTGAGTCGCCTCGAGGAACTTGGCGGGATTCTGCGCCGAGCCGCGGTAGCGCACCTCAAAGTGCAGGTGCGGGCCGGTGGAGCGGCCGGTCGAGCCCGACTCGGCGATCTTGCGCCCGCGCTGCAGGACGTCGCCCTCCCGCACGAACAGCTTCGAGCAGTGCGCATAGCGCGTCACCAGGTCGTTGCCGTGGTCGATGTCGACCACGTAGCCGTACTGCGGATGGAAGCCGGAGAAGATCACCACGCCGGCCGCGGCCGCGACCACCGCCGAGCCGTGGTCGGCAAGGAAATCGATGCCTTCATGCATCGCCCACTGACCGGTGAAGGGGTCGATGCGCCGGCCGAAGCTCGACGCGTTGTACACCGCGGCGACCGGCATCATCGTCGGCAGCAGCCGCTTCTTGACCGCCTGCTCGAAAAGCTGGGCGTCGAGCACGCCTAGCAGGTCGTTGCGGCTTTCCACCTGGCGCGAAAGCAGCGCCAGCTTCTCGCTGAACTCGGCGAGCGACAGGTTCTGCGGCGGCAGCAGGGTCGGCGAGGCGCCGCCCAGGCCGGGCGCCTCGGTGAAGCGGATATCGCGCACGCCGGCGTTCGAGGACAGGCGCTCGCCGAGCGCGTCCAGGCGAGTCAGTTGCGCCTGCATCTCGCCCAGCTTGACCGCCATGGCGTTCAGGTTCTGCTGCACGAAGGAGCGGGAGCGCTCGGACTCGGCCTCCTGCGCGGAAAGCAGCAGGCGCTGCAGGCCGGGGAGCGGCACTTCGGAGGCATAGCGCAGGGTGAGCCAGTAGAGGCCGACGCTGCCGGCACACACCAGGGTGAGCGAAAACAGCGCCATCCCAAGAAGATGGCGCTTCGAAATGGTCACTGACCTCGCCTTGGACAGGCGGTCTGAGATCAGGATAATCTGCACTTCCACCCTCCCGGTACGCGGTCCCGTGCGACTTCCCAGACTCGGCCGGATTCTCTCGGCCGACGGCGAACTACAGCCCCTTATGGCGAAAACGCGCGATATCGCTGCGCTCGCCGGGTTTGTCGACGGCTTTCTGCCGCCGGACCTGGCTTCCCAGGTCCGCGTGGCAAACATCAGGGAGGGGGAACTGGTGCTCCTGGCCGCCAATTCCTCCGCGGCAGCCAAGCTGAAACTACTCGCCCCTTCCCTGAGCCGCTTCTTGGTCGAACAGCGATGTCAGGTTAATTCAGTTTCCGTGAGGGTGCAACCAAATGCGCCCGAAAAGCCGTTTGCTGCATCGCAAAAAACCGTGTATTTCTCCACACCTACATTGCATTCCTTACAAACGCTGCACGATGGCATGCAGGACTCGCCGGCGCGTGAGGCCCTGGCGGCGCTGCTGCGCCGCCATGACCCTACGCGTGCCAAAGCGCCTCCCCCGCGAAAAGGAGCAGCACCAGCAGCAGGCCGAAAGCGGCGTACCTGAAGATCAGCCAGGCGATCCGCAGCCAGCGGCGCTCGCCGGTGAACAGCCAGGCAAGCACGGTGACGCCGAGCGCGAGCGCGACGACAAGGCCCAGGATCCTGAGGACGGCGATCAACTAGCCGAACTGGGCCGCGAGGCGCGCGACGCCGGCCGGCGCTTCTTCGGCGCGCTCGAAGGTCACCATCTCGAACACGTCGGCGGCGAGCGCGGCGCGCAGCAGCTGGTTGTTGAGGGCGTGGCCGGACTTGTGGGCGCTGAAGGCGCCGAGCAGCGGCCGGCCGAGGAGGTACAGGTCGCCTACCGCGTCGAGCAGCTTGTGGCGGATGAACTCGTCGGCGAAGCGCAAGCCGTCGGAATTCAGCACCCGGTACTCGTCGAGCACCACGGCATTTTCCAGCCCGCCGCCGAGCGCGAGGCCGCTCTCGCGCAGCGCCTCGACCTCATGCATGAAGCCGAAGGTGCGGGCGCGCGCGATTTCCTTGAGATACGAGGTCTCGGCGAAATCCACCGAAACCGACTGGGTCGAGCGCTCGATCACCGGATGGCGGAAATCGATCGAGAAGGAAAGCTTGTAGCCGTCGTACGGATCGAGCCGCGCCCATTTGTCGCCTTCCTTCACTTCCACGCGGCGCTTGACCCGCATGAAGCGCTTGGGCGCGGCCTGCTCCTCGACTCCGGCCTGCTGCAGCAGAAGGACGAACGGCGAGGCGCTGCCGTCCATGATCGGCACCTCGGGCGCGTCCAGGTCGACGTAGATGTTGTCGATGCCCAGGCCGCTGAGCGCCGACATCAGGTGCTCGACGGTATAGATTTTCACATCCCCCTTTACGAGGGTAGAAGCAAGGCGCGCCTCGCCGACCAGCTCGGCGCGCGCCGGGATATCCACCGGCGAAGCGAGATCGACGCGGCGGAACACCACGCCGGTGTCGGGCGGTGCGGGCCGCAGGACCATGCGGACCTTTTCGCCGGTGTGCAAACCGACGCCGGAGGCCTTGATCAGGGATTTGAGAGAACGCTGCCGCAGCATTGGGGGGCGAATTCTAGCTGCTCTGGCGCTCGCGCAGTAGCGCGAGGTAGCGCTCCTCGGTTTCGCGGGCGCGCTCCTCCGCGTTCAGCTGCTCGGTCATGTCGTGGATCACGCCGAGCCGCGCGGCATGCCCATCGAAGTCGAGGTTGAACGAGATCACCTTCACCTGGATCAGCTCGCCGTTCTTCTTGCGGTGTCGCCAGACGCGCTGCCGGTAGTTGCGGCTGCGGTCCTCGAAGGCTTTGCGCAGATCCTCCACGTCCTCCTCCGGACGGATCTGGTCGGCGGTCATGGCGAGGAACTCTTCCTTCGAGTAGCCGTACAGGCGCATCGCGGCGCCGTTCACGGCGAGGAAGGCCAGCGTCTTCGCGTCGACTACCCACATCGGCTGCGGCTGCACATCGAACAGCATGCGGTAGCGCTCTTCGCTGTCCTCGAGTGCCTTCTGGTCGCGCGCCCGGTCGGTAATGTCCTTGCCGATGCCGTGGTAGCCGCGGAAGCGTCCCTGCTCGTCGAACAGCGGCTCGCCGCTGACTGAGAGGTACCTCAGCTCGCCCGACTTGTTGTGCCGCAGGAACATGAAATCGGAGAACGCTTCATGGCGCGAGAGCTTGATGCGGTGCTGCTCCCAGACCTTCTCGGGCAGCGGCGCGAGGCCGGGGATTTCCCAGCGCGCCTTGCCGAGCACGATGTCGGTGTCTTCGCCCTGGTGGTCCAGGCCCGGCACCTCGACGAAATGGAACTGTTCGTCCTGCACCCAGTACCAGTCCGAGCTCATTTCGACCATGCGGCGAAAGCGCTGCTCGCTCGCGCGCACCGCGCGCTTGAGGCCGCTCACGTCGTTGGCGAACAGCACGGTGCACAGCGGGGCGCCGGAGACATCGCGCACCACGGCGCCGGCGACCTGCGCCCACACCGTCGAGCCGTCCTTGTGCACATAGCGCCTTTCGGCGAGGCGCGACTTCGCCTTGCCGGAGATGATCTGCGCGCGGCTCATGGCCGCGGCCTCGAGGTCGTCGAGGTGGATGACATCCAGGTGGGTCTTCTGCTGCAGCTCCTGTTCGCCGTAACCGAGCATCCGGCACATGGCCGGGTTGACGCGCAGGAAGCGCCCGCCGATGGAAAACAGCGCCACGCCGGTGGCGGAATTCTCGAACAGCTCGCGGAACAGCACCCCCTCCTCGGGAAGGGCGGCTTCTACCTCGGTGCGTTTTTCCGCTGCCATATCCTGTCAATCATGACATAGGAAGCAAGTCATGGGCACCCGGCAAGGAGGGTGCCCATGACGCATTTTTACGCTTGGCGCTAGTCCGCCTGTTTGCGCAGGAAAGCGGGGATGTCGTACTTGTCGACCCCGCTCTGCTGCAGCGCCTCCACCGTGGAGGCCCGGTTGCGGCGGATGACAGCAGGTACCGAGTCGAGCTGGTTGTAGTCCACCGCCCCGGCCACCGGCATGTTGTCCGTCCCGGTCTTCTGCCCCGAAGCGCTACTGAGGACCAGCTGCGGTTTGGCCTGGCGCACGCTGCTCGCCATGCCCAGGCCCGTCGCCACCACGGTGACGCGCAGGTCGTCGGCGAGGGAGTCGTCGTAGACGCCGCCGTAGATGATGGTGGCGTCCTCCGCGGCAAACGTGCGGATGATGTTCATCACCTCTTTCGTCTCGCGCAGCTTGAGGCTGGGGCGCGAGGCGGTGATATTCACCAGCACGCCTCTCGCGCCTGCCAGGTTGACCCCTTCAAGCAGCGGACAGGCGATCGCCTGCTCGGCGGCGATGCGCGCGCGGTCGATGCCGCTCGCGTGAGCCGAGCCCATCATCGCCATGCCCTGCTCAGACATCACGGTCTTGACGTCCTGGAAGTCGACATTGACCAGGCCCGGCAGGTTGATGATTTCGGCGATGCCGGCGACGGCGTTGTTCAGCACGTCGTCGGCGGCGCGGAAGGCGTCTTCCTGCGTCACGTCTTCGCCCATCACCTCCTCGAGCTTGTCGTTGAGGATCACGATCAGCGAATCGACGTGCGGCCCCAGCTCTTCCAGGCCCTGCTCGGCGATCTTCATGCGCTTGGAGCCCTCGAAGGTGAACGGCTTGGTGACCACTGCCACCGTCAGGATGCCCATGCCGCGCGCGATCTCCGCGATCACGGGGGCGGCGCCGGTGCCGGTGCCCCCGCCCATCCCGGCGGTGATGAACACCATGTGCGAGCCGGCCACCGCCTCCTCGATGCGCTCGCGATCGGCGATCGCCACCGCGCGCGCCTGTTCGGGCTTGGCGCCGGCGCCAAGCCCGCTGGAGCCGAGCTGGATCTGGTTGCGCGCCTTGTTGCGGGCGAGCACCTGGGCGTCGGTGTTGACGGCGATGAACTCCACGCCCTCGACGCCCTGCTCGATCATGTGGTTGACGGCATTCCCGCCGGCGCCGCCCACCCCGATCACCCGGATGATCGGTCCGGTTGCCTGACTATCAACAATTTCGAACATGTTGTCTTCTCCTTGCCGTTAAGAACATCGCATCAAAAATTTCTTTGAAACCATTCCCTCATGCGCCCGAACACGGCCCTCACCGAGCCGCCCTGGCGCGAAAGCTGTCCCTGCTGCACCTGCAACACGCCGTCCAGAAGCAGGCCGACCGCGGTGGCGTAGCGCGGCGTGCGCACCACCTCGGCCAGGCCGCCCTGGTATTTCGGCAGGCCGATGCGCACCGGCATGTGGAAGATCTCCTCGCCGAGCTCGACCATGCCCTGCATCACGGAGGAGCCGCCGGTCAGCACCACGCCGCTCGACAGCAGCTCCTCGAAGCCCGACTCGCGCAGCGTCTGCTGCACCAGCGTGAACAACTCCTCGACGCGCGGCTCGATCACCTCGGCGAGCGTCTGGCGCGACATCGAGCGCGGCGCGCGCTCGCCGATGCCCGGCACCTCGATCATGTCGTTGGCGTCGGCCAGCTGGCGCAGCGCCACGCCGTGGCGCGTCTTGATCGTCTCGGCGTCGGCGGTCGGAGTGCGCAGCGCCATCGCGATGTCGTTGGTGATCTGGTCGCCGGCGATCGGGATCACCGCGGTGTGGCGGATCGCGCCGTGCGTGAAGATCGCGATGTCGGTAGTGCCGCCGCCGATGTCGAGCAGGCACACGCCGAGGTCCTTCTCGTCCTCCGAGAGCACGGCGCGCGCCGAGGCGAGCGGCTGCAGGATCAGGTCGTGCACCTCCAGGCCGCAGCGGCGCACGCACTTGATGATGTTCTGCGCCGCCGACACCGCGCCGGTGACGATGTGCACCTTCACTTCCAGACGCACGCCCGACATGCCGATCGGCTCGCGCACATCTTCCTGGCCGTCGATGATGAATTCCTGGCGCAGCACATGCAGGATCTGCTGGTCGGTGGGAATGTTGACCGCGCGCGCGGTGTCGACGGCGCGCTCGACGTCGAGCGCGTTCACCTCGCGGTCCTTGATCGCCACCATGCCGGTCGAGTTGAAGCTGCGGATGTGGCTGCCGGCGATGCCGACGAAAGCCGCGGCGATCTTGCAGTCGGCCATCAGCTCGGCTTCCTCGAGGGCGCGCTGCACCGCACCGACGGTGGCCTCGATGTTCACCACCACGCCCTTCTTCAGGCCCTTCGACTCGGTGCCGCCCATGCCGAGGATCTCGAGCGCGCCGTCGGGCCGCAGCTCGGCCACCAGGCAGGCGACCTTCGAGGTGCCGATATCCAGGGCGACGATCAGGTTTTTGTTTTCTTTTGGCATCCGCTAGCCCTTGACCGCCGGGAGCAGTTCGGGGACTCGCAGCGCAAAGCCGTTCGGGTAGCGCAGGTCGACGTACTCGTGCTTGCGCTGCAGGGTCTTCAGCGTCGAGTCGTACACGCCGACAAAGCGGCGCAGGCGCGCCTCGGCCTGTTCGCCGTCGCGGCCGAGCATGACGTGCAAGCCGTTGCTCAGGCGCACCTGCCAGGCGAGACGCTGGCTGAGCACCACGCGCTCGGGCACCACGCCGAGCGGTGCGAGCAGCTCCTTGAAGCTGCCATAGCGCAGCGTCACTTCCGTCTCGTGGCCCGCCGGCGCGAGGAACAGAGGCAGGACCCGGTCGGTCTTCGCCGAGAACCGCTCGCCATAGGTATTGACCAGCGCGTCGTTGCCCCAGCGCGCGAGCGCTACGTGCTCCTCGACGCCGACCTCGAGGCGATCGGGCCAGACGCGGCGCACCGTGACGCGGCGAACCCAGGGCAGCTGCTGCAGGGCGGCGCGTACCTCGGCCGGCTCGACGGCGAAGAAGTTGCCGGCGATGCGCCCGCGCAACGCCTTCTCGATGTCCTGCTGCGAGGTGTTCACGAGGGCGTTGGCGACGCGCACCTCGCGCACCGGCAGCAGCGCCGAGCGCTGCAGCTTCACGAGCAACACGGCGGCGCAGGCAAGCACTGCGATGCCAACCAGGATGCCGGCGGCAAGATTCAGCAGGCGCGGGTTATCCCACACGGGCGCCCTCCAGGATCTTCACGCAAAGGTCCTCATAGGAAAGACCCACGGCGCGTGCCGCCATCGGCACGAGCGAGTGGTCGGTCATGCCTGGCGAGGTGTTCACTTCCAGCAGGTAGGGCTTGCCCTGCTTGCTGAGCATCAAGTCGACGCGTCCCCAGCCGCGGCAGCCGAGCGCGCGGAACGCCTCCAGGCAGAGCGCGCGCAGCTCCTGCTCCTTCTTGTCCGGCAGGCCGGCGGGCACGGTGTAGCGCGTGTCGTCGGCGATGTACTTCGCCTGGTAGTCGTAGAAGTCGCGCGGCGTCTCGAGCTTGATCAGCGGCAGCGCCTGGTCGCCCAGGATGGCGCCGGTGAGCTCGATGCCCGTGATGAACTTCTCGGCGATGACGATCGGGTCGTAGTTGACGGCGAGCGCATACGCTTCATCGAGGGCGTTGGCGGCCCGTACCTTGCTCATGCCGATCGAGGAACCTTCGCTCGCCGGCTTCACCATCAACGGCAGGCCCAGGCGCTTCGCGATTGCCTTGAAGTCGGAATTCTTCTCGAGCACCTTGTAAGGCGGCGTCGGCAAGCCATCGGCCTCCCACAGCCGCTTGGTGCGCACCTTGTCCATGGCGAGCGCGGAGGCGAGCACGCCGCTGCCCGTATACGGAATGCCGAGCCACTCGAGGATGCCCTGCACGGTGCCGTCCTCGCCGAAGCGGCCATGCAGCGCGATGAACACTTTCTCGAATTTCTCTCTTATCAGATTCTCAAAACCCTTTTCCGAAGGATCGAACGGATGCGCGTCGATGCCCTTTCTGCGCAGCGCGGCAAGCACCATGCCGCCGCTTTTCAGCGACACCTCGCGCTCAGCCGACTTGCCGCCGAGGAGGACCGCGACTTTCATGCCGGCTCTCCGACGATGCGCACTTCCGCGATCAGATCGATGTTGGTTATTTCCTTCACGGTCGATCTCGTTTTCTCGATCAACCACTCGATATCCGCGGCCCGCGCCATGCCCTTCGGATTCACGATGAAGTTCGCGTGCTTCTCGGAGACGCGCGCCCCGCCGCGCTCGAGCCCCTTCAGGCCGCAGGACTCGATGAGGCGCGCCGCGTGGTCGCCCGGCGGGTTGCGAAACACGCTGCCGGCGTTCGGCAGCGACAGCGGCTGGGTAGCAATGCGCTTCGCCAGCAGCTCCTTGATGCGCGCGCGCGAGGCTTCGCCGTCGCCGGCGGGCAGCCTGAAGAAGGCCGCGACGAACCATTCCTCGGCGGCAAAATGGCAGTGCCGGTAGCCGATCTCGAACTCGGCCTTCTTTCTTTCGTGGAGGGTCCCCGAGCGGTCGACCGTCAGGACCTTCTCGACCACATCCCACGTCTCGCTGCCGTAGCAGCCGGCATTCATCGCCAGCGCGCCGCCGACGGTCCCCGGAATCCCGGCGAGAAACTCGGCGCCGGCAAGCTGGTGCATGGCCGCGAAGCGCGCGACTTTCGGCGCCGCAACGCCGGCGGCGGCGTAGACGCAGCCGTCGCGCATCTCGGGCCGCAGCTCGGCGGAGTGCATGAGGATCACCGTGCCGCGAAAGCCGCCATCGCGAACCAGCAGGTTCGAGCCCAAGCCCACGAACAGGATCGGCTCCCGCGGGGGAATTCTCTTGAGCAACGCAGCGAGGTCGCCCAGCTCCTTCGGCGCGAAGAAGCGGTCTGCCGGGCCGCCCGCGCGCCAGCTGACGTGCCTGGCCATCGGCTCGTCGCGCAGTTGCGTGAATTGGAGGGGATCGGCCATGTTCATGTCAGCTGCGCCGGCACATTGCCGATCGAGCCTGCGCCCATGGCGACGACGACGTCGCCGTCGGCCGCGACGCGGCGGATCGCCTCGGCCATGTCTGCGATGTCTTCGACAAATACCGGCTCGACCTTCCCGGCAACGCGCACCGCGCGCGCCAGCGAGCGGCCGTCGGCGGCGACGATCGGCGGCTCGCCCGCGGGATAGACCTCGGCCAGCACCAGCGCGTCGGCGGTCGACAGGACCTTCACGAAGTCCTCGAACAGGTCGCGCGTGCGCGTGTAGCGGTGCGGCTGGAACGCGAGCACCAGGCGCCGGCCGGGAAAGGCGCCGCGCGCCGCCTCAAGCGTCGCGGCCATCTCGGCCGGGTGGTGACCGTAGTCATCGACCAGCGCGAAGGCTCCGCCGCCCTCGAGCGCGACGTCGCCGTAGCGCTGGAAGCGGCGGCCCACGCCGCGGAACTCGGCGAGCGCCTTGACGATGGCTTTCTCGGCCACGCCGAGTTCCATGGCGACGGCGATCGCAGCCAGCGCGTTGAGCACGTTGTGGTGGCCCGGCAGGTTGAGCATGACTTCGAAGGCGGCCGTCCCATGCCGCACGCGAAAGCGCATGCGGCCGGCGTCGTGCGTAATGTTCTCGGCGCGCACCGTCGCGTCCGCGCCGGTGCCGTAGGTGAGCACCGGCTTGGAGACGAAAGGCAGGATCTCGCGCACGTGCACGTCGTCGGCGCACAGCACCGCCGTGCCGTAGAACGGCAGGTTCTGCAGGAACTGCACGAACGCCTGCCGCAGGCGGGCGAAATCGTGCTGGTAGGTCTCCATGTGGTCGGCGTCGATGTTGGTCACCACCGCGATCACCGGCTGCAGGTGCAGGAAGGAGGCGTCCGACTCGTCGGCCTCGACGACGATGACGTCGCCGGCGCCCAGGCGCGCATTGGAGCCCGCGGCGGTCAGGCGGCCGCCGATGACGAAGGTCGGGTCGAGGCCGCCTTCGGCGAGCACGCTCGCCACCAGGCTGGTGGTGGTGGTCTTGCCGTGGGTGCCGGCGATGGCGACGCCCTGCTTCAGCCGCATCAGCTCGGCGAGCATCAGCGCGCGCGGCACCACCGGGATGCGCTTGGCGCGCGCCGCCATGACTTCCGGGTTGTCGGCGCGCACGGCGGTGGATACCACCACCGCGTCCGCGCCTTCGATGTGCTCGGGCTTGTGGTTGAGGGAGACCTTCACGCCGAGCTTCGCCAGGCGCCGCGTCGCGGCGTTGTCGGCGAGGTCCGAGCCGCTCACCTGGTAGCCGAGGTTGGCCAGCACCTCGGCGATGCCCGACATGCCGGAGCCGCCGATGCCGACGAAATGGATGCGCCGCACCTTGTGCTTCATGCGACCCCCATGTCTGCCAGCTGCATGCAGCGCCGCGCCACCAGCTGCGCGGCCTCCGGCTTGCCGAGCGAGCGCGCCCTGCGCGCCATTTCGAGCAGCCTGGCGCGGTCGAGCGAGCCGATCAGCGCCGCGAGCTTCTCGGGCGTGAGATCGCGCTGCTGAATGAGGAGCGCCGCGCCCTGGTCGGCGAGGAAGCGCGCGTTCGCCGTCTGATGGTCGTCCACCGCATGCGGGAACGGCACCAGGATGCTCGCCATGCCGCCGGCCGAGAGCTCAGCCACGGTCACCGCCCCGGCGCGGCAGATGACGAGGTCGGCCTCGGCGTAGCGCCGCGCCATGTCGTCGATGAACGCGACGAGCTCTCCGGCTACCGCGGCGCTCTCGTAGTTGCGCTTCAGCGTCTCGAGATGCTTCTCGCCGGCCTGGTGCACGACGACAGGACGATCTGTCAAAAAGGAAATCGCCTTGGGCAGCGCCTCGTTCAGGGCCTGCGCGCCGAGGCTGCCGCCCACCACCAGGATGCGCAGCGGGCCGCTGCGGCCGCCGAAGCGGACCTCCGGCGGCTCGATCGCCGCGATCTCCGCGCGCACCGGGTTGCCGGTCCACTCGGCGTCCTTCAGCGCGCCGGGGAAGGCGACCATCACCTTGTCGGAAACGCCCGCCAGGACGCGGTTGGCGAGCCCCGCTATCGCGTTCTGCTCGTGCAGCGCGAGCGGCTTGCCGAGAAGCGAGGCCATCATGCCGCCGGGAAACGCGACGTAGCCGCCCAGGCCGAGCACCACGTCGGGCCGGATGCGCCGCAGATGCCGCAGGCTCTCCCAGAAGGAGAGCAGCAGGTTGGCCGGGAGCAGCAGCTTCTGCACCAGCCCCTTGCCGCGCGCGGCGCGCGCGCGGATCCACGCCGTGCGATAGCCGTGCGGCGGCACCAGGCGTTCCTCCATCCCGCCGCGGGCTCCCATCCACACGACGTCCCAGCCGGCTTCGCGCAGCTGCGCGGCGACCGCGAGCCCGGGAAAAATGTGCCCGCCGGTGCCGCCCGCCATGATGAGCGCAACGCGACTCATGCATGTAACCCTCTTTCCAGCTGGCGGTTCTCCCAGTCGATGCGCAGGAGGATCGCCAGAGCCACGAAGTTGACCAGCAGCCCCGAGCCGCCGTAGCTCATGAGGGGCAGCGTCAGTCCCTTGGTGGGCAGCAGGCCCATGTTGACGCCCATGTTGATGAGCGCCTGGAAGCCGATCCAGATGCCGATGCCCTGCGCCGCCAGCGCCGCGAAGTGGCGCTCGCGCAGGCCCGCCTGGCGGCCGATGGCGAAGGCGCGCACCACGATCCAGACGAACAGCGCGATCACCAGCAGGACGCCGGCGAAGCCCAGCTCCTCGCCGATCACGGCGAGCAGGAAATCGGTGTGCGCCTCGGGCAGGTAGTGCAGCTTCTCGACGCTCGCGCCCAGGCCGACGCCCAGCCACTCGCCGCGGCCGAAGGCGATCAGCGCGTGCGACAGCTGGTAGCCCTTGCCCAGCGGATCGGCCCACGGATCCATGAAGCCGAAGATGCGCTGCATGCGGTAGGGCGACACCACCACCAGCAGGGCGAAGCCCGCGGCCAGCATGCCGACCAGCGCGGCGAAATGCCGCCCGTTCATGCCGCCGAGAAACAGGATGCCGAAGCTCGTCACCGCGATGACCACGAAGGCGCCGAAGTCCGGCTCGCGCAGCAGCAGCCAGGACACCAGCAGCATCACCGCGAGCATCGGCAGCAGGCCTCTGCGGAAGCTCTTCATGACCGCGTGCTTGCGCGCGGTGTAGTCGGCGGCGTAGAGCACCGCGGCGAGCTTCACCAGCTCCGAGGGCTGCAGGCTGAACGCCGGCAGATCGAGCCAGCGCCGCGCGCCGTTCACCTCGCGGCCGAATCCCGGGATCAGGACCAGCACGAGCAGCGCGACACCCATCGTGAAAAGCCAGGGCGCGGCGTGCTGCCACCACTTCGCCGGCACCAGGAACACGGCGATCGCCGCGGACAACGCCACTCCCAGGGCCAGGCCATGCCGCGCGAGATACCAGGCCGGGTTATGGCCGGTGTAGCGCGCCGACTCGGCAGTGGAGATGGAAGCCGAGTACACCATCACCAGCCCCGTGGCGGCTAGGATCAGCGCCGCCCAGGCGAGCGCCCGGTCGTACTCCGGGCTCGACGCGCTCTTCGCGAAGACGAAAGTCGCGCTCATGCCGACAGCTTCCTCACGGCCGCCGCGAACGCTTCGCCGCGGTGCTTGTAATCGCGAAACATGTCGAAGCTCGCGCAGGCCGGCGAGAGCAGCACCGCCTCGCCCGCCTTGGCGATCAGCGCCGCTCTCTTCACCGCTTCCTCGAGCGAGGCGCAGTGCTCGACGCGCACGCCGGCGAGAGCCTTTTCGATCAGCGGCGCGTCGCGGCCGATCAGCAAGGCGCATGAGACGAGCTCGCGCGCCGGCTCGGCGAGCGGCGTGAAGTCCTGGCCCTTGCCCTCGCCGCCGAGGATCAGCACGGTCCGCTTGCCAAGGCCCCTTAGGGCGGCGACGGTCGCGCCGACGTTGGTTCCCTTCGAGTCGTCGTACCACTGGACGCCGCTCAACGATGCGACACGCTCCAGCCGGTGCGGCAGGCCCTTGAAGCTTCGCAGGCCGACCGCGAGGCTGCTGGTCGAGGCGCCGAGGCTGCCGGCGAGCGCGCACGCGGCCAGCGCGTTTGCCACGTTGTGGGCGCCGTGGATCTGCAGCTCGTCGATGCGCAGCATCGGCACACCCCGGCAGATCAGAGTGTCGCCCCGTACACCGAAGTCTCCGCCGTCGTCGAGACCGAAGGTGATGAGCTTGCGCCCCGGCTGCATCATGGCGAGCGAGCGCGGATCGTCCCGGTTGAGCACTTGCACGCCGGAGCCGGCGAAAATGCGCGCCTTCGCCGCGCCGTACTCGGCGATCCCGGCGTAGCGGTCGAGATGGTCCTCGGTCAGGTTGAGCATCGCCGCCGCGTGCGGCCGCAGCGACCAAGTCGTCTCCAGCTGGTAGCTGGACAGCTCGAGCACCCACGCTGCGGGCGGCATCTTGCGCTGCAGGGCGGCCTGCAGCACGGGCGGCGCGATGTTGCCCGCCACCTCGCAATCGAAGCCGGCGTTCTTCAGCAGGTGGCCGGTGAGCGACGTGACCGTGGTCTTGCCGTTGGTGCCGGTAATGGCAAGGACCCTGCTCCTGTTGTGCCAGGCGAAGAGCTCGATGTCGCCCACCACCGGGATGCTCCGTTTCACCGCAAGCTGGACCAGCGGGTCGAGGAGCGACAGACCCGGGCTGATGCACAGCAGATCCACGCCATCCAGCAGCGCAGCGGAGAAAGGTCCGGTGTGCAACTCGCCCGCGAAATCCTTCTGCCGCGGCGGCGCCGCCCGCGTGTCGGCAACTCGTGCCGCGCCGCCATGCGCCTCGATCCAGCGCGCAACCGAGAGCCCGGTGTCGCCCAGGCCGAGCACCAGCGCCCGCTTGTCCTTCAGCGAAGCCGGGACCGGCACGGGCAGCAGCGAGAAGGGCGGCTCGCGCATCATCTGAGCTTGAGCGTCGACAGGCCGAACAGCACCAGCATCATGGTGATGATCCAGAAACGCACCACCACCTGGCTCTCCTTCCAGCCCTCGAGCTCGTAGTGGTGGTGCAGCGGCGCCATGCGGAAAATGCGCTTGCCGCCGGTCCATTTGAAGTACAGCACCTGCAGCATCACCGACAGCGTCTCGGCGACGAACACGCCGCCCATGATGAACAGCACAATCTCCTGGCGCACGATGACGGCGATGGTGCCCAGCGCCGCGCCGAGCGCAAGCGCGCCGACGTCGCCCATGAAGACCTCGGCCGGATAGGCGTTGAACCAGAGGAAGCCGAGCCCGGCCCCCGCCAGCGCGCCGCAGATCACGGCGAGCTCACCCGCACCCGGCACGTAGGGCACGGAGAGATATTTCGAGAACACCGCGTTGCCGGCAACGTACGCGAAGATGCCGAGGGCGCTGCCGACCATCACCGTGGGCATGATGGCGAGGCCGTCCAGGCCGTCGGTGAGGTTGACCGCGTTGGAGGTGCCGACGATGACGAAGAAGGTAAGCACGATGAAGCCGAAGGTGCCCAGCGGATAGGCGACGAACTTGAAGAACGGCACGATCAGCTGGTTGAGCGCGGACATCTGCGCGTCCTTCGCCAGGTAAGCGAGATAGCAGCGCAATCCGAAAGGGCTGTCCGACTGCCAGAAGAACTTCGCCTTGGCGGACAGCCCTTTCGGATTGCGGTGCACGACCTTGCGGTAGTCGTCGATCCAGCCCACGGTGCCGAACGCGAGCGTCACGAGCAGCACCACCCACACGAGGCGGTTCGACAGGTCGCCCCACAGCAGCGTGGTGAGCACGATCGACACCAGGATCAGCGCGCCTCCCATGGTCGGCGTGCCGGCCTTGGTGAGGTGGGAGCGCGGGCCGTCTTCGCGCACCGCCTGGCCGATCTTGTAGGCGGTGAGCTTGCGGATGACGTAAGGGCCGAGGATCAGCGACACCGCGAGGGCGGTCAGGCAGGCGAGCACCGCGCGCAAGGTGATGTAGTTGAAGACGTTGAAGAGGCGCACGTCCTTCGCCAGCCATTGAGCGATCTCGAGCAGCATCAGTGCCCTCCCTGGGCGGCGCCCGTCAGCGCGGCGACCACGCGTTCCATCTTCATGAAACGCGATCCCTTGACGAGAAAGGTCGCGCCGGGCGCGACGCTTTTCTGTACGACACGGAGAAGGTCCTCGATCGATCCGGCGTGATAGCCGGCCGCGCCGAAGGCCTCCACGGAAAACCGGGTTGCGTCGCCGATCGCCAGCAGGCTGGAGACGTTCCGCGAGCGGGCATACGCACCGACCTCGCGATGGAACGCCGGGCCCTGCGCGCCGACTTCGCCCATGTCGCCGAGCACCAGGACGGTCGGCGCCGGGCAGGCGGCGAGGACATCGATCGCCGCGCGCACCGAGTCGGGATTCGCGTTGTAGCTGTCGTCGATCACGGTCGCGCCGCCGGTGGCGCGCTTTACCTGCAAGCGCCCGGTGTAGGGCCGGAACGCCGCCAGGCCTTCGCCGATGGCGTGCGCCGGCAAGCCCGCAGCGAATGCGCAGGCCGCGGCGGCGAGCGCGTTGCGTACATTGTGCAGGCCGGGAATGGCGAGGGTGGCCTGTGTATCGCCTGCAGGAGTGCGAATCGAGATCTCGCTCGTGAGCGCGTGCAATGCATAGCGACCGGTGACGACGGCCGCCGCCTCCAGCCCGAAGTCGACGACGCGGCGCTCGCCGGCGCGGCCGCGGAAAAAGTCCGCGTGCGCGTCGTCCGCGTTGACCACCGCGACGCCGTCGGCCGGCAGCGCCTCGTAGACCGCGGCGTTCTCCGCCGCCACTTCCTCGACCGAGTTCATGAACTCGAGGTGCTCGCGCTGCGCGTTGTTGACCAGCGCCACGGTCGGCGCCGCGATATCCGCCAGGTAGGCGATCTCGCCTTTGTGGTTCATGCCGAGCTCGATGGCGCAGCAGCGGTGGGCCTCGCGCAGGCGCAGCAAGGTGAGCGGCAGGCCGATGTCGTTGTTGAGGTTGCCGGCGGTCGCGAGCACCGCCTCGTCGCCGGCATGGCGGCGCAGGATCGAGGCGAGCATTTCCTTGACCGTGGTCTTGCCGTTGGAGCCGGCCACCGCGATCAGCGCCGGCGAAAAGCGCGCGCGCCACAGGCGCGCCAGGTCGCCGAGCGCGAGCTTGGTCTCCGCGACCACCACCACGGGAAGCGGAAATTCGCCCTGATGGTGGCTGTCGACCATCGCCGCGCTGGCGCCGGTGCTCTTCGCCTGGGTAAGGAAGGTGTGGCCATCGAAGCGCTCGCCGCGCAGCGCGACGAACAGATCGCCCGAGCGCAGGCTGCGGCTGTCGGTCGAAACGCCGGTGAATACCGGGTTACCGCCGCTCACGCGTCCGCCGACCATCGACGCCGCATCGGCCAGGCTCATCATGCCTGCCCTCGCTTGGCCGCCGCCGCCTGCGCTACCGCCGCGTCCGAGAACGGCAGGCGCCTGCCCGCGATCTCCTGGTAATCCTCGTGGCCCTTGCCGGCGATCAGGACGACGTCGTTCCCTGCCGCTTCGGCGATGATTCTCTCGATCGCACGCGCACGGTCCGGCTCGCTGGCGGCGACGCCTATCTGGTGGATGATTTCCAGCGGATCTTCGCTGCGGGGATTGTCCGAAGTGACCAGGACCTTGTCGGCGAGCCGCGTTGCGACCGCTCCCATCAGCGGCCGCTTGGTCGGATCGCGGTCGCCGCCAGCGCCGAACACCACGGCGAGCTTGCCGCTGCGCGCCTGTGCCACCGGGCGCAGAGCCTGCAGCACCTTCTCGAGCGCGTCCGGCGTGTGCGCATAGTCCACAACGACCAGCGGCCGCTCGGCGATGCGCTGCATCCGGCCAGGCACCGCCGGCAGGTCGGCGAGCAGCGCAATCGCTTCTTTCCGGCCCAGTCCGAAGGCGAGCAGGCAGCCGAGGACGCCGAGCGCGTTGGCGCGGTTGAAGCTGCCGAGCTGGCGCGTGTGCTCCGGCGGCAAGAGCTTCGCCGGAAGATACTCGTCCACGGCGACCGCCGGCGCTTCGGCGAAGCCGTAGCCGATGATGCGCACGTCCTTCCCTTTCAGGCGCCCCGCCAGTTTCGCGCCCATGGCGTCGTCCAGGTTGAGCACCGCAGCGGAGAGGCCCGGCGTGTCGAACAGCCGCGCCTTGGCTTCGGCGTACGCCTGCATCGTGCGGTGATAGTCGAGATGGTCGTGCGAAAGATTGGTGAACAGCGCGCAGTCGAATGCCACAGCGTTGACCCGGCCCTGGGAGAGCCCGTGCGACGACACTTCCATCGCAACCGCCTCGGCCTTCTCGTCCAGGAATTTCCTGAGCAGCGCTTGAATCTCGAGCGCATCCGGCGTCGTGTTCGGCAAGGGCTGGAGGGCACCGGGGGTACCGAAGCCCAGAGTGCCGATCACGCCGCTGCGGACCTGCCTCCTGTTGAGAGCGGCGCTGACCCACTGGCTGCACGAGGTCTTGCCGTTGGTGCCAGTCACGCCGCACATCCAGAGCGATTCGGAGGGTCGGCCGTAGAACTCGGCCGCCAGCTCGCCGGCGCGCTGCTTCAGCTGCGGTATTGCGGCGTTGGGCACGCGCCATTCGTCGCGCCACGCGAAACCGTTTTCCTCCCACAGCACTGCCGCGGCGCCGCGCGCGATCGCATCGCCGATATGCGCGCGACCGTCGGCGGCCTCGCCGGGATAGGCGAGGAAAGCCACGCCCGGCGCGCAGCGGCGGCTGTCCGACGCAAGCCGCTGGATCATTCCTTGCGCGGCCAGGCGCCGCAGGAGCTCGGGTGCGCTAGTCGACACGGCTCGTCCATCAGGTGCTCTCCTTCGCCTCGTCTCCTGCGCGCGGCAGCTCGATCGGCTCGAGCGGCGCGTCGTGCGGCACGCCGAGCAGGCGCAGCGCGCCCTGCATGACGTGCGCGAATATCGGCGCCGCAACCGAGCCGCCGTAGTGCTGCCCCGCGGAGGGCTCGTCGATCATCACCGCGATCACCAGGCGCGGCGCCGAAACCGGCGCCAGGCCAGCGAAGGAAGCGAGGTACTTGTCCGCGGCATAGCCGCCGTTTTCCTGCTTGTGCGCGGTACCGGTCTTGCCGGCCACGCGCCAGCCCATGATTCGCGCGCGCGGCCCGGTGCCGCCGTTCTGCACGGCGAGCTCCAGCATGGCGCGCACCGCCTTGGCGGAGGCGCTCGACAGCACCTTCTCGCCGCTCGCCTCGGCACTGGTTTTGACCAGCGTGAGCGGCACCAATTCCCCGTCGCGCGCGAACACGGTGTAGGCGCGCGCGAGCTGCACCAGGCTCACCGAGATACCGTGGCCGTAGGCCATGGTCGCCTGCTCGATCGGCCGCCAGGTCTTGTACGGGCGAAGCCGTCCGGCGGCGGCGCCGGGGAATCCCAGCTGCGGCGCGGTGCCGAAGCCGACGCGCTGGAACAGATCCCACATCGCTTCGCTCGGCATGGCGAGCGCGAGCTTCGCCGCGCCGACGTTGGAGGACTTCTGGATCACCTGCGACAGGCTGAGAGCGGCAGCCGGATGCACGTCGTGGATCGTGTAGTTCGCGATCGTCATGCGGCCCGGCGCCGTATGCACCATGGTCGCCGGCGTTACCTTGCCCGTCTCCAGGGCGAGCGCGATGGTGAACGGCTTCAGCGTCGAGCCAGGCTCGAAGAGATCGGTGATGACGCGGTTGCGCAGCTGCCCGCCGCTCAGGCGGGCGCGGTTGTTCGGGTTGAAGGACGGATAGTTGACCAGCGCGACGATCTCGCCCGTTCGCACGTCGATGGCGACCAGCGCGCCGGCCTTGGCGCGGTTCTCCTCCACCGCGGCCTTGAGCGTGCTGAAGGCAAGACTCTGGATCTTGCCGTCGATGGACAGCGTGAGGTCGGCACCCTCCTGCCCGGTGCGGATCGACTCGACGTCCTCGACGATGCGGCCGAGGCGGTCCTTGATGACGCGCCGGCTGCCGGGCAGCCCGCCAAGGGTCGCCTGATGCGCGAGCTCGACGCCTTCCTGGCCCGCGTCGTCCACCCCGGTGAAGCCGACCACGTGAGCGGTCACTTCGCCTCCGGGGTAATAGCGGCGGTACTCGCGCTGTTGGTGAATGCCCTTGATGCCCAGCGCAGCGACCGCATCGCCCGTTTCGGGCGCCACCTGGCGCTTCAGGTAAACGAAGTCGCGCGAATGATCGGCGAGCTTCTTGTCGAGCTCCTTCGGATCCATCGCGAGCAGCGCGGCGAGTTTTCTCTTCTGGCCGGTGCCGAACTCGACGTCGCCCGGCAGCGCCCAGATCGACTTCACCGGCGTCGACACCGCGAGAGCATCGCCATTGCGATCGAGGATGCGCCCCCGCGTCGCCGGCATCTCGATGACGCGCGAATAGCGCGCGTCGCCCTTCTCCTGCAGGAAATCGGTGCGCGCCGTCTGCAGGTAGAGCGAGCGGCCGGCAAGAATCGCGAAGGCGCCCACCAGCGCCGTCGCCACGAAGCGCGCACGCCATACCGGCAGGCGCACGATACCCGCGTTCGCCTGCTTCTTGGCCGCGTTCACCGCGCGGCCTCGGGCCGCACCACGCGCACGCGCCGCGGATCGGGCGCGCGCAATCCCAGCTTGCGCGCGGCGATCGTCTCGACGCGCGCATGCAGCGCCCAGGTGCTCGCCTCGAGCTGCAGCTGGCCGTACTCGACATCGAGCGCGCGGGCGCGCGCCTGCTCCCGCTCCAGATCCGAGAACAGCTTGCGCGCCCGGTGCTGGGACGTGACGAGCCCGATCGCGCAGGCGACGAGAACCGCGAGGAGGAGGAGATTCAGCTTCGCCACCGCGCGTCGGGCTCGATTCGATTGTCGGGAACGTAAGGCGCCGCCGTGCGCTCGGCCACCCTGAGGATGGCGCTGCGCGCGCGCGGATTGCCATTGATTTCTTCAGGCGATGCCTTTACCGGCCGGCCGACGATCCTGAGGGACGGTTGTGGCATTTCGCTGGCACGCAGCGGCAAACGCCGTGGCATTTCGGGGCGCGCCGCCTGCTGCACGAAGCGCTTGACGATGCGGTCCTCGAGCGAGTGGAAGGCAATGACCGCCAGTCGCCCGCCGGGCGCCAGCCGCTCGAGCGCCTGGGGAAGCATCAGCGACACTTCCTCAAGCTCCCGATTGACGTGAATCCGTACAGCCTGAAAGGTGCGCGTCGCCGGGTCCTGGCCCGGCTCGCGTGTGCGGACCGCCTGACCCACGATGCTGGCCAGTTGGCGTGTGCCGACGATTGGTTCGCTGACGCGAGAAGCAACAATCGCCGCTGCAATCTGTTTAGCAAACCGTTCTTCGCCATACCCCCGTATCACCTCCCTGATTTCTTCTTCTTCTGCCTCCGCCAGCCATTGCGCCGCGGAGACGCCGCTGGTCGGGTCCATGCGCATGTCGAGCGGTCCGTCGAGACGAAACGAGAAGCCGCGCCCGGCTTCGTCGAGCTGCGGCGAGGACACGCCCAGGTCGAAGAGCAAGCCTTCGACCTGCCGCTCGCCCAGCACTTTCGAAAGATCCGAAAACCTGGCCCTGGTAAAGGAAAACCGGGGATCGGCGATGGCACGCGCCGCCTGCTCCGCCTGCGGATCGCGGTCCAGGGCGAGCAGGCGTCCGCCCGGCCCAAGCCGCTCGAGGATCGCGCGGCTGTGACCGCCGCGGCCGAAGGTGGCGTCCACATAGCTGCCGTCGGCGCGGATGGCGAGCCCTTGAATCGCTTCCTGGACGAGGACCGGTAGGTGCATGGGACCTCAAAGCGAGAAGCCCTCCATGCCCGGCGGCGGCGCCGCCGGGCCGGCGAGCGCCTGGCCGAGCTTCGCCGACCACACGCCCGAATCCCATAGCTCGAAGTAGCGCCCCTGCCCGACCATCATCGCCTCACGCTCGAGCTTCGCGTGCAGGCGCAACGCCGGCGATAGCAGCACGCGGCCGGAGCCGTCGGGCGAGATGTGCTCCTCGAAGCCGAGCAGCAGGCGCTTCCACCAGCTCGCCTGCGGATTGAAACTGGGAAATTCCTCGACACGCTGGCGGACCGGCTCCCAGGCCGCCTCGGGATAGATCAGGACGCAGCCGTCAGGGTGCGCCGTGATCACCAGCGACGCGCCGCCATCGAGCAAAGCTTCGCGGTGACGAGTCGGGATAGCGATGCGTCCCTTCGCGTCGAGCGTGATGACCGCGGCCCCGTGAAACGATCCACCCATTGGTAGCTTTTCCCACTTTTTTCTACCTTTTGCCACTCTACGGCCACACGAGCTACCCAGTCAAGGAGTTTTGCCAAGTCAGACAAACACTTAGCTACGTTTTTGGAAGTCGATTCTCCCTTCATGAATAGATATATTATTCAATTGGTTATGTTTTCTATTGAAAGTGGGTTCTGAAGACTTTCAGGCAGGCGGGGCGATGCCATAATTTCGTCCCTGATGATCAACAAGCTCGTCGCCAGCCCCGAGGCTGCCCTCGCCGACATTCCCGACGGCGCCACCATCATGATCGGCGGCTTCGGCAACGCCGGCATGCCCGCCGCGCTGATCGACGCCCTGATCGCGCAGGGCGCGCGCAACCTGACCATCGTCAACAACAACGCCGGCAACGCCGACGCCGGCCTCGCCGCGCTGATCGGCGCGAAGCGCGTGCGCAAGATCCTGTGCTCCTTCCCGCGCCAGTCCGACTCGTGGCATTTCGACAAGGCCTACCACGCCGGGGAGATCGAGCTCGAGCTCGTGCCGCAGGGCACGCTGGCAGAGCGCATCCGCGCTGCCGGCGCCGGCATCGGCGGCTTCTTCACGCCGACGGCCTACGGCACTAAGCTCGCCGAGGGAAAAGAGACGCGGCGCATCGGCGATCGCGACTACGTGCTCGAGTTCCCGATCCACGCCGACTACGCCATCATCAAGGCCGACCGCGCCGACCGCTGGGGCAACCTCACCTACCGCATGAGCGCACGCAATTTCGCGCCCATCATGGCGACTGCGGCGAAATGCACCGTGGTCCAGGTGCGCGAGATCGTCGAGCTCGGCGGGATCGATCCCGAGGTGGTGGTCACCCCGGGCATCTTCGTCAAGCGCATCGTGAAAGTTGCCGCGACACTGAAAAAGGCCGCGTGATGAAAAAACTCGACCGCAACCAGATGGCGGCGCGCGTCGCGCGCGACATTCCCGAGGGTGCTTACGTCAACCTGGGCATCGGCCTGCCGACGCTGGTGGCCGACTTCCTGCCCAAGGGGCGCGAAATCATCCTGCACAGCGAGAACGGCGTGCTCGGCCTCGGGCCGAAGCCCGCCCCCGGGCAGGAGGATGACGACATGATGAACGCCGGCAAGGAGCCGGTGACGCTGCTCACCGGAGGCTCGTTCTTCCACCACGCCGACTCGTTCGCCATGATCCGCGGACGGCACCTCGACTACGCCGTGCTGGGCGCCTTCCAGGTTGCGGTGAACGGCGACCTGGCCAACTGGCACACCGGCGGCGCGGATGCGATTCCCGCGGTCGGCGGCGCGATGGACCTGGCCGTCGGCGCGAAGAAGGTGCTGGTCATGATGGAGCACCTGACCAAGAAGGGCGAGAGCAAGCTGGTCGAGCGCTGCACCTATCCGCTCACCGGCGCGCGCTGCGTCAACCGCATCTACACCGATCTTGCGGTGATCGATGTCAAGCCCGACGGCCTCCACGTGGTGGAGACCGTCGAGGGCCTGTCTTTCGAGGAGTTACAACGCTTGAGCGGCGTGCCGCTCAAGCGCCTCGCTACTGCGGCTTGATTCCTGCCGCCTGCAGGATCTTGTTGGTCTCTTCGATTTCCTTCTTCACGAAATCCGTGAACTGAGGAATCGTCAGGTTGCCCGGGACGGTGCCTAGCTTGGTCAGGCGCTCGCGCAGGTCCGGGCTGGCAAGCGCTGCGTTCACGTCCTTGTTGATCTTCGCGGCGACGTCGGCCGGGATCTTCGCCGGTCCCCACAGGCCGACCCACAGCGTGTAGTCGAAGCCCGGGTAGCCCTGCTCCGCCACGCTCGGCACGTTAGGCAGCAGCGGCGAGCGCTGCGCGGACGAGATCGCCAGCGCCACGGCCTTCCCGCCGCTGACCTGGGGCAGCGCGGCGTTGAGCGGCGCCCAGTAGCAGCAGGTCCGGTTGGCGATGGTGTCGCCGATTGCTTCGGGCGTGCCCTTGTAGGGCACGTGCTGCACGTCGACGCCGGCGGCGATCTTCAGCTTCTCGAGGTTGAAGTGGGTGCCGCTGCCGGTTCCGGCCGACGCGAAGTTGAGCTTGCCCGGGTTCGCCTTTGCCGCCTTCACGAAGTCGCCGAGCGTCTTGAAGCCCGAGTCCGAGCCGGTGATCAGCACGTTCGGCCCGCCGCCGAGCAACGCCAGGTTCACGAAATCCTTCATCGTGTCGTAACGCATCTCCTTGTACATGCCAGGGTTCGCCGCGTGCGCCGACGAGTTAGCGAGCAGCGTGTAGCCGTCGGCATCGGAGCGCAGCACGAACTCGGAGCCGACCGTGCCGCCGGCGCCGGGGCGATTCTCCACCACCACCGGCTGGCCCCACACCTCCTGCAGCTTGGCCGCAACCGCGCGGCCGATGATGTCGGTCGAGCTGCCCGGCGTGAACGAAATGACCAGGCGCACCGGCTTGCTCGGAAAACCCTGCGCAGCCGCGTGCGCCGAGAACATCGCCAACGCAATTGCAATCAGCTTTTTCATTGTTTCCTCCTCCTTGGTCAGTTCAACCGGAAGAATTCCATCGGCGCCCTGTGCGGACGCTCGTGGCCGGTCTCGGTGACGATCACCAATTCCCCTATTTGTACACCGGCGCGGGCATCCCGTGTCACTACGTTCGGCTGCAGTACGATCGTCATGCCCGCCTGGAGCGCGAGGTCGGGCACCGGCCCGGCAGGCCGGCTCGCGCTGCCGAGCACCGGCGGCAGGTAGCCGCCGACGAAGCCGTGCACCAGATCGTCGCAGGTGGTAAACCCCGCCTTCTCGATGACTCCTGCGGCCGCGACCAGCGCGGCCGCCGGCGCCCCCGCCCGCACGACGCCGAGCATCGCCCTGAACGCGGCTTCGGCCGTCGCATGGAGATCCGCGTAAAGCGCGTTCGGCTCGGCGCCAACGGTGAAGCTGCGCAGCACCTGGCCCGGGTACTCCCAGAACTGGGCGCTGATCTCGCAGAAGAGCACATCGCCCTGGCGCAAGCGCCGCGCCGACGGGAACTGCGCGGGCACGCAGCAATCCGGCGCCGCCATCTGCGTGGCGCCGAAATAGTGGATCCAGGTGGTTCCGCCTTCGCCCGCGTACGCGTTTTCGCAGATGCGCCAAAGCTCGCGCTCGTCCACGCCCGCTTTGACTTCCTTGAGAAGTGATTCCACGGCGAGATCGGAGAGCCACGCTCCGAGTCGAACCCAATCCAGCTCCTCGGGCGACTTCACCATCCTGAGCGCGGTATAGGCGGCGTTCAGATCGACCAGCTCGAAGCGCTGCGCGAGTCGCCGCTGCTTGCCCGCGCCCAGCGGACCAATCACTCCTACCCGCTTTGCGCGTCGTCTTGAAATCTCTTCATCGATGGCATCGACGGTCGCCGGACCGCCCCAGCGGACCTCGAAGTCCTGTGCAAGGCGGCGCGCGAGCGGTACGTGGTTGTGATACTGGACGAAGAGGACGCCGGGCCGTGCCGGATCGAACACCGCGACGGCTTCAGCAGTTACCGGCCAGCCGGTCAGCCAGCCGACGCCGCTGCCGGAGCGGTTCTCGCCGCAGACCAGGATCGCATCGAGCTTTTCGCGTGCCGCGAGCGCCGCGATGGCCGCGCGCCGGCGCTCCATCTCGGCGCCGGAGAAGCGCGGGTACGGCTGCTCGAGGATCGCCCGCAGCCGCGGCGCGAGCGCGCTCAGGCGGCCTTCGATTTGCCCTGGTTCGCCCAGTATTCGCCCGCCGCCTTCGAGCGCGCCAGCTCCTCGGCGCTCTTGAATCCCGGCGCCATGGAGGCGTCGGTTCCGGGCAGCACCTGGTGGTGGTCGATGTTCAGCAGCCGCAGCCAGCTTTGCTGGCCCAGGGTCAGGCCGATGAAGCAGCCCAGCTCCACCAGCTCGGGCTCGCTGAAATGCCGCTGCATGCGCTGCCAGAACGCGTCGTCGGTATCGAGGCGATAGACGATCGCCTCGGCGTAGGCGAGCGCGGCTTTCTGCCGCTCGCCGTAACGCGACGACTTCTCGAACTGCATGAGATCGCGCACGTCGTCCTCGACCATGCCGCTCGCCGCCGCCTTCACCGAGCGCTGGTTGCCGCAGTACTCGCAAGTCACGGCGCGGGACACATAGAGGCGGCAGAGCTCTTTGATCGGGTGGGCGAGCACGCCGTTCTTGAACAGGTCGCGCCAGGAATTGGCGAAAAACCAGAAGCAGGCCTTTACGTGGGCGCGTATCGCCGAGCTCTCCGGCCGCGGCGTGCCCTCGCGCTGGCAGCGTTCCATTTCCTTGTGCATGTCCGCGTCCATGCCCGCCAGGTCGACGTAGCTGATTCTCTGTTTCGCCATGAGCAGCTCCTTTAGAGGGCGCCGCAGGGACACTCGGAAGACCAGTTACCGCTGTCGCTGATGATCATAGGATGGCGGTGCGCGGCGAGCACCGGCATCGGCCCCGCCGCGTTCCGGTGGTAGCCGCCATAGTGCCGCACCGGCAGCCAGTCGGGCAACGACGGCGGCGGCGGCGCGTCGAGCTGCGAATACGGCCCGGCGGCGTACACCACCTTGCCTCCCACCATGGTCAGCACGGATTCGAGGTTCTTCACGTCATCCACCGGCATGGCGAAATAGTCGCCCGACAGGAACACCAGGTCGGCGAGCTTGCCTGCCGAGAGCGTCCCCTTCTTGTCTTCCTCGGACGACATCCACGCGCCGCCGGCGGTGTACAGGCGCAGCGCCTCGGTGCGGTCGAGCAGGTTCTGGTCGCCCTGCAGCTTGGCGCCGCCCAGCGTCTTGCCCGTCAGCAGCCAATGCACCCCGATCCACGGGTTGTAGCTGGTGGCGCGGTTCGCATCGGTGCCGCAGGCGAGCGGAATACCCATCTCGCGGATGCGCTTGATCGGCGGCGCGTCGGCGGAAACCTGCGCGCCGTACTTCTGCAGGAAGGCTTCGCCGTCGAGGGACATGCGGTTCTGGATGTTGATGCTGCCGCCGAGCGCCGCGACGCGCTCCAGCGTCTTAGGCGACAGCGTCTCGCAATGGTCCAGGCCCCAGCGCAGACCCTTCAGCGGCACCTCGCGGTTCACCTCCTCGAGCACGTTGAGCACGCGGCTCGCGGTGGCGTCGAACGTCGTGTGCTGCCGGAACGGCCACTTCAGGCCGGCGAGGTACTTGGTGATCGCGGCAAACTGGCTCTCCATCACCCCTGGTGGCGCGACCACCCAATCCTTGGCGAAGTTCGCGGGGTCGCCGGCCGCGTAGGAAATGTATTCCCCGGCGCCGATCATGCGGTAGTAGTCGTTGCCCTCGCCGATCTTCACCATCTTCGACCAGGCTTCGTAGTTGGCGAGCTCCTTGCCCGGCGCCTGCGCGAACAGCTCGTAACCGATGCGCAGCGTGAGCTGGTTGTCGGCGGCGAGCTTGGCGATCGCGGCGTAGTTGTCGGGGAAGTTCTGTCCGCCGCCGCCGGCGTCGATCACGCTGGTGAGGCCGAGGCGGTTGTGCTCGCGCATGAAGTGGCGCGTCGAGGTGATCTGCTCCTCGGGAGAAAGGCGCGGCACGCGCAGCCACACCGCCACCAGGCTGGCGAGGCTGGTGGTCGACACCACCAGGCCGGTAGTGTTGCCGCCGGCGTCGCGCTCGACGTAGCCGCCGAAGAGCTTCGGTACTTCCTTCTCCCAACCGAGCACGCGCACCGCGGAGCGGTTCAGCCAGGCGCGGTCGTAGAGGTGCATGATCATGCACGGCGTGTCGCCGGTGGCGGCGTTGATCTCCTCGAGCGTCGGAAAGCGCTTTTCCTGGAACTGCGCCCAGGTCCAGCCGCCGATCACCTGCACCCAGTGCGGCGCGGGCGTGCGCCGCGCCTGCTCGCGCACGCGGCGCATGCCCTCGGCGAGCGAGGGCACGCCATCCCAGCGCACCTCGTTGGTATAGGTGAGGCCGCCGCGGATGAAGTGCGTGTGCGCGTCGTTGAGCCCGGGGACGACGATGCGGCCGCCGGCGTCGATCACGCGGGTGTTCATGTTCTTGTAGACGTTCAGCTCGGCCTCGGAACCGACGGCGAGGATGCGCTCGCCCTTGATGGCGATCGCCTCGGCGCGCGGCCTGCGCGGATCGAGCGTATTGACGCGCGCGTTGACGATCAGCGTATCGGCGGGCTCCTGCACGCCCATCGTGCCGCAGCCGCTTAGCGCGGCGAGTCCGACGCTACCCTTGAGAAAATCACGACGAGAGCCCATCCCCCACCTCCACGTTTTCCGGCTTGAGTTCGATGCCCGAAGCCTTCGCCTGCGCCAGCAGCAATGTGGAAAAATCCTGCTCGGTCATGCCCTGCCCGATCATCTGCTGCAGGATGTCGCGCGTGATGGAGGTCACCGGCATCGGCACCTCGAATTCGCGCCCGGCGTCGAGGCCCAGGTCGAGGTCCTTGCGCAGCAGCTTGGGCGTGAAGGTGACGTGGAAGTCGAGGTTCACCAGTGCCGGCGTCTTGTAGCGCGTGAACATCGAGCCCATCACGCTCTTGTTGAGGAAATCGAGGAAGGCGTGCCGCGGCATGCCTACCTTCTGCGCGAGGACCGTGATCTCGCACAGGTTCTGGATCACCACGCCGAGCATCACGTTGTGGCAGATCTTCGCGATGCGCGCGAGCTCGCCCTCGCCGACGTAGCTGGAGCCCGTTCCCATCATGTCGAGGTAGGGCCGCGCCTTCTCGTAAGCCGCCTTCGGACCCGACACGACGAACGTCAACTTGCCTGCCTTGATGACCTTTGCGTTCCCGCTGACCGGGGCAGCCAGATATTCAATGCCTTTGCTTTGCAGCTGCTGGCGAAGCTCCGCGGAGCCTTCCAGGGAAATCGAAGAGCACTCCACCACCATCTTCGGCTTGCCCTTGGCGAGCGCCTTGCCGAGGACTTCCTTCACGTCGTCGTAGGTGGAGACCATGACGAACAGAATGTCCTTGGTGGACAGCTCCTCGAGCTGGTTCACCACCTTCGCGCCGTACTTCGACAGCGGATCGGCCTTTGCCTTGGTGCGATTCCAGACGGCGATGTCGCAGCCGCCCTTGGCGAGGCGCTCGGCCATGGCGTAGCCCATGCGGCCGGCGCCGATCCAGCCGAGCTTTTGTTCAGTAGGGGTTGGCAATCGGGAGTTCCTCGGCTGGATAGAGCGAAATGATCTTGGCGCCGCTCGGCGTGAGGATGATCTCCTCCTCGATGCGCGCGGCCGATACGCCGTCGCTCGCCGGGCAATAGGTCTCGACCGCGAACACCATGCCGGCCTTGAGCTCGATCGGTTCCCGAAACGAATTCAATCGGGAAATGAGCGGTCGTTCATGCAGGCCGAGACCGAGGCCGTGGCAGAAGTTCAGGCCGAAGGCGTCCATCTCGCTGGCGAAGCCCGCGTCCTGCGCCTTGGGCAGCTTCGCCGCGACCTTGTCGCTCGACATCCCCGGCTTGAGCATGTCGATGACCTGGTCCATCCACTGCCGCGCCTTCTTGTAGGCGGTGCGCTGCGCAGGCGTGGCGCGGCCGACGTTGAAGGTGCGGTAATAGCAGGTGCGGTAGCCCATGAACGACTGGATGACGTCGAAGAACGCCTGGTCGCCCGGGCGGATCAGCCGGTCGGTGAAGTTGTGCGGGTGCGGCGAGCAGCGCTCGCCGGAAATCGAGTTGATCGCTTCGACGCAGTCGGAGCCCATCTCGTACAGGCGCTTGGTGGCGAGCGCGACGATCTGCGACTCCTGGATACCGGGCTTGAGCGCCTCGGCGATGTCCGTGTAGACGCCGTCGACCATCGCCGCCGCCATGTTGAGCAGCGTCAGCTCGTCGACGTTCTTCACTTCGCGCGCGTGCAGCATGGTCTGCTGCCCGTCGCGCACCTCGATGCCTTCCTTCTGCAGCGCGAACAGCATCGGCGGCTCGACCACGTCAACGCCCAGCGGCATGTTGGCCACGCCCTCGGCCTTGAGGATCGACTTGATCTCCTTCGCCGCATCCCTGAACAGCGTCAGGTCGGCGCCGGTCGCGCCGCGCATGCCCAGAAGACCGGCGCGGCAATGGTCCGTATGCAGCCAGGGTGCGTAGAGCTTGTGGTGGCGCGCGGCGCTGCCGAAGTCCCAGATGTACGGATCGCCGCCGCCCGTGAGGAGCGAATAACGTGTCAGCTTGTCGCGCGCCCACTCGCCGATGACCGTGCTGGTGGTGTAGCGGATGTTGTGCTGGTCGAAGCAGAGAAGTGCGCCGAGTCCCGACTGCGCGAGCGCTGCACGCGTGCGCGCTAGACGGTAGTCGTGAAGCCGCCGGAAGTTGACGCGCTCCTCGAAGTCGACCTGCGTGCGCCCCGGCGCCTGCAGCGGCCGGTCCCAGCGGTGGTTCGGATCGATGTCGTCGGGCCGCACGATGCGCGGCTCGGGACGCCGGCTCTTTTTCGCCATGCGTGCGATCTCCTCTCTCGGCGATTCTAGCTCTAGAATCCACCGCCATGGATGATCTGGCGATCCTGAAAGAGCTGAACCGGAATTACATCCGCTCGGTGCAGGAGTCCGATGTGGGATGGTTCCGCGACAACCTGACAACCGATTTCCTGAACAGCAATCCGGATGGCACGCTGGCGGACCGCGCCGGGTTCCTGGAGCAGATCGCCCGGCCGGTAACCATCTCGGGCCTGCAGGCGGAGGACGTGCTCATCCGGGTCCTCGGCGATACAGCGCTCGTCCACGCGCGCACGCGCTACCGCAAGCCCGACGGCCAGTCCGGCGCCGGACGCTACACGGACATCTGGCAGCGGCGCGGCGAGCGCTGGCTGTGCGTTGCCGCGCACGTCACGCGAGGATGAGAAGCGCGCCCTTGGCGCGCTAGGCGCCGCGCGCGAGCGCGTCGACTTTCTCCGGGGCCAGTTTCACCTTGGCCGCGGCCGCCTGGATTTCCTTCCAGGTGTTGTCGTCCACCGAGATGCCCTCGCGCTCGCGCTTCGCGCGCGTTTCGCGCTCCGGCTCGCCGGCGACGCGCACCTTGTCGGCGCCCGGAGCGGTGCGCCCCTTGCGCAGCCAATCGAGGAACTGGCGGCTTTCGCTCTGGAAAGCGCCCTCGGTGCCCAGGCGCGCCGGATCGATCAGCACCGCCAGCATGCCGTTCAGGACGCGCTGCTTCTTGCTCTCTTCGTAGTGCCAGGTGCCGCCGCCGCTGAGCGCGCCGCCGAGCAGCTCGCAGGCCACCGCCAGGCCGTAGCCCTTATGGCCGCCGAATGCGAGGATCGCACCGAGCGGGGGCACGACGGCGTAGCGCGGGTCGTCCGTGGGAATGCCCTGGTCGTCGATCAAGAGGCCCGGCGCCACCTTCTCGCGCTTGTTATGCGCCACGCGCATCTTTCCCTGCGCCACGGCGGCCGTCGCCATGTCGAGCAGGAACGGCGCTTCGCCCGGCAGCGGGATGCCGATGCACACGGGATTGGTCCCAAAGCGCGCGTCGCGGCCGGCGTACGGCGCCACGCGGGCATGGGAGATGACATTGACGAAGTGGATCGCCACCAGGCCTTTCGCCACGGCCATCTCCGCCCAGTGCCCGATGCGCCCGAGGTGGTGGGAGTTGGCGAGCACCATGATGCAGGAGCCGTGGCGCTGCGCGCGCTCGATCGCCATCTGCATCGATTCGTGGCCGATGGTCTGGCCGTAGCCCTTGCAGCCGTCGAGCGCCAGCAGCGCGCCGGTATCGAGCGTGGCCTTCGGATGCTGGTTGGCCGCCAGGCCGCCTTCAAGGAGCGCGTCGATGTAGCGCGGAATCATGCCGATGCCATGCGAGTCGTGCCCCAGCAGGTTGGCCATGACT
>Ga0193752_1000525_pt1 | contig 36531 bp, 36 predicted proteins | sample H1c1metaG_FD_144924 | JGI IMG/M metagenome (GOLD analysis project Ga0193752, IMG submission 144924) | Soil microbial communities from a riparian zone of the East river system, Colorado, United States - H1c1 | ecosystem: Environmental > Terrestrial > Soil > Riparian zone | place: USA: East River... | reverse complement strand
ATACGTCCCGATCAACCAAAGCGGCAACAAGACCGTCAGCTCCGACTACGACGGCGACGGCAAGGCGGACTACGCAATCTACAATTCCACAACAGCCGCCTGGACGATCCGCAACTCCGCAACTTCTGCAACTACCACAACTACCTGGGGACTTCCCAACGACATCCCAGTCCAAAACGACTACGACGGCGACGGCAAAACCGACCTCGCCACCTGGCACGACTCCAACGCCCTCTGGTCCATCAAACGCTCATCCAACAACACCACCCGAACCGAAACGTTCGGCCAATCAGGCGACATCCCAGTCCCTGCGTTTTATAGAAGGTAGTTTTGTAGATTTATCTGCCAAGTTAGAGTTTCGTTAAAAACATTCTTATTGAATTTTTCCGAATGCTGTTATGAAGAAAACGACCACACTCCGCCCTGTTTCCATCGCCGTTCTTTTTTCGCTGTTCATTTCATTAGCTGGTTTCGTTCACACTGTCGCAGGCCAGTCTAATTACGAACACACTCGAAACAAAGTTGATCAAACGCTGCGAAGCAACGCCCGCATCAATCCCTCAACCCTTGCGGTTGAAATGTCGATACCCATTGCAGATATGTCAGGGCGAGGGGGAGCGTCAATGCCCCTTGTCTTTAATTACTCTTCCAAAGTATGGGTGTTCGATCCAACAGGACTAACCTACGGCGGTCAGTTACAGGAAGAGGTGCGGCCAATGTACTCTGATGACGCAATGGCAGGATGGACGAGCAGTTATTATGTTCCTACTATAGACACCATAGCGGAGACATATGACTGTCTGGGAAATGCTATCGGCGATTTCGATTCACTGCCAGACGGCTGCGGAGCCTATCAAATCGCGAATCGAATTCACGCAAAGCTGCCTGGAGGAACGACACATGAACTGCGGAAGGATGATGACATTCATAACGATGTTAACGGACATGTAGACAAAACCGGTACATATTACGCCGTTGACGGTACGCGTGTTCGGCTCCAATGGGGCACGGGAGGAGTAAGTACCTTGTTCATGCCGGATGGCGGCCGATATTTTTTTGACAGCACACAGAAATGCTATAAATACATTGATCGAAATGGCAATACGTTAACTTACAACTCTACCACTTCAGAATGGACTGATACGATGGGCCGTACACTTGCTTCGCCCATCCCGTTTACTCACATACAGCGTCAGAATCGGGGAGAGGGTACTCAGAATTTTACCGTCCCTGGGTTAGGGAGTTCCACCCTTCAGTACCAGCTTGTCTGGGAAAAACTAAGCAGCGGGGCTCTGTTACCCGGACTGTCAATGTCATATGTGACTGGGCGATGCGGAATACCATACATATATCAGAGTCCGAGCCTATTTTACAATACGACCAGAATTTACCCTTGCTACGGAAGCAACAGTCATTTCGATCCTGTTGTTTTACGCGAGGTTATTCTCCCCAATGGGCAAAAATACGAATTCCACTACACAGAATATGGCGAGATCGCCCGAATAGATTATCCGACCGGGGCCTATGAGAGATTCGTTTACGATGAGATCAAGGGGCTTGGCTGGGACTATCAATATGATTGGTCTGTAGCAACGTCATACGGCCAAGCAAACCGGGGCGTTGTCGATCGGTATGTCGCCGAAAGTATCGGTGCAACCGAGCAACATTGGGAGTACGCGGCGAGTTATCAATCGACTGTACATGAGAGCAATACTTATACGATTGAAACGACGGCTCCGGATTTGACTAAAAGTAGACGCTATCTGGAACGCGCGAGAAAGCCTGCTGGAAATCCTGATGGCAATTTTGGATTCGGCTCCATACTGGAAGGAATGGAAATAGAGGCACAGTCTCTCGACAGTAATGATGTGCTGCGCTCAAGGAAATTGAGCGTATGGGATAAGACAACCGCGCCGAGTCCTGGCCATCTTGCCACTCCACAACGAGACGCTCGTCTTATACGCGAAATAAGCATTTTATTCGAACCGGGTGAGACAAACGCTCTTGCGACAATGTCGGAAACAGTCTACGACACAACCGGCAGTTCAGACGTCGCATACTTTTCATCGCTTAATCCTAAACAGACAAAGACCTACAACTATGTTGCGGTGAGTGCCTCGACCGCCGCGAGTGCAAATATCGCAACCGCCATCGCGTGGTTTTCGAGCGGCGATCTCGCGACCGTGACGGAGATGGACTATCTCTACGATGCAAACTACAAAGCGCGTAATATCAACGGACTTGTGACCGAGACGCGCGTGAAGGACCCGGCTGGAAATGTAAAGGCGAAGACACAGATCAGTTATGACGAAGCGAGTTATGGACTTTCTTCGTCGGGGACGATGCCGACGGCGGCGGCAAGTTCGTGGACAGACCCGCTGACGGAACTTGGCTCGACCATTGGTGCAAAGCGGGGTCTGCCGACGACGGTTAAGAGCTTTCACGACATCGCGAACGGCTACTATATCGAAACCCACAGCTTCTACGACCAATACGGCAATGTCCGCAAATCGAGAGACGGTCGCGGCAACGACAGCGAGATGCAGTACGACGACGATTACGCATTTGCCTATCCGAATAGCGTGATAACTCCTGTTCCTGATTCGAGCGGAACATACGGTTCGAACGTCGCTTTCGAATCGACAATGACCTACGACTACAACACCGGACTTCCGTTGACATCGACCGACGCAAACGGACAGACTTCCACGATGGAATATGCCGATCCACTTCTCCGTCCGACCAAAGTAACCGCGCCGAACGGCCACCAAACCATCACCGAATACGGAGCAGGGGCAAGTCCGTCTACGCGATGGGTAAAGTCGCGTTCCCAGATCGACGCAACGAACTGGAAGGAAGCCTATCAGTGGTTCGACGGGCTTGGGCGGGCGATCAAGTCGCAGTCGGTCGATTCGAACGGCGATGTGTTTGTCGAAACACAGTTCGATGCTGTCGGCAGACCGTGGAAAATAAGCAACCCGTATCGCACAGGCGAAACGGTCTATTGGACCGAAAACTTCTACGACACCGCCGGACGGCCTTACAAAGTAAAAACACCCGACAACGCCGAAGTCGAAACGGCATACGGCCTAGCAACATCGGGCAGCCATCTTGGCACCGTCGTAACCGTCAACGACCAAGCCGAAAAGCAACGTCGTTCTGTTACGAATGCTTTAGGTCAGTTGGTAAGAGTTGATGAACCCACGACATCAGGACTCGGAACAGTCGCCAGCCCGAATCAGGCGACGAGCTACGCTTATGACACGCTGAACAACCTGACGACTGTCACACAAGGGGCCCAGACGCGCTCGTTTTCGTACAACAGCCTTTCCAGACTGTTGACCGCCGCAAACCCAGAATCAGGAACGATAAATTACGCTTACGACAACAACGGCAATCTGACGGGAAAGACAGACGCTCGGAGCATCATCACGAGTTACACTTACGACGCCCTTAACCGCGTCACCCAGCGAAGCTACACGGCACACGCGGGCTATACGACACCTGCCGTCACCTACACCTACGACAACAAAACGAACGCAAAAGGAAAGCTGACAAAGGTTTCGTCCAGCGTCTCGACAACCGAATACACCGCCTTCGACATCTTAGGACGTGTGACATCCCACAAACAAACAACCGACAGCAACGATTACACGACAGGTTACACCTATAATTTGTCGGGAGCCTTGATCGAGCAACAGTATCCGAGCGGAAGAGTTGTGAAGAACACTTTGGATACCGATGGCTCCCTTTCGCAGGTTCAAAGCAAGCGCTCCGGCGATACCTATCGAAACTATGCCAACGGTTTTAATTACACGGCGGCGGGAGCAGTTTCGTCTATGAGGCTTGGGAACGGGCTTTGGGAAACAACGCAATTCAATTCCAGACTACAGCCGACACAGATCGGTTTGGGGCTAGGTTCCGCAACACCTAATATTCTCAAACTGGATTATTCCTACGGCACAACTGCGAACAACGGAAATGTTCAGTCACAAACGATCACTGTTCCCGGTTTAGCGAATCCTTTTGTTCAGTCATATACCTATGACGAACTAAATCGCATATCTACGGCAATTGAAACAAATAACTCAGTCCAGACATGGAAACAAGCTTTCACCTACGACCGTTACGGCAACCGAAACTTCAATACTTCAGGAAGTAACACCACAACACTTCCGATAAGTTTCGATCCAGACATATACAACCCAACAATTAGCACCACCAATAACCGATTTGATTCAGGTCAAGGCTATTCCTATGATTCTTCCGGTAATACTACGGTTGATGCGGAAGGAAGGACGTTCGTATATGACGCGGAAAACAAACAGATCGAAGTAATCGAAAGCAGTACGACGATAGGTCAATATTTTTACGACGGAGATGGTAAACGAGTCAAAAAGATTGTACCGGATACAGGTGAAACAACGGTTTTTGCGTATGATGCTTTTGGCAAGCAAATTGCTGAATACTCGACGGTTGTGCAAACGGGTTCTAACGCGGAGATTACTTATACTACCAATGATTCCTTAGGATCGCCGAGAGTTAATACTGACGCTACCGGCCAAGTCATCTCTCGTCACGATTACCACCCGTTCGGCGAAGAGATTACCCGCTCCGGTTATGGTTCTGACTCAATTCGTAAACAGTTCACCGGCTATGAGCGCGATGATGAAACTAGCCTAGACTTCGCTCAGACTCGTTATTTAAGTAGTGGATTTGGTCGATTCAGCTCACCTGATTCTTTTACCAATAATACACATGTGTCAGATCCGCAGAGTTGGAACCTGTACTCATATGTCCAGAACCGACCTTTAACTTTTGTCGATCCTGACGGCAGAAAGGGTACAATTAGCTGGTACACAGATTCGGATGGTGTAGTTCACGTTAGTTTGAAAGCAACCTTCGCAATATACGGGGCTGCTGGCCAGAATGTATCCAGAGCAGACCTAAAAGCCTATGAAAAAGCAATGATCAACGGGATTCGAAATATTTTAAAGAAAGATTTCGATGTTGGTGGGAAGACATTTAAGGTTAGCGCGGATGTTTCGGCAGAACTAGCCGATAATGAAGGCGACGCCATAAGTAAGGGCAAGGACAATATAGTCGAGCTAGGTTATGACGACCTTGAGGGTACAGATCCGACCGGTAAGTGGCAAAGCGGCCTTGCGGGAAAGGCTTTCGGTGTCAAAGGGGAGTCATTTGATCGAATGGCCATGCAGATTGTTGGTGACCCGGCCAATTACAATGGTTCTTACAAGCCGTTAACATACGCGGGTGAAACCGCCGCACACGAGTTTGCGGCTCATCTCTTATCTGGGCTACATAATACGAATGTAGGAGAACGCGACAGTGTATTTAATCCGGGCGGAGGAATGGGAGGTAATCAATTTTACCAAAGCGATTTCAATAATCTATTTTTTGGAGATGATGACCCTACATCCGCGCCGCCTCCACCAACGGGTGGAGCACCTATTCGTAGCCCGTTTGAAAAGGTTGGTTCGAAGGGTTCGGAAGTACGGATGGCAAATGTTCGTACCTATGAAAGCCCAAATGCATCTTACAGGTGGGTAAGGAGTGTTAAACAATGAATTATATAAAGTCCATTTTCTATGTTGGATATGCTGTGATTCTCTTGAGTTCTTTTATGGTTGGACAGCGGTCTGATGATGTTAAGCCGCCCCTCTTGATGGCATGTGACGGATTAGAAAAATCAGAAGATGTGACTAATTGGAGGAGAGTCGTATTAGGTGGCATCAGTATATGTATTCCGACAAATCTGAGAGAGATAAAACAGAGATGTTTCGATGGCGGGTGCTACAGATTTGAAAATGAGGAGTTCGTACTGACGGCTGATCTTGACCCTGCTGCAGGACGGCCTACCTCTCAGAAGCGTTATCCAAGTTACAACGAACAATATACAAAAGTGGATGGTAAACCAGCTTGGATTTGGTACTTTGAACGGACTGGGGAATACAAAGGCAATTCAGGTATTAATATCAAGTTAAAAGAAGACGGGGAATATGTAATGGGACTATATCTCTATTCCAAGGAGGCAGGTAATCATAAGTTGGCTAATAAAATTTTCAACACAATTAGATTCTTGCCGTTTCCGACAAATCCGGAGAAATAAAGATCTCTCTCTTCCCAAAAGTTGACCAAACTTTACGGTCTGCGCGGCTGACAGGAAGATCGTCAACCCTTCCGTGAACACGGCAAATAACCGTCTGAGCACAAGCGATGATTATGAATTCGACAGTTCTGGTAACACCACCGAAGATGCCGAAGGCAGAACGTTCGTTTATGATGCAGAAAACAAACAGATCGAAGTGATAGACAACAGCGTTTCGGTTGGCACCTACTTTTACGACGGCGACGGAAAACGCATCAAGAAAGTTGTCCCCGCCACCGGCGAGACAACGATCTTTGTCTACGACGTTGCTGGAAAACTAATTCAGGAACACTCAACGATCGTCGAGACCGGCGGCAATGCAAAAACCATTTACACCACCAGCGACTCACTGGGTTCCCCACGCGTTAACACCGACGCCACCGGCAATGTCATAGCGCGCCACGACTACCACCCCTTTGGCGAGGAAATTGTTACTAGCGAAAGGACAAACGGAGTTGGATATACGGCCGATACGATTCGAAAGAAATTTACCTCATACGAGCGCGACGGTGAAACTGAACTGGATTTCGCTCAGGCGAGAATGTATGCCAATGGCCTGGGAAGATTCATGGTTCCCGACCCTGCATTATCGTCGATTGTTCCTATCGAACCACAATCATTTGGCCGATATGCGTATGGGCTAAACAACCCACTTAAATATACTGATCCCTCCGGACTGTATAATTGCGACCAGAAGAAATTTGGTGCGGAGTGCAAAACATTTGAGGAACAGAGGGCGAGAATGGAGAAGAAGCTCGAAACTTTAGACAAAAAATCGAAAGAATATAAGGATCTAAATCGAGCAATCAATGCCTATGGAAAATTCGGTGTCGACAATGGAGTTACCGTTACTTTTGGTACAAACAAGCCGAATGCCCCAATGCATACTGATCCAGGCGTTGCTCTAAACGCCGATCTAACCAAGGCTACAACTGCAGACAATCCGACAGGTCAGAATACGACTGTAACGGTAGATATGGCCCAGCTTGGTGGTAACAATATACGCTCAGATGAATTTGCAACCGCTCTTGGCCATGAAGGATCCCATGTTGCGGACGCGGCTGATTTAATAAATGCATTGTCGAAGTCTCCTTTCACGGCAGACGGCTCGGGTTGGAATCAGGCATCACTAAATATTCTCCAAGGCGCTGGAAATTCTCATTATGCTTCTGAAGTCTTGGCTTATCAGGTCACAATTGCGGGAACAAAGGCGTTAGGAGCCAATAACCTCGCGATTGGAAGCGGGAAAAATCAAACAACCATTTGGAATGACACATGGGGGAACAGCGGAAACAAAGAAACCTTGAAGGCTATAGATAAACATCTATTGAACAACTATAACGGATTAAGCAAGGCTGCCCCGGGCAAATTAATACCTTACTAGATTCAAATACTTCTGGAGGAACAATTATGTTGGCCAAAAAATATTACATGGCAATTTTGACTTCGCTGACTTTGCTTACATCAGGAGCGTTTTGTTACGGACAAGATGTGAATCGACTGGAAAAGAAGCGCCCCCACATTTATCTCACCTTGGATAAAAGTGAAAAGGATCAAAATATATTCAGTTTCCACAATAACTCGCCTTGGCCTGTACAGGTATGCGTACGAGCTTATTACCCGCCACCCTTTCTGGATAAGAAAGTAGTTAATGGCAAAGAAGGACTATTTCTAAAAACCGATAAAGCCCAAAGACTTTGCTACGGAGTTGAAACATATTCCGCGTGGCGAGTTGTTTCGTCGCAAAAATCAGATCCAGCCCCGAAGCCAAAAGACGACGGGTCTAAAGATCCTTGCGCTTTGAAGCCGACATACATTTACTACGATGACAATCATGCTTACAAACAGTTTATCGCGCCAGGAGATGCCGTAAGTTTTGACATTCCAGCGAAATATCTAGCTGAGGGTTCAGCAATATATATTACTTACCAATATGACTGGGAGGAATACGACTATACGGCGGATTTTAGAGGGCCAGATCATCGAGTTTATTTTTATGATTTTGTAAGAAGATCAAATACTCAAGACTAGATGATCTGGTCTAATTAAACGGGACAAAAAACTCTCTGGGCCAAGCTACAACGCGGCCGGTGCGGTTACAAAGATGCAGCTCGGCAATGGTCGATGGGAGACGGCTTCATATAACAACCGGCTGCAGGTAACCCAGATCGGTCTGGGCGTAACGGACGCTACACCGAACCTGCTAAAGCTAAAATATAAATATAATACAGGCTCTAACGCCGACAATAACGGAGGCCTGAGGGAGCAGAAGATCACGGTTCCGAACGCTGGAACCGACACAGGCTTTACGGCAACCCAAGCCTATGCTTACGACGACCTGAATCGCCTGTTATCCGCTACCGAAACCATTTCAAGTTCGCAAACGTGGAAACAGACATTTACCTATGATCGCTACGGCAACAGAAACTTCAATACTTCGGGAGCCAATACCACGACGCTGCCGAGTAGTTTTAATCCGGATATCTACAACCCAACCATCAGCACTTCGACTAACCGGTTTTCGTCCGGGCAGGGTTACACCTATGATGCAAATGGTGCGGTTACACAAGATGCCGCCGGCCAGCGGTTCGGTTACGATGCGGAGAGCAGGCAGAAAGAGTTCTTCGAGGCCAGCAACAGCGGAAGCTCGCCTGATGCCACCTCGGTCTACGACGGGGAAGGCCGCAGAGTCAAGAAAGTTTCTGCGACCGAAACCACAGTCTTTGTCTACGATGCGTCTTCAAAACTGGTAGCAGAATATTCGACGGCCTTAGCAACGACTCCGCAAACAAGCTATTTGACAGCCGATCATCTCGGAAGCCCAAGAGTGATTACAGACCAAAATGGTGCGGTAACAGGCAGGAAGGACTATGCTGCATTTGGCGACGAAACAGTGACATCGCAGCGGACAGCCGGACTCAGCTATAACTCTTTGAATGTACGGCAAGATTACACCGGTTACCAAAAGGAGGAAGGTGGACTACAATACGCGCAAGCCCGATTCTACAACGCAATGCAGGGAAGATTTTCGAGTGTCGATCCCTTGACAGCCTCGGCGTCGATCCGAAATCCGCAGACATTCAACCGGTATAGCTATGTCTTGAATTCGCCATATAAATTTACTGATCCGCTCGGACTGACTCCGGCAAAAAAAGGGAATGATAATGATGATAATCCCAAAAAGGATGCTCAACGATGGTCTTTGTTCTGGTCAACGGTTTACGGTGTTGAAGGAAACTATCGGAAAGACGGCTCTGTTATATCTGCAACGTCGCCTTCCATGACGCGCTCCCCATCCTACACTCGTCGGGTTGTGACACAGGTTATAATTTGGTCAAAGGCCAATGTAGTTAAGACAGGCGAAGTCTCAAGCATGCTCGGCCACGTGTCCTATATTCGCAGGGGACACTCGTATTCTTGGGATGACTATCACGATGAGATAACAGGTGAGTCTGAGTGGAATTACGACGTTGATGCCAGTGATTATACTAAGGACAGGAGTAAAACATCGGCAGGCACAGGATATATTCTTGATTTCGGAAGTGACGCTATTAATGAAAAGTTTTGGAACACCCTGTACCATGCATATGACGATGGAAACGGTGGACAAGTAGAGTATTCTTTAACAAGCGATAACTGTGGTCACGCGTTTCTTAGAGCAATGAATAAAATTGCGGGAGATTTGAAACTTCCTACAAGAGAAGAGGGGTCTATTCCCTTTACGCCCGCTCAACATGGGGAATATATTTTAAGCGTACTTCAGCCGAAAGGATATGTGGTTCAAATAAATAGTTATTCCCAATCCGGTGCGACGGGCGCTGGGCGAGCAAACAGGGCTGTAGAAGCGGTCGGCAAAAAGCCTAGACCATGAATTATAAGAAAATGAGAAAAGAAGTTTTCATTGCAGTTATAATAGTGTTAATAGCATCATTGAGTTCATTCTATGCGATGACAAGACTAATGGGCACAAAAGAGCTTTATCACAACACGACGTTGGCTGAAGATGTCACTTTCACGTCAAATTGGCAGGAAATTGATATTAGTGGATTGGCAAAAATAGAAAGAGACAGTCAAATGGTAGGGTTCAAACTCAAAGAACCTTACTGGGTTGATTTCGATCTTGGTGAGCTAAAGTCCGGCACGGGAGAGATCGTACGTCTGGAGGTCAGGCTAGTTACTCAAGAAGGCAAGATCTATCCTACTTACTTTGGAAATGCCCGTGGAAAAAGACTTGTAAGCTATAGACCCGAAACATTATTAGAGCCCGGAGAGAAATTGGAGAAGCTCCAATTCAGATGTGATGTCCCCTTCGAAGCCGAAAGTATCATATGGACAACCTACAATATTAAAGATATGAAATAGTTGTACCGTATTTATCCTGAGACTTCGGCAAATTCAAAGCGTCGCAAATAACGTCTGAAAGCTAACTACTGTTCGCTTTACCATCTCGTGGTTCGACGGGCTTGGGCGAACGATAAAGTCGCAGTCGGTAGATTCGAACGGCGATGTGTTTGTCGAGATGCAGTTCGATACGGTCGGCCCAAACATGGAAGCAAACATTTACTTATGATCGGTTTGGAAACAGAAACTTCGACGAAGCGAACACAACCACGCTTCCCAAGAACTGCGGAACTACGCCAAACTTTACGGTTTGCGCTCCGGACAGGAAGATCGTCAATCCTTCCGTGAATACGGCAAATAACCGTCTGAGCACAAGCGACGATTATGACTTCGATAGTTCCGGCAACACCACCGAGGATGCCGAGGGCAGAACATTCGTTTATGATGCGGAAAACAAGCAGATCGAAGTAATAGACAACAGCGTCTCTATAGGGACCTACTTTTACGACGGCGACGGGAAACGTATCAAGAAAATTGTCCCCGCGACCGGCGAGACAACGATCTTTATCTACGACGCAGCCGGAAAGCAAGTCGCGGAATATTCGACCATCGTCGAAACAGGTGGCAACGCTAAAACCGTCTACACAACCAACGATCATCTCGGCAGCCCCCGCATAAACACCGACGGCGTTGGAGCAGTCGTCGCGCGACATGACTACCACCCATTCGGCGAAGAGATCGCCACCGCCCAACGCACAAGCGGCCTCGGATACGCTTCCGACACCATTCGCAAGCAGTTCACCGGCTATGAACGTGATAATGAGACGGATCTGGATTTTGCTCAAGCTAGGTATTACGCAAAGAATCTAGGCCGATTTAATTCACCTGATCCACTCTTATCTTCAGGAAGAATTCGTGTCCCACAATCATGGAATAAATATAGTTATGTTCTCGGTAACCCGCTTAAGTATTCCGACCCTCTGGGCCTGTACGAATATGCAGACGGGACATCTGAGGACGACAAGAAGCGGATCAAAAAAGCGTACGACAAACTGGTTGCGGCAAGAGACAAGTTCAAAGAAGGGACAAAAAAATACAATGAGATAAATAAGTCGATAATGATCCTCGGAAAACCTGGTGAAGCAAATGGGGTTTTCATCTATGTAAACAATAATCAGGCAACCCCTGGAAAAACAGATGGTGTGCCAACATTTGGTACAGATGATAAGGCAACTGGAAAAGCCGAGAACTGGATCGGCATCAACCTCACGAACAGTAGCAATGCTACTTCAGAAGGATTAGCGGGGGTCCTAGGCCATGAAGGCAGACACGCCGCAGACAATCAATCAGAGGCTGCAAATCTTAAAGGGCTATCGATATTGCAATATAATGAGCGAAAAGATGCTGGTCTAATTATGTCGCACGCAATTACGGAAGTGAATGCTTATAGAGTTTCATCATACATCGCAGAAGCAATTTCACCTTCAAACGTTGCCAATGTTTCTGTCAATGGCTCTGAGATTTGGAATCGAAGTAGTTGGAAGGCAGTTGACCAAGATGCAAATCGTGATAAAGGGATAATTGGTGTGCTAGAGTCGCCAAATGGGTCCTACAAATTCAAGTTCACGCCAGATCCGAAGTCAACGAATAATTCAATCGATAACCCTGCATTATGGACTACGAATGGAGGACCAATATTCTAATGATAAAAAGCATTTTTTTATTACTTTTTTGTCTTGTGCTGGGATTACAGATTCCAGCACAATCGAGGTCATCGGTGCAAACGAGATCTGACATCATCGTTAACCCCAACCTACCTACCGTTTTCCTTTCGGTTGTACAGGTCAAATCTGAGGATCGGTCAGAGGTTTTTCTAACACTTGTGAACAATACAGTTTGGGCAATTAAGTTTTCAGGTGCAAAACAAGGCGAATCAACTAAATTGCTGGAACTGTCTAACGGAGTCAAGGTAATTGCTCTGGAGAATGGATCGGTTTCCTATCCTCAATATCAGTTCGAACCGACCGGGAATGTCAGCAATGTTAGAAAACCGTCATGGGGAGACTTGAGTAACCCTAACTTTTTGCCGTCCGGAAGTTGTACTCTTTTTAGCGTCCCGTCTCAATATCTGAGCGGCGGCATGCTGTACTTGGAATACAAATATGAATGGGAGATCATCGGTTCAGCGGGACAAGAATCTTATTCGCCGAGCCATCGAGTTTATTTGCAGAAACCTGAACCATTGAGAGAGAGTCCCTGTGTTCGGCGATAGCTCCGCTTAGACACAATTCGGAAGCAGTTCACCGGCTATGAAAGGGATATTGAGTCAGAACTAGACTTTGCACAGGCCCGAATGTACAACCCGGCGCACGGCAGATTTTCGAGTCCTGACGATTTCCTGAACGATACTTTTATATCAGATCCGCAGACATGGAATCTTTACGCCTATGTCCGGAATAACCCTTTAAGGTACGTTGACCCGGACGGCGAAGAGCGAATTAAGCTGGGTGAGAGTGAAGAAAAGATAAAGAAAGATTTAGAAGAGGCACGGCAAAAGAAGAAAGAGATTGGAAAAGACAAAAGCTTGTCGAAGGATGAAAGAAAGAAACAGCTCGCTGACCAGAAAGCAAAGATAAACACATTCGAAACAAAGCTCGAAGGAACAAAGATCGTGAACTCGATACTGAAAGCTCTCGACAAAGTCGGCGAGCGAAACGGCCTTCAGCTTTCTGATTTTGAGCTAACGACCGACGGCAAGAACGACTTTCCGGGCTTGAGCGAGGAGAACAGAAAACGCCTTTTGGGAGCAGATGCCTTTACAAACGCCCCTGGTGAAGGTAAGACAATTTTCATTCGAACGGAAACGCCGGATGGTTTTTATCGTCAGTCCCTGACGAATTCAGATTACCTTTATTACGGCGCTTCCGGTCTCGCACACGAACAAGATCATCGTGACTATCCCGGCAGAATTCACTCGGAAGCTTTTAAGAGACAAAAAGTCGTTCTAAAGAGATTCCAGAACTACTACAGAAATCGGGCTCTTTATGATTTTAATTTGCAGTTTGTTGAGGAGGGCGTCAATGGTAAGTACAATTAGGTTGCTAATGCTACTTTTATTTTTGTCAGGCACTGCAACTCTCTACGGTCAGGAGGTCAAGACACACAAGGACTCACCGGTTAAGTTTGAGGTGCTATCCGTTCGTTTGGCTAGTCCAGAGGAATGGCAATCGGACAATATAGGCATGGATGTGATCGTTCGATTTCGCCTGTCGAATAAAGGGCGGACAACGGTTTATTTTTCACGAGTTGGAAAGGCAATATTAGCCCTGAAGGTTCTACGATTCGATCATATGAAAATCGGATCGAATGGTTTGTGGGACTGGAAGAGACCGCAGACAAATCCCCCGGCATTGGACGATTTATGAAAAGGGGCGACGGAGGCGAGTGGTTATCCTTAACAAAGGGAACAGCAATCGAATTCGAGGTGTTTGATTCAACCGTGAGAACTCGCGGAAAACATGCTCAAACATTCTTCTCGAAAGTCGGAGACAAAGGTGTCGTATCCGAGGTGTATTCCGAGTTCTATGAAGTTCCAATTAGGCCTCGATGATCGCTACACGGGCGAACACGATTCGAAAGCAATTTACCGGCTATGAACGTGACGGTGAAACGGAGTTAGATTTTGCCCAAGCAAGATATTACGCGAAAAAACTTGGACGTTTTTATTCATCTGATCCAGAAAATGAACAGGCCTTTTTAGATATTGGGTCTCCTCAATCTTGGAATGGCTATGCTTATGTTAATAACAATCCTTGCAGTGACAATGACCCAACAGGAAAATCTTGTGGATGGTGTAAAAAATTAAAAAATTGGTACGACGGATATGGCTATCTTAGTAACGAAGATCGAGATGCGGAACTGGCTGTTAGAAGGGTAGAAGTACAGACTCATCTTAATAATGGAGGGGTTTTAGTTCAACATAGCAACTGGAAAAGTGACTCAATCTATTTCTGATCTTAATGATAAACAGATTTGGGATTCTGCTCATGCTATTCGCACGGGGCAAAGGCTCAATAAAGAGGATTTATCGGATGAAGCAATGTCCGAAATACAGAAATGGACAGATGCTCAACCCGCTTTGCCTGCAATCCAGACACCAACAGAACCTTGGCGCAATACAACTGCATCTCGCCCTCTTAATAAAATGGGGCACGCTAAGAAACATCTAAAAGATTTTCAAAAAATAGACCCTAGCCTTACCGAAAACGAAGTAGCCAAAATCTTGCAACATGTGAAAGATACAGGCAAGCCATCACCTTCTTCGTTTGGCTCGACAAATTATGAGTCTGTCGTTAATATCGGCGGAAAGTCTGTTAATGTAAAAGTCAATGTAAGTTCTGGAGGAGGTATTAAGACTGGTTTCCCAGAGTACTAGTTTTCTAACAGAAAATGAAAATTTCCGACAACCAAATTTTGCTTGATGATGACGATTATAAGGAAATATTTTCCCTTTTTTGCAGTCCTACGCAGTATGAGCGCGTACAAATCTATTTACCCGAGAGTGATCACTATTTCCGAAAAGTCGATTTGCAAGAAGAATATTCGTTAAACCAAGAGACTAAGGAATTCAGTGTTGATGCTTGGCGCAGCGTTCTTTCCTTTCTTGGAAGAAATGGACTTTCTCTTTTAAGAGATGGAAAAGAGTTAAATCTATCGTTCAGCGATGAATGAGGTAAAGATGGGGTCAACCCCGCAATCTGCGATTTTCTGGTAATAACTCGCGGGTGGTGAAAGATGGGGTCATCTATGAAGTTACCCCGGGAAGTCAAGCGCACGGGTATTGGTACACCTGACTGGGGGTGTATTCAAGATGCGTGGTTTTTGACAAAAGAACAGACCCGCCTCCGTTATTAATTAGTTAGAAATTCTTTCAAACCCGCTCACGCCCGATCTAGGCGAAGCCATCATCTATTCGTGCATGAAATGCCCACACTCGAAGTTTCCTTCAAGTAAATGGTTTTCCGCTACATGAAACCGGATCGGCTCATTTTCGACTTCTCGAAAATGGCTGGCCGTGCCATCAATCCTTCAGAGACTAAGAATTTCTTCTTACCTCTCCTGACCCCTCGCACAGACCAACTTCGCCCCGCCGACTGAATTCCTCATAACCGATCTCGTCACGAAGCATGACGTAGCAGTTGATGAGGAGTTTCCTGGCCGCTGCAACTTTTGCTTTTGGGCGGCCGCGCCGACGGCTAACCTCAGAATAGAACTGTCTGATCTTCTTATCACGACAAGCTTGGGCAGCCTGACCGAGCAGGTGCTGTTGTGAAATATTCTCAGCAATATATCGATCGACAATCGACGCCATCTCCCTCGCCTTCCATATGTTCCAAAAACCAAAAAACCGCGCCGCAGGTTTTTGAGATATATGCCGCATTGTTCTTTGATAATTTGGAATGAAATGTACGAAAAATCGTATTTGTTTGAAACTTCCCTTAAACAGTCCCGTAACAGCTACACGCGATTTCTTGACAATGTGTCAGTCTTGTCAATAAACTCATTTCGTTTCCACGTAAAATTTTTCAAATATAAGAGAGGAAAAATGACCTTTTCTCGACGTGATTTTATAAAGACCGCCGGAATTGCCTTCGGTGCGGCCGCGCTTCCTAGTTGGGTTTATGAGGCGAATGCTGCAACTGCTGCTTTTCTTGAGGTAAACAAAAACAATTTGGCCGATGTTGCTATGGCGACGGCCAAGAAACTCGGGGCGTCCTATGCAGATATTCGGATAAACCGTTACCGGCTCGAAGCGGTGAATACGCGCGAAAGGCAAGTACTAAATGTTTCGAGCGGACAAAATTTCGGCTTCGGTGTCCGAGTGCTTATTAACGGCACGTGGGGATTTGCCGGCAGCCCGATCGTTACCGCGGACGAAGTGCGGCGTATCACGACCGAAGCTGCGGCGATCGCAAAAGCGAATTCGACTATAACCCGCAAGAAGATCGAACTTGTTCCGACGCCAAAGGTCGTGACAACGTGGAAGAGTTCATTCGAACGAGATCCATTCGACGTTCCGGCCGACGAGAAGATAGCGATCCTGCTAAAGATAAACGAAGCGGCGCTCGGCGTGAAAGGCATCAGCTTTGTTAACTCGTCGATAGGTTCGGTGAACGAGCAAAAGTATCTTGCCACATCTGACGGATCGCAGATCGAACAGTATATTATCCGGACGAATCCGAGCTTTTCGGCGACTGCGACCGACCGTGCCAGCGGCGATTTTCAGGCAGTCAATTCCCTTCGAGAGGCCCAGCAGATCGGGTTTGAATATCTGACGAAGCACGACTGGGCAGCCGAAGCCAGACAGGCTGCGGAACACGCCGTGATGAAGCTAAAGGCCCCGTCGGTTGCTCCCGGAAAATACGATCTTGTTCTGCATCCATCGCACCTTTTTCTGACCATCCACGAATCGGTCGGCCACCCGACGGAACTCGATCGTGCGTTGCTTTGGGAAGCAAATTACGCCGGGACAAGTTTCCTGACACCGGAAAAGACAGGCAAGCTGCAGTTCGGCTCCAAGATGGTAAATTTTGTTGCCGACCGCACACAGCCGCAAGGCATGGCGACAGTTGGATACGATGATGAAGCGGTTCCCGGACAAAGTTGGCATCTTGTAAAAGACGGTTTGTTCGTCGATTGGCAGACCACGCGCGACACGGCAAAGCTGGTCGGCAAAACGAAATCATACGGCTGCCTGCACGCCGATAGCTGGGGCAGCGTTCCCTTTCCGCGAATGCCAAATGTTTCGCTCACACCGTCAAAAGATAATGTCACTCAGGACGATCTGATCGCCGGAGTGGAAAAAGGAATTCTTATTTACGGCCGCGGAAGTTATTCGATCGACCAACAGCGATATAATTTTCAGTTTGGCGGACAGACCTTTTGGGAGATCAAGAACGGCAAAGTCGGCGGAATGCTTCGCAATGTTGCCTATCAATCAAAAACAACCGATTTTTGGGGATCGCTTGACGGCCTGGGCGGACAAAGCACATATGAAATTCCGGGATCTGCTAATGACGGCAAGGGCGAACCCGGCCAGTCGAACGCGGTTTCGCACGGCTGCCCGCCCGCAAGGTTTAGAAATATAAACGTACTTAACACGGCGTCCGGCACCAGCTCCGGCCAGATGGAGGACAACGAATAATGCTGTTGACGGAACAAGAAGTAAAGACTCTGACGGATAAAATTCTATCGTTGACAAAGGCCGACGACGCCTCTGCCGGCGTCGGCAGCAATAAGCAATCGCACCTCAGATTTGCCGGCAATAATGTTTTGACGAGTGGATCTCGCGAAGGCCGCAGCGCCAATATAACGGTTTGGATCGGCGGTAAACGCGGTTCGGCCTCCACCAATGATCTGGACGACGAAAGCCTAAAGACAATGGTCGAGCATGCCGAGGCGATAGCCAGAACTGCTCCGCCAGACCGCGAATACATGCCGACCTTAGGAAAGCAAAGCTATAAGCCGGTCAACGGATATGTCGAAGCAACCGCGAATCTTTCACTGGCCGACCGGGCCAAACAGATCGGCGCGATAATCAGCGAATGCGAGAAAAGCGGTGTCATCGGAGCGGGCTTTCATTCAGCTACTTCGCAAGCCGGCGGCAGTGCAACAAAGAACGGAAATTTTGAGTTCGAATGTACGACCGGTGTGGGGCTTTCAGTTACGGCGAGGACGCCCGACGGTCAGAGTTCCGGCTACTTTTTGCGGAGCCATCACGACATTGCCAGGCTAGATACGAGGCATATTGCACGTGAATCTATTCGGAAAGCTCTTGAGGGCAAAGGTGCCCGGGCGATCGATCCCGGCATTTACACCGTGATCCTCGAACCGCAGGCAGTGGCCGATCTGATCGGCGGATTCGGCTTCGGATTTAACGCGAGAAATGCCGAAGAAGGCCGGAGTGTTTTTTCGGCTCCGGGCGGAAAGACGAAGTTGGGCGAAAAAATATTTGACGAGAAAGTAACGATATACAGCGATCCATGGAACACCGATCTGCCGGGTTCGCAGTCTGCACAAGGCGGCATTCCGGCGCAGCGGATCACAATGGTCAATAACGGTGTCCTCGAAAATCTGACCTACAACAGATTTTGGGCAAAGCAGAAAGGAAAGGAACCGACTCCGGGGCCGGTCAATACGATACTGCAAACAAGCGGCCCGATCTCTACGCTCGAGGAAATGATCAAATCGACAGAGCGGGGAATCATCGTCAGCCGTTTCTGGTACATACGGCAGACCGATCCGCGAACGGCCAGTTCGACAGGACTGACCCGCGACGGCGTTTGGTGGATCGAGAACGGAAAGATCGCATATCCGTTAAAGAATTTCCGGTTCAACCAATCGACGACAAAAATGCTTGGGCCGGGCAATATTCTGGCGGCAGGCAAGCCCGAACGCGTCGGCAGTTCAGAAGGCGGCGGCGGTTCCCTGCTGCCTGCGTTGAAATTGAAGGAATTCAATTTTACCTCTCAATCGGAGGCGGTATAACTTCTTCGGTTTTTCATTAACAGACTCTGCCATCTCGGCGTCCTCTGCGTTTTGGATATTTAACGCAGAGAACGCTGAGAACCCCGCAGAGTTCGCTGAGATCTGAACATCGGCGAATGTTCTTCCCTTTTATGTACGAAGACATTATTATTTAAATGGATGTTTCGGCATCCTTCACTTTCCTTAATAAGTTCAAAGAAATTCCGGATCATCGCAGTTAGTTGCCAGCACGCTTGTTCACACTCGCGTTTCTGCCCGGATCATCTCATATCGCAATGAATCTCTTTTTGTTCTCACTCGAATCGATCACCGGTTTGCCCGAGATAGTGGGCTATATTTTTGTGTTTGTGTTCGGAGCGCTTGTCGGCAGCTTTTTGAACGTAGTGATACATCGGGTGCCAAACGAACTTTCGATAGTTTTCCCGAATTCGAAATGTCCAAAATGCGATACTGCGATCAAACCCTACGATAATATTCCGGTCCTTAGCTGGCTGATACTGGGCGGGAAATGCCGTGCCTGCAAGGAGCCGATCTCGGCCCGTTACCCGGCGGTTGAATTGCTTCACGCCCTGCTGTGGATAGTAATGTATTGGGCCGTCGGTTTTACGCCGTTTCTTCCGGTCGCGCTAGTCTTTGCTTCGGTTATCGTCGCTCTAATGTTTATCGACGCCGAGCATATGATCCTGCCGAACGTGATCACATATCCGTTCTTTTTCTTTGTGGTTGCGGCGAGGATCATTTACCCGATTGTTTTTGGAGACCACTATTTCAGCGATATGACCCACTGGCCGGCGTCGGTGATATTGGGCCAATATCCGGGTTGGGCAGTGTCACTCGCGAGTGGAATGATCGGTGCTTTAGCTGGCGGCGGTTCGCTGTGGCTGGTCGGCGAAATTTGGAAGCGGCTTCGCGGCGTGGAAGCGATGGGCCTCGGCGACGTGAAAATGATGCTGGGCGTCGGTGCTTTGCTTGGCTGGCAGCTTTCGTTTTTAGCTATCTTTTTCGGAGCGTTTGCCGGTGCGGTGATAGGTTCGATCTTTGTTGCCCGTCAAAAAAACAAGGATATGCAGACGCAGATACCGTTCGGGATATTCCTCGGGATCGGCTCGGTCATCGCATTTGTTTTTGGTGAAAAGTTGATCGCCTGGTATGTCGAAAACTTTCTTCCTTAATGTCTTAATTGATTTGTTTCGTGTGATTCGTGGATGGAATTCTTTTTCCACGAAACACACGAAAGAAGAACAAATTCGTTTATTTTTTTTCCAAAAAGGGTTATCCGATTTTCGCAGATCTTTCGACGCATACCCCGGAGCAATAATACGAATTTCCGCCTAATCTGATCGCGCGGCTTTCCGGCACCCACGTTCCGCATTTCGCGCAATTGACAAGCTTTCCGTTAACGTCAGCTTTGGTCTCGATGCGACCATCGTCAGGCCGCTGCATTTTGCGCATAGACTTGGTCATTCGCCAAAATTCCATGACGACACCGATCTGACGCCGATAGCGATACGCAGTCAGGCCAAGTAAGACGAGCAGGACCAGGAGAATAAAGATCGCTTCTCTCATTGCTGGACTCCGGGAACCGGTGGCTGAGTTCCGGCGATCTCATTAAGGGTAGGGTTGTTTGGGTTTATGGTTCGAAGCTGTTCGATATATTTGGCAGCGTCTTTATTTTGCGATCTTAAAGATTGAATGACGAACTGAAGAGTCTTTTCGTGCTTAGGATCTAATGCCAGAGATCTTTGAAATTCGACAATGGCGGCTGCGTGATCGGGCGGCTTTTGAAGAAAATAGGTCAGACCAAGATCGGTTCGGACCTCTACGTCGGATGGCTTTTTGGTTAGTGCTTTGGTGTAGAATTCACGAGACCTTTCGAAACTCGGATTGTCCTTGCCAAAAAAACCGATGTCGAAATAAGCATTCCCGAGGCCTACCAGAACATCGAAATCATTTGCGTCCAACGTCGTGGCGCGTTCCAGGACAGGAATTGCTTTTTGTATTACGTCTTTATCTTTTTTGATCGCTCCGTAGCGATAGAGGCCAAGGCCGAGGCTTTTTTGAAAAGCGAAATTCGATGCATTTTGTTCGGCTTCGCGAAGTTTTGCATCGATCTCTTCGTTCGAAAGCGTTACTTCCTCAGTGGCTTGAGCGGCGGTAGATTGAGCCGATTTGATCCGTTCATTTTCAGCACGAAGGCTGTTCAGTTCAGAGCGGTTAAGCAGATTTGCAAGAAGAAAACCGGCGGCAACGCCGACAACTGCAATGACAGCCGTTATCGTATAAGAAATTCGCGACATTGCGTTGAATCTTAACAAATCGCGATTCGAAATAGAAAAAGCCGCCAATATTAACGGCGGCCTAACCAGTTAAGATTTTTTTGTACGCTCTGTCGGTATATATGGAAGGTCCTCGGCACGACGGCGATCTGTCGGGTCGGTCCCACGGCGGCGAGGTATCGATTCCGGGGCATTTCGACGGTCAACGCTTCCGGTAGGCAGGCCTTTACCATGGACCGCTTCAACAAGAATTCGAGTTATTTCCTGCGAAAGCGTACGATGTTCCAACGCCGCGCGTCTACGCAGGGATTCCTTTAATTCGTTCGGCACGTAAGCGCCGATAAATACGCCTTTACGATTGGCCATAATCTGGTTGTGAGCTCCTGAGATTGATGAAAAGAAGCCGTGTGCAATGGAGCAAGCCTGTAAGCCGAGTTTTGTACCCTAATAAAAGGGCGGCAATCATTCGTCTAGGCCGACGGTTACCCGGCGGCTCGAGCGACCTACCCGGAAATGCCGTTCTGCCGAAACAGAACTTTGAGCGGGCAGCTCAAAAAGCAGTTCCCTATTTGGTCTTGCACCACGAGGAGTTTACCTGGCCGCACATGTTACCACGCACGCCGGTGAGCTCTTACCTCACCGTTTCACCCATCACCTCTTACGAGGCTGGTATATTCTCTGTTGCACTTGTCGTCATCCGCTTTCACGGACGCCCGGACGTTATCCGGCTCGCTGCCCTATGGTGTTCGGACTTTCCTCTTTTCCGAAGAAAAGCGACTGCCCAGCCTGCTCCATGCACGGCTCACGAAGTATAGCAAATAATGTTGAACATTGAAACGAGATTTAAGAGGAAATTAATAATTCGACGAAACCTAGGCCTTTCGAGATTTCAGAAGATCAGGTGGAAATAAGTGCGACCAACTCTTCTCAATGAACTCTTCCACACACAATTCCACCTCGTCCGCAGTTTTGCATTCCAGAATGAGAGCGGCAAGTTCGCGAGTTTCCTCATGAGCAATCCCGGTGATCAATTTTCGGACGCGGAGTATCGAATTGACATTCATGCTTAGCTCTGTCGCTCCGAGGCCGAGAAGAATAGGCACGTAAAACGGCGAACCCGCCATTTCTCCGCATACGACAAGAGGTTTACCAGCCATATTCGCCGCGTCTATTACTGATTTTAGAGCGAATATGACGGATGGGTGCAAGGTTCGAAACCAGGCAGCGACAGATTCATTATCTCTATCAACTGCAAGTATGTATTGAACTAGGTCGTTTGTTCCCAGACATAAACAATCTACTTCTTCAAGAATATGTTTAATGCTGAAAACAGCGGACGGAACTTCGATCATTGCGCCAAGTCTTGGTTCGCCGATCGCAACACCGCGCTTGGTCATCGCGGTTTTTTCACGTTCGATCAGCTCTCTAACCTTGCGGATCTCATCGACGCCCGAGACCATCGGGACAATAATATCTATGTTTTGCCCGTGAGAAGCCTGAAGAAGCGCCCGTATTTGCGTGCGAAGCTGACGCGGTACCGCAAGCCCTAGCCGGATCGCCCGCAGGCCCAATGCTGGATTTTTTTCCCGACGCGACGAGTGATCGATCAATTGATCGACGCTTAGATCAAAGGTTCGGATCCTTGCACGCCCGGAGCCGGCATATTCGGCGATCTCACGATATGCTTTGGTTTGTTCTGCCTCGGAAGGAAAGCCTTTGAACCGGTTGAACAAATATTCCGAGCGAAAAAGCCCAATTCCCTGTGCACCCAAATGTTTTGCCCTATGAAATCTTGTCGGAATATCAAAATTTGCACGAATTGTGATCTCTCGGCCATCTAGGGTCTTGATCGCACCACCGGCGATAAGGCTTTCTTCGGAATGGCTTTCGTCGAATCGAGCGGCTTCTACCTGATATTTTGTAATGGTTTCAGGTGAAGGATTCAGGATAATTTGGCCGGAATAACCATCCACGACAACCGTGTCACCGGTCTTTACTCGGCGCATTAGTTTACGAATGCCGGTGACGGCCGGAAGGTCGAGTTCACGGGCAAGAATGAACGTATGTGAAGTCCAACCGCCATTTTCGCTGATCACGGCCCGCGGCATTTCGGTCGAAAGCTCAGCGAGTGTAGACGGACGAAGTTCTTTGGAGGCAATTATCGAATCTTTATCCAACCTGATCTGCCTCTTGCCGCCGCCGAGTGCAGTTTGAAGCTGATCGGCGACATCTTCGACATCGATGTAGCGGTCGCGGAAATGTTCATCCGGGATTGCCCGATATTTGGCTATGTATTCGTCCGTTACGAGCTTTACTGCCCATTCGGCATTAACAGCCTCGGCCTCGATTATAGAGACGATCTTGTCTTTTAAGGAAGAGTCTTCGAGGATCGCGCGATGAACATCAAAGATGCTGGACGAACTTGAAGCTTTTTCGCTTGAATCGTCGCTCATCTTCCTTAATTGTCGGCAGGCAACATCGTGAGCGGTTTGAAAGCGGATAATTTCCTTTGGGATTCCATCTGTTGGCACAGATGTGCGATAAAACTGACGGTTTTCGCCGTATAGGCAGACAATTTTGCCGATAGCGACTCCCCGCGAAACGGGGCGAGCGGTCAGCCGCAACTCCGCAGCGTTATTCGAAGAGGAAGGCCCGTTATTTCCGGCTTCTTTCATCAGGAAAAGCGACCGTTACCTTTAGTTTCCGAAACTGAATCCGCCACCGCTTCCGCCTTGCGTCGGGAAGAACGGTTTCAGAAGTCCTGCAAATGCGGCGAGATTGCGTGTTTGAATAAGAATTTCACCCGGTCCGCTGAATTCAGCGACCATTCCCTCACCACTCAGGAAACTTCTGAAAAACCCGCTTTTGGCGGCTTTGCGAAGATTGTATTGCATGTGGCCTTCCCAAGCGACGAGATGACCTGTATCAACAACATATTGTTCGCCAGGGCTCAATGTTTTGCGATGGATCGCACCAAATGACGAAACCAATAAAAGGCCGGTTCCAGTGATCTGCAAAACGAAAAGGCCTTCTCCGCCGAAGAATGACTTCGCGCCGCCAAATTTCGTATCCACATTTAGACTCATATCGCCTGCGAGATAAGAACTCGACTGGACCATGAATGTTTGATTTTGCATCTCTATTCCGGCCACGTCGCCGGGAGCTCCCGGAGCGAAGGTTACTTCGCCCGGACCGCCTTTAGCGGTAAATGTCGAAACAAATGCTGATTCTCCGCCCGCGGCCCTTTTCAGGGCACCAAACACACCGCCTTTCATTTCGGAATGAAGATCGACGTTCGCTGACATCGAGACCATTGCGCCGGCTTCCGCGTGGATAGCCTGTTCGGGTTGCAGATTGACTATCGCCAAGGCAAATGCACCCTGATGTTTGATCTCCCAGGTGTAGCCGCGACCTTGTCCGCGGCCATCCGTATCGAAATTGAACGCACCGCCTGATGTTTGCTGTTGTTTTGGTAGCTGTTCCTGAGATGGCGAGACGGCTTCTGATTGCACTATCGTAAACCCACAGGACCCGCAGAATCTGGCGTCAGCCAGAAGAGGCATTGTGCATTTTGGACAATTCATACAACCACTCCTTGCGTTTTCTCGATAATGATCGAGCTAGCCTGCTCAGCGTCGTGGGCGAAGTCGAGAAAAGAGACATCTGAAGCGGAGACGACAAGGTTCTCCTCCCAAGCTTCGACGACCTTTTGCCAGCAATCCCCCACAAGCACAAGCGGCCGCCGGTTAAGCACGCCGGTTTGCAGCTTGTTCCAGACGAGCGAGATCTCGGTAACGGTTCCCATTCCGCCGCGCAGGGCGACGAAACCTACGGAGCGAGTGATCAAATTTTGCAAACGATCGTAGAAATGGTCGGTCGCTACTTTATCGGTAAGAAATCGATTCGGCTCCGCTTTGAATTGGTTCATTACGATGCCGAGGACGCGGCCGCCTGCTTCACGGGCTCCGCGCGATGCGGCTTCCATAACGCCGAGATAGCCACCGGTGCAGATGGTAAATCCGGCTTCCGCCAGACGCTGGCCTAATTCTCTTGCGTTTCGGTATTCATCCGAATCCGGGCCGCACTTCGAACCGCCAAAAATTGTGATGATCCGACTTGTTGAATTTTCAGTCACAAAGAGCCTTCCTTATGGGACATTCCGAATACGGGATTCAAAAATAGATTATAGCCGAGTGACTTTCGTTCTCAAATCATGACACCTTTTCTGCTTCTTCCGGTGTAAGATTTCCGGCTTCGTGAATAGCTTTCGCCGTGTTTGTAAATAGAAGAACGATGCTGCCAACAACAAAGAATACTATAAGACCGAGAATTGCCTGACGAAATGATCCTGTAACCCCGATAATTATCGTGAACATCAACTGTCCCATCCAGGATGTACCCTTTTCCGAGATCTCGTAGAGTCCAAAAAACGAAGATTCGCGCCCGACTGGGATCATTTGGGAATACAGTGACCGCGAAAGGGCCTGGGCACTTCCGAGTACCATTCCGATAAACGCTCCCATGATCCATGCCTGAGTTCTTGTTTGAAGAAATCCGTAAGCAAAAATGACGATCCCGCACCAGATCACGAGTGAGATCAGTATCGCCTGCTTTGCTCCGATGATCCTTGCAATTCTTTCGAATAATATGGCTCCGACCAAAGCGGAGATCTGCGCCAAAAGAAATATGCCAATCAAAAATGTTTGGTCCGCATTAGCGTCGCGCTCTGACTGGGTAAATAATTCTTGAGACAAAAATACCGATGATTGGAGTATCACCGTTTGAATGCCGTCATTATAGAAAAGATATGCTACCAGAAAGATGGCTGTGTATCGGAGGCGTTTTAGTTCTTTGAGGGTCACCCAAAGTTCCTTGAAGCCTACCGTGACGAGATTCTTATCGGTCGGTATCTCCTTTGTCGCTGAACGAGACCTAATTAGCTTAAATGAAATAAATGCGAAAATCCCCCACCACAGTGACGCAGCTAAAAAAGATATGCGAACAGCGAGCAGCTTGTCGATTCCGAAACTCTCGGCATTCTCGATCAGAAAAAGGTTCATCACGAGCATGATGACCCCTCCGATGTATCCTGCGGCGTAACCGTAGGTAGAGACTTTGTCCCTCTTATCTTCACTCGCAATGTCGATCAAAAATGCGTTGTAAAAGACATTTGCTGCGGCAAAACCCACATTCGAAACGATAAGCAAGACACTGCCGATCACATACGATTCCCCGGTGACGAAAAAAAGAAGCGAACTCGTGACGACGCCCAGATAGCAAAAAAATGCCATTAGGGTTTTCTTTAAATTAGTATAGTCGGCGATCGATCCGAGGATGGGCAGAAGGACGACCATCGAAACGACCGATATGGCAATACAGAACGCCGGAAGGCCGCCAGTCGTAACATTGAAAAGATAGAGATCAAGGACGACGCCTTCTTTTCCGACGGAGCGTTCAGCGAGACTGATGAGATACGGTCCGAGTAGTACAGCTACGACAGTCGTATAAAAGGCGGAATTGGCCCAGTCGTAAAGCATCCAGCCGAAAATTTCTTTTCGGTCATTTTTCTGCAAAAGTTCCATCTAATTCCTTGATTGGTTCTCTGCGTGATTGAGTAAAGATGGCAAAAATATCAGACAGAATTTTCTTAATCACCTTGCCGGTTTTTGATTTGCCGGATAGCGTCCGCACTTTAAGAGTATTGGTTCGAATGGATAAATCTTCTATGTTTGAATAGGAGATTGTCAAGATAACCGCATCTGACGGTTTATCATTCGAACGTTGATTGCCAATATTTAAAATTAAATCTCCCCAAATCAAAGGATTTAACTCGTCCATTGACCTGAATTACTTGACTTTTTTATGTATTCGTAATACTTTTCATCTGCCATCACATTACCTAATGTACAGTAAAGATTTTAGACGTTCTTGATTTAGAGGTAGATTAGACGTTTAGATTGACGAGATATACGCTATATTATTTTTGCGTTGAGCAGAATTAAAATTGGATAGTCGTTATTGATGCCTGTCGCAAATGAGGATTCGAGTATCTCAAATCTACAATTGAGCGTCGGACGATTGCTATCTACATTTGTCATTGCATTTCGCGGTGACCCTATTATTTTTTTACAGTTTGAGGAGGAATTGAACAATGGAACGAGGTTCCCTGGTTAACATCTTGAGTTCTAAGTATCGCGCGTTAATTGTTGCGGTCTTTATGAGCATTGCGATCGGTGTCCTGGCTTTGGCTCCGAAATTTTATTCTGTTGAGGCAGGTCAGAGCGATTTGGTTGGACCTGTTGACTCGGCTGTTCCACAGGTAGTGTTCACCAATCCGGCCAACATTACAATTAATGCATCGGGTGCTGGCAATCCTTATCCGTCAAACATTACGGTGTCTGGCGTATCAGGCACCGTTTCCAAGGTAACCGTAACCCTGACCAATGCGTCGCATACGTGGCCGGATGATGTCGGGGTACTGTTGGTAGGGCCGACCGGCTTAAAGGTACGGTTAATGACGGATTGCGGCGGTCCGAATGCAACTGTGGTGCCAGCCGGTGGCGAGATGACTAATGTCACATTAACTTTTGATGACGCAGCAGCAAATTCTCTACCTGAGGGTTTTAACACGCCGAATATCATCACCACCGGCACTTGGAAACCGACATTGTGTTCGTTGGATGGAACTAACGACGGTGCTCCTCACGCAGCTAATTTTGCTGGTGCTGCTCCGGCGGGACCATACGGGCTTTTGCTTTCAGCCTTTAATGGCGTCAACCCGAATGGAACATGGAGCCTGTTCGTCGATGACGACACGGCAGGTGATTTTGGATCGATTGCGGGTGGATGGAGTATTGACATAACTACAGCTGGCCCTCCGGTTGTGCTTCAGAAGCCGAATGTCGATATGAACGGCGATGGAAAGAGCGATTTCGTTATTATTCGTGAAGGTGTTTCTGCGATTACCGGAGTTGCCTCGAACACGGGAGCACTTAATACGACCGTCCGGCAGAGATTGAGAAGGGACATCAATAACATGAAAGCGAGCGGTGCCTCGCTCGGCGGCTCAGGGGTCTCTATCGATTGGTGGGGAGCTTATCAGGACACCTTCGGCACGTTTGTTTCTCAGTGGGGTGATGCTCAAAACGATTGGATCACGCCTGCGGATTTCGATGGCGACGACAAAGATGATATAGCGGTTTGGCGTCCAGGTGCTCCTGCGGAAGCTGCATTTTATTGGATTAGAAGCAGCGATTCTACTTTTTCAGGTTCAGTTTTTGGGCAGGGCGGTGATAATCCGACAATTGTTGGTGACTATGATGCCGACGGAATCGATGATCCTGCGGTTTTCAGATGTCCTGACAGTGTTGCCGGTCAGTGCTATTTCTACTATCAGGGTTCGGATAATAATCCAACGGGTGGTATTAGTGTAATTTCTTGGGGATTTGGTAGCTTTGATGATAATTTTGTACCTAACCCTGGAGACTTCGATGGCGACGGAAAATTTGATTTCTGTTTTCAACGTGAAAACCCGAATGCCCCTGGGCAAGGACAATTTGCGCTTTTACGGTCGTCAGATCTACAGGCAGAATACATCTATTGGGGGCTTTTCCTGGACATTGTTGTTCCCGGTGACTTTGACGGTGATGGCCGTTCAGATTTTGCTGTAACACGACCCACCGGCGGACAACTCGTGCATTACGTATTAGAACGAGATGGCGGGACTGCAGTGGCTTATTGGGGGCTTTCGAGCGATATACTGGCTCCCGGTGATTATGACGGAGACGGAAAGCAGGACGTTGCTATATACAGATGGACTTCACCTTCCGCAAAATCCGTTTTCTGGATTCTTCGGTCCAGTGATGGACAGATCCAGACGGTAGAGTGGGGAGTTCAAGGCGATATTCCAGCCGCTGGTTGGAATGTTCAGCAGTAGTATGTTTTTTTTGAATATAAAAGGCTGGATTCTCCAGCCTTTTTTTTTGCCAAGAATCAGGATTAATTTGAGAATTGATTGACGTGATGTAAGGTTGAAGGTGTTTACAGAATCTGAATGAAAGCAATGATACTTGCCGCTGGTTTCGGGACCCGGCTTTTTCCATTAACGATCGACAGAACGAAACCGGCCATACCTTTTTTGGGTAAACCGCTTGTTGGTTATGTCGCGGAATACGTTGCAAAGTATGGATTCACGGAAGTCGTTGTCAACCTCCATCATCAACCGGATTCCGTTATCGAGGCCCTTGGCGACGGAAGTAATTTTGGCGTTCGGATAGATTACGCGCTTGAGGAGCCGAATATTCTTGGTACAGCCGGAGCCCTTGATAACGCCAAGCATTTATTACAGGACGAACCGTTTCTGATCGTTAACGGAAAGATCATTACGGACATAAATATCGGAGCTTTGGTAGAGGCTCATAGATTGTCTGGAGCTCTGGCGACTATGGTACTGAAACCGAACGTAAAACGAGAGAAATTTACGATCGTCAATACGAAAGACGGCTGTGTCACGGGTTTCGGCCCGCACGCCAAGCCTTTTACCGAAGAAGAGATACGCGATACAACAGGATCCCTCGAATCTCCGCTGATGTTCACTGGAATTCATATTCTGGATCCTCGCGTTTTTGAATATATCCCGCCCGGAATTTTTTCAGACATTGTTACAGACATTTATCGACCAGCCCTTACAAACGGTGAAAAAATCGCCGCTCACGTTGCGGACGGTAACTGGTTCGAACTTTCTACGATCCCACGTTATTTGGACATCAGCCTGGCGATGATGAACGACCGTGATGTATGGTTGGGTGAAAATTGCTCGATCTCGCCCGCTTCCAGCGTTCGAGATTCGGTAATCTGGGATGACGTCGTTGTGGCGGACGATGTAAATCTTTACCGAACTATAATTGCGGATGGTGTCAGGATCGAAGCGGGCGAGCATTACGAAAATGCTGCGATCGTCCGGGCTGATATGGTCAGGAATTGTACGGAGATCCCGGAAAAAGCTTTGAAAGGTTATATTCAAGGAGAGAATTACATCGTTCCGCTGAATTGATCTTATGTCGGATTTCCTTTCCCGCCTCGAGCAATTTCTTGATACCAGAGGCGAATCCTCCAAAATAGAACAACTGACGCCTGACGCCTCGACGCGCGAATACTTTCGTATTAGTTGGAAAAACGGTAGAGCGATCGCGTGTGTTTATCCCGAGCCGTTTATTGCTGCCGAACAAAGTTATCTTGACGTTACATCTTTATTCCAAAGTTGTGGTTTGCCGGTCGCTCGAGTTTTGGAATACGACGAGGAGTTGGGCGTGATCGTGATCGAAGATTTTGGCGACCTGATATTGCGCGATGAGCTGGGCATTGCTGATGCCGATCGACGCGAGGCTTTGATAGATCAGGCTATTGATCTAATTCCTCGAATTCAGGTGGCAACACAGGCTGCGTTCGATACCGATTCGATAGCATCCAGGCTTAAGTTCGATGCGGAGAAACTGAACTGGGAACTGGATTTTTTTAAAACGCATTACTTTACGACTTTCAAGAAACAGCCGCTCGATGCGGCGGCGGATGCAGCTCTTGTCGAGGAATTCAATCAGATTTCAGAAGAATTGGAATCGAAGGCAACGGTCCTCTGCCATCGCGATTTTCACGCGGCGAATCTAATGCTCGATCAAGGTGGTGAGTTGCGAATAATCGACCATCAGGACGCACGCATCGGTTCGCTTGCATACGACCTTGTTTCGTTGTTGCTTGATCGTGTAACGGAACCGCCGACTGCTGAATGGCTTGCTATAAAGCGACGAAGATTTTTAGCGGGCCGCGAAAAGCTTGGCCTTGCTTCGATCGACGAAGCGGCTTTCACCGATGAGTTTCGGCTGCAAACCATCCAGCGATGCCTGAAGGCCGTCGGTACGTTTTCTTTCCAATCGGCAAATCGAGGCAAAACGTATTTTGTTCCGTTCATCACGCCGATGTTTCAGATCGTTCTGCGGGCCGTCGATAATATCGGGCGATTCCCAGCCTTGCGAAGTATTCTCGAAAGCGAATTAAAATAACCCCGTTTAGAGATCTCTCACAATTTAGGTTTTCAAAGAGCTGTATAAACTAGAGTTTTGTTACGGCCATTGAATCCGGCGGTGTGCTGGTGAAATCTTCGCCGGGGTTTACGAAAAGATTCTGCTCGTAGCGATATTGTTTGTCGTAAAGCTGTTTATAACGGCCATTCATTGCGACGAGTGCGTCGTGAGTGCCGCGTTCCAGAATCTCACCTGCCTCAATGACGAGGATCTGGTCAGCGCTTCTGATCGTCGAAAGGCGATGGGCGATCACGAATGTTGTTCTTCCTTTTCTTAATTGATTCAAACCTTCCTGTATCAATGCCTCAGATTCGCTGTCGAGCGACGATGTAGCCTCATCGAGAATAAGAATGCGTGGATCGGCAAGTAAGGCCCGAGCGATCGCAATGCGCTGGCGTTGGCCGCCGGAGAGTTTCACGCCACGTTCACCGACGACGGTTTTATAACCGTTAGTAAATTTTTCAATAAATTCATCAGCGTTGGCGATGCGGCAGACTTCCTTGATCTCGTCGAAATCGGCCTCAGGATTTGAGAATCGAATGTTGTCAAGAATCGTTCCGTCGAACAGGAAATTATCCTGCAGCACGACGCCAAGATGGCTGCGATAATCGCGAAGTTTTACCGATTGCAGGTCTTTTCCGTCGATACGGATCGCTCCTTTGGTCGGCTGGATAAAGTTCAGAACTAGACTAAGGATCGTGGATTTACCCGATCCGCTGGAGCCGACCAAGGCGGTCGTCGCACCTGCCTCTGAGTGAAAACTGATGCCTTTTAATACGGGTACACCTTCGTCATATTCAAATTCCACGTTCTCGAAATCGATCGTTCCATCGACCTTTGGCAGCGGCGGTTTGCTGGCATCTTCTTCGTCCTCGGTCGTCATCGCCATCACCTCGCGGATGCGGTCGAGGCCGGCGAAGGCTTCGGTGATCTGCGTGCCGATCGAGGTTAGCTCAACAACCGGCATCGCAAGCAAAAACGTGAACGAGATGTACATCAGGAAATCGCCAAGCGTCATAGTGCCAGCCTGAACGGCATTGCCGCCGATGATGATCATTACGACGGCAACCGCTCCGATCACGATCGATGAGAACGAACTGATCGCAGAAACGCCGGTGACGGTTTTTGCGATGTTCCTGAACAGCTTATGAGCGCCGCGGGCGAATGAAAGTTCTTCGCGTTTTTCGGCCGTGTAAGCCTTTACTATTCGAATACCGCCGAGGCTTTCGCCGAGCCGGCCGGTGACCTCGGCGTTTATCTCATTGCGTTCGCGAAAGATCGGACGTAACACTTTGAACGCGTATAGCAAAACTCCGCCGAAGATCAGGAGGACGACAAGTGTTGCGATCGTTAATTGCCAATTCAGGTAAAAAAGTACGCAAAGTGCGATGGTCGCGGTGACAATGCTGCCGAGTATCTGACCAAGCCCAGTGCCGACAAGATTTCGAATGCCCTCGGCGTCGTTCATAATGCGCGAGATCAATTGGCCGCTTTGCGTCGAATCGAAATAAGAAATAGGAAGTCGTTCGATGCGTTTCTGGACGCGTTTTCGCATTTCGGTAATAGCCCGCTGTGCCGCCACGCCGAGGATCTGCGATAACGCAAAGCCCGTCAGGGCCTGGATCAGAGTCGATACGCCGATGGCGAGCGCGATCCATTTGATAAGCGAGTAATTCCCTTTTGTGAAAACCTCGTCGCCGATGTATTTGGTCGAAGCCGGAAGCACCATGCCCGCAAGCCGCGAGATGAGCATCAGCACGGAACCGACGCCGAGCCGCCAACGAGCATTCCACACGATTTTCCGCGCCTCAGCCCAAGCGCTCGAATAATCGACCTTTTTCTTTTTTTCTTCGTCTGCCATGATTTTATTCAAGTCTGATAATTACGGCGACCTAAGTCAATTCAGCAGCTCAATGGCGTCTCATAATTGGCTGTTCACGACCCGGCGGCATAGAACGTCTGCGGTCTGCTTCCTCTAATCTGGCGATCTCGCGCTCTTCATCGCGTTTCAGCAGATCGCGGAAATATTCGCTGACCGAGGCATATCTGCCGCTCTCGACCCTGTATTCGATAAATGTCTGTAGTTTAGGCGGCACTGAAATATTTATGATCTTTCTTGCCATATTTGTAATAATTTGTAATACAAACTGTTACTTTTGTATTACAGTTTTCCTCATCTAGTAAACCAACTGGCGAAGCGTAAACCGCTGACACCTAATACGTTACGCTTTCTGTAAATTCTCTCGCTCATCTGTCCCAAGTGTCCCGCTGTCCCAGTGTCCCACTACCATGCCGTTTTCAACACAAATCAGCCTTTGGAAAAGACCGGTTATAATTTACCAGATGTTGCGTCTGACGGCAATAGTATTATGTATGCAACATTTTCCGTTATCCCGTTATTTTGACCGCGTTTTGTAAGGACAGGAGAATACTTTAGAATCGAGCAAAGAGATCGAAAGGCATTGATTCCATAATTCATGAAGCAGACATATATCAATCAACTAAAGGACCATATCGGCGAAGAAGTTACGCTAAAGGGCTGGCTTTATAATACGCGTTCGAGCGGGAAGCTCGTCTTTTTGCAATTGCGGGACGGCACGGGCATTGTGCAGTGCGTGGTGTTTAAGGGCAATGACGAGGCTGTTTTTGAAAAGGCGAAGGGCTTAGGGCAGGAGTCGTCGATCATCGTAACTGGGACGGTAAAGACGGATGATCGCTCTTCGATCGGCGTCGAACTGGATGTCAAAGATGTCGAAGTCATCCAGAATGTCCACGATTACCCGATCACGCCAAAGGAGCACGGCACCGAGTTCCTGATGGACAACCGTCACCTTTGGATACGTTCTAAAAAGCAGCATGCGGTGTTGAAGATTCGGCATACGGTGATCAAGGCGGTCCGCGACTATTTTGATGACGGCGGATTTACCCTTGCCGACACGCCGATCTTTACACCTGCCGCCTGCGAAGGCACGTCGACATTGTTCGAGGTCGATTATTTTGGCGACGACAAGGCTTATTTGACGCAATCGGGCCAGCTTTATAATGAGGCGACGGCTGCGGCATTTGGTAAATCGTATGCATTCGGGCCAACATTTCGTGCCGAGAAATCGAAGACGCGACGCCATCTGACCGAATTCTGGATGGTCGAGCCTGAGGTCGCTTATGCCGGTTACGAAGACATGATGGACCTCGGCGAAGGCTTAATACTAGCGATCGTCGAACGCGTGCTTAATGACCGTCAGGAAGAGTTGAAAACGCTGGAACGCGACACGACGATCCTTGAGGCGATCAAAGGTCCATTTCCGCGGCTGCATTACGACGATGCGGTGAAGATGCTGCAGGAAGGCCACGCGAAAGGCGAACTTGAAAACAATTTCGAATGGGGTGGAGATTTTGGAGCACCGGATGAGACGTATCTGTCGAAGCAATTTGGGCTGCCTGTGTTCGTGCACCACTTCCCTACCGCGATCAAGGGATTTTATTTCGAAGTGGACAAGGATCGTCCAGAATGCGCTCTCGGTATCGACCTGCTCGCACCGGAAGGCTACGGCGAGATAATAGGCGGCGGCGAACGAGCCGCGTCGCTGGAGTATTTAGAAAAGCAGCTCGATGCACACAACCTGCCGCGTGAATCGTTCGAATGGTACCTAGACCTCCGCCGCTACGGCAGTGTCCCGCACGCCGGCTTCGGCATGGGCATCGAACGCTGCACCGCCTGGATGGCCGGCATCGAACACGTAAGAGAAACAATTCCGTTTCCGAGGATGCTTTACAGACTTAGGCCGTAGGTAAGTGAATATGGATGACGATTTCGAAGACGACGATGAGTTAGATGATATTACTGCGATCTACGACCTCGGCAAGGGAGGTTTGGGCGAAAACTTTAATCTTTGCAGCCCAGAGATGACCGAAAAAATCCGTCGTGCGATGGAGGAGGGCTTGAGAGAAGCTCGTCGAAAGCACAAAGAGGCAGGAGTTCCAATGGTAATTTCGCGGGATGGAAAGATCGTTTACATTCAACCGAACGAGATCGAAATATAATAATGGCCCGAATAGATTTCAAAGAAATTCCACAAGCTAATCTTGCGAATGGCGAGCAAGACACTTTTGAACTGTTTGCGAGAGATTTTTTAGAGATAACGGGATATGAAATCACGACGGAGCCGAATCGTGGTAGCGATGGAGGACGCGATTTCACTGTTACAGAAATCAGGCGCGGGGTTGGCGGGACAAGTCGAATTCCGTGGCTTGTAAGCTGTAAACATCACGCACATTCCGGAAAGTCAGTCAGTACGACCCACGAAATTAATATCCTCGAACGTGTTGCCCAGCACAATTGCTCAGGTTTTATTGGATTTTATTCAAGCATTGCCTCTTCCGGTCTGTCTCAACAGCTTGAGGGCCTTCGAACAAACAGGCCGGATTTTGATTTCCAGCTATTTGATGGTGAGAAGATTTCCACGAAACTGATGTCTAATCCGGAACTAGGAGTTCTTTTGGAAAAGTATTTTCCTGATTCATTTCAGTCCTTTCATCTCAGTAATTTTGGCATTAATCTGGCGATGGCTCGATTTGGAAAGCCATATCCGGTAGTGTTCAAGCATCCGACAGAAGAAGTTGAACTCTCCGTGAAAGAGGTGATAAATCAATTTCCCGAGGGAAATCAATACGGTTTCATTCCGTGGACAGGGGAAATGTTTCTTTTCAATAATATTCTTGGCATTACAAAAGTTATGCGTAGGAACGAACTCGTCGATCCAACTTTCGCGGAACTTGAGTACTTGGATCGAGCAATAGAATTTCAGATCGAACATATCCGTCAAGATATGGAGAAAGACAAAGAGCTTGCGAAGAGCAAAGGTGAGTGATCGTTATGTCAACATACACAGCAAAGATAACCTGGAAAAACGATTCAACTGATGGGTTCGCTAAGAATCAATATACGCGCGGGCATACATGGGAGTTTGATGGCGGGATAACGGTTCCGGCTTCGTCGTCGCCGCATTCGGTTAGGGTTCCGTACTCAATAGAAAATGCCGTTGACCCGGAGGAAGCGTTGGTGGCGGCGGCTTCTTCTTGTCATATGCTGTCGTTTTTATGGGTAGTGTCGAAGAGCGGATTT
>Ga0193752_1000524_pt1 | contig 36536 bp, 25 predicted proteins | sample H1c1metaG_FD_144924 | JGI IMG/M metagenome (GOLD analysis project Ga0193752, IMG submission 144924) | Soil microbial communities from a riparian zone of the East river system, Colorado, United States - H1c1 | ecosystem: Environmental > Terrestrial > Soil > Riparian zone | place: USA: East River... | reverse complement strand
GCACGGCATCGTGATGTGGCTGCGGCTGCCTGCCGGGATGAGCGTGCCGGAGGTCTACGAAGAGGCGCTACGCCGCGGCGTGCTCGTGAGTCCGGGCGCGCTGTGGTCCGTCGGAGCCAACGCAGAACCCGGGCTGCGCCTGTCGTTTAGCGCTGAGTCGAGCGAGCGGCTCGTCGAAGGCGCGCGCCGCCTCGGTAAGGCGATCAAACAACTCGCAGGACGCGTGCGCCCGCAGCCGAGAGCTGCAAGCGAAGACGCCCTGGAAGTGGTGTGAGAGGAGATCCGATGGAAAAGAGCACACAGCTGACGAAGCTCGGCCTGGCCGAAATGTTGAAGGGCGGCGTGATCATGGACGTGATCGACGCCGAGCAGGCGCGCATCGCCGAAGAGGCCGGCGCGTGTGCCGTGATGGCGCTCGAGCGCGTACCGGCGCAGATTCGCGCGGAAGGCGGAGTTGCCCGCGCGAGCGACCCTGCGATGATCCGCGCGATCCAAAAGGCGGTGAGCATTCCGGTGATGGCGAAGTGCCGGATCGGTCACTTCATCGAAGCGCGCATTCTCGAAGCGCTCGAAGTCGATTTCGTCGATGAGAGCGAGGTGCTGACGCCGGCCGATGCGGAGCTCCACATCGACAAGGCTGCGTTTCGCGTCCCATTCGTGTGTGGTTGCCGCGATCTCGGCGAAGCGCTGCGGCGCATCGCGGAAGGCGCGTCACTGCTTCGCACTAAGGGTGAAGCGGGTACCGGTGACGTGGCGGAGGCCGTGCGTCACTTGCGTCAGATGCGAACGCAGATCCGGCAGCTCGTGAGCTTGGGACGCGAAGAGCTCGTGCTCGCGGCGAGGCAGCTCGGCGCTCCACTCGACCTCGTGACGAGTGTCGCAACACACGGCAAGTTGCCGGTTCCGAGCTTCGCAGCAGGCGGGATCGCGACGCCGGCAGACGCAGCGCTGTGCATGGCGCTAGGCGCCGAATCGGTGTTCGTGGGGAGCGGCATCTTCTTGAGCAGCGATGCTCCGAAACGCGCGAAGGCGATCGTGACTGCCGTTACGCGTTGGGAAGACCCCGCGACTCTCGCGGAAGTCAGTACTGGACTTGGACAGGCGATGCGTTCGGTCGCGGTAGCTGACTTGCCGAGTCACGAACGGTTTGCAGTTCGAGGGACATAATCATGGCTCACATCGGAGTGCTGGCTGTTCAGGGCGCGTTTGCGCGTCACGCGGACGTGCTTCGCGCACTCTCGCACGATGTGTCTCTCGTGCGAGCTGCACGGGACTTCGATACGCTCGAGGGTTTGGTCCTGCCGGGCGGGGAGAGCACGGTGCAGCTCGACTTGATCGGGCGCTTCGGGTTGGAAGTGCCGTTGCGCGAGTTGATCGCGCGCGGCGTTCCTGTCCTCGCGACGTGTGCAGGCCTGATCTTGCTCGCGAAGACCGTCGAGTCTCCAGCGCAGCCCAGCTTTGGAGCGCTCGATGTCGACCTCACGCGCAACGCTTGGGGTCGCCAGCTCGACAGCTTCGAGGCCCAGGAGGATTCGGAGGCGGGTCTGCCGCTGATTTTCATCCGAGCACCGCGGATCACCCGCGTGGGTCCAACTGTCGAGGTCCTGGCGCGCTACCGCGGTGAACCGGTGCTCGTGCGCGAGCGCAACATCACCGCGGCGACGTTTCATCCCGAGCTGTCGCGCGATCCGCGCGTGCACGCGGCAGTGTTCGGTGTTCAGGCTCGGCCGGCATCAGACCATTTCGCGTCCGGCTGAGCGTATGCGGACTGTCCACGCTTGGACGTGTACTGGCGATTCGGTGCGGGATCTTGGTAGCAAGTTGGACAGGCGAAGCGCATGCCGGCGTCGAAGGTGCGTGAATGCCTCAGCGTGGCAGAACCTGACTGACGACTGATTCGGCCGCAATTGAGTTCACCGGAATTTAGGTGACAGAATGCGGTGACGGTGACGCTCTGATCTAGTAACGCCAAATATGCGTATAGGTTGCGGTAGCAATGATCGACGCTGTGATCAGCGAATCCGCCGAGCTTCTCGCGCGCATATTTCCCGGTGAGAGTGAGCTCGCAGCCCGCATGCGAGCCTACGACTGGGGTTCGACCGAGTTGGGCTCGCCGTCGACGTGGCCCGAGAACTTGCGCGTTGCGCTCGGCATCTGCCTGACTTCGAAGTTCCCGATGTACCTGCTGTGGGGCGCCTCGCTCACGCTGTTTTACAACGATGCGTACGTTTCGCTGCTGGGCCCGGGTAAACATCCCACCGTGCTCGGCCGATCGGGTCGCGAAGCGTGGGCCGAGGTGTGGCACACGATCGGTCCGATGATCGACGCCGTGCGTGCGACGAAACAAGCCAGTTGGTCGGCTGATCTACGGATGTTCTTCGAGCGCGCACTGCCGAAGGAGGAGGTGTATCTCACGTTCTCCTTGAGTCCGGTGTTTGGCGCGAGTGGTGTGGATGGACTGTTCTGTGCATGCACGGAGTCGACGCAAAAGATCGTCGCGACCCGCCGGCTCGAGGCGCTTCGGTTGCTCTGCATGCGCGCCACCGCCGCACAGACGATCGATGGCGCCTGTAACACGTCCGCCGATGTGCTCGCGAACCACGCATGCGATGTGCCGTTCGCGGCGATCTACGCCATCGATGACTCTGGAGTGGCGCTCTTGCGTGCGTCGACCGGATTGCCATCCGATCATTCCCTGCCGCGTTCGATCGCGCTCGAGGAACATGCCGAGGCAACTTGGCCGATCGCCGCAGTTGCGCGACACCAGCGCCCCCACGTGGTGCACGTCCTTCCTGGACTTGGGGTGTCAGTTCCGGCGGCGGCTCCGTGGCCTGAACTTACGCGCAGCGCCGTGGTGCTTCCGATCCCGTCGAGCGCACCTGACAAACCCGCCGGAGTGCTGGTCGCTGGAGTGAGCCCGCGCCTGGTGTTCGAGGCCGAGTACCAGTCGTTCTTCGAACGCGTGGCAGGGCACATCGGGACGGGCATCGCCGAAGCGCAAGCATACGACGCGGAGCGCAAGCGCGCGGACATGCTCGCGGAGCTCGACCGGTCGAAGACGGCGTTTTTCACCAACGTGAGTCATGAATTCCGAACTCCGCTCACCCTGATCCTCGGCCCGCTCGAGGACGCGCTGGTGCAGCTCCGAAACGGATCGCCCGAGGAGCTCGCACCCCAGCTCGAGACGGTGCGCCGCAACGCGTTTCGCTTGTTGAGACTCGTGAACACGCTACTCGACTTTTCGCGGATCGAGGCCGGTCGAATGCGCGCGTGCTTCGAGCCCACCGATCTCGGCAAGACCACGATCGAGCTCGCATCTACGTTTCGCTCGGTCGTCGAGCGGGCCGGGCTGAAGCTCACGACGCGATCGGATGTGATCGAAGCGCCTCTGTTCGTCGATCGCACGATGTACGAGATGATCGTGCTCAACTTATTGTCGAACGCGTTCAAGTTCACACTCGCCGGCGCGATCGATGTGTCCCTTCGCTCGACTGTCACCGGTGTCGAGCTGACCATCGCGGACACGGGTGTTGGCATCGCGAAAGACCAGCTGCCGCACGTGTTCGAGCGTTTTCGTCGGATCGAAGACACGCGCGCTCGCACGTACGAGGGCACGGGCATCGGGCTCGCGCTCGTTCGTGAGCTCGTGGGCCTGCACTGCGGCGAGATCAGCATCGAGAGCGAGCTCGGCCGCGGTACACGTGTGACAGTGGCGTTTCGCAACGGGTCGGCGCATCTCGCACAGGATTGGATCGCGCAACCACAGACGAGTTCCAGTCTGGATTCAGTCGTCGGGTTCGTCGAGGATGCCGCGCGGTGGGTTCCGCAGCCAACGGCGGCGCTGGATGCGCTCGATGCCGTTGCGGCGGGAGCGTCGCCACGTGCTCGAATTTTGGTCGTCGACGACAACGCGGACGTGCGCAGCTACGTGATGCGGGTGTTATCCGAGCACTGGACCGTGACTGCTGCCGAAAACGGTTACGCGGCGCTCGATGCACTGCGTAAGGCGAAGTTCGATCTGGTTCTCACCGACGTCATGATGCCCGAATGCGATGGTTTCGAGCTCATCCGAACCTTGCGCGCGGATGCCCAGCTCGCGGCGCTGCCAGTCGTCGTAGTCACCGGGCGTGCAGGCGAAGAGGCCCGGCTCGAAGGCCTCGAACACGGTGCGGACGACTATCTGACGAAACCATTTTCTGCGCGTGAGCTCGTGGCTCGCGTCGCGACCCACCTCAGTCTGACTGCACTTCGCGGTGACATTCTGTCCAGTCGGGCGAAGGGCGAGTTTCTCTCGGTCCTGAGCCACGAGCTTCGCAACCCGCTCGCACCGATCACGACCGCGGTATCGCTGATGCGGATGTCCGGCTCGGAATCGCACGAGCTCGACGTGATCGAGCGTCAGACGCAACATCTGCGGCACCTCGTCGACGACTTGCTCGACGTCGCAGGGATCGAGGCGGGGAAAGTCGAGTTGAACAGAGAGTTCGTCGAGCTCGGCTCAGTCGTCGCGAGCGCGATCGAACTCGCGCGAAGCCAGGTCGAAGCTCGGCACCAGGTGCTGAAAGTCGAGGTTCCGCCGCTCGGGCTCGGAGTGATCGCAGACCCGTCGCGGCTCGCGCAAGTGCTGTCGAACTTGATTGTCAACGCCGCGAAGTACAGCGCTCCGGGCTCTGCGATCGAGATCGAGGGCGAGGCGGTGGACGGCAGTGCACGAATCGTCGTTCGCGATCGCGGGATCGGGCTGGCTCCGGAGATGCGCTCGCGGGTGTTCAACATGTTCGTGCAGCAATCCCAAGCGCTCGATCGAAAGCTGGGCGGGCTCGGTCTGGGGCTCGCGATCGCGCGCGGCCTCGTCGAGCTGCACGGCGGGTCACTTCGGGCTGTGAGCGACGGCGTCGGGCGAGGTGCCGAGCTGATCGTCGAGCTACCTTTGGCCGAGCCATGGCCACCGGGGTGGGCCAAAGAGCTCGCCGCTGACAGCGGCACGTTCAAAAGCGCGGGTCACGAGACTCACCGCGTGCTGGTGGTGGACGACAACACGGACAGCGCAGATTTGCTCGCGAGCGCGCTCACGCGGTTCGGCTACTCGGTCGCGACCGCGTACGACGGCGTCGATGGTCTCAGCACGGCCGGGGCGTTTCAGCCGGACGTGTGCCTGCTCGACATCGGCCTGCCGCTGATGGACGGGTACGAGCTCGCGCGGCAGCTGCGCGATCCTGCGAAGTTTCCGAGCGGGCTACGGCTGATCGCGATCACGGGCTACGGGCAGGCGGCCGATCGGCAGCGCGCGGCGGAAGCGGGCTTCGATGCACACCTGACCAAGCCGGTCGATCTCGAGAACCTACTCGGCCTGTTGGAGCCGGGCGTGCACGGCGTGATTACTTGAGTTCCCCGAGTGATTCTTACCGCAAGCTGACCGCCTCCAACGTTTGCGAAGGCGCCGTGCTACAGAACGCGCGACGATGCGGTCGCGGACCAGCGTGGCGCGGATGGTGTTGCTCGGCTTGCTCGGCGCGTTGTTGATCGCGCTCTGGAAGTGGGAGCCGCTTCGCTCGCCCGACGACACCGCGGACGAGGACGCGCCCGAGGTGCCGCTCCCAGCGGCTGGTGGCTCAGCGACGCGCTCGCCGCCACCCGCTGCACCCGGGCCTGGGCAGGCACCTGCCACGCAGTGCTGCGAGCCGCGTGCGAGTCGGAGCTGCTCCGAAGGCGATCTGTGGTGGTTCGATAGCTGTGGTGAGCGCGAGGAGGTCGCGGAGTCCTGCGCAGGCCGTGGCTGCCAGGCTGCGAGCTGCCTCGCGAGCACTCGGCCCGATCCGCGGTGCATCGAAGTCAGCGCCTACGGTGTGTGTGAGGGTGATCGTGCGGTCGCGTGCACCGGCAATCGCGTGTTCACGATCGATTGCGCTGCCAAAGGCCAGCGTTGCGTGACGACGCGCGAAGGGGCGCGGTGCTTGCCGCGCGATCCGCGTCGAGGTTGCAGCGATCGCGATCTCGCGAGCTGCACCGGCGACCGCTTGCGTGAATGCGTGAACGGCTATTGGATCGAGATCGATTGCGCCGCGCGCCGTGCGAGTTGCATCTCGAACGGTGAGGGTGCGCGTTGTGGAACGAGCCCGCTGCCGGTGTCGACTCCGTTCGAGCCGTCCCTCGAGTTGTGCAATGGACGCGACGACGACGACGACGGGAAGGTCGACGAAGCGGATGCGTGCCGGCCGGTGCCGCTCGTCGCGTTCGTTCCGCAAAATGTCCACCTGACGGATCTCGAGCAGCGCATGGCGTCGGATCTCGAAATTGCGAATCGAGTGTTTGCGCCGATCACGTTTGCGTGGGCGAAACAGGTGACGGTGCCCGCCGAGATGCGCGCGCTCGATCCAGATCGGCTCGATTCGGTCGCGCGCCTGCTCTCGCAATCGGAATCGAGCTTCGTGCAGCAGCGATTGCGCGGCGGTGCGCCGGCGGAGCCGGCGAAGTCCGAACTCCCGTTCTACATCGCGGTCTTGTTCACCGAGCGTCTTCGCGCAGAACCTCCGAAAGCCGGAGTCTCCACTTTGCCGAACGCGACCTGCGGCGGTGTTCGGATTTCGGATTCGCTCTCACCGCCGTACGGTGTGGTCGTGCTCGCGGATGAGCGAACGCCGCAGACTCTGAGCCACGAACTCGGCCACTATCTCGGGTTATGTCACACACACGATGAGGTCGACCGCGTCGCGAGAGCTGCGTCGGAGCTGCCGATGTGCAGGCGCACCGGCGACGGTATCTGCGACACCGCGACCGATCCCGGCCCGGCAGCGTGCGGTGAGATCGCGCCGTGCGACTTCTACTGCGCGGCGAGCTCGGCACGCCCCGACGCAGCGAACTTGATGAGCTACTACATGCATTGTCGGCGCACGTTCACGCAGGAGCAACTCGCCGAAGTCACACGCGGGCTCGAGCTCCGGCGTGGCTGGTTTCGCTGCCTCGACTCACAGGATTGCCCGTGCCAACCGGGTGCCGAAGCGTGCCCGGCCGAGATGTCCTGCCACCCGCGCGGCTCGATCGCGCAGCCGTGGAGCTGCGAGCTGGATGGACCGAGCTGGCCGGGTACGACTTGCCAGAACTCGAGCCAGTGCGCGTTCGGGGCGATCTGTCTGAGTGTCGACGCGCCGTCCGCGGGCCGTTGCGTTCGACCTTGCGTGAAGAGCGACGATTGCGCGTGCGAGGACGTCGGCTTGCCATTTCAAGTTTGCTCGCAGGACTTGGGCGGCGCCTGAAATGCGCCGGTGCCTTCGCATGTGCAAGTGCAAGCGGGGGCCGGACTTGTGCGAACCATGTCACACCTGTCGCGCTGTGGTTCCACAGCTGCACAACGCGTACGCGACAAATCCGGAAAACTTGCGGGCCGCTGTGACCCGCACCGGGTTGCAATCTCGTTTTCGAGCCAACTCATCGCGCAGATTTGAAATCTTGGCCCTGCACCTAAGCAATTTCCGCTGTGGAATAGGTCACAAGCGGCGGTGGATTCCCCCGATTCGAGGGGCTTGGTGGTGTCGGCACGTTGCGTGCAACAGCGGGCCTCTACCTTCAGAGGTGTACAGAACGATGCTTATCCGGTCCACGCCGCACGCTTGTTACGTCATGTTGAAGAACGGTCTGACGCTCGAGCTTTGCTACGACATCAGCAATGTCGGTCAGAAGTCGGGTGCCGCGGCAGGCGGCGACCGCCCCGCTCGCAGTACGCCGCTGGCGTCCCAAGGAGTCTGGGTCTTCCAAGAAGAGGTCGTGCTGGAAGTGAAGGTCGGGCAGGCGTAATCGCCCCGTAATCGCGATTGCGGGCTGCACCAGTTCTCTGCCGGCGCAGCCCGCTTCGCGAGCGTGACTGTCAATGTCGAAAGTCGTCACTGGCCGAGGCCCGGTCACTGCTCACTGCAGGCAGGTGTTTGGCCCGTGGATCAAGCTCGCGATCGGGTTCCCGTTCGTCAGTGACAGCTTCGGGTAATAGAGCGTGAACGCGTAGCACATCTCGTCATTCGTGCCTTCGCCGAAGCGAGCCGGCTCGCTGTACGTGCACGTCGTCTTGATGCTGTCGCCCGGCATGATCATCGTTCGAACGTTGTACGAGTGCTGGCTCTGAAAATCGAACGGTGCATCGTGCAACATCTCTTTCGCGCCGTCCTTGCGCGTGATCTCCGCCGTCATGTACTGACCTTTGACGTGCATGTGAGGTTGCACGCCGATGACGTGGATCGGCTGCTGTGAGTTCGGGGTGCAAACGCCGCTGGCGGTGGTGCCGCTGATCGAGTCCGTCCCGAGCCATGACAAGCTCGCGACGTTTGTGGGTGCCTTCGGCGTAACGCAAACTTCGATGCCGGAGTTGTCATCGAGCGGGCCTCCGCTCGCGTTGTTGTGATGCGTCTCGAGCGTGTACGAAACGGTGCCCGGCATCTCGAGGCCGACGTCGGAATCCAAATACAGATCCGAACCGCCCGGTGCCCAACCGTGCACGAGCTCTCCGGTCGGGTGTGCGCCAATCGACGGGGCGATGCTGCCGTCCTGTCCGCCGCTGCTGTTCTTGTAGAAGAGCCAGTGGTGGATCACCGCGGAGTTGCCTTTCAGCACGCGAAACGAGCGCGCGTACGCGACGCCTTGCCACGGCGGCATGAACGTGAAGTTCGTATACATGTCAGGCGTCGTGCCGACTGAGAACGGTTTGGTTTTGTCACCCTGCGCGTGGGCACGAAACTCGTAACACTTCATGTCGGCATCATCGTAGGTCTGAGGATCGCTCGTCGCGCCACCGCCGCGCAATGCGTCCGTCGTGCCGATGCTCGATCCCGCTGCTCCAGCGTTGGGCTTCGAGTTCATGCCCGCACCGGCTGCTCCAGCGTTGGGCTCCGAGCGCATGCCCGCACCAGCCTCGTCGCTGCTGCAGCTGATGGCGGCCGATGACACTATGGTGATCAACGCCGGGACGAGAAAGACATTTGTCAGGGCGGGTCGAATCGAACGCTTCATGCATACGAAGTGCGCCCGACGGCGCGTTATGGTTCGTGATCGGAGCGAGTTTCGACGGTTATTCCATGAGATGCGTCACTCAGTGCGCGGCAGAAAGTCTGCTTTTGGACCGCGAGGCGATGAATGGCGGTAACGGATCGCGTGCTGTCCGAGTCCGCGCATGTGATCGCAAGCGCGCGATCAGCGAAACAGATCGAGCTGTGCGATCGGGGCGCACTCGAGTGTTACGTTAGGTACGCAGATTCCGGCACTGTTCGCGTGGTTTGATGCGATCGCGAGCAACTGCGGTGCGGCGAGATCGTCAGGCTGATGCACGAAGAAGAATGCAGCTGCGAGCCCAGCTGCGCGCCACTCCGCGAGTCGTGCGATCCAACTGGCCACGCGTGACTCTTCGGTTGGGTCACCACCTTCGCCGACGAAGCGCACGAACACGAACGGGCTCGTGAGCGACGTATGACTGACGTCGCGCCGGCCTGACACATCTGTGATGACTAGCGCGATTGCGCGTGGCTCGAGCTCGGCGATGAGATCGTTGCGGACTGCACCTGCGGTTTCGAACCACGCAGGGTGACGAACTTCGACTGCGAGCGCGAAGTCCTCCGGGAACATCCGGAGTGCAGCGCGCAGCTGCGGCAACGAATCTGGACCGACGCGCTCCGGCAATTGCAACAGGCCCGGCCCGAGCCGCGAACCGAGTCGCAGCATGCGCGTCGCAAATGCAGTCACGCGCGATTGCAGCTCTGGGCTGGTCAGCTCGTGGCTGATCGTGCGCGGAACCTTCGGGCAGATGCGAAACCGCTCCGACGTTTGCGCGATCCAGCGATCGAGCGTCGCTTCACTCGGTAGGCCATAGAACGTCGAGTTGAGCTCGATCGCGCTCAGCTTCGAGGCGTAGAGACTGAGCCAGTCCTCTGCACTCGAGGTTGCAGGGTAGAGCGTCCCGAGCCACTCGCGATGTCGAAATGCGGGTGCGCCGAGTCTCAGCCACTCGTCTGCTGCGCTCGGAGCGGGTGCGCGCGCGAGCAGTGCGCGACTACGCGCCGTGAGCGGTGGCAGCGAGAAGTCCACCTGCGAGAGATCTGAGACGCGCCCGAACTCCATTGCGACGTGATGCCACGTTTTCCCGAGCGAATCGATGTTGATTCTCGCCGCGTTGCGTCGCAGTTGCTCTAGTGTGCGCGGTGATCGGGGCGCGGTGTATCCCGCCCTTCAACAAGGAATCCCCATGAACACGTCTCGCTCATGCGCCTGCGCCGCCTTCTTCGCGGCTGGTGTGCTCGCTCTCGGTTCTCCTGCGTTCGCGCAGACGCCGCCGACAGCAGCGCCCGCGCCAGCACCGGCACCGAAAGCTGCCCCCGCGCCAGCACCGGCAGCAGCACCGAAAGCTGCGCCCGCACCTGCTGCAGCAGCCACGAAACCCGCCGCCACAAAACCCGTCGCCATTCAAAGCCGCTTCGCCGAAGTGAACGGCGTGAAGCTCCACTACCTCACGGCAGGGCAGGGCACTCCTGTCTTGCTGATTCACGGCTACGCGCAGACGAGCCACATGTGGAAGCCGCTCATCGCGAAGCTCGCGGTGACGCACCAAGTCATCGCGCCGGATCTGCGCGGCTTCGGTCAATCTGCCAAGCCCGCAACCGGCTACGACAAAAAGACCCTTGCGCAAGACATCCACGCACTCGTCACATCGCTCGGGATCAAACAGATCGCGATCGCAGGTCACGACATCGGGTTGATGGTCGCGTACGCGTATGCAGCGCAATACCCGACTGAAGTCACGAAGATCGCCTTGATGGACGCGTTCCTTCCAGGCGTCGGCGACTGGACGACCGTGTGGCTGCTGCGCGATCTCTGGCACTTCCACTTCTATGGCAAGACGCCGCTCGCGCTCGTGAAGGGCCGCGAACGCACGTACCTCGAGCACTTCTGGAACGACTTTGCAGCCGATCCGACCCACTCGGTGTCCGAAGCCGATCGGCGCGTCTACGCGGCCGCATACGCGCAGCCCGGTGCGATCGCAGCAGGCTTCGAGGTCTTCAAAGCGTTCGAGCAGGACTCGAAAGACTTCGCGGGATTCGCCAAGACGAAGCTGACGATCCCGATGCTCGTGCTCTCGGGTGAAAAGGCCGGCGGTCAGTTCCTCATCACGCAAGGCAAACTGGTCGACTCGAACGTCGAGGGCGTCCTCATCACGGGCTCAGGTCACTGGCTCGTCGACGAAGCGCCGGAGCAGACGTTGCCGCGGCTCCTCGCGTTCTTTCAGTAGAAACTTCGACGCCGTGAGCGGCTGCATCGATGCTGCAGTCACTCACGGCGTTTAGTCGGGACGAGAAGGTCGCGGGGGTCAGCGACGAATGCCGTTCTTCTCCATGTAGTCGGCGATGAGCTTCGCCATTCGATCGTTCGCCGCTTGCGTGGGGTGAATGCCGTCCACGAGCAGATCGCCCATCACCGCATCCGTCGTCTCGATCGAGTGGCAACGAATCTTACCCATCGTGCAGATCGGCGGCGGCACCCGACCCATCTCGCGAACCGATGGTGCAGTCGAACCGGCACTGTCCGCATAGCGAATGTAGATGACGTCCGCCACGCCATCCGTCGCCATCTCGCTCCACAGCGTGTTCAGCGTCATCGAGATCTTCATGAGCGTTTGGATGCACGCATCGCCACCCGTCTCGCACGACGCCTGAACGGTCGCGTCTTGAATGATGTCGTTGCCGCCGCCGGTCATGATCACCGTCTTGATGTCCGGGTCGCGCCGCTTCGCGCTCGCGTACTGCGACGGGACCGCAGCTCCGAACAAACTAGCTTGTGTGAGCAGCACGCCCTGCACGCCGTAGTTGCGATACGGCTGTCGCGTCAGGCGGCTGAGTGCGCCCTCGATCGCATTGCCGGTCCCGAGTGTGTTCGACATCCACGAGTCGCCGATCGTGACGACGTCGGCGCCATCGCCTTTGCCGAGGTCTTCGTGCATCGCCGGCGCACCTGCTGCACCCGCTGCGCCACCAGCGCCCCCAGTTGCGCCCGCAGCACCAGCCGCGCCCGCAGCGCCGGCCGCGCCCGCAGCGCCGGCCGCGCCCGCTGCGCCGCTGCTTCCAGCTTCGGAACCGGCTGTACCCGCTGCGCCGCCGCTCCCAGCTGCCGGAGCGCCCGCACTCGCGCCGGCCGCGCCGCTGCCCGCACCGCCGCTGCCAGCTGCAGCCGGGCCCGCTCGCCCGGCCGCACCCGCGCCGGCGGTTCCCACGGTCGTCGAGCCGGCTGCACCCGTTGCGCCCGCTGCACCCGTGGTGCCTGCGGCTGGAACGCCTGCGACGCCCATTCCAGCAGTCACCATCGGCTGCATGATCACGGGATCGTCGCTACACGCGGCCAACATCAGGCCGGCGACGGCGATTCCCGAACAGACGTACCCCCGAAAAGCAGCAGTAAACGAGCGTTTCATCGGTCACCTCTTCGCATCGCGAGGTGACGGCCATGAACTGCAGAAGCCACTACCCGCGTCGCGGACTGATAGCGGATCGGCTTCTCCTGCGGTAGCGAACTTCCCGGTACGAAACGCTGTGAATGCCTACCAATCGTCCGCACACGTTTCGCATCACGGGAAGCCATTCTCGCAACGATGTGGAGCCCCGTCGCAGTCCGGATTTGTCAGCTTTGTGGCTCGTCGCGCAGCAGTCGGATCTCGCTTTGTCCTTCGCCGACAACGGCCAGGAATCGCTTGGTCCACTCGACCGCTTCCGCCTTCGACTTTACCTGCATCAAGCAGAAGCCCGCGATCAATTCTTTGGTCTCGGGAAACGGGCCGTCAGTCACGCTGAACTTCCCGTGGTCGACACTCACGCGCGCACCGTGCTTGCTCGACGTGCAGCCTTCGAACGACAAGAGCACGCCCGCCTTCAGCATGTCGTCGATGAGCTTGCCCATCGAATCCATCTCTTGTTGGGTCGGCGGTCTGTCCGAGTCGTCATTGCCCGGCTTGTAGATACACAGAAAACGCATGTCGTCACTCCTGGTCGTGAGCGTGGTCGTGGTCGTGGTTTGCGAAGCGCGCGAGACGTTCTCGCTGACCTCTACACTCTCGACAATCCGACCCGGGCTGGATCGACACGCACGCCACTTTTTTTTGCTACAGCCGACTCAGGCCGCGAGCACTTGATTCGACTCGATGAAGCGCGCGAGGTTCTCGATCCGCTCGATCGCGCTGTGACGCGCATCCCGCACGTACCACCAGCGTTCGGCGCGCTCTTGCGTCCAACTCGCCGCAAAATCGAGCAGCGCGCGTTCGAGTGCAGCCGCACTCTCGGGGCGATCCTCCGGCGACTTCGCGAGACACGCGAGAATCAACGCCTCGAGCTCCTGCGGGAGCTCCGCGCCGAGCCGCTCCGAAGGAGTCATCGGCGTGCTCCGCAGGTGATGGCTGCAAACCTCGAGCACGGTGCGACCAGCAAAGGGAGGCTGGCCCGTGAGCAAGAAGTAGCCGAGCGCTCCGACCGCGTACAGGTCGCTGCGCGCGTCGACACTGTTCGGCTCGGTCAACGCTTCGGGCGACATGTACAACGGCGTTCCAACCAGATGCTCGCTGTCGGCCTCCGTATCCGCGCCGCGACCACCGTCGATCTCTTTGATCAACCCGAAGTCCAACACCTTTACGACGTCCGCAACACCGCCGCGCTCGCAGAGCATCACGTTCGCGGGTTTGATGTCGCGATGGATCAAGCCGGTGCGGTGTGCTTCGCTCAACGCGCTCGCGAGCTGCGCGAGCACGCGTGCGACTCGCGCGGGATCCTGTGGACCGTCGCGTTCGACGAGCGTCTGAAGATCGCAGCCGTCCACGTACTCCATGGCGTAATAAAACGAGCCCGTCGGAGTGCGACCGTAGTCGTAGATGCTGATCGTGTTCGGATGGGTGAGCCGGCTCGTCAGCTGAACCTCGCGCTCGAAGCGCCGGCGATCGCGCTCGCCTGCACGCTTCGCCGGCAACACTTTGATCGCCGCCGGCCGCTGCAACAGCGTGTGGCTCGCCTTGTAGACGATGCCCATTCCGCCTTCGCCGATCTTCTCGTCCAGCCGATACGCACCGAGCAGCTGGTCGCGCCCACTGCGGCGGCGTTGAATCAGCCGCGCGACGTACGCGAGCGCTGCAGCTGCGAGCACCACGAGCACCGCCGGGCTGACCGACGGCGTGAACAGGTCCGACCCCGCGTGTGGCCCGAACCAGACTGCGGCGAGCACGGCCGGCGCTGCGAGTGCCAGGCACGCGCTCGCGCGCAATGTGCGGCTCGGAGCGGACGTCGCCGAAGCGGCTTGGCTCTCGAAATCGATGTCGGTGAAGCGGGCCATGACGTTCCTCTATTGGGCTGACGTTTGACGCCTGCCCAAATCGACACGTCGGCCGAACTTTTTTAGAAACTAGTCAATTGGCTAGGACGAGCACCACACCGTCCAGCCCGACCGCGAAGACTCGGCCCTGATCGTCCCCAAACACGCTCTGCAGCGAGCTCAGGGTGCCGGTCTGGAGCGCGTTCCACTGACTGCCGTCGTACCGGAGCGCCGTGCCGCCGCTTCCGACCGCGTAGATCTCGGAGGCACTGCGCCCCCAAACGTCGTTCAGCGAGAACCCGCCGGCCTGCGACATCGCCGAAAAGCGCTCGCCGTTCCAGTGGAGGATCGTGCCCTCGGTCCCAACGACCCAGACGTCGTCCCGGCCGCTCCCCCAGACCGCGCGCAGGTTCGTAACCACGCCGCCCATCGGTCCGGTCGGCACCCGCAGCCACGCCATGCCGTCCCAGCGGAGCACCGAGCCTCCGTCGCCGACGGCCCAGAACGCGTCGTCCGCGATGCCCCAGACGTCGCTCAAATTGCTGCGCACTGGCGTCGCGACCTTGATGAAGCTGCCAGCTGCAGCGACGAGCGTGAGCCCGGCGTCGCCGACGATCCAAACCGTATTCGCAGCACCCCACACCGCGTGCAGCCATGCATCACCAGCTGCGCTGACTTCGCGCGTCTGAAGCATGCCGTTCTCGTAGCGAACGACCGTGCCTGCGGTGCCGACTGCCCAAACACCGTTCTTATCGCCCCACACACCGTAGAGCGCGCGTTCGGTCGGACTCGTCATCGTTTGCCAACCGTTCGCATCGCGACGCTCGATCTCGTCGCCGACGACCCACATCGTTTTGCCATCACCCCAGACGCCGAGGTGATTGCGGCGCGACCCGCCACTCAAGCTCTGCCGGGAGTCAGCTTGGAAGCGGCTGACTTGCCCGTGCTCCCCGACCGCGATCAAGCTGGCTTCGCGCAACCGCGTTGCAGCGTAGAACGGCGCTTCGGTCCCGCTCGCGAGTGGTGCCCACACCGTGCCGTTGTAGCGAAACACGTGGCCTTTTTCGCCGAACGCCCAGACGGACCACGGTCCCTCCGGGGCCATCGGCGGCAGCATCCCCGCGTCCATCATCGGCATCGGTGCCGGCATCGGCGCACCCGCATCCATGAGCGGAGGTGGCGCCGCGATGTCGACCTGCAGACTGAACAGTGCGCCCAACAAGCCCATGTTCGCGTTCGTCCACGTCGTGCCGTTCCAGTGCACCGCCGTGCCGCCGGCACCGACTGCCCACACGTCGTGGGCAGCCAAACCGTGAATGGCATTGAGCGCACCGCCGGTCGGGCTCTTGTCCGCAATCCACTGCGTGCCGTCGTAGACGCGAATCACGCCAGCGTCGCCGACCGCCCACAGCTTGTCCGCCGAGAAGCCCCAGATCGCGCGCAACACTTGCGGCGTCGCAGCCATCAGCGGCTGGCTGCTCCACTTCTCACCGTCGTAGTGGATGATCAACGCGTTCACGCCGGTATGGCCCACGGCCCAAACCGCGTTCGGCGCTGCCGCAAACACGCCGTACAACACGCCGCGCCCGGCGCCGGACGCGTCGATCACGCTGCTGAGATCGTTCTTGCTCCACGCGCTGCCGTCGTAGTGCAGCACGAGACCGCCCTTGCCGACCGCCCACACGTCGTTCGCAGCGCTGCCGTGGATGGCGAGCAGATCCGTGTGTGCGTCGACGTGTTCGGCGCGAAAGTTCTTCCCGTCGTAGTGCAAGACCACGCCACCATCGCCGACTCCCCACACGTCGTTCGGCGTCGCGCTCCAAACCGCACGCAACGTCTCGCCTTGCGGAGTCGGTCGTTCCCAGCAGAAGTTGTCGACGCTGCACACGGGCGGCGCCGGCGTTTCCGGGACGCCGGCATCTTCTTCCCCGGCGTCTTTCTGACTCATCGGCTTACCGCCGCCGTCGCGTCCGCCGCCGTCCGCTGCAGGCGAGTCGTCGTCGCCGCACGCCGCGAGGGCGGCGGCGATCAAGCACACCGTGTACAACCTCGCGGCGATCTTCATCGCTAGTCTCCAGTTCAGTTCAGGTCAGCTCAGTCCGGACCACCCGAGCACGCGTCGCAGTGGATCACGTTGCCGCAGCCATCCGGGCCGTCGTACGGGCCGTTCTGGCACATGTCGATGCAGCGCAGCGGTGAGCAGCAGCTGCCGCTCGCATCGCACACGAGTGGATCGGCGCACGGACACGCGAGCGGCATCCCGCAGCCATCCGTCGTCGTGTTGCAACCTACGCCGGGGTCGCCGCACTTCTTCGCCGCGCAGCACAAGTTGTTCAGGCACATCTGGCCCGCGCCGCAGGTACCGCACGACGCCATGCCTCCGCATCCGTCGCTGACCACGCCGCACTGTTTGTCTGCGGGACACGTTTGCGGTTGGCAGACGTTGCAGACGTTCGCGGTGATCTGGCCGCACACCATGCCGGCCGAACAGCTACCGCACGCAAACGAGCCGCCGCAGCCGTCCGAGACGTCGCCGCAATCACCGGGATTGCAACCGGCCTTGGGCGTGCAAGGGCTGCAGACGTGTGCGGCCTGACCCGGCACGCTGCAGTAGTTGCCATCGGGACAACCGCCGCAGTCGAGCTCGCGGCCGCAGCCATCAGCCCCCTTACCGCATTGCCAGCCGAGGTCGTTGCAGGTCTTCGGCGTGCACGGCGCGCACACGTTCGCGCTCACGAGGCCGCAGGCTTGCGGTTGACCCGACGAGGTGTCGGGACACGTACCGCACTGCAGCTTGCCGCCGCAGCCGTCTGAGACTTCGCCGCACGCACCGGCGGGACATTCACGTGGAACGCAGCAGTAGTTCTGATAACACAGGCCGGCCGCGTCGCCGCCGCCAGCGGCAGGTGGACACATCCCGCAGCTCAGCGTGCCGCCGCAGCCATCACTTCCAGTGCCGCACGTCCAGCCGAGCTCGGCGCACGTCTTCGGAACGCAGCTCTCGCAATAGTTGTCGACGCAGATCTCGCCGCGCGGGCAGGTTCCGCAGTCGACCGAAGTACCGCTGCACGCATCTTTGATCGTGCCGCAGGTCGCATTCACGATCTCGCACGGGCCTTGCCGCGGAGGGCGGCGGCACCGGTGATCGACGCAGACTTCACCACCGCGGCACGTGCCGCAGTCGAGCTTGCTACCGCAACCGTCGCTCAGTGGCCCGCACTCGGCGTGCTCGAGCTCGCAGCTCGTCGGCGTGCACTCTTCACAGTGATAGCTGACTGCGTCGCAGGCCTCGTCGCCCTCGCAACCGCCGCACTCCACTGTTCCACCACAGCCGTCCGGTAGCTTGCCGCACGCCATGATCGTCGCGCAGTCGCGCGGCTTACAGCTGCCGCACTGACCCGTCGCCGCGTCGCAAATCGCGCCGCCGGTGCAGCTGCCGCAGGCACGCTGACCTCCACACGCATCGAGGAGCACGCCGCACTGCTTGCCGGCATCAGTACAAGCTTCGGTGAGCATGCGGCACTGCTGCGTGCTCGCCTCGCAGATCTCGCCGGCCTTACACGTACCGCACATCAAGATCCCGCCGCAGCCATCCGGAATCGCTCCGCACAGCGCGCCTTCACCGAGACAGGTCTTGGGTTCACACAGCGGATCCCCAGGATGTGTCGTGCCCGAGCCACTCGCGCCGCTTCCGGATCCGCCGCCGTGTGTGCCACCGTGGCCGCCGCTTCCGCTCGCGCTTGCATCTCCGCTAGCGCCATCGCGATCGTCGACGCCGCCGTCGTCGTCTTCGCCCGCGTCGCCCTTGCCATTGCCGCGTCCGCCATCATCGCGCTTGTCGGCAGCACAGGCCGCGAGCGTTAGAACCAGCGCGATCACGTACCCAACACGCGCCGGACGCACCCTGTCCATCGCCATCGACAGCACCCCTGACTCGCGTTGCTACTACTAACTGCGAGCTCGAATCACGACTGTATCATAGTGCGTAGTTCAGACCTTCGGAGGGTCAGACAATTTAGGTGGTAGTGTGTGGGCTGCGCCGCTGCGAGCTGCAACACACGTTCGAACCACGCCGCTCTCAGCGGCTGCGCTCACTGCGGGCCGACGACCGTGATCCGATCGAGGTCGAGCCCGCCCGGATACATGTAGCTCGTGTAGCGCCCGTACCCGTATACGACCAACCCGAACGGCTCATCGGCTTCGATGCGATGTACGCCCGTACCGGTGGCGGGAAGTTTCGCGCGCAGCACGTGATAGTCGGTCTCGCCGACGTCTTTTGCATCGGCTGTGAGCAGGGCTCCGTCGAGCGTGATCGCCACACCGATCGGCGCGATCACGTTGATGAAGTTCGAGTCGTATGTCGGAGAGGCCGTGAACGTATACGAGCGCCGGTATTGTGCGGTCGGGACGACGAGCGCCATCGATGGATCGCCCGAGCCACTCGGCACCGCTGCTTGTCCCAGCATGTACTGCGCGATCAGGATCGGCTTGTTCGACTTCACGCGAACGTCGACCGGGAGCTCTTCGGTGTTCTGCTCACCGGCAACGCCACGTGTGAACTTGCCGACGGTCAGCTGGAACGGCGCGTCGTCGGGCCCGAGCGTGATCGCATCGTGCACTTTCGGCTCGAACTCGATCTTGGTGTTCGATTGCACGGCCGAGATGCGCATCACGTACGGCGATTGGCTCGCGACGGCAGCGGGATACGACACGATGTAGTCGGAGCCGAGGATTTGAGTCGGGAACAGGCCTTGTTCGAGGTGATCGCATGCGGGCGTCGTAGCGTCCGGAATGTTCGCACACGAGTGCCCACCGATGACTTGCACGGGTTTGTCTGCGTGAACGACGCTGCCGCTCGCATCCTCTGAGTCCATGCCGTGGCTCGAGAGCACTTCGAGCACGTCGCCGCGATCGAGCGTGATGTCGCCCGTTCCTTCGCGCGTGACGCCACCGCCGGGCCGAAACTTGCCGCGACCTTTCAGCGTGACGTGCGTGCCGTCTTGCGTCGCCGTCACGGCGAAGAACGACGAGGTATTGCCTCGCGAGGGCCAGCTCATGACGATGTAGTCGCCGCTCAGCGTCGTGGCCGGTAGTAGCAACGAAGCGTCGTTCGTGTACGACAAACACTCGGGCACGATGCCGCCGGGACACTTCGTTCCGACTGGACACTCCGCCGGAGGATTGCCGCCTTTGCCGATCTCGTATTCGAGCGGGCTCAGTTGGTAGACCGTGACCGGTCGATCGCTGCGCACGCGATACGCGCCATCTTTGACGACGCGACTATCGCCGGGCTCGGGCGGGATCTGACACGCGTCCTGATCGCCGCCCTTGAGCAGCGGAACCCACTCGAGCTTCACGATCTCCAGCGCGTTTACGGCGACCGTGAGCGTGCGAACCATCGTCTCGCCACGCGTTACGTAGACCGTCGCGGGCTCGCTGCTCGCGTTCGCGACTGCGACCGCGAAGTCAAATCCGCTCCAGACTGGGTTCAACGTGACAGTCGGGTAATAGTCGCAGCCGATGTAGCTCGCCGTGACTTCGGGCGGTGCACAGGCGCCCTTGCAGCCATCAGCTTCACAGACCATGCCCTGCATCACGTCGCAGTCGAACGCGTCATAGCCGGTGCCGTCCTCGCGGCACAAGCTCGCTTTGCCGTCCGAACAGCTCGCTTCGCCCGGTGTGCAGACCACACAACCGAGCGCCAGCGGGTTACCGGTCGCGCTCAAACGCGAGCTCATGCACGCATGACCGTCCTTCGAGCAGTCGGTCGTGCGTTTGAACCCGCCTTTGCCGTTGCAGACCTTTGCGACCGAGCCGTCGCATTGCACGCTGTCTTCGGCGCATTCGAATGGCGCTAGACCGCTGTCCGATCCGCCGTCGCCGGCGGACGGATTCGAGTCGTCATCACATGAACAGCGCGTGACGCTGAGCATGCATGCGAGGATCCACAGCCGAGCATTGCCATGAAGGAATCGTGCGTGCACGCAGCGCGAGTATGCCCGCATGCGATCGGCCTTTCCAAGATCGGTCGCGAATCGAGGTGAGTGCTCAGCCGAAACGTGGTCTCGAGTACGCCGCTCTCGTGCTAAACCAGAGTCAGATGCAGCGCTTGTTAGTCGTGCTCTTGGCTCAGTCCTTCGTGCTCGCGAGCTGTGCTTCCGAAGCGGACGAACCTCTGCCGCTGACGGATGCATGGAGCATGCTGCCGGTGCTCGACGGCGTTCAGCACCGGGAGTGGTCGAGCTTCGAACGCGGCTCGACCGGGATTGCGCTGTTCGCCCACTCGAACAAGGACTTCAACAACTTCCTCGCGGTGTGCAGCTCGGAGCCGCTGCTGACCTTTCAGCATGCCGATCAAAACGGGCCGTGCGAGCCGCCGCAACGCGGCTACTTGATCGCCCAGGACGACGATGGCCCAGGCGTCGTCTCGCGGATGTACTTCACGGCGGGGCCGCTCGCGCCGCCATCGACTGCAACGTTTCGCGACGAAGTGCTGCGCATCTACGTCGATGATCAGCCGCAGCCGTTTTACGAAGGGAAGCTCTCGAGCTGGCGCGGAGGCGATCCGACGTTTCGCGTGCCGCTCGCGCGTTATACGTCGGGCGCACTCGTGAGCTACCTGCCGATCCCGTACGAGAAACGGTTGCGCATCCTGCTCGACGATCTGCGGCCAGACTCGATGTACTACTATCAGATCGGCGCACACCAACGCGTCCGTCCGGCCGAGTCGCGCGAGACGCTCGCGTTTCTCGCCGACAACGCGGGCCAGGTGCCGGGTGGCGCGCTCTCACGCACGCGCTACGTCGATCAACCGTTTGCGATCGCGGCAGGGCAGGGCGTCGACGTCGTTGCGCTCGAGCGCTCTGGTACGCTGCAACTCTCGTCGTTTTCATACTTTGGTGCGGACGAAAGTGTGGGGCGCGACGTGCGCCTGCAACTCTTCTGGAATGGTGCCAAACATCCGAGCTTAGACTTGCCGCTCGAGACGTTGTTCGCCGGCCGCCACAAGCTGCGAGGCTTTCGGACGTTGCCGATGCTGGTCGATCTCGCGGGAGGCCGTACGACTCTCACGATCACGCTGCCGATGCCGTACAAACGCGGCGCTCGCGTGCGCTTGCACAACGCAGGCCAGGTTCCGCATACGGTGCAAGCGCGCATCGAAGGCACCAACCAGGTACCCGCCGGTCCGTTCGGCGAGCTGCGCGCGACGTGGCTGGAGCAACACGGCCCGTTTACACCGCTGCGCCGCTTTCGCGCCACGAACTTTCGCGGTCGCGGCAAGTTCATTGGAGTGATGATGTTCATCGATGGCCGCGGCAAAGCCGACGGCGCCACGCCGCATCCGGTGAGCTTTCTCGAAGGCGATGCGACTACGATCGTCGATGGCCATTCGTTTCAAGGCACCGGCACCGAGGACTATTTCAACGCCGGCTTCTACTTTCAAGACGGCCAGTACGACTCGCCGTTCAGCGCACTGGTGCGGCTCGACGCGAATCTCGAAAAGGGCACGTCGGAGGTCACGGCCGTGCGCTGGCACGTGTTCGAAGACGCGATCGAGTTCGAGCAAGGGTTCGAGCTGCGATTCGAGTACGGCTCGTACGAGCCTCTCGCAGCACATCACTACGCCGCATTAGGCTTTTACTACGCACTTTGAAACAGTGTCGTCTGGAGCGCGAGACATCGCGCGATCCACCACGAGCCCTGCGGTGCGTGCTCACGTACCAAAGCGTACGCTCCGCGCGCTCCTCGGTCTCGGCGGCGCCTCGCGTGATGTCTCGCAAACCATGCGACGCTGTTTACTCCGCGTCGTGCGTTTCGCTGCGCTCGATGCTCGCGCCGAGCGCACGCAGACGTTCTTCGATTCGCTCGTAGCCGCGATCGATCTGCTGCGCGTTCTGGATCGTGCTCTTGCCTTCTGCGACGAGCGCAGCCAATAGCAGCGCCATGCCCGCGCGAATGTCCGGGCTCGACACGTTCTGTCCGTAGAGCTTCGAGCGCCCACTCACGAGCGCGCGATGCGGATCACACACGATCACGCGCGCGCCCATCGAGATCAGCCGGTCCACCCAGTAGAGCCGGCTCTCGTACATCCACTCGTGGATCATCGAGGTGCCGCGCGCCTGCGTCGCGAGCACGAGCGCGATCGACGTCAGGTCCGCAGGGAAGCCCGGCCAGGGCGCATCGTGGATCCGCGGCACCGCACCGTGAAGGCCGTCCTGTACGATCAGCTCTTGATCGCGCGGGACGATGATGTCTTCGCCTTCGACCCGAAAGTGCACGCCGAGCTTCGCGTACGCCGCCGCGGTTACCCGATGTTCGGACGGGCGCGCGTCGCGAATGCGAAGCTCACCGCCCGTGATCGCTGCGAGCGCAATGAAACTACCGACCTCCAAGTAGTCAGGACCGACAGCCGCAGTCGCGCCGTGCAGCCGGTCGATGCCTTCGATCTGCAGCGTGTTGCTCCCGATGCCTTCGATGCGCGCGCCCATCGCGCACAGCAGTCGACACAAATCTTGCACGTGAGGCTCGGACGCCGCGTTTTGCAGAATCGTCGTACCGCGTGCGAGCACGGCTGCCATCAGCACGTTCTCGGTCGCCATCACGCTCATCTCGGTCAAGAAGATGTCGGCGCCGGTGAGCCCGCGCGGCGCGGACATGCGATAGCGATCGGGCAGCACGTCCACTTCGGCACCGAGCTGGCGTAGTGCCTCGACGTGCGTGTCGAGTGGCCGGCGGCCGATCTTGTCGCCGCCCGGAGCCGGGACCTCGGCTCGACCGGAGCGCGCGAGCAACGGCCCAGCGACGACGAAGCTCGCGCGCATGTGCCGGCAGATTTCGGACGGCAATACTACGCTTCGAATCTCGGTCGTCCGACATTCGAGCGTTCCGGGCTGCTTCGCGTCGAAGTTAGTCCCGAGTTCACCGAGCAGCGCGCGCATCGTCTGGACGTCCCGGATCTGCGGGACGCGCTGCAGCGTGACCTTTTCGTCGGTGAGCAGGGTCGCAGCCAGCATCGGCAGCGCTGCGTTTTTGTTGCCGGCGATCATCACTTCGCCGCCCAGGGGCTTGCCGCCTTCGATCAGCAGTGTGCTCACTCGCCGAGCGTATCGCGAGTTCGTGCGCCTGTCTCTTCCGCTGCAACGCTGGTGCGAACGCCGTCAGGAGACGTCCTCTGGCCGTGATCGTGACCGGAAAGTCACGACCACGACCGCGGGATTGGAAAACACGGCGCTCGCGAGAGCCGCCGTGCGCTGCGTCATCAGACTTCGATCCAGCCGCCCAGCGTGAGCTTCAAGCCGAACACCGTGACTTTGTCGTCGCCGCTCAGGTCGGTGTCCAAGAACGGACCGAAACCGGCGAAGAAGTGCGTCGCGGGATGGAACATGAACGGAACGAACAAATTGAGGGCGAGGGCTGAGTTGTCGTTTGCGGTGACCGAGACGTCCTCGTCTTCTGGGCTATCGAACGAAGTGTTCGTCGTCGCAAACGAGAATCCGACTTTCGGCCACAACGACACCAGATCGGACAGTACGAGGTTATAGCCGACGCGCGGTCCGATGCTGAACCTAGTCGTCGAACCGTAGCTCGCACTCGTGTAGTCGAGGCCGATGAAACCACCGACCGAGAAGTTGTCGATGACGAAATAGTCGACTGCTGGTTGAAGTGTGATCGTGGTCGTGTCTCCGGGCGATGTATGCGCGATCGAAAGCGCCGTGTCGCTCGAGATTGCAAGCTCGCCCTTGTGGCCGAACCGTTGCGACGGGCCGCGGCCCGTGTCCTCGGTTGCACTCTGCGCAAAACCCGTTGCGGGTATGCCAACCAGTAGAGCCATGAAAGCGAAGAACTTGAGAGACTGATTCACCGTTGCCTCCTTAGATGCCGCGATGAGTCTCAGCAACGTACGTGCCATCCGGTAGAGGCAGCTGAACGGTGGCCGTACGCAGCGAACACGCAAAATTGTCTCTACGTGTTGCCGCGCAGCCACGCTGAGTGATCGTGAACTGTCGCTCATCGCAGCGCACTGGCGTCAGTACTTCGCGTGCTGCGTGTCAGTAGTGACTGCTCGAAGTGTCTGGAACGATCGCGAATCGACTCCGCATGACGACGACGCGATAGGTATTCCAGGTCGACATCAGCCAGTAGAGATCAAACGCACGCACGCCACTCGGCGTTTGAGCATGTGGCGACAAAATTGCTGTGACCGGTCGCACGGTAGGCGCTGGAACCGCGGACACGATCCAGCCGCCGGTTTGTGTCGGATCGCCTGGTGCACCCTCGATCGATGATGACAAACAAGCATGTCGGGCAAACGCGCGCGGAGCGCCTCGAGCTCCGACTCGGGCACGCCGGGAAGGTTGAACGGCCGTTTCGATCGCGCCCATGCCGAGCGGCTCGCACACGAGTTCGGGCGCTCGAGCCGGCCTGGACCGCGTTTGGTGATGCCAACGTCGGCCCAGTGGCGGATTGAAGGCACCAGGAACGCGCGAACCGCGACCACCTTGCACTACCCCCGGTGGAAGCCTTTCGAATCGGGCTCGTGCTATGTGGGGTGCCTCTGGATGGCAGCCTTGAAGAATACCGAGCGTGAGGCTTCGAGCAGTGACCTGCGAGGACAGCTCGCCGGCGAGTATCGGATCCTGCGCAAGCTTGGAGCAGGCGGCTTCGGAACGGTCTACGAAGCCGAACATCCGCTGCTGAAGCGGAGGGCGGCAGTCAAAGTGCTGCATGCGAGCCCCGGCGTAGACTCGGTCGCAGTTCAACGCTTCATCGCGGAAGCGCGCTCCGCGAGCCAGATTCGCCACCGCCACATCGTCGACATCTTCTCGTTCGGCACCTTGCCGAACGGCCAGTACTTCTACGTGATGGATCTGCTCGAGGGGGCGCCGCTCGATCGCTATTTACGCGAACACGCGAAGCTCGCGCCGCGTTTCGCGCTCGCGCTCCTGCGGCCGATCGCGGAAGCGATCGACGCGCTTCACGCGGCATCGCTCGTGCACCGCGATCTGAAGCCGGCGAACATTTACCTGGCTTGGGATTCGGAAGGCGACGTGATTCCGAAGCTTCTCGACTTCGGCCTCGTGAAGTTACTCGGCGATGTGTCGGGCAACACGACGACCGGCCAGCCGCTCGGCACGCCGTTCTACATGTCGCCCGAGCAGTGTCAGGGGCACAAGATCGACGGCCGGGCTGACATCTATTCGTTCGGCGTGATCTGCCACGAAATTCTGGCGGGGGAGGTCCCGTTCTCCGGCGATACGGCGACCGCAGTCCTCATCGCCCACGTGTTGCAAGATCCACCGCGCATGTCTGCGACTAATCCGGTTCTTCCGCCCGAACTCGATGAACCGGTGTTGCGGATGCTCGCGAAGGAACCAGCGATGCGGCCGGGCTCGGCGGGCGAAGCGCTCGACGCACTCGAGAAAGCGGCTTTGCACGCGGGTGTTACACTCGCAGGTGAGGGCGACCTGCGCGAGCTGCCGCGTCCGGTGAGCGATCCGCCCGAGCTGAATGAATTCGAGGCGAGCGCGACGGTCGCGCAAAGCGGCATGCGAGAAGGCACACACGCCTCGCAGTCGATGCGCTGGCTGTGGCTCGGGCTCGTCCCGTTGATCGCGCTCGTGTGGTTCGTCGGGGAGCGCGATCGCGACCCGGCCGCGTCGACTTCGCAGCCCAACGTGCAAGTCACATCGGAGCCGCCCCCCGCGGCAGCCGAACCACCTCCAGCCGCTGCAGCCCCTCAACCCGTTGCAGCCCCTCAGCCCACGCTACCGGAGCCGGTGAGGATCCGCGTCAAAGGCGCGGCGAGCGGTTCTGAGATCTTCCTTGGCGACCAGAAGCTGGGAGCGGCGGGCGGCGAAGTACTGGTTCCGTTCGGCGACGAGCCGGTGCAGCTTCGCGTCGTCACGCCTGGCCGGCCATCGCGCGCCGTAAAGGTGACCCCGAATGCCGCGGCCGAAGTCGTGCTGCCCGCGGAGAAACCCGCGCGTTCGAAGCGCAGTGCATTGCCCCGCGACTTGGAGAATCCGTTTTGAGCACGCGCCTCGCGCTCGCGCTGTCGCTTGCAGTGAGTCTTGCCGGTGGCTGTCGTGAGCTCGCGGATGTTTCGTCGAACGTCTGCGGCAACCGCGTCGTCGAAGCGGGCGAGACTTGCGACGGGCTTCCCGAAGACGCGTGCTTGCCGCCGGGAGCGGCCGGCCAGTGTCACTTCGATTGTGCGCTGCGCAGCGACGGCACTCGGCTCGAGTGTCCTTCCGGTTCGGGCTGCGACCTCGGAGGTGTGTGCCGCGAAGCCACCGGCGGCTACGTTGCGTCGGGCACGACGATCGCGGACAACGCGCGCACGGTCGTCGCAGCGGATTTCGACGGTGATGGTCGCGCAGACGTCGTGAGCAAAGAGTCGCCCAGCGCGTTGGGTGCATCGAAGTTCCGTTTGCACTTTTTCGATCGCGACGGGTCGCTTGCGCAGTCGTGGAGCTCGGCACGGTCGGTCATCTCACTCGCGGTCGGGCAAGTCTCGGACGATCCACGTAGCGACATCGTGTTTACGGACGAGCGCGTCGGCGTGCTGCTTGGACAGCCGGATCGCTCGCTGGTCTCCGAGACCTATCCATCGTATTTCTTGGAGAACACGCGGCTTCGCGTCGCGCCCCCGGTGTTTCGTCGAACGATCGACGACTCAGCGCCGCTCCTGCTCTTGTCGGACGACGGCGATGAGATGCACCTCCGCCATCCAGACTCTGAGACGAAGAGCCTGCGGTCGATCGCGACTTTGTCGGGCGCGAACATCGATGACCTCGCCGGTGAGCTCGTCGGAGGCGATCTCTTGTCGAGCGATCTATCCGACCCTTGCATCGACACTGCCTTCGCGTTTCGAGGCGCGACCGAAGTCCACGTGTTTTCAGTGTGCGTGGTCGGGTCCGACGGCAAGGCCGCTTGGAGCGAACGAGCGCTCGAGCACATCGTCCCGCTCGCCCCACCCACACCGATCACGAGCGGTCCCTTGATCGGCGACGTCGATGGCGATGGCCACCTCGACCTCATCGTCGGGACCGAAGCTGGAGCGTACGTCGCGTACGGGGACGGCCAGCAGCTGACGGCGGCGCAGCCTTGGGAAGCGCAGGTCGACGGAACGACTCGCGCGGTGATCCTGCCGCTCGCTGCAGGTGACTTCACCGGCGACGGTCCAGTCGATCTCGTCTACCCGACGGGGTTCATGGAGTCTGGACGCGATGTGGCAGGTGCGCTCGTGTACAACTCTCTCCAATACGGGTTTGGTAGCCAATGGAGCTCAGCTCGCGTCGCCGATCTGAACGGGAACGGGAAGCTCGACGTGATCGCCGCCTCGGAAACGAAGCTCGACATCGACTTCTTCAACGGGACGGGCACCGAGTTCTTGAACCCGTCCGTCATTCCGACCCCGCGTCCGGTGCGTGAGCTCGCGGTCGGGGACTTCGACGGCGACCTGATCGGCGACCTCGCCTACGCACTGAGCGCGCCTGCGTCGGAGGCGACCGAAGTCATGGTGTCGTTTGGCAACCCGGCGGGTCCGCCGCAACCTGGCGTCACCGCTGCGCGCGCGTCCGGCATCTTGCAGGTCGGCGCGCTCGACTTCGCACCCGGCGATCAAGCCGCAGAGTTGTTCCTCGTCTACTCGCAAGCAGATGCGGCAGGGGTCGACGGTACGTCATTTGCTTGGTTGAGCGGCTCCGATCGACGGATGGTGTGTCTCGTGGAACTGTCGACATTCGTCGTCAACCAGCAGATCGAGTCGATGTCGGCGCTCTCGATCGGCCTCGGCGCGTTTACGAGCCCGAGCGGGCACGATTCGCTCGTGTTCGGTGCGAAGGACCTGACTGCCGACGGCGCCGGAATGTGGCTGATTCCGGACCTTCGCAACCGCACGAGCCAACCGCAGTTGCTCGACTGGAAGCTCGATCCCGACATGCAACCGTTGCGCGGTTCGGGCACATCCGCGCCGGAAGTCCCGGAGCTCGATGTGCTCTCAGCGTCGGGGGATCTCGACGGGGACGGTATCGACGAGCTCGTTCTCGCGGCGCCGAGCGTAGATCGCGAACGCTGCCACGTGTTGCTCATGCAGCTGGGCGCCGCAGCTCCAAGTTACTCACTGGACAGTCGCGAGGCGCTTCTTTTGGACACACGGTGTCTGAGTGGAGATCAGCTCGCGATCGAGGATCTGGACGGAGACTCCGCGCGCGAGCTCGTGCTGCTTGCGGCTGGCCCAACGCAAGCGCGCAGTCTCCGAGTGTTTTGGAACGACGGCGCCGGCAACTTCGCGGCCGAAGAGAGCACGAGCCTGGCAGGCGACGACGTCGCCGAGGCGTTCGCGATCTATCGGCCGACACCGGGCGATCGCTTGCGGCTCGCGTACGTGACGCGCGATCGGCTGCGCGTGCTGCAAGCGAAGGAGCGCGGACGCACATTCGAGTCCGCAGCCGGCGTGACGAGCGAGATCGAGCTCGAACAAGCGACCGGCATCGCAGCGGGCGACGTGGACGGCGACGGGATCGCCGATCTGATCATCGCGGACGCGGGAAACATCCGCTTGTTTCGGGCGCAGCTGAAACCATGAACCTCGCGAAGCTCACCGTTGCAGTCTCGATCGCGTGCGCGCTCGCGCCGTGGCTGCCGCTCGCAGCTGCACAAGAGCCGGCGAGCCGAGATCTCGCGAAAGCCAAGAGCTTCTTCAGCGCAGGGGCAGCCGCGTACGAGATGGGCGACTACGCTGCAGCGATCCAGGCGCTCGAAGCTGCGTACGAGCTCACGCCGCTGCCCGCGGTCGCGTTTTCGCTCGCCCAAGCGGAGCGGCGGCAATACTTCGTGTCGCACGAACGAGCCCGCCTCGAGCGCGCGATCGAGCTCTATCGAACGTACTTGCGTGCGGTCGAAACGGGCGGTCGGCGCGCCGATGCTACCGATGCGCTCGGGCAGCTCGAACCACTGGCTGCGTTGAGCGCGCCGAGCGACGACACCTCGGCCGAATCGGCTGAAGCGGCGCGCGAGCGAACGCGTTTGATGATCACGTGCGCCGTCCCGAGCGCGCAGGTCGCACTCGACGACGCAGCGCCGGTCGCGATCCCGTTGATCGCGCGCGTAGCGCCCGGTACGCACCGCATCGTCGTGAGCGCACCCGGGTATTTTTCGACCGAACGTAGCGTCGAGGCGGTGCCGGGCGAGCTCTTGCCGCTCGAGGTTTCACTGCGCGAACAGCCCGCAAGTGTCACCGTGACTGCATCGCCCGAGTCCGACCTACACGTCGACGGTACGTTCATGGGTCGCGCCGGGAGCCGTCGCCGCTTCGAGTTGTCGCGAGGCGAGCACCAGCTGACCCTGTCCAAGACCGGCCATGAGATCGCGCGCGTGAAGGCCGAGCTCGCTCCCGGTGAAGCGCGCGAGATCGCGGTGGACCTCGCGACGACCACGCAGCGAAAGTGGTCGATCGCGATGTTCGTCGCGAGCGGTGGTGCGCTCCTCGTGAGCGGTGCGCTCACCGGGATCGCGCTCGATCGCGAGCGGTGGGCGCGCGAGATCGAGCTCGAGCGAAGGATGGGCAACATCACGCCCGCGCAGCTGAGCGACTACGATGAGACCAAACGCGATCGCAATCGCTTGCGCGGTGTCGCTGCGACGGGCTTTGCCGTGTCGCTCGCAGGTGCGGTGACGGGTCTGCTCTTGTATTTGCTGGACGAACCGGATCTGCGTGAGCCGCGGGAAGCGCCCGCGCTGCGCGTGGATGTGCCCGTGCCGGGGTCGCCCGCTGCCAGCCTGACCGGGGCCATGCGCTTCTGAGGACTCGACCCGACTCGGCGTATATGCTTGGGCCAGATGAGTGAGAGATTCGAGCGCGTCGTCCCGTCGCCCATGCCGTGGACGATCGCGGCAGGCGCGATCCTGGCGCAGCAGGTCGGGAGCAAGGCGGTCCGCGACGGGCTGTTTCTGAGCCAGGTCTCGGCGGCGGCGTTACCACGCGTGATGCTGTTGGCGGCGCTGCTCGCGGTGCCGATCGTGCTCGGGGTATCGTATGCGATTTCGAAGAACGGCCCGGGGCGCGTGGCGTGTGCGCTCCTCCTGCTGAGCGCGGCGCTGTTCGGAACCGAGTGGCTGCTGTTGCCCATCATGCCCGCCGTCACGGCGTGGGTCTTGTACCTGCACATTGCGACGCTCGGCGGGACGACCATCAGCGCGTTCTTCTCCACCGTCGCGGAGCACTTCGATCCGCACAGCGCGCGCAAGGCGAGCAGTCGCATCTTGAGCGGTGCAGCCATCGGCGGCCTGATCGGTGGCGTATTGGTGACGTTGATCGTTCGCCACTCGGGCGAGCGGGCGTTATTGCTGACGCTCGGCGCCGTCAACTTGATCTCGGCGTTCGGGATCTTGCGGATTTCGCATTCCGGTGATGGTGAGGCGGTGACGCCGGACACACCCGCGAGCTTCGTGCTCACGAGCTTGCAGAAGTCGGCGTACTTGCGAAGCATCGCGTACCTCGTGCTGCTCACCGGGCTCGTCTCGGCGCTGCTCGACTTCGGATTCAAGAATGGCGCGGCGCAGGAGCTCGGCTCGGGGCCTGAGTTGATGCAGTTGTTTGCGGTGTTCCACAGCGTGACGGCGCTGCTGACCGCGGTGGTGCAAGTCGCGCTCGCGCATCGCGCGCTCGAGCGTTTGGGCTTGTCGGCGACGCTCGCGACGTTGCCGGGGACGATTTTGCTCGGTGGCGCGATCGGCGCGGCGCTTCCGAAGTTGTGGGGTCAGCTGCTCTTGCGGGGCGCGAGTAGCGTGCTCGAAAGCTCGTTGTTTCGATCGGCGTACGAGCCGCTCTACACGCCACTGTCGCAACGGACGCGTCGGTCTACGAAGACGTTGATCGACGTCGCGGCCGGCCGGCTCGGTGAAGCGATCGGCAGTGGTTTGCTGCTCGCGCTCGCATTCGTGCCGCAGCGCACGGGCGGGCGTGTCTTGTGGCTGTTGATCGTGCTCGGGGCGGCGCTGTGTCTGCAACTGTCGTTGAAGCTTCACAGCGGATACGTCGCTGCGCTGACCGCGAGCCTCCGCAAGGGCTCGGTGCAGCTACAAGCGGCGGAGATCGCGGACAGCACGACTCGGTTGACGCTCTCGCAAACCCACGCGGAGATCAGCCGCGTGGAGTTGCTCGCGCAGCTTGCCGCGTTGCGGCCGCCACTGGCGGCAGCCTCGGGCTCGCCACCCGCGACTGCACCGCCCGCGACTGCACCGCCTGCGACTGCACCGCCTGCGACTGCTCCGCCTTTCAGCGCTCAGGCGCCGACCGCTTCCTCGCAAGCTTCGCTGGCACAACCCACTACTACGACTACGCCCGCCTCGGCCGTGTCCTCGGTGCCCCCCGCGAGCGATCTCTCGCCCCGTATGTCTCTGCCGCACATCTCGCCCGCCGAGATGATCGGCAACGCATCCCTCATGCACGATGCGGGCGAGCTCTTGAGTGGGGAGCGCCCGCGAGTGCTTCGCGTGCTCGATCACGGCCCGCTCGATACGCGTCTGGTCGGGTTCGCGATGCCGCTACTCGCGCACGGCGCGCTGATCGAGCCGGTGACTGCGTCGCTGCGCGGGATCGCCGAACAGATCGTCGGCCAGCTGGTCGACGCGCTCCACGACCAGCGATTGTCGCTCGTGGCGCGGCGTCGCATCCCGCGAATTCTAAAGAGCTCGAATCACCCGCGCGCCGCCCAGGGGTTGATCGAGGCCCTGCGAGCGCCGGAACGGGAGCTGAGGCATCGGGCTGCGACGGCGCTCGCGGAGCTCACGGAGAGGCATCCCGAACTCGCTCCGGAGAGTCGGGTCGTGCATGAGCTCGTCCGCGAGGAGCTGCGCGCGAGTGAAGAGGAGCCGGCTACCCTGCAGCATTTGTTCGCGATTTTGAGCTTGGTCCTCGAGCGAGACGCGCTCTGGCTCGCGCGGCGCGCTCTGACGCACGGCGATGCGATGCAGCGCGGAACCGCGCTGGAGTATCTGCACACGACGCTGCCGGAGCCGCTGCGAACCGAGTTCGTGAGCCACCTCGAGTCCGGCCAGATCAAGACCGGTCCGAGCCTCCGAGTGAGTCGTCCGCCGCCAGCGTGACGATCTTGCACGCGTCGCGGAATGTGATCGTCGCGCTCTCCCCAAGGAGTTATGGCCAACCGGACGCGACGTGCTTTACAGTCGCGTGTGACTGGAGAACCTCGTGAAGCGTCGCGACACTTCAGGTGAACCGTCGGAGGCAGGGCAGGGCTTGCGTGCCCAGCTGAGTCGGGCGGTCGGTGGATCGCTCGGCGCGATCCGCTCTGTGCTCTCGCCCACCCCGAAGAGCGTCTCCGTCTCGAAACAACGCTTGAGCGACGTGCTCTGGAACGATCGCACGCTGCTCGCGTCGCATGAGACTGCCCGCGCCAAGACCACCAAGCGCGACGAGCCGGATGCACTCGAGAGCATTCCAGATTTCGAGATCATCGAGGAGTCGCCCGATGAGCTCACCCCGGTCGATCAGGACCTCACCGAGCTCGTGGCCGAAGAGCTTCGCAAGGCGCGCGAACCGCGAAAGCGTGTGGATACGCGGCCTTCTGAAGTCGTGCGAGCGAGGCTCGAAGATGTGAAGGCGAGAGTCGCGACAAAAATGACGTCGATGCCGAAAGGCGTCGCGCCGGTCGCTTCGGAGTCACCGGAGTGGCTCCGGCGCACGGACGAGGGCCAGGCCCCAGGCCACGGGCACGGCCACGACGATGACGAGGCTTCGTTCGCGGACGACGACATGTTCGCAGAACTCGAGCCGCCCGCGCCGGAAGTCGCCGCGCCGATGCCGATCACTACGCGGCCTCCGCCGCCGATCACCGCGAAAGTCGCGCGGCCGAAAGCTTCAGCGCCCGCGCCGCGAGTTGCTGCAGTATCTGCTCTGCCGCCCCCGCCGCCCATCGGAGCGAAGCCTCCGCCGCTCAGAGCTGCACCGCCTCCTGCGGCGGACGACGAGGAAGACGGCGACGAAGAGCCGATCTGCACTCGGTCGATGGCTCGCCTCCTCGCTGGGCAAGGCCATCGCGCACGCGCGCTGAAAATCTACGAAGTGCTACTCGCCGCCGACAACAGTGATGAGGCTCTGCGCGCCGAAGCCGACGCGCTGCGTCGCGTGGGTTAGGGACAGCGCCTACGCTGTGAGTGCAGCCGGCGCGCGCGGCTTGCGGAACACCACCATCACCCCGGTGTTGTCCGTCTGCCAGTAGCCGAAGAACCCGTACCAGAGCGTGAGCGGGCTGAGCAGCTTCCAACTGTCGCGGCGCGTGCGATCGAACGCGGCGTCCATCGAGTTGTCGAAGCACTGCAAGTAGTGCAGCACGAAGCGCAAGTTGATGAACGGCACGAGCGTGTTCAAGTACTCGTGGGGATAGTAGTGCGCGACTTCCAAGCCGAGCTTCTCGCCGATTTCGCGAAGCACGGTGCCGCCCAAAATGTGCCGGTGATACGGCTGGTGGAGCGCGTGCACGAACCACTCGGTGTCGTTCAGGTCGACGCCTTCCGCGTTCGGCGTGCCGATCGAGATCAACGCTCCGGGGTTCGACATCCGATCGAACATGCGCAGCAAGTCCCAAGGCTCGAGAACATGCTCGATCACGTCTTGGCTCACGATGCAGTCGAACTTCTGCTCGAGCAGCTCCGGCTTGCGGTACTCGGGTGAGAACTCGTCGTAGCCGTGGGCGTTGGCGTAACCGACGCTTCTCAAGTACCGGATCAGCGCGCCGCTGCCGCAACCGTAGTCGAGGACGCGATGGTCTTTCCGCAGGCCGTTGCGCTCGAGGCGCTTGGTCATGTTGCGGTACACGGTGCGTTCGGCCCAATCGAGCTCGGTACCGCCGTGAAATGGATATTTGCTGTAGTAGTAGCCGAGGTCGACCTCGTCCGCTGCGTGGATGCTCTTGCAGTGCGGGCAACGCCACACGCCGAACTGTTCCTTCGCGAACCGTCGAACGTTGGAGCGCACCGAAGCTCGCTCTACGTCGCCGGTGACGTCCTTCTGACAAATGTTGCAGTGCAGCGCAGCGTTCACGAGGCTTCCGGGCGGGGCAGGGTGCGACCGATCGGCGCAGTCGACGCGGATACCGCTTCAACTTGAAGTCGGTCCAGCGTAAACGGCGACTTCAGTTGTTCGAGGTAGCCGTTCGGGAAAGTGGGCATGCCGGCGATGCCGATATCGCACGGGGGCTCACGGTCTTTCGGGAGAAAGCGCGTTCCGAACACGATGTCCCAGATGAGCACGTGGCCGCTGTAGTTCGAGCTGCTCTCTGCGATGTTGCGCGAGTGGTGCCAGCGGTGGAGCTCGGCCATGCTGAAGACCCAGTTCAAGAAGCCGAGCCGGACGTGAATGTTCGCGTGCTGAAACGTGCCGTGCATGCCGGCGAACAGCAGCGTGATGGCCATCGTGTCGGGTGGGCAGCCCAGCAGGATCAACGGGCCGAACCCCGCGCCGGCGAGCATCGCCATGTCGATCGGATGGAAGCGCGCCGCGTTCAGCCAGTAGAGCCGCGCCGCCCCGTGGTGGGCTGCGTGAAAGCGCCACATGAACGCGAACTCGTGTTGCACGCGATGCGCCCAGTAACCACCGAACTCGCTGATGCAGAGCGCGAGCGCGAGTTGCGCGAGGATCGGCCAGTCCTTCGGCCACAGGTACCAGTCGAAGCGCGCGGTCAGCATTGCGCTCACGGGAACGAGTGCGGCTGTGAGGATCCACGTGACTGCCTGCGGCGTTAGCAGCGCCGAGACGAACATGTGGATCAGATCGGATTTCGTATCGCCGTGGTCGCGGTTCCAGGCTTTGACGTACGGATGGAAGCGCTCGAGCGAGCTCATCCAGAGGATGAACGGAGGCACCGCGAGCGGGCTCAGCCACGCGGGCGGCAAGCCGTGCCGGATGGCCCAGATGCCGACTCCGATGAAGACCAGGAAGGTGAACGGGAAGATGCCGACGGACAGCAGACGCCGAAACCACCCCTGGTAGCTGCAAACTACCGGTTCTTCTACGGAAACCGCTTCGGCACCACCGGCCATCCTACCGCCGTCCATCATAACAGGGCCCAATGTAGACCAAGCCTCCGCCTGCGACCAATGAGACCCCGATTCACTTCGGCTTTTGGCCTTAGAGCGGCTCTCGTCCTCGGTCTGGACACTGCGCAATCCAGAAGTATTGCCCGGTCCCGGCCTTCCGGGCGCGTTCGCTCTGAGGCCAAAATCCTCGCGAATCTACGGGTTAACTGAACATGTGGACAAGTTGGAGAAGTTGGACGTGAACCCTTCGCCGCATCTCGAGGATGCGCGTTGCGGTGCACGTCTGGGCGGATCGCGCTCGGTGCGCTCGCGCTGCGCGATCGTCGCCCGTCGACGTCGTGCACAACGACACGTTCGTTGAGCGGCTAACGCGCGGTTTTCAGCGCGCGAGCCGCTTTGCGCTTTCGTGCAGCCTTGCGCTTCGTCTTCGCGTCAGCGGCAGTCTTGGCCGCCCTCTTCTTCGCCGCCACGGCCTTCGCGGTGCGTTTCGCCGCGTGCGACTTTCCAGCGGCCTTCGCAGCTGCGGTCCCGGCATGCGCGTCCATCTGTGCGACCAGCTTCTTCGGCGCTTGCGCACGATAGCTCTCGTCGAGCCAGAGCTTGAACAGCTCGAGCGGCGGAGACTGCTTCTCCGTGAAGGTCGCTGTCACCCAACTTTGCCGCTCCAACCCCCATGCCGTTGGGGCGGCAAACGGCAGCGAGAGCGCGGTGTGACTCGACTCGGGCAACTTGCACGAAATCACGAAGGGTTCACCGGGCGTGCTCAGGTACGCGAACGTCTTGTCGCGCACGGCCAAGTCAGCGTGGCCTGGCCATGGGCTCTTCGTGTGAGCACCCGGATACGCCATGCCGTACTCGCGCAGTGCGAGCACGACGGCATCACTCTTCAGTTTTCTCTCCGCCATCGTTCACTCGGGAGGACCAATCAACACGGCGCCGAGACACATCTCGTCCGACGTGTGGTCTCCCCAGTTTACATCACGCGGCTGCGGACGCTGCCCATCGATTGGGGTCTGATGCTCCGGAGTGTTGTCGAAGTGACATTCCACGTAGAGCTGGTCCCCTGCGGCGAGCCGGACCGGTTTACGAAGAATATACGTTTCCTGCCAGGCGAATGACCAATCGGGGATATCCAGGAGCCCCTCGCGAGTCCCGTCGGCATG
>Ga0193752_1000523_pt1 | contig 36620 bp, 26 predicted proteins | sample H1c1metaG_FD_144924 | JGI IMG/M metagenome (GOLD analysis project Ga0193752, IMG submission 144924) | Soil microbial communities from a riparian zone of the East river system, Colorado, United States - H1c1 | ecosystem: Environmental > Terrestrial > Soil > Riparian zone | place: USA: East River... | reverse complement strand
ACGATCGCGTTCGCGTCAGCCTGAACAATATCAAGTCGCAGCAGGCATTGGTGGAGATGAACCGCACGCTGGCTTTGAACCGTTTGAAAAATTTCATGGGGCTTTCGCTGGAAAGTGGCCTTGTGATCCGCGATTCGCTCAATTACAATACGGAGATCACCATGCCGGTGCGTACACCTGTATTTGATTTTCACCGCATGTTTGATTACCGCATTCAGTCGCAGAATATCGTGTTGATGGACCTGAACGTCCGCAGGCAACGCGCAGCATTTATGCCTGTGCTTTCTTTCTACGCGCGTTACGGTGCACAATCGTATGGAAACGATTTCAGCGAGTCGTTCAACAACTGGTTCGATTATTCGGTAATTGGCCTGAAGCTGAACGTGCCGGTTTTCAGCGGAATGAGAAGAAGCAGCCAACTGGAGCAGCGGAAACTGGAACTGATCAACGCCAATTTAAATATGAAGATCAGTGAAGACAACATGCGCCTGCGTCATCTCAACGCATGGACGGAACTGATGGGTACGTACACGCGGCTTTCCATGAACCGGGAAAACCTTGAACTCGCACGGGGTGTTTTTGAAATGACCAGCGTAGAGTACCAGGCCGGTACAGCACCGCTTTCCGATTTTCTCAATTCCGAATACTCCTACAAAGAAGCTCAGACCAATTACATCACTGCGCTACTCGATTTTCTTTCTGCGCGATTGGAGTATGAGCGCGCGCAGGGCACATTAACAGAATACGTGAATAACATTTAATAGTTTATTATCATGACTGAAAGAAAATTAAAACGAAGAAGAATTATCATCGCTGTTGTAGTTGCGCTGCTTGCAGTGGTTGCAGGATTGCGACTTGCTTCAAACAAGAAAAAAATAACTGAACAGACCAAAGTTGTCGACCGCTCCACAGTAGCGATCCCGGTTTCGGTGACAAAGGCGTTTACAGGTGAGGCCGAAAGTCATTTTTCATTGCCAGCCGTGCTTGAAGCGGAAAGCGAGTCGGACATCACGTTAAATACATCAGGAAGGTTGCAGGACCTGAAGATTGAGCTTGGATCGAATGTCCGTAAGGGGCAGGTGCTCGGCTCAATTGACAACAGCCTGAAACAGATCAGCCTGGAATCAACACAATTGCTGGTGGATAAATACGAGAAAGATTACCAGCGCGCGAAAGAGTTATTCGAAGGCAGGGCAGCAACAGAAGTTGAAGTCAGCAATGCGAAATATAACTATGAAAATGCAAAGCTGCAGGCCGCGCAGATCAAACAGCAGATTGCAGACGGCACACTAACGGCCCCTTCCGGTGGCGTTATTGTTGCCAAAAATTTTGAAGAAGGAGAATTCGTGAATGCCGGAACACCGGTTGCCACTGTGATTGATGTCAATCATCTCAAAGCTTCTGTCCGTGTGAGCGAAAGCGATGTGTACCGGATGGAAACCGGCATGCGTGTACTGATCCATGCGGATGTTTATCCCGGCCAGACATTCGAAGGCGTTGTGCGTTTCATCAGTCCGCAGGGAGACGATAACCACAATTATAAAGTGGAGATCGCAGTGGAAAATAAGGACGGTTCTCCGCTGAAGGCAGGCACTTTTGTACACGTTGATTTTGACCTGAAGCAAAAAACAGCAGTGTTGCAGATTCCAAAAACGGCATTGGTAGAAGGCCTGAAGAATCCGTACGTGTATACTGTTGCAAACAACCGTGCCGAAATACGCAAAATTGTTCCGGGGCGTGAGATCGGTGACCGGATTGAAGTGCTGGAAGGGATTCGTGAAGATGAGATCGTAATTATCAGCGGACAGATCAATCTTTCGCAGGGAAGCCTGGTAGAAGTGGTGAATACTAAATAAAGACACAATGTCAATTACAGAAATAGCGGTCAAAAGACCGCTCCTCATTACAGTAATATTCTTTACGCTCATCCTCTTCGGATTTGTGTCGTACAAGAGTTTGAACTACAACCTGCTTCCGAAATTCGAAGCGAACGTGCTTTCTGTTTCAACGGCTTACCGCGGCGCTTCAGCAGATGAGATCCAGACAACGATCACGAGGACCGTGGAAGATGCGGTGTCATCCATCGAAGGTGTTGATCACATCAATTCATCATCGATGGAAGGTGTTTCTTCCGTGATCATTCAGCTCAAGCCGGGAATCAGCACGATTACCGCTCAGCGCGATGCAGAACGAAGAATAAACCTGATCAAAGCCCAGCTGCCTGAAGATGCTGATGATCCCGTGGTCAACCGCTTCAACTCGGAAGAGCTTCCGGTATTGCGTTTGAGTGCTTCGGCCAATACGAGTCCGACAGAACTTTACGACCTGGTGGACCAGCAGATCAAACCATTGCTTTCTAACGTTGATGGTGTCGGAAACGTAGCGCTCATCGGCGGAAACCAGCGCGAACTTTCTGTAGAGATCAATAACGATAAGCTGGCCGCTTACAATCTCTCCGCAACTGCCGTAACGCAGGCTATTGCCAGTGGAAACGTTTCATTTCCTGCGGGTGATGTGGAAAGCCGCGAAAAACGGTTCTCCATCCGCCTCGATGAAAAGATTACTTCCGTGGATGATCTCCGAAACCTCGTTGTGCGGCAGGACGCAGACGGGGGACGGATACTGCTGAAAGATGTCGCCGTAATTACTGATGCGCAAACGAAAGATAAGACTGTAAACCGCATCAACGGACGTCCGGGTATAGGCATTGAAATCGTGAAACAGGCCGATGCAAATGCTGTTAAAGTCAGTGAGCTCGTCAAGGAGAAATTGAAATTGCTGGAAACGCAATACGCCGCAAAGGGATTGCACTTTGAGATTGCCATCGATCAGTCTGTGTACACGCTGGCGTCAGCAGATGCGGTGATGAACGATCTCATCCTGGCCATTCTCATCGTTGCTGCTGTCATGCTGCTGTTCCTGCATAGCGTGCGCAGTTCGTTGTTCGTACTGGTTTCGCTTCCATCAGCAATGATCCCTACATTCATCCTGATGTACGCGTTTGGTTTTTCACTGAACCTTATGACGCTCATGGCGCTGTCGCTCATCGTAGGAATCCTCGTCGACGACAGCATCGTTATCCTGGAAAATATTTTCCGGCACATGGAAATGGGTAAGAACCGCATGACCGCAGCGCTCGACGGACGAAAGGAAATCGGCTTTACAGCGCTGGCTATTACGCTGGTGGATATTGTTGTGTTCGTGCCTATGGCTTTGGGAGGTGGAATGATCGGAAATATTCTCCGCGAGTTTTCGCTGGTTGTGGTTTTCGCCACATTGATGAGTCTCGTGGTTTCATTTACGCTTACACCGTTGCTGGCATCGCGCTGGGCAAAACTGGAAGTGCTGAGCAAAGATTCGCTCTGGGGGCGTTTCAGCCTTGCGTTCGAAAACATGATCAACGGATTGAAAGAAGCTTATGGCCGTATTCTTTCGTGGTCACTGGGACACAAGCGTTACATCCTCGGCGGAATACTCATTCTTTTCATTGCAACCATGGCGCTTCTCCCGGCAGGTTTTATCGGTACGGCATTTGTTGCAGCCAGCGATCGCGGTGAATTAAATATTGCGATTGAGCTGGATCCGCAGACGCCATTGTACGAAACCAATCGCATTGTACTGGAAGTCGAAAAAATAGTGATGAAGCAACCGTTTGTCACCAGCGTTTTTTCGAATGTCGGTACACAAAGCGGGAATGCGCTTACCGGGAACACCGCAACACCGTACATCGCGGAACTTGCCGTAAAGCTGGTGGATAAAAAAGAACGCAACGTTACAGCCGACCAGTTCGGGGAACAAATGCGCAATGAAATATCCAAAATTCCCGGCGTGAAAGTCACGATCAAACCAACCAGCATTACGGGCAGTTCAGATGCGCCGATCCAGATTGCATTGAAAGGAACGGACATGGACAGCATCTGGGTGGCGGCGCAGCGGGTAAAAGCCATTGTAGCTGCTACAGCGGGTACCGATTATGTAGAGTTCAGCACGAAGACACCGCAGAACGAAATCAGTATTGATCTTGACCGCGACAAGATGAACGCTGCAGGTTTAACTGTACCCGAAGTAGGCAATGCGCTTCAGCTGATTTTCCGCGGGAATAATCTTCTGAAATATACTGAAGGAGGAGAAGAATATGACATCAATATTATTTCGGAAGAAGGTGGAAAGCAGGACATCGAAAGCGTGCGCAATACATTGATCCGGAACAGCCGCGGAGCAAGTATACGCCTCGGAGATATTGCTGTGATCAATGAAAAGCTTGGGCAATCTGTTCTGCAGCGCTCTGACCGGTTGAATGCGATACGTGTGACCGCATTCACGATGGGACGCCCTGTAGGTACGGTAATCGCAGAGATCCAGGAGCGCATTGGGAAGGAGAAACTTCCGGCTGGTGTGATTGTCGATTACCAGGGACAGGCGCAACAGCAGAAGGATGCATTCGGCAGCTTAGGATTGGCTATGCTGATCGGCTTCCTGCTGGTTTACCTGATCATGGTTGCCTTGTATGAAAGTGTCGCGTATCCGCTCGTGGTAATGTTCTCGATACCCGTCGCACTGATTGGTGCAATTCTCGCGTTGGCTTTATCGATGCAGTCGCTGACCATATTTGCGATTGTGGGACTGATCATGCTCATGGGACTCGTGGCCAAAAACGGAATCCTGATCGTGGATTTCACCAATCACCTCAAAACGCAGGGATATGGATTGAAGGAAGCGCTGATCGAAGCCGGAAAAGAACGCCTGCGTCCGATCCTGATGACCACTGTGGCCATGATCCTTGGGATGTTGCCGATTGCATTGTCTACCGGTTCAGGCGCTGAAGTGAAGAACGGAATGGCCTGGGTAATTATTGGAGGACTTGCCAGTTCGCTTTTGCTGACGCTCGTCCTGGTTCCTACGATGTACTACATCATCGACCGCCTGAAAGAAAAAGCAGGGAAGCTGTTCAGCAGGAAAAATAAGGTTGAGGAGTTGGTGGTGGCTGAAGCGCAGTAATGGTATTTGATTCTGAAACCGCTAAAGCGGTTTGGAAACTTCTGGTTGTTTTATTGCCGGTGGCTTAAGCCACCGGCAATAAAACAACCAGTTTGTTACAACGGTTTCAACCGTTTACAAACACAATAGCTTACCGGAAGGTGAGGCCAAACCCAATTCCGCAAGTTGGACCGTACGCATCACCACTTACTTCCGGTTGCCAGTGAAAAGAGAGATCGGGTCCGACATCGAAGTAAAAAAGGTGTGCGTCTACGGCTGCATCGAGAATCTGCAACGTATACACCGCTGCCATGCCAATGAAACATAGATCGCGGTAGCGCTGGTAGTAGTTTTTGTACGTCACCAGCACGTCATCGGGGTAGAGTGGAAGCGGATCAATGGTGTTCACATCATCGTCGTAACGCGCACGCAGACAATTGCGGTAGTACTTGAAATATTTATGATTCCACAACACGCCGTAAAGCGTTCCGCCCATTCCGGCATATACGATGGGCAGCTTCCAGTATTTCTTATTGTAGATCTGACCCAAGCCGGGAACGAGCGCACTCATCAGCGCTGCTTTTTTCGGCGAGTGCAGCGGCTTTACTTTTTTGATTGAATCTTCAGGAATGAAATATTGCTGCAGAGAAAACCGGTTTTGACCAATTCCTGCACGGCAACAGGTGATCACGGCGAATATGCAGAACAGGACGAGGCTAAACTTCCTCATGAATTTCGGTTAAAAAATTAACCACAGGGATCACTGGGTGTTTTCACAGAGGTTCACTGGGTGTTTACAATCCATTGCTCAGTGAACTTCTGTGAATAACCTCATTTACCTCTGTGGTAAAAAAATACTGCGGCTTTCTAAATATCGAGTGCGTCGAGGATCTTATCCAGTTCTTCTTCCGTAGTGAACGGAATAATGATCTTGCCTTGTCCGTCGTTATTACTCTTGAGTGAGATCTTCGCGCGGTACTGTTTCGATAAACTTTTCAGTTTGTCGGCGTATTTTTCATCCAGGTCGCCACGAAGATTTTTATGCTTCAGGCGCGGCTCGATTTTCTTCACATCGCGTGCGAGTTCTTCCACATCGCGCACCGAAAGGCTTTCTTCCACCACACGGTGATACAGTTCCAGCATGTCGCTTTGCTTCTCCACGTTGATCAGCGCGCGGGCGTGACCCATGGAGATCATTTTCTCGCGGATGCCTTTCTGCACTTCTGCTGGTAATTTCAGCAAGCGGAGATAATTGGTTACCGTTGCACGCTGCTTGCTTACTTTATCGGCAAGCTGTTCCTGCGTGAGGTGGCACTCGTCGATCAAACGTTTGTAGCTGATCGCAATTTCGATCGCATCTAAATTCTCGCGCTGGATGTTTTCCACCAGTGCCATTTCGAGCATCGCCTGGTCGTTGGCCACGCGCACGTATGCCGGAATAACTTCCAGTCCTGCGAGCTGTGCGGCACGGAAACGGCGCTCACCGGAAATGAGCTGGAATTTATCGTAACCCATTTTGCGTACGGCAACGGGTTGAATAATTCCATGCAGTTTCAGTGAGTCCGCAAGTTCCTGCAGGGCTTCTTCTTCGAAATGGGTACGCGGCTGGAAAGGGTTCGCTTCAATCTGCTTCAACGGAATATTGCTCACTGCGCCAACCACTGCAGATACTTCACCGGCAATACGGTTGGATGTAATATCCGTATTCGCATTTTCCAGCAATGCGCTCAATCCTTTTCCTAATGCGTTGCGTTTGGTACTCATCTTTTTGTGTCTTATTTGAAATCAACAGGGTCGCGATCGTGCCCGCTTGTCAAACCGAGCGGAGCCGAGGTTGACAAGCGTTGCTAGCCTTGCGTTATATTTATAATTTTCTCTTCATCACTCAACCGCGTCATGTTGTTCTTCTGCAGAATTTCACGGGCGAGATTGAGATAATTGATTGCGCCTTTGCTGGTCGCATCGTGCATGATGATCGTTTCACCGAAGCTTGGCGCTTCACCCAGTTTAGTGTTGCGCTGAACGATGGTGTCGAACACCATGGACTGAAAATGTGTTTTCACTTCTTCTACCACCTGGTTGCTGAGACGCAGACGGATGTCATACATCGTCAGCAGGATTCCTTCAATGGCGAGTTCCGGGTTGAGACGTGTTTGAATGATCTTGATCGTGTTGAGCAGTTTGCCCAATCCTTCCAATGCAAAATATTCACATTGTACCGGAACAATTACAGAATCTGCAGCGCTCAGTGCGTTTACGGTAACGAGGCCCAGCGACGGTGAGCAATCGATGATGATAAAGTCGTAATCTTTTTTGATCTTCTCCAATGCGGCTTTCATCATGCGCTCGCGGTTGGGAAGGTTGATCATTTCAATTTCCGCACCAACGAGATCGATGTGCGCCGGAAGAATATCCAGGTTGGGTGTAGTGGTTTGCAACACAATATCACGCGGATCTTTTCCGTCGATGATACATTCGTAAATGCTTGTCTTCACATTTTTCGGGTCGAACCCAACACCCGATGTTGCATTGGCCTGCGGATCTGCATCCACGAGCAAGGTGCGATGCTCCAGCACTGCAAAACTTGCAGCTAAATTAATGGCCGTTGTTGTTTTCCCAACGCCGCCTTTCTGGTTCGCTATTGCTATAATTTTTCCCATATCTACACTTCTCCTGGTTTTGTAATGGTGTCGCCGGTTTTGATCAGCGTAAGTTTTTTGCCGGCACGCGTAAAGCTTCTCACTGCTTCCTGCTCATCGATCATGATGTACGGAAACGTGTTGTAATGCATGCCGATCACTGAATTGCATTCGATAAAATTGCTCGCGATGATGGCATTGTCGATACCCATTGTGAAATTGTCGCCAATCGGAAGGAAAGCGAAATCAATTTTCCGGTAAACCCCGATCAGTTTCATGTCGAGCGTTAATGCTGTATCTCCTGCGAAATAAAAATTTCCTTCGTCACTTTCAATCACGAATCCCATGGGATTTCCACCGTACGATCCATCAGGCAAACTGCTCGAATGGATGGCCACCACACATTTCACTTTTCCGAAATCGGTCATCCATTTTCCACCTACATTCATCGGGCGGGTTTTCTCAATGCCCTGTTTATTGAGCCAGTTGTGAATTTCCCAGGAAGAGATTACGGTTGCCCCTGTGCGTTTCGCAATGCGTACACAATCGGCCACGTGATCTTCGTGTCCGTGCGAAAGGAGAATAAAATCGGCGGGTATTTTATCTACATCAATTCCTGCTGCAAGCGGGTTGGGTGAAATGAACGGGTCGAACAAAAGATGTTTGCCCTTGACTTCAACGCCAAAACAGGAATGTCCGTAATACGTAATTTTCATGCTGCCGATTCTCTGATGCTGTCGTTATGTCAGAACAATAACGAAAAATGCGTTATTTAGCAGAGAATATCTCCGCTGAATTTTCGTCCGAAGGTACAGATTTTGGCACCAGATCAGGGGACAGACTTTTGAACAATAACCGCGAATCGTTAACAATGATCACGATACTCTCTGGCACCAACCGCACTGGAAATAAAACGATTAAGATTGCCGAGGCCTACCTGGCGCATTTCCGGGAAAAGGGAATTGACGCTCAGATTTTTGACCTGAAAGAACTTCCGGCCGATTTTTCTTCGACGTGGATGTCCGACAAGCAATCTCCTGATTTTCAGAATCAAGTTGCGACATACGTTCGGCAGGTCGAAAAAATCCTCCTTGTGGTCCCTGAATACCAAGGCACTTTTCCGGGAATTCTGAAGCTGGTCATCGATGCCATTCATCCCCGCGATCTGAAAGGAAAAAAAGTGGCCCTTACCGGCCTGGGATCGGGCAGGGGAGGAAATCTCCGCGGTCTCGACCAGCTGAGCAGTGCGTTTCATTATCTCGGCATCACCATTTATCCGTTTCATCTTCCCATTTCACGCATCAATGATGTGATCAATGCAGAAGGTGTGTTGCATGATGAAGCGACGATTAAGGCGATAGATGCGCATGCGGAGGGATTCGCTGGGTTTTAATTTGCCACAAAGGCACTAAGACACTAAGCAGGCACTAAGGTTTTACAAGTCATCGCGAGGCACGAAGCGATCCCATCTTTGTCCAAAGGACTCCTATGGAGAAGAGGAGACTGCTTCGTGCCTCGCAGTGACGCGAACCGGGTTCCTTCGTGTCTTGGTGCCTTTGTGGCTAATCTTCTTACCTTTCCTGTTATGGAAAACGATCAGCCCGCAGCCGATGCCTTCGAATCAATGAACTTTGAAAGTATAGCTCAACCGTATCTTTTCATGGCTGTTGCAGCCGGGTTGTGCGCTTTGTTTATGGCCGTTACATTCCTGCAATCGGGATTCAATAAACTCGGACAGTACGGCGAGAACAAAGCTTATTTTGTTTCGCAGGTGGAGCAAACTTTCCTGAAACATTTTGCAGGAATTATCTGGCCGCTGATTGTGTTGCTGGAGTTGCTTTCGGGAATCATTTCACTCGCCGGCGTTGTGCTGGTATTTATCAATGGCTCCATGGACCTGATCGGCCTGGGTTGCATTCTTTCTGCATTAACGCTCATCTGTCTTTTGTTTGGTCAGCGTGTTGCGAAAGATTACGCAGGCGCCGCATCGCTCACTGGTTATTTCATTATTGCGGTCATCGGAGTTATTGGTTATGCCTGGGGCGGCGCTTTCTGATTTCTGTTAAAAGTTGAGAATTCAGCAGAACGTTTGCGGGCTTATTTCGTTTACGGAAGTAACTTTCGCTCACCCTACAATTTGACAATCGAAAATTGATAATCGGGAATCGAAAATCGGGAAACGTATGAAAAGAAACGACTGGGTTTACATCCTCTGTATTGCGCTCTATAGTTTTCTCTTCTACGAACAAAGCGCAGGTCTCAATTTTCTGATTTTCTCCGTTGTCGTTGTTGCCGGATTGGGCCTTATGCGCCCGGAAGCAATCCGCAAAAAGCACTGGATGGTTTCGGCCGCACTTGTGCTCATTTCCGGAACCGCTGTTTTTCTGAATGGATCAAGCCTGGCGATTGCAGCAAATATGACTTCGCTCATGCTGTTCTCTGCGCAGAGTGCCGCGCCCGGAACATCACTCATCATTTCCTTTTTTCTCTCCGCGTGCACCATTGGCGGTTCCTACGTGTTTATGATCATCGATTTCTTCGAACGGCGTGCAGGAAATCCGGCAGAAGAAAAATCAGAAAAGAAAAATTCCGGAAGAATATGGGCGGTGATTGTGGCGGTGATCATTGTGCTGGTATTTTTTCTGTTATACCGTTCTACGAATGTGCTGTTCAAAGAACTCACCAAACACATTAACCTTGATTGGATTTCCTGGAAATGGTGTTTGTTCACCGGTATTGGTGCGGTTGCCGTATACGGAGTATTGTTCCTGCGAAAATTCGGCGGGATTGGTGATAACAGTGCATTATACCAGCGAAATCTTGAACCACAAACAGAAGAAAATGCGAACTGGGGTGATTCGCTCATGCGCGAAGACAACGAACGGTTTCTTGCCCTGCTGCTTTTCGGGTTGCTCAACGTACTCGTGCTTTTTGTCAATGGAGTTGACCTGTTTTTCCAGTTTGGTGATGGAAAAATGCCGGAAGGAATTACGGTTACCAGCTACGTGCACCAGGGCGTAGGACGACTTATCGTCAACGTCCTTCTCGCGATGTTGCTCGTATTGTTTTTCTTCCGTGGCCGTCTGAATTATAATCCCGCATACAAAACGATCAGGGCATTGGCCATTCTCTGGCTTTTGCAGAATGTATTCATGCTGTTCTTCATGGCCGGCAGGAACAACCTGTATGCGGAAATGTTTGGTATGACGTATAAACGGATTGGCGTTTATTTCTACCTGTTGCTTACTGCGATTGGTGTATTGACGACCATATTGAAAGTGTCGGGAAAGAAAACAAACACCTGGCTCTTCCGCATAAACACCTGGCTTTTCTTCAGCGTTTTTGTGTGTTCGTCGCTGGTAAGCTGGGCACGGTTCATCACCTGGTACTCGCTGTACAAATCGGACTATGTTAACCGCGCGTACCTTTCTTCATTGTCTTACCAGTCGTTGCCGTATCTCGTGGAGCTGAATCTTCACCCGGAGAAATTCTCGCAGAAGGAACTCAACGAGAACTACGAAGACGATGATGATTTGCTGTATAAAGTGCAGCTGCTCATGGACCGCAACTGGGGAAACAAGAGCGAGTTCTCTGTGCGCCTGTACCGCAGGATTTACAAGCAACTGGCGGAATCAAGAGATGTCGACTGGCGTTCTTCTACCTACCATACAGCGCGTGTTGAAAAAGAACTCCTGGCCTATCCCATGTATGGAAACGACACAGTTCTTTTCCTGGAATATTCGCGGATTGAAGCGGTGTATTATTTTCCGGGATTCTCGAAAGTCGAACGCCTGGATATCGGAAATAACCAGGTCACTTCCATTGGAGAACTGGCCCAGTATCCCAATCTCGAGCACGCTGATTTTGTGAACAACCAACTCACCACGCTCGACGGAATTGAAGGGTGTAAAAAACTCACGCACCTGGATGTGGAAGGCAACACGATCAAAAACTGGGATGCATTGCTGAAAGTTCCTTCGTTGAAGTGGCTGAACGTAAGCAATCCGAACGACCCGAAACTCGACAAACTGAAAAGAGCGCGTCCGGACCTCGTGATTCAATAAACGCATGAAAAATGAGAAGCATGGAATTTTGAAATCGTTCGGATTTGCGATCCGGGGATGCCGCATGCTTTTTTCTTCGGAGCGTAATGCACGGATTCATCTTGCAATACTTGCACTCGTGGTATTTTCCGGAATCCTGCTTCACATTTCCGCTGTTGAATGGGTCATCATTACGATGGTATCAGGCGCTGTTCTTGCTGCGGAAGCAATAAACACGGCCATTGAGGAAATGATAAATCTCCTGCACCCGGAGCGGTCTGAAAAAGCAGGTCGGATCAAAGACCTTAGCGCCGGCGCCGTATTTTTTGTAAGCCTTGCTGCCCTGATCTGCGGTCTGATCATCTTCGTGCCCCGAATAATCGCCCTTTTTCATAGCTGATCAGCCATTTTCGTTTGTCGGATTGTACTGACGGCTGATCGAATTTCTCTTCACTTTCAGGGGGCAATGAATCACATTTACAATTGTTAATTAAATGGATTAATTGTTAAGAAAACCGCTGTTTTTTTTTCTAAATTTGGAATGGCAAATATTTTACTCTCCTTATTGGTTTGAACGCATGGGCAAGAAATTACTTGTAAGCGTAATTATTGCAGTTAGCCTCGTTTTGGGCTTCTCCAATACCGCAAAAGCGTGTCACGGTGTAGCATTGGTTGGTTTCAGTACCACACTAAGCGCAAATTCCATCACTGTAAACGGAAGTTCGGATCCCGCGACCTGCGGATGTGGTCCCTACTACATGGAAGTAGAGCTGGCTTGTTTCAGCGCTGCAAACTTCACCGGGAATGCGCCAACCTGTGCGGCCGCAAACTGGAATGTGTATCCATGGTACCGTAACATTCTCAACGTTCCCAATTACACTGCTGCTGCAGGATGGCCGGATCAGTGTCTTGTGGAGCCTTACGGCTCAGTCGTCATTCCGTTTGCCCAGCTCTGTCCGGGTACGGTTTATGTCCTTCGGGCGCGGGAACGGGTCTGCGGATCGGGTAGTGGCGGCCCGTGGTCGGCAACAGTAACATTTACGACGCCGGGAGTTGCCCCGAATTTTATTTTAAGTGCAACTGCAAACCCGAATACACCGATTTGTCCGGGACAACAAGTAACTATTACCGCGGTTGTTCAAGGTTCCGGCGGTTGCGGAAACGGAGCACCGACATTCACCATGAATCCGGGCAACGTTTCGAACACCACTGGGATTTTTGTAGTTAACCCGATGTCAACCACAACCTATACCATCAGCGTAGGCGGTGGTTATCTGGCATGTTACCCGGTTCCTCCGGTTACCGTTCAGATTATTGTTGGCTCGAATCCAACCGTGGGGACAGCGAGTTTATCGCCTCCCGTAGTCTGCCAGGGAAGCTGCGTCACGTTGAGTCTTACCTCGTACACCATTGGAACATTGCAATGGCAGCAATCTCCAAACGGAGTAAATGGGTGGGCGAACATCGTAGGCGCTACTACAAATCCGTATGTATTCTGCCCGGTGATGGGGCCGTTGTATTTCCGCGCGATGATTTCGAATCCGTGCAATCCGGCGGCACCCTTGTATTCGAACGTAATCAACGTGGGAATTACGCCTACGCCAAACATCAATATTACTCCGGGCAACGCGTCTATCTGCTCCGGACAAAGTGTTACACTCAACGGATCGGGATCGCCGAACACCTACAATTGGTCGGGACCGAACGCGTTTACAGCCGTTACCCAAAACATCACCGTATCACCAATAGTTACTACCACGTATACCTTGCAAACTTCGCCGGGTAACTGTCCGGGAATTGATTCAGTGACTGTAATTGTGAATCCGCTTCCGGTGATTACGTTTACGCCGCCATCAGCTTCGATCTGTGCGGGAGACGATGTAGATATTGATGCCGGATCGAGCGCCAATACCTATGCATGGAGCCCGGCAGCGAGCATTACTCCATACACACCAAGCCAGGATTCGGTGAACGCCGCGCCATTGATAACAACAACTTACTTTGTTACCGCTACAAGTCCTGCAGGCTGCGTTTCCACCGGACAAATAACCATTACGATCACACCGAACCCGGTGTTGGTTCTTTCGAATGATAGTCTGATCATCTGTCCATCATCATCCGACACCGTGTTCATGCAAGGCGCAACAAGCTATGTGTGGAGCCCGCCGAACGGAGGCTATAACCAGCTTACACCAAACGGTGACCAGGTGGAATTCCTGCCGGTTGGTCCCGCCACGTACACGGTTATTGGTACATCCGGTGCAGGTTGTAACGACACTGCAACCGTTTTTGTTGATCTCAGCAATAACATCATCGTAAGTGCCGGTGCCGACGACAGCATTTGTCCGGGAGTTCCAACTGTACTCACAGGAGCCGGTGCAGTCAATTACGCGTGGACTGCCAGCAATGCAACGACCATCACCAATGGAAATACGTCAACACCAACAGTAACGCCATCGACGACAACCTCGTTTTATCTCCACGGAACAAACCAGTTCGGTTGTTTTGGTGACGACACTGTTATGCTTGTCGTCCGGAATTTACCGGTTGCGAATGCGGGCGCGGATGTGACCATTTGTATGGGCGACAGCACCGGGTTAACAGGTACCGGCGGAGCACAGTATGCATGGGCCGGAAACTTCATTGTATCCGGGCAGTCTACCGCAAATGCGATGGTGAGTCCAACACAAAGCACAGATTATGTATTGACCGTAACCGATCCATCGGGTTGTACAGACTCCGATACTGTGAACGTTGGCATTAATCCGTCTCCAAACATCAGCGCCGGTCCGGATGCATTTATCTGCGGAACAGCTGCAACATTGACAGCATCAGGCGGACAGAATTACCAGTGGTCACCAGTAACGGGATTAACTTCTCCGTTAACGGCAAGCACGGGTGCAAATCCGGCGACAACAACGATGTACACGGTGACTTCCCAGGATCAGTTCGGATGCGAGAATTCTGATTCGGTACTCGTAACTGTTTATCCTCCGTTGCTTGTTCAGGCTTCTGCTGACGATTCAATTTGTCCGGGAGGTGTTGCACCGATTTCAGCTGTTGGCGCTGGTGGTGATGGTGGTGCATACACGTACACGTGGTCTCCAACCGTTGGATTGACCAATCCGAATTCAGGAACAACCTCAGCTTCTCCGGCAGTAACTACCACGTATGTTGTAACGGTAACTGACCAGTGTGGTTCTCCGGTTGCAACCGACCAGGTTGTGATCACGGTGTTGGCGCTTCCAACGTTGAACGTAGTACCGTCCGTGACCAGCGGATGTGCACCTGTTTGTGTTGACTTTGTTGGAACTTCATCACCTGCAGCGGCATCATGGGGTTACCAGTTTGGCGATAACACGACAAGTACAGCATTGGATCCGAATCACTGTTACACCACTGCGGGCAATTACACGGTAACCTACATGGTGATGGATATCTACGGCTGCCAGAATACAATTGTGTATGCCAACATGATTTCGGTTTACCCGGTTCCTATTGCCGGATTCACCGTATCGCCACAAACCACTTCTATTCTTAATCCGATAGTAACGGTTACTCCAAATTGCATCAACTGCGATACCACTTATTACTGGATGGGCGATACCATCGATACTGAGGTAAGCAACCTCGTGCTTCCGTTTACTTTCCAGTACGAACAAACCGGAACCTTCCTCATCACACAGTATGTGGTGAACCAGTACGGATGTTCTGATACGGCTTCAGATTACGTGATCATCGAACCTGATTATTCATTCTACGCACCGAATGCGTTCACGCCGAATGATGATGGCCGAAACGACATTTTCTACGTGTACGGAGAAGGCATCGATAATTCATCATTCGAGATGTACATCTTTGACCGTTGGGGCAACCTGATCTTTGTGTCTAAAGACATCAACAAAGGCTGGGATGGAACCCGTAACGGCGGACCGATCTCGCAGATTGATACCTATGTGTGGGAAGTGAAATTCAAAGATATGATGGGTGATCCGCACAAGTATATCGGTAGTTTGAATTTGATCCGATAGAGGAAAACACTAATTTTATAAGGGGTTCTTACGGAGCCCCTTTTTTTTCGATGAAAAAAACCATCTTTATTTTCCTCTTGCTGATTTCTGCGATTCCGAACGTATCGGGCAGAAGTAAATTTGTTTCAGCTCCTGTTGATCTTCCCTGGAAATTTATGCTGGACGATGGCAGTAAAACCTGGTTGTTCCTCGCGAACGGTTATGACGTGATTGATAAAGGCGATACGGTTTCTTTTCGTTTTTCAACTGGAAATAACTGGATGCTCACCGCGTATAGCAGCGACTTCTCTCCGGTGAATTACGTGACCTCTTCGTTGCAGGGCCGGTGCGGTCAATACTACGAATTGCTCTACACTGACGCGATCTCCGGCATGCACATTGAATTCCGTGTGGAAGACGGGAAGCTGATCCGAAGAGTATACGGTACAACTCAACAGGAACATCCTGTTTTTTCAATGGATGTTCGTGGTGCGCAGGTATTCTATCCGGCTTGCTTCGGAAAAAAAACACAAACCGTACAGTGCATTTCTCCGTCAGGAATGTTTTTGTCTGAGGAAAGCAATGAAATGATCGGTGACCGGTCTTCTTCTCCCGCGATTCTGACCCGGGAAAACGGAACGATGGAATTGCGTTATCATCTTCCGGTCAATCTGCAAAGCGGTTCTTTTGACGTGGAATGGTTTACGTATGTGGGTGCTGCTGATACCGATGAATTGCTTTGCGTGCGTGATATGCCCGATGGCGGCGTTGTGGTTTGCGGAAGAACGATGAGTGCAAACTTTCCGGGAATGGATGCGAACGATTCACTTTCGGGAAGTTATGACATGGTGATTTTTCGCATGGACAGCGCGGGACAATTGCTCTGGACAACCATTTACGGCGGCCTGTATTACGAATCGGCAAACGGAATGATGGTCAGCGATTCTTCGATCTATGTTGCAGGATCAACCAACGGAAATGATATTCCGCTGACCAATGCATTTCAAACGGCAACCGGTGGAAGTTATGATGCCGTGATTGTGAAACTGAATTTCGACGGAACGATTGCGCAGTCGTCGTATTTCGGTGGAATGGGTGCGGAGCAGGCGTATGGTGTTGACATGGACAGCGCAGGAAAAATTGTCATTGGTGGTTCATCAACATCTGCTTCACTGCCAATGAGCGCTTCCGGTTACCAGCCTGCCGGAGCCGGTGCTATTGACGGATTTATCACCGTGCTGAATGATTCGTTTGCGCCGCAATGGACAACTTTTTATGGCGGAACAGGATCAGAAGACGTTCATCAACTGGTGATCACCCCGCTCAATAAAATTGTCATGATCGGTGGTTCATTCAGCCTGAATTTTCCGTGCACACCGAATGCGTTTCAGCCGGGAAGACTTGGAAATTGTGATGCCTACTACGTCGTATTTGACATGGCCGGTAACCGCGAATACGCCACATACTACGGAGGTTCGTCGAACGAAGATTGTTTCGGTGTGGCGGGCGATGAGAATGGAAATATTTATCTCGCCGGTCATACAGCGAGTATTGATTTTAATATCACCGGAGTCATTTTTCAACCCAACTTCGCTGGCGTGAACGATGCCTGGATCACGCGTTTCGACAGCACAGGCGTTCCGGTTTTCTCGACATTTTTCGGTGGAGGAATGGACGATAAAACCTGGGGCATGATGCGCAGGGATGGTTACCTCTACATTTCCGGTGTTACGCATAGTAGTGATTTACCGATGAACGTTACCGCACCACAGGACTCGCTCTGGGGCGCAAGTGATGGATTTGTTGTGAAGTTCGACACGGCCGGAAATTATGTAACGTCGACATTCCTGGGTGGAACTGGCGCTGATGATGCGATGGCGCTTACCGTGAATGCAGATACGATGGTGACTGTGTGTGGGATCACGTACAGCAATAACCTGCAGGTGACGCCGGGTGCATACCAGCAGGCTTACGTGGCCAGCGGCGATGGATTTGTGCTGCGGTATAAATTGTCGGAGCAGTGGTCGTCGTCGGCAGTAGAACCATCGAATGGCAATCCGGGTACTTCAATCCAGGTTATGCCGAATCCGGTTGCGAATGGATTTGTCAACATAAGCGCAGACTTTGAGATCGGTGCATGTTACCTGCTGGATGTTGAAGGAAGAATTGTGGCTGTTCAGCAGAATCAAAGCGGTCAGAACGCGAGTATAAACTGTGATGCGCTTATTGCAGGAGTTTATTTCTTGGAGGTTCTTGGAAAGGATGCGGAGAGAGTTGTTGTCCGGTTGATCATCCAATAAAACGCGCAAAGCGCGGCAGGGACATGCGACTCCTCCGGAGTCGGGATAAACAAACCCTTTCACTTCGTTCAAGGGACATTCGACTCCTCCGGAGTCGGAATCACCCGTGTGGTCATTTTATTTGAGAAGGCTCCTGTGGATTTCCGAGTGATGTAGGTGCGGGATGAGTTCAGTGCGCCGTGCCGCTGTGTCGCCGTGGTTTATCTTTTGAGGAGCGAAGCGACTCACTTCATGTTGACAAACTGCAACGGCAAATCATACTGATTCCTCCTGCACAACGCAATCACCGCCTGTAAATCATCAATCTTCTTCGCAGTAACACGCACCTGGTCTTCCATCGACTGCGCCGTAACTTTCAGTTTCGATTCTTTGATGTCTTTTTGAATTTTACGCGCGGTGTCTTTGTCGATTCCCTGTTTCACTTTGATCTCTTTGCGGATCGTGAACCCGGAAGCTTCATGCTGCTTGCCTTCGTCGAGACTTCGCGCGTCTAATCCCTGTTTCACCATACGCATACGGATCACGTCGATGATCGAATTCAAACGCATTTCATCTTCGGTGTGAATTTTCAAAATGAGATCTTTCTTATCGAGCTCAATGGTGCTTTTCGAATTTTTGAAATCGAAACGACCGAGGATTTCCTTGCGCGCACTATTGATGGCGTTGTCGAGTGTTTGCGGGTCGAGTTTGGAGACGATGTCGAAGCTTGGCATGGGACAGATTAGTTGATTGCCGGTTAGTTGATTGGCTGATTAAACGGATATAATTTGCAAAGGCGAAAGATAAACGAGTTTTGCGGAAACCGGTGAATATCCCATGCGTTCCAGCAATGAACGGTAATGTTTCACCTGGTGAATGTGATCTTCCGATGCCGCGCCGGTTTTGTAATCGAGAATGATGGCTTCTTTACCGCGGATGATGACGCGGTCGGGGCGGGAAGAGCGCTCGCCCGGAATGAGAATTTCTCTTTCTGAACGCAATTCGGTCTGCCCGGAAAAACAGGATGCGAGTTCGCTGTGACCAACAACGCCGGCAAGGAGATCGCGGGTTTCCCGTTCTGCATCGGAGGCAATCAAACCGGAGTTCAACGCGTCTTTCACGACCTGGTCAATCTCCGAAGACGTGGAAATCCGACGGAGCAAACTGTGAATCACAATTCCCTTTTCGCGCGGTGTTAACGCAGATGAAGAATCCCAGCCTTCTTCCGAATATTTACGGATGCGGATTTTTCCGGTCCACTGTCCTTCGCCGGCAGAAAGTTTGATAAACTCCGTTGCTTCGTTTTGTGTTTTACGTTCCGGAATTTCTTTCGAACCAAAACGAACCGTATTTTCTTCATCCAGTTGCGCAGAGAAAATCCGGTTCAGCCAGTCGGCTACGCGCACGTGATCTTTCTCACTGGCTTTCTTTACGGATTCCGACAACACATACAAAGCGTGAACGGCGCGCGTGCAACCCACGTACAACACGTTCATCTGATCGAGCACCTGCTTGTTTTTTTCCTGGATGTACTGCTCCGCAATCGTTGAATGCTCCAGCGATTTGTGCTGCGAAACAATGGCCACGGGCAATTCCGGAATTTCCGGATCATCGGGTGCAATCCATAGGTCCTTTTGTTTTTTCGGAGATTCCCAATTCATGTAAGGCAGAATTACCACGGGAAATTCAAGTCCTTTTGATTTGTGAATCGTGGTTACGCGAACTGCATCTGTGCCTTCGGGAATAACTACGGATGCATTTTTTGAACGGTCGTCCCACCATTGGAAAAAACTCTGACGGTCGGGATTACGCGTAGAACCAAACCGGAGCAACTCATCCAGAAAAAATACAACCCAGGCGTTTTTTTGTTCCGTTGGAAATACGATCCGCACGAGCGATTCGCATTGCTGGTAGAGCGGAAGTACAGCAAGCAAAGCGAGGTCTTCCGTAATTCCGAAATGACTGAGAATGTCGGCGAGCTTCGCATTATTTTGCCTGATTGCGTGCACCGGGAAATTGCCGCGACCGGTTTTGTTCAGGTACGTGGTGGCATCCGCCATTGAAATGCGGTCTTCCGGATGTTCGAGCACACGGAGCAACGATACGAGACAACCGATCAGCGGTGAATTTTTGATCAGCAACGAATCGGCCGACAACACGGGTATTCCTTCGCGGATCAATGCATCGGCCAGCAAACTTCCTTCGTTGTTGGTGCGTGTGAGCAGCGCAATTTCGTTTTTGTTCCAGCCTTCCTCCAGCAATTGTTTCACAAGCTGAATCGATTCGCCGGTGTATTCTTCGTTTACATCTGCTTTCAGCTTGCCTCTTTCCGGAAAGCGAAGCTCAACATAACCACCGTCGCTACCTTCTTTGGCCTGTTGCGCAACGAGTTTGTAAACGGCAGCATATTCGGGAATCAACAATTGCGTCAGCGACAAAAACAAAGCGTTGTTGAATTCAATCACCTGTTTGCGCGAGCGGAAATTTCTGTCGAGCTGAAGTTCGAGATAATGTCTCCGTAGGCTCAACTCGCGGTCGATCATCAATGGATTATCATCTTTCCGCAGAATTTCCGGGAGACGGATGAATTGTTCAACATCGCCCGAACGCCAGCGGTAAATGGCTTGCTTGGCATCGCCAACAACCATAGAAAAACTATTTTCTGCCAACCCGTTTTCGATGAGCGGCAAGAGATTCTGCCACTGGAGTACGGATGTATCCTGGAATTCGTCAATGAGAAAATGCGAATACCGCGCACCCAGTTTTTCAAAAATGAAAGGAACGGGTTGATCAACCACGACTTTGGAAATAATGTGGTTGAATTCCGAGATGTGAACTACATTATCTTCATCGCGGAATTCGCGCATAATTTTCTGCAGCTCGTTCAGTACGGCCAGTGAAAAAAGGTGGCGACGAATGGAAGAACGCGTGATGTAACGTGCGTAATGTGTTTCGCCGTAGCGTTTAATTTCTTCGTAGAGATTTTTCAGCGCAGGAGCAACCTGCATTACCGCATCGTGATTGTTTCCTTTTTTATTGGCACCGGAAAGCCATTTCTCGTTTTCAATGGTGTCAATCACGTAGCTGTTCGGCTCCGCGATCAATTCAAAATTTCCTTCCTGCACTTTCCGGAACCAGCTGCCAATGCCTTTGTTGCCCTGGAAAAAATCCAGTTCTGTAAGGCCGGCATTTTTTATGGCCAGCAATGCTTTGGCTGCGCGTTCTTCCACAAAGGCAGAAAAAGCTTTCTCGAGCAGAAATAATTTTTCCCGGATATTTTTGAAATCGTCGATGGAAAGTGTGCCTAGTTTTTCCGCATTGATCGTTCCGTTCTCCTGGAGCAGGAAGCCGGCGGTAGTTTTCAGTTCCGATTCTATCACCCAGCTTTTTTCATCGTCGGCTTTTTCTTCAGCAAAACGGATGAGCGTATCGGTAAGATCTTTGTCCTGCCCGATCCGGCTGAGCAATTTATCCACGGCCTGCTGCAGGAGGTTGTCGCTTTCTGTTTCGATTTCAAAATTGACGGGAAGTCCAAGATCGTAAGCGAAATTCCGCACGATGCGGTGTGTAAAAGCATCGATGGTGCCGATTGCAAAATCGCCGTACTGGTGAAGAATGGCGCGCAATAAATTTTCAGAGCGGATCACGAGTGTTGCGGAATCCAGGCTCAGTTCTGCAATGAGAATTTTCGCGAGTTCAGAAGGTTCATTGTTTTTCGGTGAAGAAAGTTCCTTGAGCGCTTTGATCACGCGGTCTTTCATTTCCTGGGCCGCTTTGTTGGTGAATGTGATCGCCAGGATTTTCCGGAATTTCTGCGGAGGGTCGCTTTCATCGGTCAACGCAATTTTCAGGTATTCTTTTACGAGGGTAAAAGTTTTACCGGAACCTGCGGAAGAGCGATAAACGGTGAAATTCATGGAATAAAGATCGGAATATTCGGATTGGATCGCTGTGCGTTCAGGTGCTTAATAGTACACGGATTCTACGGAAAACAAAAATTAAAACGGATTCAGGTGTTGCCTGATAGGAACGCGGACCGGGGCGCTTCGCTTCACGGCGCGGATCAGGCGGATTTGAATCGCTACGCGATTGTGTTACTCAGTGTTGTTTAATAGTCCGCGGATACCATCCGCCGCGGCGAATGGCTCACTGAAAAAACGGATTGTCACGGATTTGATCGCTGCGCGATCTGTGTTACTCAAGCGGTCAGGGAGAGACAAACAAAAATTCGGCGTTGCTCACCCTGCGAGGGTTATACCCTTTGAGGGTTAACCGGAGGTTCCAACCCTGAAAAGGCTTTTAGCCTTTTCGGTAGTGGCTCAGTTTGAAATAATTTAATTCAATGTCGCTGGAATAGAAAACGGTTGAAACCGTTTGGCAAACTCACTGTGTTCATTGCCGGGGGCTTAAGCCCCCGGCAATGAACAACCCCAGATCGCTCAACCGCTTAAGCGGTTTTTAAATAACTCCTGGTAACCAAAATGAGCCACTACCGCCTTTTCAGGGTTGAGACCCTTGCAACCCGAAATCGCCTATCTTAGTACTCCTAAACCCACTGGCAATGAACCGATTATTTACCACACTGGCCGTATTCTTTGTTGCTGCATGCAGCGCGCAGAGTTTCTCAGTAACCACCACGTATGTGACGTTCACAGGCAGTGCGCAATCTACAGAAGTTCCTTCGCCGGCATTTTTACCCGTGATCAATAACCTTTCCGGGGATACGCTCAATATGCGTTGGGTGCGCGTCGAAGAGAACATTCCAACGTGGTGGCGTTCTTCCATTTGCCGCGAGAATTATTGCTACTCCATTCCGGATGATAGCGGATCGTTTTCGATGTTGCCGGGAGATCCCGACATGCTGTACATTCACATTTATCCGTACGGAAATACCGATACAGGAAATGTGATCGTAAAACTCTTCAACGCCGATAATCCATCAGACAGTGTGCGCGTGATGTTTCATGCTGATCTCTCCACCGGAATTGAGGAACACAATACGTTCACGTTTTTTCACGCTGATGTATTCAGTCACGCAGTGAAATTCAGCCCGGTTGAAGAAGGAACGTGGACATTGACCGATGTCACCGGCCGCACGATTGCTGGTGAATCCACAAAGCCGGGTGAAGTGTATTCGGCCAGCGTAGAAACTTCAGGCGTTTACTTTTTCACGTTTGTGAATGCTGAAGGAATGGTTGAGGTGAGAAAACTCATCCTCTAGAAATTTTCGTCTCCGTTTTATTCTTTCACAAATTTCAATCAGAAACAGGCTCAAATCAGGTCATGATTTAACCAATCCAAAGTCCGGAAGATAAGTTACAGAAACGCTACCAGCCTTCTACCGGTTCTTCCTTACTGATGATTGCCGTTGCTTCAATTTCAATGAGCAGGTCGGGATCGATGAGTTTGCTTACTTCAACCATGCTTGTTGCAGGACGGATGTGCACAAAAAATTCGCCGTGTGCTTTTCCTGCTTCTTCCCAGCGTGAAATATCGGTTACATACATGCGCGTACGTACAACGTGATGCATTGACAAACCGGCCTGGCCCAGGGCTTTTTCAATTAAAGCCAGTACCACTTTGGTTTGTCCGTACATATCTCCTTTACATTGGATCTGACCGTCGATCACTGCGGTTGTGCCGGAGACTTCGACAGTATCGCCTACACGTACAGCGCGTGAGTATCCGACCTTGCCTTCCCACTGTGTTCCTGAGGTAAAGTTTTTTCTGTTCATGCGATATTTTCTGTTTTGGGTTTTCTGAAAAAGTGATACATGCCAATGGCCATCATGACCGGAAAAATCAATTGTGCCGCAATGAGGAACCAACCGGCTTTATGTCCCGATTGTATGAAACGTGGCGCAATGTATACCCACATCACAAAAGCGAACCACGCAATCTTGAGAAAGTCGAGAACGTTTTTTTGTTTCTTAATGAAATGAATGAGGTAGGTGATGAACAATCCGAGCAACGCAACGCTCATTGGATATTGCAGCCTGCCGATATCTACGATCTCGTACGTGTTGAGCATATTGATCGCATGACCAACGGCGAAGATGCCCAGGAACAGCCACAGGGGTATGCGGTATTTCTTTTCGGTAATGAAAGTTCCGGTGAAAAGCAGAAAAATGGGAAGCACGCAGAACGAGTTGAAATAAATTTCCTGGATCCAGGCTGCAGGCTCAAGCGTTTTTGAAAAAATGATGAGAATGATCGAGTGAAAAACAAAAAACAAGGTTCCCAGTATGGTAATCCACGCAAAAAATTTGAGAAGAAGGGGTGCGGTACGGTAATTATTCCAGGTGTTCGTCTGCATGAAACAAAAGTAATGATTGCTTTTAAAATGGCCACTAAGCCACCAAGGCTCTAAGTGGCACTAAGAAATCATAATTGCTTAACCTTAGTGTGCCTTGGTGCCTTTGAGTCTTAGTGGCAAAAAACAGGACGGCAAACATTACTTCGTCCCATTAAACGGCGGATACACAAGCTTCATTTTTTTAAGCGTCTCACATACTTTTTCCGCAACGAGATATTCCTTGTACCAATTCTGATCAGCCGGGACGATTGTCCATTCCGGCTCATTGCATTTTTTGAACAGGATTTCGTAGGCTTTCATGTACTCATCCCATTTGCGGCGGGTCTTCCAGTCGTCATCGCTGTGTTTCCAGAATTTCTTGGGATTTGTTTTTCGTTCTTTCAAACGAACGGCTTGCTCTTCGCGCGAGATGTGCAGGTAGAATTTCAATATCGTGGTGCCTTCATTACCAAGCATCGTTTCGAAGTTGTTGATGTCGCTGATGCGGCTTCGGAGTTTTTTTTCATCCAGCGTTTTACTCACGACTGGCACAAGTATGTCTTCGTACTGCGACCGGTTGAAAATCTGGATCATACCGCGGGCGGGTGTATGGGCATGAATCCTGCGTAGGAAATCGTGCGCGAGTTCTTTTTCATTGGGCGCTTTAAACGCAGCAATTTTAATTCCCAGCGGATTCAGTCCCGTAAATACCCCGGCAATCAATCCGTCTTTACCCGAAGCATCAATGCCCTGAAGGATAATCAACAGGCTGCGTTTTGATTCGGCATACAGGATCTTCTGGTATTCGGCAATCTGTGTGATGAGCATCTGCGTTTTGGCTTTCGTTTTTTCTTTGGAAAGCGAATGGGGCGCACGGGTAGAGCTGGAGAGTTTCATAGTCGATTCGTTGATGAGCCAATAACCAATTTGTCGGTTGGGTCGTTTCTGAAAGTTACGGACTTTATCAGCGATTCAGTATATTTGATCGGCATGAAACTTCTGAAATCTCATTGGTGTACACTTTGCTTGTGTGTTTTGTGCGTCTCCCTGTTTTCCTGCAGGAAGAATACCATCAGCTACCTGACTACGGGTATTGTACTCGCGCATTACGACAACTGCGGACCGTTTCTGAAACCCGCGGGCAATTCGGTAGGAGATACGGGGTACGTCTTGCGCATCAACTACACATCCGACCAGGCAGAGTTTTACGCGGTAAACGATAACAACACGTACGAGTTGGCGAACAAACCGGTATCCATTGCTGTTACTTCTTTGCAATCTTTTGATGCGACGCACCCGGCCGGAACTTCATTGAATGATTATTTCATGGCGGGGCCGGGAATAAATTCCAGAACGGAAGATGTGGTCGACGGTTTTGCCAACACGCAGGATTATTACCCGACACACGATCCGGATGATTTGTGGTTGCAGGTACCTCCTGAAAATACCGGGCCGTATAAATTCATTGTGGAAATGGTTTTTGACAATGGAATAACCGTTCGCGATACCACAACTTCAATCAATATTGTACGGTGAGAACAGTCTTCGCATTATTTCTGCTGTTCCTGGTTGTTTGCGCAAATGCGCAGCATGATTCGCTACGATCGCCGTTCAGTGTATACGGTGGTGCAGATATCGGGGTGGGCCGGCTATTCATTGGCAATACGCACCTGGTGCATGGCTATGATGAATTGCAGTATGGCCGTAAGGCATACGTCAACCTGCAATTCAAGTTCGGCTTATTGTGGGAAGAAAAGTATGGCATTGCATGGGTCGCCGGACAGATTTCCAACACCACCGATGCGCAGCAATATAAAACCTATGCCGATGGCGCGATAAATGGTTACAAATTCCTGGTGGAGTACAGCGATCTGCATCAAGGTTACACGTACCGCTACCTCACACCGCAATTTGTGTATCGCTTCGGTCGTGAACCGTTCAATCTCACGCTCAATGGCGGTTTGGGTATTGGCATCATCCAAAGCGCAACCGGCATAGCGATATATCAGAAAGATTCGTCCAACGGATTTATAGAAGCGCGTTATTACGCTGAGCCCACCATGAATTTCAATGCGGCATTGGGTGTTGAATTCGCGTACATGCGGCAGCTTTCGCAGCATTGGTTTATGAATTGCGGTTTATCGCTTTCGTATGTTGGATTACTCCAGGATTACGAAGTGCGTTCAACGCGGCACCATTACCAGGCTCAGTTTCCAATCACGAATGTATCGCAGATCAACGGACTGTTGAGTCATGGAGCAGCGGGAATATTTCTGCACTTTCAGTGGAATACGAAGGAGAGTGAGCGGGCGTATTACGAGTAATTCTGCACCTCTTTGTCATGCCTCGGCTCCGCTCGGTCTGACAAGCGGTTTCATTAATGGATTTCGGTAAACGTATTTCTTCACGGTCTCGTTAACCGATTCGTTGGACGAAGCTACTTGTCAGACCGAGCCCTTCGGTTTCGCTCCGGACAAACTCGCCGAGGGGTGACGTGCGACAGACCCACTCCGTCAGGATATCGGTACATCGGAAATCAGAAATTAATTACCGCACTTCAATAATCTTAATCTCCGTCCTGCGATTTTTCGCGTGAAGCTCTTCCTGCGCGCCCTTTGTTGGTGTCTTAGCGATTTCGGCTTCGCTGATCAGCGGCTTCGTTCCTTCGTATCCTTTTTCAACGAGTTGATCACGCGGCACGCCTTTGGCGATGAGGTACGAAACGATGCTGTGCGCGCGCGCAGATGACAGACGCTGTGACGATTTTGACGAGGTGCGGACATCTGTATGCACTCCAATCTCTACGGTCAATAGCGGATGGGCCAGCAGGAAATCGGCCAGTGAATCGAGGAACACTGAATCCTCGGGCCGTAAAGTTGCTTTGGCCAGATCATAGAGAATGGAGTAGGTGCGCATGGTTCCTCCTTCTTCAAATACGGTATCAGCGAAAGTGAAATTCCAACCGGTCACGCGCAGGATGCGGAATTCTGTGCGGCGATTCACCTGGTGAAGCTTCTCCTGTTCTTCCCGGTTTGTGAGTTTGTAAATACTTTCTTCGGAATGTATCGGTTGTGTTTCTCCGTACCCGGTGACAATTAACCTTTCTGCAGAAATACCTTTTTTGTCCACGAGGTAATCCTTTATCGACTGGGCTCGGGCCGTAGTAAGCTTCGTAGTATATGCGTCGCTCCCGCGGCTATCAACATGAACTCCGATCTCAATGATCATGCGCGGAAAAAGCATCATCCAGTCAGCGAATGAATCGAGGAACGGATAGGATTCGGGGCGAAGTGTTGGTTTCCCCAGATCGTAAAGCACTCCGTAACGCAAATGAAACAAACTGCCTGCAGCATACTGCTTGTCGGTGAGCATGAAAAACTTATCGGGAATACGCAGGATTTTAAATTCCGTTCTGCGGTTCACCTGGTACAGATCTTCACGTTCGGATTTGCTCGGTTTGGTGTCGATCACGGCTTGCGACCAGACCGGTTCTCTTTCACCGTAGCCCACGGCGCGCAGCATGTTATCGGGAACTCCGTGTGACGTGAGATAACTCTTCACCATTTTCGCACGCGCGAGCGAAAGTTTAAGATTTGAAGAATCACCCCCACGCTGATCGGTGTGAGAACCGATTTCGAGAATCATTCCGGGATGTTTCAGCAGGAAATCTGCGAGTGTATCTAAGCACGGATGACTTTCCGGACGCACGTAAGAATGACCATTCAAATCATAATTCACCTTACAGCCTGTGTAAATGGAGCCCACAGTGAAAACGGAATCGGTGAGGGCAAAGGGCAGAACCCATCTTTGCGCGGATAACACACCGGTCAGCAAAACGGAAATTAACAGCAGGCGTGTTCTCATTGTGCAGGGCCGGAAATATAACGTGATGCTGTGAGAAAGATACCGGATATGCTGATATGAAAATGCGTTGATTTGTGGATGGATTTTTAAATTTCGCCTGCCGGCAGCAAGGAATTGCTTTTTTCTCCCTTTCACTTCGTTCAAGGGATATGTGACTCCTCCGGAGTCATGAAGATACTCATGCACGGCCTGACAAGCTGTTTCACTAAAAGGTTTCGTAAACGTATTGTTTCACCATCTCGCCAAACGACTCGTTGGGCGTAGCTACTTGTCAGACCGAGCGGAGCCGAGGCTGACAAGGGCGAGGCCGTGCATCCCATCGAAGGAGAATATCCGAATCCATCACCACATCAATAGCACATCAACTACGTTTGCATCACACCCACATTATACCGCTTCTTGATCGGTGAATGATTCGCAGCCTCAATGCCCATCGAAATCCATGTGCGTGTATCGAGCGGATGAATGATTGCATCTACCCACAGACGCGCCGCCGCGTAATACGGTGTGGTCTGCGATTCGTAACGGTCGGTGATTTTATCGAGGAGTTCTTTTTCTTCTTCCGGTGTAATTTCCGCTTTGCCCTGCGACTTGAGCGTGCTCACCTGGATCTGCAGCAACGTTTTTGCAGCCTGCGATCCGCCCATCACGGCGATTTTTGCAGTTGGCCATCCAACAATCAAACGCGGATCGTACGCTTTTCCGCACATCGCGTAATTTCCGGCGCCGTATGAATTGCCAATGACAATCGTGAATTTCGGAACCACAGAATTGGCCATGGCATTCACCATTTTCGCACCGTCTTTAATAATTCCGCCTGCTTCGGAACGCGAACCAACCATGAAGCCGGTTACGTCCTGCAAAAACACCAGCGGAATTTTTTTCTGGTTGCAGTTCATGATGAAACGCGCGGCTTTATCTGCGGAGTCGGAATAGATGACACCGCCAAACTGCATTTCACCTTTTTTGCTCTTCACCACTTTACGCTGGTTGGCAACAATGCCCACGGCCCAGCCATCAACGCGCGCAAGTCCGCAAAGAATGGATTGTCCATAGAGTTCTTTGTATTCTTCGAACGAAGAATCATCCACCAGGCGGTAAATGATCTCGTGCATGTCGTACGATTTATCGCGGGCGTCGGGAAGGATGCCGAGAATTTCTTTCGGATCAAGTTTCGGCAGGATAGATTCCTTGCGGTCAAATCCGGCCTTATCGTAATCGCCGATCTTATCCATGATCTTGCGGATGCGGTCGAGACAATCTTTATCGTCTTTGCATTTGTGATCGGTTACACCGGAAACTTCACAATGTGTTGTTGCTCCGCCAAGCGTTTCGTTGTCGATCGTTTCACCGATAGCCGCTTTCACGAGATAAGAACCGGCGAGAAATATGGTTCCGGTTTTATCCACGATCATCGCTTCATCACTCATGATAGGCAGGTATGCTCCGCCGGCTACACATGAACCCATGATGGCCGCGATCTGGAGAATTCCTTCGGAAGACATGATGGCGTTGTTCCGGAAAATGCGCCCGAAATGTTCTTTGTCGGGGAAGATTTCATCCTGCATAGGCAAATAAACGCCTGCGCTGTCTACGAGATAAATAATCGGCAGGCGGTTTTCCATGGCAATTTCCTGCGCACGGAGATTTTTCTTTCCGGTAATGGGAAACCAGGCCCCGGCTTTCACCGTTGCGTCGTTGGCCACGACAATGCACTGTTTTCCGTTCACGTAACCAATCATCACCACAACACCTCCGGACGGACAGCCTCCGTGTTCCTTGTACATTTCATCACCCACAAACGCGCCGATTTCAATACGCTGCGCATCTTTGTCGAGCAGGTAATCGATACGCTCGCGCGCAGTCATTTTTCCCTGGTCGTGCAGTTTTTCAATCCGCGATTTTCCACCGCCTAAAGAAACTTTTTCAAATTTCTGCTGCATGGCAGAGATCAGTAGCTTCTGCGCGTCTTCGTTTTTGTTGAATTCGAGATCAACTTTTTTTTCCTTGGTATCGGCCATAATTCATGTGGGTGATAGGGTTCCAAAGATAATCAATCGTGAACCGTTTTGAGGGGGCGATTGTGGAGAATTTAATGGTACATGGAACGCGCGGGATTTTTACTGATTGAATGGCTGCGCCATTCGGGATTGTGTTGTTTATTGGTAGACGGAACACACTGAATTCACGGATTTCCATGGATTGAATCGCTACGCGATTGTGTTACTCATGCGCTTCTTAATAGGAACGCGGACCGTTCGCTGTCGCTCACGGCGCGGATTGAGCGGATTGCCGCGGATGATCGCTGCGCGATCGTGGAGATCTGCGGATTGCTACGCGAAAAGGATTTGGACGGATTTGAATCGCTTCGCGATTCGTGTTACTCATGCGTTACCTGATTGTGTACCAATTAATATCCGCGACAATCCGCCTGATCCGCAAAATCCGCGTTCCTATTAAGTCATACAATCGCGCAGCGATTATCCGCAATTAATGGTAAACTGTAAACTTTTTTTAGGACGAGTCAGTACGCGGAATACACAGAAGTCACAGAATTTCGCGGAAACCATTGACCAACATTCTGTGTTAATCTGTGTTTTCTGTCTTTTCCGTGTACCATTCGGGAAACAAGATTGCTCAAAGAAAAAAGGGTCGTCCCGGCTATACCGGAATGACCCTTTCTATTGGAAAAACAATACTTTATTTGCTGATCAGCACTTTCTGTACGCTCTGTGTTGTTCCCACAGTAACACGTACGAAATACACACCTTCCGACTGGCCTGCAAGATTGACCTGCACGGTTCCTGCGTTCGCGTATTTCTGTGATGAAACAACGTTACCCAGCACGTCATACACTTCAACGGTTGAACCTTCCTGCTTGAGGGCGATGTTCAATACTCCGGTTGAAGGATTCGGGAACAGTGTAAACGCTGCTGCATTGTTCTCAACGATACCTACGCATGGAGAAACGGTAATGCTGATGGTAGAATCGATTCCGCTGCAACCGTTCGAATCGGTGTACATGTACGCGATGGAATACGTACCTGCACCAACTGAAGGGTCAAACAGGTTTCCTGCAACAGACGTTCCGGTGAAGGTTCCGCCTGCAGGAGATCCTGTAAGTACTACGTCTGCGTCATCCGCGCAAACTGAAAGATCAGATGCTGATGCTGTAACAGTCGGGTTACCGTAAATCGTAACGTTGATCGTATCAGACCCGGTGCAACCGTTAGAATCTGTATACATCAGTTCGCAGGTACCGGTAGAAGTAATGAGTACCGAAGGACCTGTTGTTAAATTGCACCATACGTATGTTCCGCCAACCAGTGTTGGATCAGAAAGCGTTACGCTTGTACAGTTTGACGTATCAGGACCGAGGTTTGGAGTTGGATTCGGATTCACAATAACAGTGATCGTGTCTAACGTCAGACATCCGTTAGTGTCGAGAACAACTACATCACACATACCGCTCACGTTCAAGAAAATGGTCTGGGTTGTTGCGCCATTGCACCAGGTGAAGTCGCTTCCCGGGTTACCGGCATCCAGCAGAATGCCGTTGCAAACTGTGGTATCAGGACCAATATTCACAATAGGAAATGGGTTAATGGTTACGGGGATTGTATCTGTACCTACGCAGCCTACGGAATCAGTCACAACAACGCTGTAATTGCCCGAAGCCGTTACGGTATCCAGCTGGTTTGTTCCACCCGAACTCCAGAGGTACGTTCCCGGGAAGTTAGCGTCCAGTACTACCTGGCCACATCCTTCTGCATACGGCCCCAGTGCAATTGCCGGATCGGTTCCCAGGATCACTGTGGTTCCAACGGCAGCAGAATCGGCACAACCGTTGATGTTTGTTTTGATCATGTTGTAAACACCAGCCTGATCGGTCGAGTAGGTGTTGGTTGTTTCACCAACAAGCATTATTCCGTTCATGTACCACTGGCTTGTTCCACCTGAAGTAGCTGTGAGCGTAACTGAATCGCCTGAACATACCGTGCTGAAACCGGAAATAGCAACGGTTGGAATGTTGTTGACCTGGATCACATACGTGTAAACAGTGTCGCCACCGAAACCGTTGTACGTTTCAACCGTAACACTATAAGATCCCGGAGCGGAATACATGTGCGTTCCGTTGGTAATTACACCGTTAATTACTACTACTGAATCGCTGTTGCCGTCACCCCAGTGGAAGTAGAGGTGCGAAAACTGCTGGTGTCCGCCGCCGCTGATCGTAAGCGATTCGTTCTGACAGATTGTGTCGTCGGAAGCGTTGAAATAAGGCAGCATAACCAATCCGCGAAGATCGTCCGGGTTACTGGACAACGTTGCAGCATCATAAGCACCTGAAGTACTTAATCTTTTGAGATTACTGCTGATGTTCGAAACGATGAACGTAGTTGGACCATTGTACAACATCCCGAATGTTTCACCGCCTGCAGTTCCTGATATCGGAATGTTGGTTGGTGTATACGTTACATTACTCACCGGAAAGCGTTCCATAATTACAGTTCCGTTTCCGGACCAGTGGTAGATGTTATCACTGATGCGGTTGTAGGAGATAACTTCTCCGTCGGCGCCATTACCCATGGCATACATCAATGTTTTTACGCTTGTGGCCTTGTCGATTTTGTATAACGATTCCGGCACCACTGCTCCGTCCCCGGTTGAGCCATACAGCTGGCCGGTTCTGTCGAATGTAATTGACGAGAAATTATCGCCAAGATTATTTGTTGATGGATTGGCAGTAACCGATGTGCAAACGCCGGTCATGAGGTCAATCGTGCCAAGAACGCGGCCGGTCACTCCGGAAACTTTCATGACAACATAGGTAATCCCGGTTGTAGGGTCAGTTGCCAGACCATTCATACCCGTGATGGTGAAACCTGCCAATGTTGGTCCCACGCGGCGTACAACCTGCCAGTTGGTGGTATCAATGGCCCACAATGAATCCTGGAAAGGACTGCATCCCCAGATCCAGGGAGCGGAAACGGAAAGAGTTTGAGCTTGTACATGATTGGTTTTTACGCCAATCAGCAAAAAAGCTACGGCAATAAGTAGAAGTTTTTTCATAGGGATTGTTGGTGATTTAGCGGCAAATATAAATTAATTCCGCCAATCGCAGAGCAGGTATTTTTACCTGAAAATCATTGATTTGGCCTCGTTTTACGTTGAATGCTACTTAGCCGGACCGCCCAGTTTTTGAAGTGCGGCAAGAATGCGTTTTCCCCGTGAACGGATGGCCGGCGATTGTTCAGTCATTACCTGTTCTGTGATCAGGCGTAATTCTTCCGCCATTTCCGGGTATTTTTTTACCACGTTCCAGGCAGTGGTTATGGCAAATGCGCGGATTGCGATGGGGTGAGCGACATTCAGCACGTAACGGTAGGCGGCGTTCAATACTTCGGCGGCATGTTTTTCCGGGATATCAATTGCCTCCAGGAAGCGAAAAGTACTTCTGTACATCGCAGGATGCTGATTTTCTCTGTCGAGGTTCGCTAGAATTTGTCTCATCCATTTGCGAACCATCTCGGGGTGATCAACCACAATGTAGCTCAACGCCCAGGAAGATTTTCGTGCGAGGTCACCGTCTTTTCCCAGGAAGATTTTCATCAATTCATCAAAACGCTTTTGGTCGTCGCCAACGGCGCGGATGATTTTGTTGACGAGCGGCTTGGAGTGACCGGATGCAACGAGATCTAGGATTGATAGCGGTTTGTTGCTCATTTCATTGTTATTCGGAAGTTGGTCAGTGCGCAGTTTGTCAGTACGCAGTGCGCAGTCGTGCACGGGTAAACTGCGTACTGACAAACTGCGCACTCATCTTATTGCGGTTACGCTGATCTCCACATGCGCTCCCTTCGGCAACCTTCTTACTTCAACCGTTTCGCGTGCGGGATAAGGCCCGGTTCCAAAAAACGAACCGTAAATTTCATTGACCGTTTTAAAATCGTCGAGGTTCGTCAGGTAAATCGTGGTCTTCGCAATGTCCCTGATTTCCATTTTCGAAGATTCCAGGATCGCTGCAATGTTGTTCATCACGCGTTTTGTTTCTGTCGCAATGTCTGCAGTGTCCATCGCGCCGGTTTTCGGATCGAGTGCAATCTGTCCGGAGATGAACATGGCGTTACCGCGCATCACGGCCTGGCTGTACGGACCAATGGGTTCTGGTGCTTCTGTTGTGGAGATGGGACCGTTGTGTTCGGCGTGTTGTTGTTTTGCACTGAACGTGATCCAGATCAGGGCAACAATGGCGCAAACAGCAAACGCAACGAAAATAGAATTCTTCATCGCTCAGAACTACTTCGTTGTTGCAGGGCCTGCCGCGGCAATTTCGGTAATCGCTTTCACCAGGTGATCAAGGTCTGCCACGGAGGTGTACACATTGGGTGTTACGCGTACGCCGTGAATATTTTCCCAGTTGATCGCCACGGTGTGAATGCGGTACTTGTCCTGCAGCTTGTTGTCGATTTCTTCCGGCTTGAATCCTTCGATGGAGAAATTCGCGAGGGCGCAGGCAAATTTCGGATTGAGTGAAGTATTCAGTTTGAATCCGGGGACCTTCATGGCTTTCTGGCACCAGTAATTTTTGAGGTAGAGCAAACGGGCTTCTTTTCGTTTGGCGCCAATGAGCAGGTGAAAGTCGACAGCTTCACTGATCGCCATTTCAGAAGCAAACGAACGTGTACCGAGTGATTCAAACTTGCGGATATCGGTCCCATCCGGTTCGTTATTCGACATCAGTGCCCAGATGTTTTTGATCTTCTCTTTTTTGATCCACATCATGCCGCTGCCAAATGGAGCGCACAACCATTTGTGAAGACTCGTCGCCCAGTAATCGCAACCGAGATCACCAATTTTAAAATCGATGTGCGCGAATGTATGCGCACTGTCGCATATAACTTCGATGCCCCTGGCATGCGCCGCATCTGCAATTTTCCGGACCGGAATAATTTGTCCTGTCCAGTTGATCATGTGCGTCACGTGAACGATTTTCGTTTTCGCGGTAAAAGCATCAGTGTATGTTTTCGCCAGCTTCGCTTCGTCTTCGGAAGGTAAATCGTGATTGACCCAAACGAGTTTGATGCCTTCGCGTTTCTCCCGTTGTTTCCATGCGTTGAGCATGTTCGGGTAATCCTGTTTTGAAACAACCACTTCATCACCGGCTTGAAGTGTTAATCCAAAGATGATTGAATTCAATCCTTCTGTTGAATTCCGGTTGATCGCAATTTCTTCTGCATCCACACCGGCCAGTTCTGCGAGACGTCTGCGCAATGGTTCGCGGCCCTTGTCGAGTTCGCGCCACATGTAATACGATGGCCCTTCATTGCAATGTTGGTAATAACGGATGTGCGCATCCTGAACAGATTTCGGTTGCGGACTTACACCTCCATTGTTCAGGTTAATCAGATTTGGATTGACGGTGTACTGCAGGCGCACCCAGTTCCAGAAGTCTTCATCACTTGCAGCGTCTTCAGGAGACAACGTATTCACACGATCAACGGCATTCTGGAAACCTGTCGCTAAAATGGGTTCAAAAATCCCCGGCAACGAAAGCGCCCCGGCTGTTAACCCGGCTTTTTTTAGAAAATCCCGTCTTGAATTCATGGTCTGTGTTTGGTTCTTGAAAAGTACTACACAAACGAGGAAGAATCAAGTTATTTACGCGTAATGTATCGGTTAAATTTGGTAGTTGTTCCTTCAAGACAACTGAAAATTTAAATAACCACGGAGGCACGGCGTATTGCTTATCTGTTTCCCGTATCGGCACAGCGAACAGAGCAAATCGCTTCGCGATTTAATCTGTTATCCCAAATGTGTTTATGTAATACTATCACGAAGTGATATTTACCCGCGTCGTGCCGACGTGAGTGACGGTTATTAAATGTTATGCGCCGTGTCTCCGTGGTTATTTAAATTACAACGCGATGTTATTTCCGCAGAAGAAATAAATTTTTTCTACCCGAAGCCGGGTCGAGCATGTAGCCAGTGATCATCACCTGGTTCGCGTCGACATACATGCCGTAAGCAGGATCTTCATTTTCGTTTCCGAGCCAATCCTGCGAAATAAGATTTCCGTTCAGATCAATTTTCAGCGTGTAAGGATCCTGGTCGGGATCATGACTGGCGCTTCTGGCGGTGATGTAAATTTTATCGCGGAAGAGAATCATCGCTTCAGCTCCTTCGTGTTCATGATCGCCGTACGTAAAATAATTTCCTGCTGAACCATTTTCATTGATGAACTGCAGGAAAACATTGTGCGTGTGAATGTCCGTTGTTCCCGCGTGACCGGAAATGATCCACCCGTTTTCAATTTTCGTGATGCAGTGCGGCTCTTCATATCCCGATGTGCCAAATGGAAAATACCCGGTCATTGCACCTGCGTCATTCACGTTCATCAGGAAACCATCCGTACTTCCGTTGCCGGAACTGTTGGTGTAGCCGGTAATTCCGTATGAGCCGTCTCCGTTGTTGCATACGTTCATCGCTCCGTCGGCGGCGTTTCCTCCGTA